>Ga0116231_10004088_pt1 | contig 29750 bp, 16 predicted proteins | sample S1TSphgellanicum_2_FD_89695 | JGI IMG/M metagenome (GOLD analysis project Ga0116231, IMG submission 89695) | Host-associated microbial communities from peat moss isolated from Minnesota, USA - S1T2_Fd - Sphagnum magellanicum MG | ecosystem: Host-associated > Plants > Peat moss > Unclassified...
TTAAGGGGGGGGGGGGGGGGGGGATAAACAATTTTTTTTTGTGAATTTTAATACAAAAAAATTATTATTGTGGGCCCCATTATAATCAAATTGTGAGAAATTTTAATTTATTAATAAATATTATTAAAAAGAAAAAAGAATAATTAATTATGGTTGTGGGGGGGGGGGGGGGGGTGGGTGTAAAAAGCCTTTTTTTTGGCCAAATTAAACCAAGAAATATTAGATTTGGACCCCAATTAAGTCTAATCATGGGATATTTATGATATTTAGAAATAATTTATGTAGAATAATTTAGGGGTTTTAACCATGGTATCTGTGTGGGTGCTGGTTAACCCTGGATCCAAGTTCCTTAAATATGGTTCAATTGGTCATATTGAGTTAGTTGGTCACTTACTTGCCTTCTTCTTGATTAGGCATTGTGCCATTCAACCCATGGTAAGCTTATAAGGCTTAACCTTCAGGTTTTTCTCTTTTTCTTTTTTTTTCTTTTTTTCCAAAAAAATTAATTTTAATTTTAATTTTAAAGAAAGTAAATTTTTATTGTAACCACAATGGGAATCATCCACAAGAGGAATTAGCCAAATTTGGCTACAGGTCAAAGATGAAAATAGAAAATTTTAAGAATCCTCCCAAATTGTTCCCAATTGCATATGGAGATGGTTGGCAAATAGATGTACCATCATAGGCTCACCATTTGGCAAAACTTGAGATGAAAACCACTAATCTGGTATTAACTTTCCTAAGAGTTTATTTGGCAAACTTGGGATGAAACCCACTTATCCAATAATGTTTGCTAAGAGTTTTTTTTTAATTTTTTAAAGGCAAACTTGGGATGAAGCCCACTTATCCAATGATGTTTGCTAAGATTGGGATGAAAACCCCCCTAATTTGATATTATTTCCTAAGATTGGGATGAAAACCCCCCTAATTTGATATTGTTTCCTAAGATTGGGATGAAAACCACTTATCCTATATTGTTTGCTATAAGTAGGGTTAACATGGGCACCGAGCGGGATTATGTGTGATGGACTAATAACATGCCATAAACCTCACAAACCTCACTTATTGTAAGAGCCGTTAGTTAACCTAAACACACAAATAGACATACCGAACAATTCACCGTGGTACATACCTTTTGGCAAAAATAATTTCAAAAGTCGGACGGGGTAAAGGTACTCATAAACGACTCTTCTCATGTGGGCCTCCCTAAGGGGAACTCATTTAACCCATTGGAACGGGAACCTCACATTACAACATGTGACTCACACTTCCTTCATTGGAGCCTTGTTATTATACTCAAGAAATCCTCTCAATGGCTAGTATATTGAAACGGAAGCAAATGAGGGTTTAGGGTTTAGGGTTTAGTTCTAAGTTCAAAAAGTACTTGGTCTAGTTACAATTTAGAACTTAACCCTCAAATGCCAAAGAGGACCAATTTGCTTATCCCACTCCCAGCTCTCTACCCCCAACCAAAAAAGGACAAATATTTCCTAAACCCATTTCTTTGCACACCTTCATTCTCGCCAATACCCCACCCATTCCTATATTAAGTTAGAGCTGAATATGTGAGACATACTTGATCAAGGTTTGGGCTTTAACTTGGTGTCTATATATATACAAGGTTTATTATACTTGAGAACTCCGCATTATTGTGCACTACCAATGATGATTAATTATTTTATTTAATTTTAAAAATGTTCTTGTGTGGTTTTCAATAGTTCATCATTATTTATGTCAATGTCAAATTTAATTTGAATTAATATAAAAATCGTGAACATAAAATGACACATGTTCATTAAAACACACAAGTGAGGTAGTTAGATTTGCAAATGAGTTCATTGTCTTTGGAATCATACAAAAACAACCGTACCAAGGATTATGCAAAATTAATTATCTAGTAACAACCATACAAAAGATTATGCAAAATCTTTCATATATCAATTCCTCGAATTTTTTTGTCACTAGAATTAATGTAAAAAAAAAAAAAAAAACTTTTATTTTGTGAATGGTCTAGTGGTGTCCCCATTGTTATATTCTTTAGTGATATGTGTTCTCAAGCTTTTATTTGCCTTCTACTTCTTGTGGAGGGTTCCCATCCCGGCCTTTTCATATGCAGAGTTTTTCTTCATCTCTACTTATGTATGTACTAAGTTCTAACCATCCACATGCAACTAGTTACATAGGAGGGTAACCACCTACTATCATACCTAACCCAACTTCACCTTGATTGGTGTTTATCCACAACCGAGTCATAACAAGATTCCCCAAATAAGCACCACCAAAGGTGGAGCCTGTCAAGGCGACACTTATTTCAAAGACGACGCCCTACTCCTTGGGTGTTAGCCTACATGTAATGCCCTTGACTTGTTTTTCAACACTACCAAGCATGTGTCTTTATAAAAGCAAAATTTCCCTACCCAAAGGGGAGAGAGAGTTTCGTTTTGTTTCATCATCAAGAATTTCATTTTATTATTGAGCATTCTAGTTTATCATCATCTTGCATTTCATGAAACCCTAAACCCTACACTAAATTAGCAATAAAGTACTTAAGAAGAAAAAGGGAAGAGACACAAATACCTACATAGCTAGTTTTACCAACTAATGGGCCGAACAAAAAATGTATTATTGTGATGGCCTAAGAGCATCTCCAGTGGTGTTCAGTATGTGATCCTGCCCAGTAAAATTGGATGAAGAAATGTCAGAAAAATGCCGATTTTGGCTCAGGAAAATGGTTTTGGCTCACCATAATTGCACGGTTTGCGGTGGCTGGTAAAAGGCGCAGCAGCTTTGTGCACCTGCACAAAAGAGTGTAATAAATATGATCTGACACTCGTGCTCAATGTTTGTGATTGGTCCAGGTGGTTTGCTATTAGTAGTCCCCCACCTATTTGCTGTCCCAGTTTCAGTTTTATTGGTGGGATTGCAAAAAAGTAAATAACTAAACTTGGATGTGAAAATAATCCTTGCAGGGTCACATACTGAGAGCACTAGTGGAGATGCTCTAACAATAGGTACCGTACTTCACCCTCTTAGGAAGAAGGGGTATTAGCCCAGGCTTAGTTAGGGTAACCCTTTTATCCAAGCAATCCAATGGAGAGAGAGAGAGAGAGCTCCAAAGCAAAGAAACAATGTGGAGCCCATGACCCCCACTGATTGCTTGTTAGTTTGGTAGGTACGGGGGTTGGGTTGGACAGAGCTGCAAAGCCATAATGCCTGATAGTTTGTGCAAAGACTTGTGATGAGTGCAAAAAGACAACATGCACAAATGGGGCCCCCCTTTGCATGCAATGAAATGCAATGCAATCTACTTCATTATTATGGCAACAACAGCTTGCACACTTCATAGAAAGAGAAGAAAAAACCTTTTTTATAAGCTCTGGAGGATTGGAGCTGTTGCAGCACATAATCCCATTGTGTTGGAAATTTTGTTTTTGTTCCCATCAAGTTCTCACTAGGTTCCCAACATGTTCCCCAGTTCCCAATGCATTTCCCAACATGTTCCCAATAGCACATCACTTTATCCCATAATCTTTTTGCCCTAAGTTCTAGGGTTGTAACCTATGTAAGCACCCCAAAAGGAGGAAACTACAATATATCGATTTTGGGGGACTCGTCCAAAGCTTTGATTGCCAAACCTTTTGTGATATGGGCCAATAAATGATGCCCATCACAAAAGAAATTTTTTTTGAAGCTTTGAGAGTCCCTACATGAATCACCAAATACTATATCCCACACTATTAGTATGTAATTTTTTTAATTTGGTCCTACGTTTTGAGGAATGTTCACCACATGTTTAGTCTCAATTGTGAGTTTATTCTTTTGTGAACTTCATTGAACACTTCTTATTTTTGACTTATTCATGGTTTGGAGTTGCCATAAGGTGCATAGTGGTAAGTAACTTAGTGGGTTATTGCACTAATGCCACAAGGAAGGTGTTGTGCAACAACAAAGATCACCCCCTTTTCCCAAATATTGGCTACAAAGTCTTCCTCCTACTTTGATGAACTTTCCTTTGGGCCACCTACATGATCAATTGAATTGAAGGTTCCAAGCCAATTTTTCAACTTCAATTAGATACTCCTTGCTTTCGCATCTTCAAACCAATTTTCCTTATTCCTAGATTTCACTTGTAGTGATGGAGGTGTAGGTATTTTATAGCTTTGCAATAATGTTGGAAACGCCTTTTAGTGGCATATTTTTGCACATCTTTTGGAGGCATATATTTGTAGTGAGCACAAAAGAACACCATGCCTCCTTACAAAGTTGGAATACAAAAAGTCTAATTGGAAAAGAGTGAGCAATTATTTGCACATGAACAATCCCAATCCTTCCATTGAACAAAAGTGGCTTAACTTTCATTGGCTTTTTTCCCAATGAAAACAATGGGTAAAAAATGCATATCAAGTGTTTAATTTTCAACTATTTCCATCACTTGTCATTTCCAATAAATGTTTGTGTTATGTCACCATATATCTTTTCATTGGCATGTTCATTCAAAAGGACAATCAAATTACATATATGCATTAAAGTTTTGTTAGAATTTTCATATCAAGACTATATGAGTGTGCATCAAAGTAGTTTACTTCTTTTTTTCCCCAATTATAATTTTTTACACATTCATTCTATTTTGTAGAATAAAAAGGTACTTGATATATATCATAAATAAGTGAAATATACATAATTGATGTTTTAAAACCTTTAATGCATTCGCATGCAACCTAACGATTTGGAATTGAAAAGTTCAATGCATTTGGGTTGAGTTTGGGGGAAATAATTTGTGTATTGTGACTTGAAGCATTTATCAATCCTAGATATCAAAATAATATCCCCCTTCAAATAATCAAAGGTTAATGATGAAATTGTTTTTTTATTATGGATGTTAAACTAAAATACTATATTCAAATGATTTTTAAAATTTTTTTTGGGAAATTGAATCAAGTTAACTAAAGTTTAAATGTAATTTATTGGACTCAATTTCCATATTTTGTGGTTTCCCAACAAATATTGCATCTTTTCTTTGATGTCATTTTGTTTTCATGTTAAAAAGACTTGTAAATATGCCTTCAAAGATGAAAACGTTTTCTTAAATTATAACCAAATATTCAATGGTCAATTTTGAACCTTTTTTTTCAAAGGGCATGACTATGACCAAATCCACCATCTAAACAATGTCATATTATCAACATAATTATTGATATTTTTTCTTAAATTATTAATAAGACAAACCCATCAATGGGTGGTATCACTAGGAATCACCTCACCAAAATCCAAGGTAAGGTGGACCCAATTTTTTCAATTAATTTTAATTTATACTATTGACTTTGCATTACATGGCCTTTGTGTTTCCCACTTAGTACATTGCATGAAAAAAATGCAATCACTTACATAAACTACAATAGTATGAAATTTATGTTACTAAAATGTTCTTAACATGTGTTCTTGAAATTTTTGACCCCTTATCGTTAAGTGTCAAATTGCACCATTGTAATTTATTGGTTTATCAACTATAGTCATTAAAGTATGGCCCAATTGTTGAATGAAACAAAAAAATAAGAATCATTAAAATTTTATAAACATAAATTGCCCTTCACAACCTCTTAATTTTGACCTTCAAAAAATAAAATAAAATTGTGGCTACTTCAATCCTTTATCTATTAATCAAGTAAAAGAAGACCATTTTAGGCCTTCCTAGACATTAAAAGCATTGAAAAAAATGAAAAAAATGTTTTATTTGTGTTCCTAAACAAAGGAACCCTAAATGTTATTTTCCTAAAACTTTTTCTTTGACCACTCATTTGGAATATTAGAAATTATTTTTTAAGAAATATAATTTTAAAAATTTTGATATAAAATTTGGAGTAATTTTTAAAAAAATGAGTCCTATATTGACCTAAAGTTGAATGAGTCTAAAAAATTTGGGGTGTGACATTCATAGTGGTACCACCCGAAGATAGGTTTGCCTAACATGGATGAAATTTAAAATGTCATACAAATTTTTTTAAATGAAAAAAGAATAGTTAATCACATGCATGGAATTGATCATATTCAACAACATAAACTACATGAGACAATTTGAAAAAAAAATGGAACCCCAAGTTAGAACCAAGGAAGCTTTCCCATTATGATAATATGAGGGCAACTTCAATCCATGTATGTGGAATAATTAATTTTGAAAATTCCATGTTTAAAAAAAAAATGCTTCTAAATATTCCAACAAAAAATTTCCCTAACAAAAAATTTCTTTGAATTTTTTTTTAAATTTTATATTCTCAACACTTTTACAAATAATAGAATTAGTATCAAAACTATTGAAGTGCTAACAATATTTGGATTAATAAAAAGGTCTTTTAGGTTGGGTTGGTTGGATGTGAATGAAGTGACAACAAATGTTTTTATTAAATTGTTCAATTGGACCTTTTATTCATCAAGGGTGTTGACTTGGAAGGGAATTTTTTTTGTGAATCTTATTGAATTGATATTTCCTTTCATTTAGATGGGACACAAAACGAATGAATTATCACACTTGCTATAGTAAAATTTTCGCATCATTTGGCTAATTTGAACAATAATGAATTTGATAAGGTGTTCATGGCACATTTCATTTCCAATTTGAAAGCATAAACTATTGCTAGGATATGTTTGGAGATCATTTCATTGGATTTTGTCACAATAAATGATGTGAAAAACAATTGTTTAACATTTTGATTTTATCTCATTTTGTATGATGTCATGCAAGACTATTGGCCTTTAAATGGTTTCATGATTGGGCAATGGAAAGTGCATTCAATGGTTATTTAGTCTAAAGCCATTTTGAAAGATGGGTCCAATAAACTTAAGGTGGTTTTTTTTTTTCTTGATGCACACATTTAATCCCTAAGCACCAAGTCAACTAAGTTTTGGTCAATATCATGTTTTGTATTAAAATTTGATAGTAATATTTTTCTTAAAAAAATAGATATCGAAAGAAATGGGATTTCATAACCCCGTTTTACATATCTCAAAATTCAACTTTTTTTGAATTTTTGGATAAATTGATGTAAATGTTACACAAATAGTTGCAAAAACTAATGAAAATTATGCCACAACATGTTCCATATGGCAACTCTTGTGTGAAAATGAATTGAGAGCACGATATGTGCAATGTGAATATATATATGGATTTACTGAAATTCCCCATGACCCACAAACATAAACTACAATTTAACTTTTCTTCCTTGTGGGTTGGTATGAACCATGACCATTACAAGGCAATCAACATGTGATTGGCAATTAATGGTTTGTACTTGACAAGGATGAAACATTTTAACAAGTTCATTAAGCAAAATTATGATCTATGTTATTGAAAAATATATGTTGGATATGGTAGACATGCCCATCATTGAACACATGCCAATAACTAAACACTTATTCATATATTCTTTATTTTTTGTTTTTATTTTTATTTTTTTCTAATGTTTTTCATGGTTATGGGTGGGTCAAGTGGAGATTTCTACTATTTCTTTGACTTTTAAAGGCAATTGAATGATCAAGAAAAAAAACATGAAAAAATTGAGCACATCCAAATAACAAAATGTTTCAAAGTAATGTATTAGATTTCATATACTTATAGAACTTTTTCTTTTTTTTCATTTTTGGTCCATTTTGAGTGATATAAAAAGATATGGGTGTGCCAACTTGACCTTTACCATCATCCTTTTTTGGACTCTAGAAGCAATCAAGTTATATCTAAGGATATTGAGCTTCTAACACCTACCTTGCCAAACTAAACACATATTATATTAAATTGAATACTTCTTCCAAACCCCATGACATGTTTCTCATTTGTTTGGGGTTCATTTTGAATGATTTTTAAAGTGACAAATGTCCCAAGTGGAGGTTCACAATATCTCTTTGAACTCCAAAAGCAACTAAACCATATTCAAAGATGTTATGTTCATTGAGAATTTTAGTGTTCAAACAAACACCAACTTATATATCATCATATTGGAGCAGTTGTTATGAAAATAGATGTTCACCCACCCAACCTTTAAAAGTTGGGAATCGAGTTGTGACAAATGTGCAAGGTTTGGCACGAGATACCCAATTTCTAAGATGCCAAAATGTAGATGCACACTTGTCAAAAGTTAACCAAATTTCTACAATGGCACACAAGAGAGTAGGAAACAAGCTTCCTTTTTGTCCATGGAATCTAAGGTGTAAATGTAATCTAGTTTAATCACAATTAGGTTGCTTTGAGATTCAGCCCAGCACAAAAGTCCACTAATTAGACTTGGCAAGAATTTTGATTTCTGCAACCATTTGCAGGTTCTACATTCCATATGTCACCCAGGGAATTTTTTTTAATTTTAAAAAATCAAATAATAAATAATAAATAATAATCCAAGACAAGAATTTGGGAATTTGGACTATAATCAAAGTACCTCTGGTTCTGGTTTTTTTCTTAAAATTAAAAAAATATTATTTTATTTTTATTTTTATTTTTGGAATCAAAGAATCCACGGTTTTGGTTTTTTTTTTGGGCAACAATCTCAAAGAACCAGCACTTGGAACATGAAATAACCTGCAAATTTTTTTTATTTAAAAAAAATTATTTGCCTGAATTTTAGATTGTTGAGAACCATGGCTATGCATGAGCATCAGTTGTTATTCGATTTCTTGAGAGTCACGGTTATATATATATACCGTAAAGAACCACCCTTGATACCCGCGTGTTATTTGATGCCATTTCTAATGACCACCCAACAACATCGGTACTAGACTTTATTATCGGCCTTGCGTACCAAGAAGGCAAGGATATTGTGTTCACATTCATTCTAGAGTATAGTTAGCTTTAAGGGCTCTTGCCCCCCAAGGTAATAATAATAGGTCTATTTGTATACGAGGATTTTTGAAAGGTGATATTTTGGCTTGTGTTGAAACTTGAGATTAGTTATAATAGAGTTATAATAATATCGTGAAGGATTTTGGTTTTTTTTAGAGGATTTTTTGAACATTATATTTTCAGATGGTGAAATATTTGAGTTTCCATAATTCTTCTTCTTTTGCCTTAAAATACCTTTTAATGTAAATGGCAAGGCCACAATGTGATGAAATACTCCTTGTTATCTATCCACTATAAACATGAATAGTAGTTGATCCATAAGACCCAATTGATGTTTCCTTGCTCACCCCAAAGGTTGTGTCATATGGGTGTCATATGGGTTAACCCTGGTTAACCTATTCACACTTTTGTGTCTTCCCCTCCCTCCCCACGGGAATTGTGGCCAACTTGTATTAGCATTGACATTGTTAGATTGCTTCTAGTTGCTTTGCTTATGTCTTGTTCAAATTTGTTGATGATTTGAACCATTTGCCGATAACAAAAAGCTTTGGTATCCAAGCTTGATGTCATGATTGATCTATGGCAAAAGGTTCTATCACTTGGGCCTATTCTAACTAGGAACGTAGCAAGCCCAGTCCCGTAATGGGTTTGGCCAGTGCCTATTCCAATGTGTAATCCGCCGTTCCCATTGTTGACTCACAATGCATGCATATGTATCGTTAATCATCATCAATGGTTGTTACAAGGCAAATTGCCTTCACTAAAAGTGAAAGTAGCAAAATGGCTTTATGTCCCACCTAAGCAAATGACTGAAAAATTGTCATAACAGGACAGCACAACTGGTTAACACTTTGTGAAGAGCTTGCGAAGATGCGTCAAGTTCGTAGGGTTTAGGGTTTATCCATATAAAAATAAAATCTCCATCTTGCCCTTGGAGGATTGTTGAAATTGGGTTTTTTTTTTAAAATAAATATTTAATAATTTTAATTTAATAATATAATAATTTTAATTTTATCTTATAAATTTATTTTTCTGGGCTTTTTTTAGGGGGCTCAGTCCACCCAATCCAAAACAAGGAGGAAACCATACCTTGTCAAAGAATTCTGGAAACAAAGAGCTCCTACCTAGACCCAATGTTATTGGAGTCACATATGTTTGTAATTTTGAAGAGAATAATCAACTTTCTTACAAGTCAAAAAACATGGCCTAGCTAGTTTGTCATGTTTCTATCCCATGTCAACCATGACATGTGATGATGGCCCATGTCAAACCATGATACATGTGTCATGCTTATGTGTATTTTAATCATCTAGCTAATTATTTTGAACCTTGCAATGGCCCCACTTCTAGGATCCAAAATGTTCCAATGTTTTTTGAGGTTTCAAATAGTGTTTCCATGGTATGGTGTACACACTTTGTGTCAAAATTAGAAATACATATAATACCAAAAGTAGTAACATGTAAAATTTCACTCATTTTGAATCTTTTTTAAATCACATGAAATTGACATAAGATTAATTATATAAACTATGGATATGAAATTGATTCATAATTTTGTCTTTACGTAAATGTACACTAATAATTTTATAAATGTTATTTAAAGCACCCTATTTAACAATAGAATATCATTTTTCATTAATTTTAAATTTTCATTTTAGTTTTGTAGAATGATAAAGACAACATTCAACTCAACTACATCTTTAATGGAAGAACATTTTACAACTTAAAAAATCATAATAATCAACATTACAATAACATAACGAACTACTAAATATTTGTGTATCATTTAATATAATTTTTTTACTTTATGACAAATTGAAATTTTTGATGTGGAAGATTATTCATTGTGATGGTTTCTTTGTATGTGAAAAATTTCATGGATAAATTTCCCATTGAAAGTAGTATTTCTTAGTCCTTTTCTTACATTGTAATGTTTGTGACACATTGTTGCAAATTAAAATCTACTTCAATTGACAATTGAATTATTGATATGTGCACCAATTTCACAACATTATGACAATTTAGGATGTTATCCACCTTTAATTGCACATTTTCATAAAAAAAACCTTCTCCAAATATTTATAAAAACACATAAAAAATGTGTTGTAGTGAAAAATGTCAAACTATGACTACTTTTTGTTTACATCATACCATAAAACACTTTCAAAATCCTTTTCTTCTCCACCAACATCATACACCTTTCTATTTATTTGCACTTGTTTTTTCATATCCACTCTCCACACCATGTTTTTTTTTCCTCCCTTTGATTTTTAGTTTCCTTGCACTACAACAAAATGCATCTTTATATGTCAAGTGATTTCATTGGATTTTGAGTGAATTCATTTGTCCTAGTGAATAGAACCTAGTGGGGATAGTGAATTCATCGATGTACTTGGTCCACTCAATGAGGACTAATGAACTGCACTCACATTTTGTAATAATGTTCATAAGGTTTGATTCCCCTTCCTCTAATTGTTTTTGTTGTAAGTTATTGTTTCGGTTTTTTGGGTGAAAGCACACTACAATGGTACATTTCAGGCAAGAAAATGTATTTGTTTTTTAGTACATTTTGTATTGTTTTGGGGGTAGATTTTTTTTCATTTCATCTAATGTTTTCAGAAACATTGAAAATGGGTTTTTGACACAAATCCTCCTTCACAATTTTTGTTATCTTTCAAATGATAGTGTTTTCAAAAAAACTTTTATGTATTCACACACACTTACGCTTGTTTGAATGAAAAATCTCGTCCATATGTTTGTTGTGAAGTCAAATGAATGGAACTTTTGATATATAATTGAAATGGGACAATGAATTCATATGTAATATATGATTGAATACTTCATCAAGTTTGGTAATCGTTTGAATGGTTTTTAAAGTATATTTGCACTTTGTAGTATATCAGTACGATTACAATTTTTTCATTAATATACTTTTCAATCATTTAATATCAATTTCAAAGTGGGATTTTTTTTACAATCTTATTATTTGGGTTTTGAACTTCCTTATTCCAACTATTCTTTGCAAAAAACCGTTTCAATATTAACTTGGTAGAAATTCAAAAACATGTAATCTCAAAAAGTAGTATTTATGACAACAATCTTGTGATCACTGTAGTGTGTTTTCACCTTGTTAGCTTTTGGTGTTATTTTTTATTTTGGTTCATTGTATATAGTCCAAATCTTCATATAGCCTTTCATTATTTTCCTTTGTTCTTTTGGAAAATATTTCATAATTCATGTTGGTGGTATTTCCATAGGCACCAAATAGTTTGTTTTGCTTAACTTTCATTCTTTTGAAAGATTGTTTCATTTTGAGACGTTAATTAGTAGTACTCAAGTCTTTGTCTCTGATTTCTTTTGCCATTGCAAATTATGCATATAATTTAATCACCTCATTCTCAATGTGTTCCTATTCCTTCATATAGGAAAAAAGAGGTAAAGACATTTGAGATAAAAATGTTTTTTATATTGATCCATTGTTTATCCCTTCTTTAGGTCCTATTCATCTTTAAGTTGTGGCCTAATTAGGTCTTTTGACTTATAATCTATTAGGAAGCATTTCATCAATGTGTATAGTATGTTTTAAAGCCTTTTCCTTTGACTTTTCATTTTCATGAAGTGAAATACATTCCATGTTTTCAATGTTGGATTTAATGTCAAGATGTTCATCATTTTTGTGTAGATCCAAGAAAACATTCACCATCTATTTTGTTCTTTCCTCTTCATTTAACATAAATGTTGTGCATAAACGTATCAATTGTCAACTATTATACTAACATCAAATTGCAAATTATGTTCTTTAACTCCCCATAATTTAATCTTTAAAGTTGTCTACAACATAAACCAAACATTCATTTTAAAACATAAACTACACATGTTTATTGAACCAAATGAACCCCAATTCAAATTATAAATATGTAATCTATGACTACTCAAATTGAAATGTAGCTTGTTTGGAATATGAATTCTTCATTAGTCATGTAGGAATCATTTTTCAAAGCCAAGTACAACATGTTAATTCAACCACATTTCACTTTATTAGATGTCCTCTATTATTGTTACAATTGATTTGATCCCACAATTGAGCATTAATGATATGAAACCTTTAATTAGCAATATGACTACCACGACAATTAGGAATGGTATATAATATATAACCTTCACTTATGGAAATAATAATAGTAGTTTTAAAGTACTTGTGAAATTAGATTTCACACTAGTTTGATAATTGATACAATTTTTGATACTTACATCAATACAAGGATAACCCTATATATGTGCACATAATACTAGTTGAAACCAATGTTTGACAAATATCATATTATTAAAAGATAGTTAATTGAATATATCTAAAATTGTAAGGGCTATGCTGTTATTATTCAAGTTTTGCTAGGCTAAACATTTTCAAATTATATATTAAATTGGTATGAATACCTTGATTATTGGTGTAACATTTTCTATAACCAATATTTGAAAATTTTGAAACTTGATACTCACCAATACCAATACTAGTTTGGTATTTCACAATGACATTTCACTTTCACTAAAATGATAGATTGCATTTCAATATTTTTATGTAATTATGGGAGGGAAAAAATTAAAATTAAAAAATGCACATAATGTTGAAAAAAAGGTTAAATATTATATGTTTCAACTTCAATTTTCAAAATGTAAAAATAGTATGGTTCAATATTGATAACCCAAACAACAAGATGATCTTCCAACAAGCTTACAATTACAAAGAAAAAATAATTCACTATACAAATGAATTTCATTCCAAGCTAATTTTCCCATCACAAAACAAACAAACTCATGTGCAAATCTCTTCTTGTTTTTACTTTGTGTTTTTTCTTTTTCCTCTCATGTTCTTGTTTTTGTGTTTTCATACATGGTGGTGGAGCTTGGTTGTTTATCATACACAAGGGGAATGTTTTAGACTCCTAGTGCAACATTTCTTTGTTGTAACTTTTTTTAAAGGTGAGGTTTGGACATCTCTTATGCTTGCCACAAAGGATGTTGAAAAAATGGGCACCCAATGGTGTGGCAATCACCCTCCCATAGGACACATGGCATCTTAATTGTTAATGGTGGATACCTAACGAAATAAAAAAAGTGCTTGAAAGTGAACAATGTTCCAAGTGGGAAGTGTTTTCAATGAAACAAGAAAAAAAATACATTTCGATTTTCGTTGCAACAAATGTGTGAAGAGGAAAAGAGAGAAACTTGCAAGCAAATAAGGTACTAGTTTTGTTTGTTTTCTTTGGACTTCTTAAGTCATCACAAGTGCATAGGAACACTGTAATAGGAAACAAAAATACAAATGACAAGGGAAAAAATAAAGAAAAGAGATGAAGTGGGAAAGGTGGGGGACTTGTGTGGTTTTGAAAATGGGACAAGGTTAAGCACAACACATAAAGGGGAACAAAATGTGAACATTTGTTGGAATGATTGGCAATATCAAAGCCACAATATGTATATAGCTAATTGAAAAGGCAAAAACAAACTTATGTCATGCAATTCACACAAATGTGGTCACGTGGTGCATCATGTGCTCAATTCTTATGGTCATGCATGCTTGTGTGTTGAATAACATTGCCCTTTATGTTGAACTCACAAGTAATAGCAAACAACAAATCTTTCCTTTGGGAATCCCATGTTGGTCATGACTTTTTGGGACTTCACATATAACATCAAAGTGGACATGATGAGTCAAATAAGGGGCCAACAAGGTGCAAAAACAGTGAATTCAACATGAGTCTAAACATAACTCTATTGTCATCATCATTTAGGTCCATTTTCTATTTTTCCACATTTCAATGTACCAATTTCTCTTCTTTATATAGTTTGGTAATTTTTCATATATCATAACATTTTTAAAAGTTCAATAATGATTATATATATATGCCACATTTTCTATAAATTATATGTTGAAAAGGTCAAATTTTAAAGAAATCATTTGCCCAACAATGAAAAAACTCTGGGAACTTAATACAAATCCATATGTTGTATTTAAGGTTTATTGATTTTGTTTGCTTTCATTACTTAGTATTTAATAGGTAGATGATTTGCTAATCACTTGTCTACCTATGTTTAGTAGTAATTTTCATATTTGCAACAATTCACTTTAATTGTTGGATAAAATGGAACCCGTGTTGTTTACAACCAAGAATTATGATGATAAAAGAAAATATTGTAATGTTAAATTTTTAATGAAATATTTTTTTGGACAATAAGTGAAAAAATCAATTGTCATTGTCAAAATAGATTTCGCATATGATTAAACAAAAAATCCCATAACTTACCATTTTTACTATAAATTTGAATTTGGAAAAAAATAAATAATTTAACACAAGAATGTTAAACTAGAGGGCTATTACAAAATGCACAGAATTGGTTGTTTTCCCTGCAATAAAACCATGTCCTTTTTGTTAGAAATGTTGATATATAGACTAATTAGAATGTCAAGGTTAGTCATGTATGTTTTGACTAAAATGACTAACTACATCCATGTTGATTGAAATGAAAAGTACATAGGTCTCTTATGACTAACTACAATTATGTATCTAATTGAACTAGATATAGTGCCATACACATGGCAAATTGATTACTTATGTGAATTCTATATATTGACTAGTGTGAATAAAATAAATCATTCATACATATGACTATAATGTTATGTTATGATGTCATCTATAGGAGGTATCAACCTATCTACACATATATTAGATACCTTTGTTGATATGTAAGTACATGTGTAAGTACATACATATCTATTTACTTGGTATCTATCTAGGTAGGTAGGTAGCAAGTAAGTAGGAAGCTTTTTACCTACTTAAACCTCTTATTCAATACCTTTAGTCAAATCAAAATTTAATTACATTATGTAAATAAATAAGTACCTACCTACCAACCCTATTAGCTATTTATCAAATCAAAATATAATTACACTTTATACGTATCTTCTTAGTTAAGTAGTTATGAAATAGGTGGGTACCTACCTATCTACTTGGTACCTACCAAACCAAAATGTAATTACAATACATAATAAGTAGATTCAACTACTCTTTCCCATGAAATGCACTCTTCTCAATATAAGGCACACTTTCCTTTCCGAAGAAACAAGGCTGAAAATGAGAATATGCACTTGAAAAAGAGGAATGCAAAGGAATGCCCTACATGTTAGGGCATTCTTTAATTTTCAGCCTTGTGGAGGCCTATTGGGGTAGGCTACTATACTGCCCTCAACATCAGGCTTCAAATTAAAGAATGTACTGCACTCAATGCATCCCTCTATATGTGATAGAGTTATCTGTAAAGTCACCTTGCACACAATGCATCCCTCTATATATGATAGAGTTATCCCTAAAGTCACCTTGTCTTCACCCTGTCTTATCAGGAGACCAGCTTTTGTGATCATGATAACATTCACCTTATGGGTTACTATGGGGCCAGACTTCACTACCATGTTGTGTTAGACCCATTATTTCAGGAATGTCCTCAACCCCGAGCATACCGTACCCTTCAGGGTTTGTTTTTTCAATTTTGTGATGTAGCTGAATTAGGGATCATCTGTAAGATGATTTAGCCAAATTTGGCTACATATTAAATATGAAAGTTTTTAAAAATTAAAAAAAACCAGATTCTTTCTATATTATTCTTGGGTACCTGTTGGAACTTATCATAAAACTGTGGCCATTTGGGAAAAGGAATTCTCGAAATCTGACTAATTTGGGCCTTTTTTTCCCCATGAAGAATCCTTGGTTTAGGTTGAAATCAGATTTTTCCGGTCAAATTTGGCAAAATTTTGCCCCAAAAAAAAAGAAAAAAAGAAAAAAAAAAGCTGATATCTTCTACAGCAATTACCATGTATTTTGGTTATGTTTGATTGGCAATCAATTGCCAATTTAATGTAAGTTTGATTCTTTTTAACCTTTTCAACAAAGGATTAATTAAGTGTGACTTATCATACATTAAGTTTAGGGTTAGGCCTTAGGGTAAACCAGGGTTTCTTTTGAGGATTGTGTGCTGTAGTCAAAGTGGTGATCATTCAGAAAATAGTTTAGCCAAATTTGGCTACATGCTAGATATGAAAGTAGATTTTTAAAAAATAAAAAACCCCTCCTATATTTTTAGCTACACCTATTGAAACCTTGTCATAAAAATATGGCGATGTGAAATTTGTTTTCTTTGAAATCTGGCAAATTTGGTGAAAATTCGCGGGTAAAGATATGATGGGGTGAGGGCATTCCTGAAATAATGGCCTTGATGAGGTGAAAGGTAGGCGCCCACATTTTGGGAATACCCTCGCCCACGGGCCTTACCTCACAATAAAGCCATGGGTTAAATTTGAGTCTTGAAATAAATTATGTAATAATGAAAATATAAAATGAAATGTGAATTGAAAAAATAAAATGTGCCTTTAAACTTCATGGAGGCATTATTAGCAGATGTATATGTATCTTTTTTGTAATTTAAAAAAAATTTAAGCCATGACTTAACGGTATAGACTCTAGGGTGGCATATATTACATCATTTTCTTATTCACATTATACGACAACAATCTTCCAATAATGATCATAAATTCATAGTAGTGATCAAAATGTGTCTATTGAACAAGAATTTTAAAAAGCAAATACCATAGGACCTTGGTAGCTTTGACACATGTTCGTTGAATAATGAATTTAATTTTGAATTTTTCATTTTGACAAATAAAACATTCTTGAAAATTCAAAAATTTCCTTCACAATTTTTTTGATTAAAAAAACATCTCTGGAAAGAATGAATATGGGTGTTAAATATTTAAATGATGCAATTTAAATGGTCCAATAAAATGCATGTGTTGTGTTGCTAGTGGTTTTCCTTTATATTTCTAGATAACTTTTAATCCCTCATGTCCCTTTGAGGATTTATTATTATTATTATTATTTTTGAATTGGGCATGGGGGCCAAAAACCATGCATAGAATTTGGCAACAAATTATGGAGACCTTTTTTCAATTAATTAATTAATTAAAATGCACTCCGAAGAGTGCATGAGAAACATGTTTGGTAACATGACCTCCAAATAAACTAAATTTTTTGGACTAGCCTCTTTTATGAGCTACATGATGTGTTGATAGTTGAGGCAAATATGTGGCAAATCTTGTGTTGGAGGCCACATATTTGTACCTTGGTTTTCTTCATATGGGCTTATTATGGTGTCCAGATCTTTCCACCCACATGTGAAGGATTTCTGCCAAATTTTGTGGTTTTATAAGTTTATATTCCTCTAGGTTAGCTTCCACTTATTCCCTACCCCTAAACCCTTTGCACCTATCCTTTGAGAAACCTTGCCAAAAAAGCATTTTGTTCTCTCCAAAGAAAAGAAGGAAATGTTGACTTGTTATGATTTGTTTTGCTTCCCTCCATAACTCATACCACACTTGGAGAAGTTTCCTAGTGTATTTGGAGGGCACCTTATATTCATGAATATCCTTCCTATAAAAGTGAAAGGATTTTTCACCTATTCTTTAAGAGTGAGAAGGATTCAAATCGATAATAGGCATATAATCACCATAATAGTTGTAAGATCCATGTTGCTCTTAAGGAGTAGGTGTAAAACCTTTCTCTCCTAGGCCTAATGATTTACATATATTTAAGGTCATGATAACTTTTGCCTTAGGTTTTATGATGGGTAAAGCCCACAATTGGGGGACATTCTCAAAATGTGGGACCACACACAAACACCGCCGCCCATGCTTCTTATTTTGAGAATGACCTTATCATGAAGCTTTACCTACATGTTAAAATTTATTCTTGTTTTTCCTTTGTTATTTTGGGCAATTATGAAATAGTACTTTGTTAAGTCTTGAAGTTTACATGTTAAGGGGCATTACAATCATAAGAACATTTTCATCACAAACCATCAAATTCTCCCCCCCAACAAAATTAAATTTGTCAATAAATTTGATAGCCTTATAGTGGGATACAATTGTAGTGCTTCATGAAATGCCTTTCCTCACTCAACCTTTGTGCCTCTTGTGCTTGTTGAGCTCGTTGTGTTTCTTCATCCATTCAACTCCTAACTATTTGTGCATGCTACACATTTGCCCTTTTCAGCCTATTTGGACTAGACTTGCTAATTATTTCATATTCGCTACATGACTAGGACCTAGTATATGTAGGCTCCTCCTACAAGCCCGTAGAAAGCTACTCCACAAAGTGTTCACAACACTCGATCTCCCAAGGTGACTCCCAAGTCACCCCAAGACAACACCAAGTCCCCTTTGGGAGAAGGTTGTCTCTTAGGCCAACTCTTAGCATCGCCCATAACCACATATCACAAAGCTTGTTACACAAGTGTTTCTCATGTAACAAGTTAACCAATGGTTCAAGAAATTTTCATGGCCAACTTTTTGACGCAAAATGTAGTTCACTAGTTTGGTAGTGATGGTAACAATAGCTTCTTTGTGCTTTGGCTATGGTAGTTATTGTAATCACATTTTGTGCATTTGTTTCATATTGTTCATGTTATCGGTCTCAATCCCTCATGCCATTTCAAGATCAAAAGGGTCACACAAGAAATATAATTTCCGTGGAGATCACATGACAACCACCTTTGAGTTGGATTGCCCATTGTACTCTTACATTCGTTTAATCATGATATTCCCATTTATATTAATTCAACACATGATTAATCTATGTTCATGATCAATGTTTTATGAAAATATCACATAATTGTGTGTGTAGAAAAAAAGATGTAAAAGAAATGTGTGAGCAATATATGATATGAGTTATTGACATGACCATTGAACATACTTAAAGACTCCTTACAAATCATTTTGCTCCATTAACAAGTTCTTAAAACCTTGAAAAACAAACATTGAAGACAAGAAACTAAAAGAAAAAAAGAAAAAAATCATGCCCTTTACTACAAAATGTTGCACCACACATAGGCATGCACACATGTATGTCAAAATGTTTCATTGCAAAGGCACACACACACACACATTGCTCTCCACTCACTCACAAAGCAAACAAAGAAAAACTAAAACAAATGACAATTCATGATGCTAATGGTATAATTAATGTCATTGCTAGAGTGGGGAAACAAAAAACACGAGCAAAAAATTTGATGATGCAAGCATTTGGATGAAAATCACAATGCCATTTTTTTCCTCAAGTTGCCATTGCATGGACATTTAAATTGTTACAATATTGGAGATGCTTTAAAAGCATGGCCAACAACAATCATCTATCAATATTTAACAAATACAATGTGCACTACTTAGTTTTTCTACCATTTCCAATGCCCGCCCATGAACTTGAGAAGATGGTCTATACAAAATGAAAGACTATTTAATTATGATTATGTGGGCCAATAATTATAGTTGGCCAATGAAAAAAGTAATTTATTAATTTCTTACTATTGACATTTTAGGAGGGCCCTAGTAAAATGTGCACTTTTTGACACCCCCAAGCAATTTTACAATCATTTTTCACAAATTTACATCCAAAATATATGGTACATGGGCATTTTACTACTATTGTTGGGCATGCTTTAAAAGCATGCCCAATGATAAGCCTCTATCATTATTGAACGCATCCAATGTAAAGTTTTAGTTTCTTCCCCATCCCCGTTCATGAACTTGAAAAGATGGATTGTACAAACTAAAAGACTATATAACTTTCACCATTTAGGCCAATTGTTGTAGATTGCCAATGAAAAAAAATCATTTGTTGATCCATGTGATCTTGCAAGGCATTATGAACATTCACATTTTTACTAGCCCAAAGAAAATTCATAGTGTTTCCCTATAAATCTTCATTCAAAAAATAGATCAAATGTCAATTCATTGCTACCATTGGGCATGCTTTAAAGCCTATTTTTAAGGGTTATATAACACAAGTAAAGAAGTTGGATTTTACTATTTTTAATTAGCTTAAACTAGTTTTCACGAAGGGTAATATACACCATTAAAATCATTTATGAATGTAAGCCCTTATAGCCAAGGTCTTCCCAAGTTCACACTGATAATGCCTTCAATCAAATGCCTTATTGTATACCTAACTATTCATGTGTGTGTGCAACATGCATTTCATTTTGTAACACCTCCCCTTGTCCAACCCTCATTTTTGTTTCATTTTTTTCCCATGGTATCCACTAGGCACCCATTGGGTGTTACAAAAATAATAATATGAAGTAGATTTTTTGTATGGCAAATCCCATGTCCTTAAGCTCTACTTGCCACATAATCTTCTTCATAGTCTTTGAAGCACATTACAAATCTATAAAATTATTTGAAGGTAACATATTCAAATTTTCTTGGATTTTGAATGTAAGTGGCCTTTACATGTGAACCATGGATTTTGAACTTAATGACTTTAATCGCAAAATTTTGTTCATTTATAAGATGAATAAGTCTTAAACTTCCAAACATAAAAGTTGGATTTCTAACTGTCACTAAATCTTGGTGCACAATCATGTTTTTATAGTTAGCTACAAAGTTTGAGGCATGATTGCAAGTGCATGGAAATCCATGTTCAAGAACTTACACTAGGGGCCACTAATACTAATGGAATCTATTTGTGTTATGATGTTACGATAGTCTATTAAGTTTAGGGGTGTTGAACTTGGAATATCACTTCAACATGTAGAAACATTCCATTGTGCAAGATTGTGAAAGGTTAAGGATCTATGGGATACTATAACCAAAAGATTTTTGTTGTAAGAACACATTAAGCTAAAATTCAATCTTGACAAGGAGAATTAAAAGACTTCAAATATTTATGGGATGGCATCAGGGCTAGGATCCCTATCCAATGGTTCATCAAGCTACATTTACCACAAATAGATACAAGAATTGAAGAATGGATTTGGGATCTTCTCTACAATAAGAAAATATGATTCAATTTTGGTTTTTTGCACAACTACAAGATTTCATTCAAAGTGTGAAATTATTTTGTAGTCATTGTTAATCCTTGAATATGATTTTCTATTTTTGGTCAATACCAACTCAACATTTTTAAAGAGACGTTTGTAGGCAATTGGGTGTAAATTGGCTTTCCAATAGGATCAAAGTTGTCATGATGAAGAAAGGCCTAATAAAACATAGTTTCCAAATCTACTATGGCCCTTTCGCAAGTTTAGGCTTCAATCCAAATTCATGTTACTAGAAGGATGGTACCCTATTCATGCATTATACCTTTAGGGTGAGAATTGCTAAACAAAAGGAAAGGATTATCAACGCCCGTTTCAATGAAGTGGCAAACGTTTAATTACATTCCCAAAGTAAATTGGGAAAAAACATGTGACATAGTTAGCATGCAAAAAAGGATGCAAGTTTGATTTGGTCTATTTTACATAAAGTGGTGGTGGTCAATTCATGGAGAAGCAAGTTGAACAAGGATGTTGATCTTATTTACATGCAATGCATCAAGGTCTTGGTTGAATCCACCAAACATGTGTTCTTTAGATGTCCCTTAACATGTTTAACTTAGGCATGGGCAACACATATTATACATTCCTTGGCACATCCTCCTATTGCCTTGCCACCCAAGCATGCTCACAATATTCAATAATGTCTTTTTCATAAATAAGTTGTTGAAGATATTATGTATTTTTTCCTCCATTTAGACATTGCTCAAACGTATGGTGGTCTAGAAAAATACATTGAATGGAGCAAAATGAAGCTATTTTTCAAATCTCTTCTCACATTAAGTACAAGTTAAGTGGTTGAATCTTGGAAGGGCTAATAGATTATGGGAAGTTTCATTGGAAATGTACACCACAATATATTGATAACTTGCACCATATTATGTTATTGATGAACACATTGTTGAATTCAACAAACTTGGGTATCTTCACTTCTTTCTATGCTTGAGGGATGGGTTGAAAGTTAGTTGGAGTTATTAGCTTTGTCAGTCATTTAGTGTTAATTGTGATGGTGTTCTTGTTGGGGGTTAGCTTCCTCCCCAAGTTTTCGTGATTTTATTTTTGAATGCATTGGATCCATGTTGATTGTTCATCTTAGAAAAATAAATCATGTGCAACTTCTATTTCATATTTATTCATTTTCATCTTTTCTTTCTTTCATTCCTCTCCATTTTTGTACCTTTTTGTTTTGTCAATCTCCATTTTTGTCTTTTATGATAGTTAAAAAAATATAATGAAAGCATACAAAAGGTTGAAGACTTGGTTCCAAGTTTCTAGTTTGTACCTCTTGGCCGCAAACATTTATAGTACATGAACATCTTCAACTTTACAAAATATTTATTTTATGAGTAACATGATGCCAAATAATGGACCAAAAGTGCTCAATACTTCCCATTATTGGCCCCAAGATTATTTGGCCTTGACTCATAGTCTAAAAAAACCTTATAGTATTGTTCAATTTTTTATTTATGATGGGTACGGCCCTAGGTGGGGGACATTCCCAAAATAAAGGGCCTAGGATGAGGGAATTTTGAACCCATCCTTGGGGAATTACCATACTTAAAAAACTAAATGGGTTTCATTTATTGTTGAAAAAATCCCCACATGCATTAGAAAACAACTCTAATAGGGCCCCTTCCACCTAGGGCCACGGTGAGCCTAATAAGGAGAATCGTAATTCTATTAGGTGATAAAAGGTCTACTAAAGCTTGTCCTAGAACATAACTGATGTTTTAAATCTGTATATTAATACATGTATTTGTTTGTTTGGATGTGACCACATTGTAACCCTCCCAACCCATGGGATCCCACATCATGCTTTTGGTATTGTTAGAACATCCTTGATGAGGTGATATGTAAAAAAAATGTTTAAAAATTTTCAAACTAACAAAGCAAAAGTTATTGAATTTAGAATTTTTTTAAATGTTTTTTCAAGAAAAATTTAAAAATCAAGCTTTTGTTGATTGGAATAATGTTGGGATGGGTGACCTTGCACAACATTTAATATATACTTGAGATTGACTACATGTCCCATTTAGGAAAAACCTTTTACAAATGTTTGAATAAAGTACCAAAATTGGCCATGGTTTAAGAATATGTCCCACAAGGTGGCTAAGGCAAAAAATGTTTTAAAATAAGTTGTGTATTAAGATTCGTTTAGTTATTTTGAAAAGTGTAAAAATATTTTATTAGAATTTTAAAATGTTCATAATTAAAAAAAGATCTTTTGCCCTACATTAATTTTCATAGTTTGCTTATTAATTTTTAGTTCATGACACATTAAGTCATTTTTTGCGGTTCACAATCCCAAAATTCACAACTTTAAAAAAAAATCAAAATTTCATATTTGGTTCCATTAGCTAACCAAAAATATAGAGAATTTAAATATTTAATTTCTTATCTTATTTATTACCCAACTTGACTAAATTTTCCATGGACAATGGCCATTTTGCCTACATCACAAAATTGACCAAAAAAAAGAAAAAGAAAAAACTACCCAAGAGAGGAGTACTTAAATTTTTCCAATCAACCAAAAAAGAAGAAAAGAAGTTTGGAAATAAGTACAAAATCTTTGTTTTTGAACAATTTGAATAAATAAGGCAATTTCCTTTCACACATTGAAAAGTTAGTGGGACCATGTGGAGTTGACAATCTCCCACCATAGGAATTGTGATTGTCCTAAACTAGTTTCCATAAAAAGGTATCACTATTGACAACCATGTTTACCCCAAAGAAATTTATTATAAAAAAAATCAAAATGTTAAATATTGAAAGAAATTTTAAATGAGTCTAACACTCCTTATTTGAATGCTTGAGATGTTTAGTTATCACAGAAGAGGTACCATAACTTGCAAAAAAATTCAATAAGTTTGAGCACTACTACAAAATGTGGTTGTAGTTCACTAAACCAATGAATTCACTCAAAATCCAATGAAATCACTTGGCATACAGGGACACCTTTTGTTGTAGTGGAGGTTAAGTAAAAAAGGTCATGAATTTTCATTTAGTATATTTGTGAATTTAATGAAATCAACATTCAATTGTTCCAACACCAGTTGGAAGAGACAAAAAATATTATTTATTAATTGGAATTAAGGTTTAGGGTACTTTAAGGTTGCATGAAGGGGATGGATGATTATATACAACCAGGAAAAATGTTCTCAAATGTAGTTGTTAGAAAACAACTTCCTTGTGTTTATTGACTTTCCCCCAAAGGTAAAAACTTTGCATATGTGTAGGATGTGGTATACAATCTTGTTTGAATTGAAAACCAACTTGTGGGCAATAATTGTAAACCTATTTTTATTTTTTGGACTAGTTTTTAAAAAATTAACCCATTCTTTACATTTTAATTACATGATCATATTAGAAGGTTCCACCATCTTTCATGACATTGTTTGCACCTACCATTTAGGGCAAAACCATTATCTGACAAATCATTAATATTTTTTGTCTCACTTGGGCATAAGAACTCACAAGGTTTTGTGCATGTCAATAGGATATATCAATTTAAGTTTTAAACAACTAAGGGTTCACAAGCATTGGAAATGGAATTTGAGGTTTGAAGCAATTTTTAATATCCATGTATTTAATCCACCTTGAATTTAATTTATATCTTATTTTTGCATTAAATTTTGACACTGTATTTTTTTTGAATTTTTAGTTTTAGTTGAAGGGCATGAAGAGTGATGAAGAAAAGACAATGATTAAAAAAACAATATAATGCATGTTCAAATTTAGTTTTTAAAACACATCAAAAAAACATTTGATTACCAAATCACAAACTTTTAGATGATGAAGGTCGTGTCTAAGACTCACAAAATCATTACAAATAATGGAAATTTCATTTTTTTCCATAAGGAATAATACTTGAAGAAAAAATTGAGACTTTTGGGTTCCATAATCAAAGTGAACATGGCGTGATCACAACCCAAGTAAGTAGACCATCAAGTTATTTGTGTCAAGACTTTCATCAACTCCTTGTTTTTATAACTAAGTAAATATCACCTCCATAATGTTACCTCCTTTACTTTTAGTATAAATTACACCTTTTCCATCCTACTAATTAAACCTATTAACAAATTTTATCCATATCGTTTTTAAATTTTTTAAAATGACCTATTATTATTGCATACCTTATGTTGATTGTATTTGGATTTTGAGAATAAACACAATTGTATTGCAAAAATAATTGATTTATGATTTTTACCCAACAACCTATATGGGACCTTGTAGTTTTGCTCATGTAATTTTTAATTACAAAAAAAAATGTCCCCCCCAAATTACATGCACAATTCCATTGTTGAAAAGGTTGTTATTGTCACAATTTATTTTGTTAGTTGAAATTGTAAGATAAGGTTTGTTTTTAAAACCGTTCAAAACCATGTTCCATATAAATGGTGGAACCCACTAGACCATGTGCAAGACCCAAAAGCCATAATTGTTGCAACTTCAATGACTAGTTCCACTTGCATGATGCATAAAATTTTCTTCAATGAGAAAGCATAATTGATAACAAAAGAAAAAATGGAAGTGCTCCAAAAGGACAACTAAATACATTAAAAATAAAGACTTTGCTTTCATACAAAAATGATTTGAGGCAAAAGAACACAAGGTTGCTAATCATGATAAATGTTAAACTAGTAGAATGTAAAATTAAAACAATTGTTCTACATGGCACCTCACTTTTAATTCCTTCTAATTCAAAATCACATCATCACATGGAAAACTGCTCAAGTTATAAATTTTTTGACTAAACATGATAGATTGTCACATGATGAATTGTCTCATTAAACAATTTCACAACCCATTTTTCACGAAGAATAAATTGTTGAATGTATTTTCATCTACCAAATAATTAAGAAAACTCAAATCATAGTCATTTCAATGAACTTGATGTATCGATCATTTAGTTTGAATGACAAGATGGCATAAATGTTCATTTTCATCCATAACCTAGGGACAATATATGTTTTGAAAAGCAAATAGAACCCTTATTAACTTAGCGTTACAACTCATGGTCGAGCTAAAAAATGAATAATGGATATTCAACAAGTGTGAGTCCAACAATGGAGGAACAAATATGCCTATCTTAGTCTTCCAAAAAGTGCAAAACAAAGCTATGAACATATCAACAATTTCTCATTGTTTAAACAATATTGAAATTTTAAGCTAGATTGTTCTCATAACATTCATCATTTCATGCTCTCAAAATATTTGCTATAATTTTGATATCAAGGTGTGACATGCTTAGTGCATGCACTTTGAACCTTGGCTAGCACATTAACTTCATTCTCCTGTTGGATTGCTTTACAAAATCCATTATTAAAGCGAGTGTGGACAAAAAAGGTTTTGCCAACAAGCTTCAAACCAAGAAACTTTTGAAAATAAGTCGTATCAACCCACCATCTTAAAAAAAATTCTTCAAAAGAATGTATCTAATGTTGGACACAATTATAGGGAGGGATCATTATACAAGTGAAATGATTTAGCCTCTACAAACTTAACTACATCCACAAACTCAACCTTATGAAAACTTGATTAAAATGTGTACCAAGTCTTCAACAATTGTGAAATGCATGGCACACTAACAATTAGTTTAAAGTCATAAAGGTGTTGTAAGTTGATGAATGACTTTGAAGGTTCATAATTTTTTTGGTTCACCTCCAATTTGAAAGCTTTGAAGGACAAAATTATAGCCATTAGAAGGAGGTTTCCAAAAACATATAATGTTTCAATTGAAAGTGATTTGACCTTTCAAATTGTCATTTTGGTAATTTGACTTCAAACCTTTCAAATGGCCATGAATATCCATTATGCCAAAAATGCCATTTTATGACTAATCTTATATGACTACAAGTGGTTCAACAACTAAAAATGGCATAAACAACATGTTCAAATCAATTACAAATGGCATAAGCAATTAACATAATCGATAAGGACTAGTCATACAATGACATTTCTAGCGTAATGATTGTTATAAATTCTTGTTTTGTGATTGTAACCCCATTTTACTTTTATATTGTTCAAGAAAATTTCAATAGTTGAAAACTGGTTCAATTTGGACAAGAGTTTTGACGTCACTCTTGATTTGTTTTTTTGGGTCTTTCCCAACCTTGGTCACAAGTCCAACGCTAAGGGGATGATATCACATTGTGCAATGGCCCTAAAATACAAAATTTGTATCATAATCAAAACACATGTCCATTGGGAAGCAAACCATTCTTCAATTAAACATGGGTGCTTCACCATGTTTTTAAGAATTATGGTAGTTAGATGTGATTTGCTTACTTGCCTAATTTCTAAGTTTGGTCATGGATCAAGGCCATATTGTTTGTGATAATGACATGTATTCGTTCATATTTAATTATAGGATGTTAATTGCAAAATACTTTGCCCTATGTTTGAACCTTTTGATATTAATTGCTCTTGATATTAGGGATTTTAAATTGTATACTAACAAAACCTTTTAATCTTTTTGCTGCAGTTCATATGTTTTAATCATTTTTTCTAAAAGGTTTTCTTTTATGCATGTTTCAATTTGTGAAGTTGAAGTGGATAATATGGATAAAGGTAGAAACCGAAAGTGGGTTGTGTCATTATTCAAAGGATATACAGTTTGGAATTGCAGTATTTGCCTTCATCCACAAACATTGGGCAATATCTTATTACCAAGTCTATTAACATTTTGGTCTATAGAATAAGGTGAAAGCACACTATGGTGACCCCCTTTTGGGGCCTTTTTGGGTCTAGTATTACAACATATACTTCCCAAAACATGTTATATTTACTTTTGGGTTTTAATTTTGGTGTTTGGGCCTTTGGATTGAAATTTTCATAAAAGTTATGTTATATAATATTATTTGAATAAATAAATGAATTTAAGATTTAAATTCAACAAACCATGGACATGTTTATGGTATACATAATATAATATAACCCATTTCAAATTTCGAATTACACTAGGTATTTGGTTTCATTAATCATCCAAATAAATGTTTGAAATGAATTTTATACATTAGCCTAACTCACAATGTTTGTCACCTTTCATTTCAAAATGATTGTTAAAATTTCAATTCAGCACATACTTATGGTCAATGCCTTGAAAAAATCTCATTTGTGAGATGAAAAATATTTAACTTTTCACATGACTCACAAACATAATCCAAATATGTGAAATCACATGTTAAATAAATATTACAAATTTCATAAAGATTTTTAAAAATTCAATTTTTAGAAATACATATTGTGTTTTTCAATACATAATTACAACTATTGTTTTTGTACAAATATATTCAAATCCACCATGATATACATAGATTTTTTTTTCTCTTCTATTGTTTGGGTTATGCTTTGGTATAATATGCAAAAACATTGTGAAACTTGTCAATATTAATATGGTTTGGGCTCAAAAGCGTTCACCAAGAAAAAAATTACAATATGATTACATTAAGGGGTGTGCTTTCACCCAATAAGGTCTTTGAACCATTTGATATTCATAATGGAAATATATGATGTTATATCTCAAGTGGTTCCCATGACTTCTACAACATCTTTTTTTTTTCCCCACCTTTTCCTAACACTTTAACCCCTCCATCAAACTTTCATAATCTTTAATAGCTTTTACAAATTTAAGGAAATTGATTTCTATATGTGATAATTACAAAAAAATGATTATTCTTGGAATGTTTGCATCCATTGGCATTTTGGGGAATTTAAATCTAATCATTCATGAAATTCTAGACCCAAAACAATTTTGTAGCAATATGTCAAGAACCAACTACTCTTTTTGCCTCAAAGTTGTCATGCTTTTCATAGAAGAAAAAGAATTAAAAAATAAAAAAAATAAAAAAAAACATCATGAGATAATAATAGACTAGCACAATTGATCAAAAGATTCAGGGGGTAAAAGCCACTTTTGAGGCTTTGAAAGGGGCACTTATGTGTGTTGGTATGAAAGGCTCACCAAATTGTCCAAAAAGTGAAACCAAAGGATTTTTAAGTTCTTGGGGGTAAA
>Ga0116231_10004089_pt1 | contig 29750 bp, 16 predicted proteins | sample S1TSphgellanicum_2_FD_89695 | JGI IMG/M metagenome (GOLD analysis project Ga0116231, IMG submission 89695) | Host-associated microbial communities from peat moss isolated from Minnesota, USA - S1T2_Fd - Sphagnum magellanicum MG | ecosystem: Host-associated > Plants > Peat moss > Unclassified...
AAAAAAAAAAAAAAAAGTTAATAAAAAAATTAAAAATTCCTTTTGAAATCAAGAACTAAAAAAAACTACCCAAAAAAAAAAAAAAAAGAACCTCAGAGTTTTCTGAGTTGCTTCTAAACACTTTTATACTGTATTTGACATTTGTAGACAAAATTAAGATTTTTGAGCCCAAATCTAACATTTTTTTAGTGAAACATGGTCTCAAAGAGGTCTGAAGTGGTCACGTTCAAAAAGGCAAAGGCAATAACAGTGTAGGTGCCTGAGAAGATCTACAAAATCAGCAGTGGTTGATTAACAATTGAGTCATAAGGGGTTTCCAATGGATGGTGCACGATTGCGTATCAGGTTGGCACAACCCCATTCATTAGAGGGATCATCATTCTTCAGTTGACAATCTGTATTTCACTTCATCAAGGTGTGTAACCTTGGTAGATCACTTGTGATTAATCAACAACTGAGTCATAAGCGGTTTCCAATGGATAGTGCACAATAGCACGGGTCACACAATCCCTCTTCTTCCACGGATTGTCATTAAAGTTCTCTATTGATATACAAGCCCATCCCCTGGCTTGTAAATCAATGGAGAACAAGGTTGGGTTATAAGGGGTTTGCAATGAATCGTACACATTTTTCTTTTTCTTTTTTTGCCAAGTCACAAAATCCCTCTAGCAATAGCATTCTTCAGAATCCAGGACAAGTCTTCCCTGCTAGTAGTAGTAGCTACATACTAATTGCTTGTAAAATTCCTCTGTACCAAGGACTGAAGTTAACCTAATAAAACAGGCAGGGACATTATGATTTTGGTGTTGGGTATTCTGGCATTTTACCTATGTGCAAGCAAGCATTTAGTACACACCTTAAGATGAAACTGCAGAGGGAATTGAAACCAGGATAACTTTCATGTGTAAAAATTGTAGATCACATATAGTGTGTAGGGAATTGTATTTTGTAATAGGTAAAGCCCTAGGGCAAGGGCTTTACTGGAACAAGGGCCCACATGCGGCGGAGCCAAACATGACCCAAATCCACTAATGCCTGTAATGTGCATAAAGACCATGGCTGCATGATTTTTGAGAAGAACTGGAAAAAGGTTTTATGATTTTTGTAAAACCCATGGAGAGTGTAGGCGGGCTTTATAATCATAAAAGGCCTTGCAAGAATTGGACGAATTCTTTCCTCTTGTAATGAGGTGTTTGAGTAAACTTAAAAAATCTAGTTAGGTCTTTATTCTTCGTTAAAAACCAACCTTGATTCCTAAGAAATTAGAGGGCATATAATTACTCCTAAATGCCCGATAAGCAAAGAAGATGGTTTTTTTTTGGTATATTAAATCAATTTAGATGGAAACTATTTAAATATCTTCTTCTTTTTTGTTTGGGTGCACATATTGAATGTCTTTCCAATGGTTCACTACCTGAGCACATCCAAGTCGATTTAGAAAGGGTTTCTTCAGATGACCCCATGTGCAGGACTACTTTCCCACATGTGAGGGAGGTTGTCAAGGGCCAAAGCCCACCTGCATAACCTAGCTTGTTTAAGTTTGAAAACTCATTTATGGGTTGACTCAGGAGTCCAAGCAATGAGATCTTTTTAAATTTACTACTTGTTTTTAAGGATCTTCACATTTTCATTCCAAAACTTGCAAGGTTTCATTCTTAGTTGAAGAATTGCATTTAATTGAATTTTTTTCTAATGAGTAATTAACTTAGTCATTGTGAGTGTCATAAATTAATCCATGTCAAATGTTCAAAACCCTAATTTTGTTCAATGTAATTGCTGTAAAATGGGTTTAGGGTCTTAGGGATTAAACTAGCTAATCAGGGTTCCTTCCTTGATATGTGCAGGACCTAATTAGTGCATGGTCAGATGTGGTGAGGTAGTTTGTTCATTATAGGTACAAATAATCAGCACTGAGCAGTTTGCATCAAAATAATGAAGCATAGAAATTCATTTCAGTTTACTGTTTACAATTTTATGTCCGGAGTTAACTCGGAGTGGGTTCTGAGCTGGGTTTTTCGAAGTCCTAAATCTTAGGTTTCTATGCTTTTCAAATGAATTCCAAACCCAGTTGGGTTCAGAAACTATTTCTGGTTCCACTTACACTAGACACCACCCCAGTTAGAATGTTGTGTTGTATAACAGCTTAAAAGGAGACCACTGGACTAAAATGTACAACCTTGCTGCTACATTTTGTAACAAGGTACTTGCAAACTTAGAGAAGTGAAACTTGTGTGTGAAGCAGGACTACAACAATAATTGTTGTTTAAGCAAGTTGCATAATTCAATCCAGGTCCAGTTTTAGGCCCAGTTTTAGCAGGGGGCCGTTCGCATTTGCCACTATACATCTGTTCAGGTTCTAGCAGGAGGTTGGACCCCCTATCCTGACTACTTGGAACTAGACCCAGAACCAACCAACATTGGTTTTCCTAGCCTAAACTAGAATTCTCATATTTTCACAATTGGGAGTAAATGAAAAAAGTCCATGACTTTACTCAGTCAACTGTTATGATAGTGCAAAGGTGAGATGTAAAGGTCACAGTGAACCAGCACCCACCAGTGCACCATCCACTGGATGCCAGTTTGCACTCAGTTGTGGATGAACTTCAATTGAGTTAATATTTGGTTTCACCGTCATAATCAATTCTGTGAAAAATAGGTCTCATATGTAGGTAAATAGGTGGGAAAATAGGTGATTACTAAATAAATAAGTAGATGCTTTATATATAGGCAAAGGGCTGTTTTTTACTACCTACCTACTAACTACATGCTTGTGGGTTGTAAGTAGATAATAAAAAAAAGCAACTGAGCTAACCACCATGGTTAGCTAGGGAACTATAACCCAACAGAAAACTGTTTCCTGACCACTTACCATCCATCCTTCATGGTGAGCTGGTGGGTGCTGGTTCACTTGTGGCTGAGAGTAAAGACTCTTTTTGTACATCATGAGGTTGAGAATTCAGTTTCTAAGACTAGTGCTCAGAGTATGCGACCTTGCAAAATCCAAGAGTAGTTATTACCTTTTTTTTTCACCCTCTTAACACACTCATAAGACTAAAACTGGGACTGCAAACCGGTTAAAGATTACTAATAGCAACCCACCTGGATCAATCAAACTATCTAGCCAATTTACAGCAGGAGTTAGGCTATGCTGTGCCTTTTACCAGCCTCAGCATCCAGTGGAAAAATGCAAGGCCAAAACCATTTTGCTGAGCCAACTGCCGTATTTTGACTTTTCTTCATCCAATTTCATTTTGCTGGGCCACATACCTACTGAGCACAGGTGGAGATGCTCTAAGATTTTTCCTTGGATAATCTGGTAAGTGTCAATTCAGAGCATTATAAATACTTGTTATAAATTGTGTGAATTAGTTGGGTGATGACTGCATAACTATTATTGATGGCTGTTGGGAGAAGATGGATATTACAGTGATGGCTTTTGGGAAAAACTCACTGGGGTTTGATTGAGGTACGCAGCGGAACAGAATTAAGCAACAATAATCCATGTACTAGTTTCCAAATTTCAAGCTGCTGCAAAATGCCTGCATTGTGCTTGTCTATTTGTCCCAGTGAAGCAGGAAAAAATGATGACAAAGTGGTCACTTGCAGCCAGTAAATTATTGGTGCTTTGTGGGTCAGGTGTGCAATGCTAGTGATGAATTTCCCCTAGAGACGTGTATTGGAATCATTCATGTTTGCTTGCATGCATGCAGTCAAAACTAGCGGCCCATGGCATCATGGCTCTACTCCTTATGGCAAGTTCAAAGTTCAAACCAGCAACAGTGAAAATAATCAGTGTTCCATGAAGTTCCCAGAGAAAGAACTCACAATTTCAGGGTGACGCATAAACAAGAATCCTCAAAATGTGGGACCAAATGAAACTTACATTCTTCTTCTATAGTCCTGCTCACATGCACAGGAAAACATCCTCTCAGCTGCCAAAAGGTACTCTGACAGCCAAGGTTGAACCAGCTTGCATATCTGCTTGGCTCTCCAAGTCCACTCCACTCTGTCAAGAACAAATCATATTGGTTGGAGGGCAATAAACAAACCATTGGAGGATGAAAATAGATGACTAAGTGGTGAAAGAACAAGGGCCACCTTGCATCTTAGTCATATCACTCAGCCTCCACATAAATCAATGGCAGGCAAGACTTGCAGCCAGGCCCAGCTAACTTGTGCGCATGTGCCTACCCTTAGAGTTGGTTGATGAAACCAAAATCTCATATTGAAATTGGTGACTTCAGTTTTGGAAAACCAAAAGGCATTAATTTTTTCTCCCAAGAGCTTCTTTTTCTTCTTCTTTTTTCCAGTTCTCCTAAACAATGCTACTTTTAATTTGTGCCACAATATGGACTATCCATATTCCTACCCTTTCTGGCACATACTTGTCACTGAGTATACAAAAATATTGTCAAATTGACTAAAAATATATAATGAAAATTAATTACTTTGTAGCTCTTTGAATGCAGCTCTTTGGATTAATTTTTGGTGCCATGGATGTAAGGTAGTTCATGCATATTTTCAGGCTTTTTTCCTTTTAACACTATTTTGCAAATGGATATTTTGCTGAAAGCTCTGTGTGTGTGTGTGTGTGTGTGTGAGAGAGAGAGAGAGAGAGAGAGAGTTTGGCCAGCAATTTACCATGTCACTGCAAGATAATCGCATTCAGAATCTGCAGTAGTTGGAGCTGCAAGACCTCACCAGGGTTTACTTGGGTACCAAAATACAGTGGCTCAAAGCCAGGGGTGGGGAGAGCAGAAGCTGGAGCAGGCAGAGCCCAGAGAGAATTAACTAAATGCTAATCAAAGACACCTCTAAGATTGAGGGGGTGAGGCCCTGAAAGTGGTATTGAACCAGGACCTAGGGTCTTATTTGGAGAGCAGTCAATGATGGGGAGGCCATTGTAGGTAGGATTGGGGATGTTCCCTGGTTGACTCTGCAATAGTTGGAGCTTCCTTCTTTGTTGCTTGTGTTTTGGTACTGTTCAGGTAATCCCTGATCCATTTGGAAGGCATGGTCTCTAAACTGTCCAAAAAAAGTCCGATCTCAAAATCCTGCAAACAAGTGGATTTGGAGGGTTGTTAGCTGCTAGCTCCATCTGACAAGGAAGGTCTTTGTGGGTGGAGGGAGCTCTCACTTTCAATGCCCCTCCTCCCTTCAAGTGCATTTCTTTGCACCAGCAATACCATAGTCCATTTATCTTCAATTATCAGTACAATCAAAAAAAGGTTGGTGATTCCTACCAACTGCACTGTGCTGCTTTGAGATTGTAGCTTACTTGGGTCACTTCAAAGTATGAAACTACAATTCCAAAATTGAAAGTATGTAACTAGAGTGATTTCCAAAACATACCTTACAGGTAGTTGCATTAGCCCTAGTTCAGCACTCCAGGAGTAACATACCATGTGTCCAGTAGGAAGAACAGCCTGAGCTGGGCTACAGGAAGAAAAACCTTGAAGAAGATCCCTGCACACCCTTGCTGACCAGTTTTGCAAAAATCACTCTCATCAGACCATCCAACCCTGTTTTTCAACGAATCAGAAGGTAATTGCACTACAGAATTGATTAGACTGGGTGGTAGTTTTAAGGATTCAGGTGCCTCAAAAAATGACTCTGGACTCTTAAAAAGTTAAACCACATTGCAGGAAAGCCTGCCTCAAGGCTCATGTTCCCTTGTCTTGAGAGTTTCTATTTTTTTTTGGAGACATTTCCTTGCAAATAAAGTCTTGGGTTCACACAGGAAGTCAGAACAGGCACAAAATTCTGACCAGGGGCTGGAAGCTATGGGCAAGTGTGTCCAGGGATATCAGTTTTCTTTCCCAAGGTTTGACCAACTCTCTTTGCTTTCACAGTATAATGATCTTCCTATGCAGTTCAGAAGAAAGGCTTCTGCATTCTGGAAATGTCCCAGTCTGCTGAATACAGCTCCAGCCTGAGTGTGGATCAAATCTGTTAGTAGGTGAAAGTGATGCCACTGAAATCATGCATTAGTTAGGCAGACAACAAGTGCGTTCACATGATAGACTGCAAAGCCTCAAGAATACACAGTGGAAAAACACTGCAGTACAACAAGCTTTAATCCAAGCTCAGGCCAGATTTCACAAGGCAGCCTCTTAGAATTGAGCCAACGCTAATCCTGGAGCTTTTGTAATTGTGAGAATTCCACAATCGCATAGGAATTCTGAAAGAGAAACAGCATCTCATCCATTTCATGCTCCTAACCAATGTAGGAGATCAAATGTTACCAATTTGTACAATTTTGCAGCTTCTCCAATTTACCTGCAAAACCTCATGTGAATCAATAGAATGCCAAACAAAAACAAAGACACGTCCAACTGCTCCCATCAAATGCTGCTCACTATGTTAGGGTACCGCTTGATCACAATTTTGCAAATGCTAAAATAATATTATCACCGGGTTTAGATTGTCTCCCATCCCTACACCCAATTTCTTGAAGAAAGATACCTGAAGGTTTCTTGTTTCTTCTCTAAGTGCTTGAAGCGGCAGCACCAACAAGAACTCCTTGAGAAGCTCCTTGTTTCTGCGCTTCATTCCGGGATGAATATTCATCCCCTCCTCTCCGGACCTTGATCTTGTACTTAGCTTCAAGCTCTGTCAATTCCTTCTTCTTATTTTCCAGCGCTTCCGTGAGCCTAGTTATGACCTCTTGAAGTCCTTCCCTGTTCCGTTGCACTGCAGGCAACACTTCCCCCACGGTTCGCTCCACCAAAACGCCTCCTATCATACGAAAACATCTCCTGGCGCTGTCTAAGGGTTGGATTGCGTTGATGACAAGCGTATGCTCGTTCAGTTCCTGCTCCAGCTCGTTGATCTTTGTGTAAAGCTGGTTGATATCGGATCGCATGACGCTCCATTTTCCCGCCACTGCTTGCTCGTTCATCATCTCCAGTGGCTTATCAACCGCATTATCTCCCATGGACACAAGCACTTGAAAAAAAACCCTCCCCTACAGCGACATCCCCTGCCACCCCCCTCCCCCAACCTTAAAAGGAAAAAAAAAACACTGCAAGTTAACAGCTCGCAAATAAAGAAGCACAGATATGAACCGCGAAAAAAAATTCAGAGTAGAAGAAGAAGTAGGGAGTACCCGTCCAGACCCACACTCCACTACAGAGGAGGAAAGCTTTGCGTCCAGCACAACATCACATCACAAGCGACAAAGACGATCAAGGCAGGAAGAAAAACTGAGAGAAAATAACACAAAATTAGGGTTAGGGTTAGGGTTACGCAAGGAGGACTAGAAAACAAATCTTGACTAGAACTGGGGACGAACCGGAGGTTAACCAACAGTTAATTGCCAGTTTTGGTCTGAGTGACTCGGAACCAGACTGGAACTGGATCTGATCTTTAGAACCAAAACCAGAATTTTATCTTATTTTTTTTAATTTTTAAGAACTGGACCCAGAACTGCATTCCAAGTTCCATTTTTTATTGTAAACTGGAACCACTCTAATTTAATTTTGAGAACCGGAGAACTGCCCAACATGGGTTTGAACTTTGAACCAGTGTTGTTGGGTGGTTCTTTGATTTTGTTATAACTACAGATGAAAATAGCGTTCCTTGATCGATTCTTTGATTTCTGTTCATAACCATGGATACCCATCCAATCTCGTTCTTTGAGTTTTTGAGAACTGGCATCAAGGGTTCATATATTCGACCCTTATTTTGCCCAATCCTTCCTTTCAAAAGAAGAGGAGGAAGGCGCAACATGAATTTTCAACCAACAACCTCTTGCAATAGGACTCCTATAAACACTACATTATGATCTTGAGTTGAACCTCTTGTGAGGCTGCAACAACAATTTTGAACCTTGGGTTTTGATTGCAAAAAGGCATGATTCTATAGCTATCAAGAAGAGTTGAATATGTAATTAAACAACGTGCAAATAACCAAACACACAAACTAGGGATGACCCAAATTCTACTCTTAATAAGAAGTGAACATTGCACATCGACATTAACTTACTTTCTTTACAGTGATAGTTCAACTAATGTCTGCATATAAGTCTTGAAAGAGTATTGTTTGTTAGGCTCTTTCTCCTTCTTATGGTGCATTCACACTTGATGTTATGTCAGTGTTAAATGAAAATCTAGGTGGCATCCTAGGTGGAACCTAGTGTTCAACGGGTGATACCTTAATTTTAGGTGAATGTTAACTTAGCATAAAACGTTCATGGTAAGTAGGTGTAAGTCCTAAATGACTAGCATGGTGTTAGGGAACTCAACACTAGAGTCCCTAAAACCAAGTGTGAATGCACCTTTCCCTCAAGTTACAAACATTTGTGTTGAGAAAATGTGGTCGACCTTTTGATATGTATATTCAAGCATATTAATCCCTTATGTGTGTCATTGCTATTTGTAGTTTTGTACAATCACCTTCAAAGATGCAGGATTTTGATTTTTTTTTAATTCCACTTTATAGTAGTAGTGTTTATTTCTTTCTTTCTTTCTTTTGAAATCTTTTTGTGGCTTTGTATTGTTATAGGTTTCTTTTTAATTTAAAAATTGCACTAAAAACTAAGGATTTGAACTCACAACCTTGCTTTTTTTTAAAGAAGGATATATGCTCAAACAGGGTGCTTTCAAAATACACTACAAAATTTCTTCAATTGTTTCTTGTATAATGTTGACTAAGGAATTAAGGAAAACTATGACTTAAATATCTTTGAAACAACAATTAGGGTTTAGCAAACCAATAAAATAACTTGTGAATAAAGAACTTTTATTTTTCATACGGCAAATTGTTTTGATATAAAAACATCATATCTCTTTTTCCCTAGTAGAAGAAATATGAAACAATGTTTTCTATTGTTCATTTTATGTTTGAAAAAATGTCAATAGTTTGGACATTGAACAAAGCAATAAGGCATTATATTTCTATAAGAACGATAGTACCTAATTTAATGTTTGATATCCATTTCTTCCATTTTACCATAAAAGCCATTTGTGCCCCCATTTAAGCAAATTAAATAAGGAATAGTGGTCACATGTCCTAAAGGCCACTAAGCTTTATTGTCTCGATGCTTTTGTAATTATGTGATAATAATTTTTCATTTAGAATAAATGCCCTTTCCACCCCTTGTCAACCCAACATAAAAAATGGTGAAAATTGGAGGATATATTTTATTTCCAAAAAGAATTATAACAAGATTACATTGTTTGTGCCAAGTCCATTTTGGGGATTTTAGAATACTATTGAACTTGAATAAAAAACACAAGGTTACATTTTTAAAATCATGTCTATTATTGTTAAAACAATTTATTGGATTATAATAAGAAGGGATAGTGGATTACTTTTGGAGTCTAGAGGTGATTACTTATCGGATTTTATGTTTGAATAATGTGTAATTTTTTGACAAATATGAATCATAAATGATTTTTCCTTATTATTTAAAGAATTGAAATGAAATTACATTGCATGGATTAAAATATTTGAAAACATAATCAATATTGGAACTTTCCAAATATTTTAAAGGTTTTGAATTTTATTCTTTGATTGATTAATGAATTTAGTTCAACTTTTGTATATCAAGAAAGGACAAGTATTAAAATTGTTTTGTGATGATGGATTCTTCAAGGTTTTTGCATCCCAATGCAAATATTACCAAAATAACATAGAATGAAAATTATCTACGCAAGTATTCACCATACTAAATGACATAAATTGGCATAAAATCTAAGGATAAAAGATCTCTCATTTGAATGCATGTGTCCATTTGAATGTACATGCAAGTAAAATGGAACTTGAAAATTCAATCTATGAGGACTTATGTGAACTAATTGCACTTGGACATATCTTCTAGAATCACAAGCATTTAAAGAAAGAAATGATATGAAACTTTCCCAACAGTCGTACGAAGTATAGATGTTATTTCAAAATCTTCAGTTTTTGGACAAGTACTATCCAAAGTTCATGACTTTTTTTCAAATACTATTAAGAAAAAGGGGCTTATCACGATTTGTGGAATTTATATTTTGAAGTTTTATGTTTTGGTATTATCATCCTCCAAATATCATATCACATGATTTTATTCAATTCATACAAAATCTCACAAATCTTCCATGGGATTTGTCTAGGCAATCATGTTATGGTGTTTTTGTTTGGGAGGTGATGTTATGTGACATGCATTTCACTTTCAAAAATCCATTCAAGGAACCAAGTCCATCTACAAGCCATTCATCATCATTTTGAACAATTCACTAAAAGTCAATAATGGCACACACGATATAATGTAAAGAATCCAAAGCCCTGTCAAAATCCACTAATCTTGCCACAATGAAACACAAGTTTCAAAACGCTAATGGGGCAAAAATCTTGGCGATGCATGGCATTGTTCCATCAATTGTGGGTGCTAATAAGATTACGCAAAGTTTATCTTATATTGACATAATATTTTTTTTAATTAGTATTTCTAAAAATTAAGGTAAATCTATATAAGTACAGAAATAAAATTTATATATATCATAATTAATCAATAAAATATGATTTTAATGAATATTTATTGTCTTATTTTTTAAAAAAATACAACCATTATTACATTTACAAAATATAAAAATATTTTGAAGTTATAATTATAATGGAATTTCATATTAATTTATTCTTAATTTTTAATTTTGGCATGTCATTCATTAGGTTTCATGTTAATATATTTATTAATTTTCATTCAATTCCATCATGTCTTGTTGATGGTCATTTATTAATGCCCCCACACCTTTGGTGGATATTCACAAAAATGACTTATTTGTAAAAATGATAAAATTATGAAACATGTTATTGTTATTTTTTCAAATATAAGATTACATACATATATCCTTTCCATCTTGTGATTATGTATATTGCATGTAACATTTTTCTACAATTTGCAATCATAATATTTTTTGTAATTCAATCTACAATTAACCATTGCTATAATTTAAAATTTTCATGTTTATTTTTTTATTTTTTCAATTGTCATGGGAAATGTTGGTTTTATTAAAAATTGTCAAGAAGGCTGTCACCATTTTAAGATTAAATGTTTTCCCAATTTTCATATTTCAAAACTCCAATGTCATAGGATTGTTGACGCGCTCCCAAGTCCCTAGTTAGCCCCAAGTTGGGGCTAAGTCACTCAAGTTGCAGAAATATAGGGAACTCGAGGCACGCTCCCAGCTTCCAACACTAAAGGGGGTGAGAGGGCCGTGCTGAAAGCTCCAGGATTAGACTAGGAAGAGGGACAAGCTTATTTAATTATTCAACCCTGCATCCAAATCCAACCAACAAGTTGGTTAGAACTCAATATGCACACTTTCAATGTTGGGACAAGCCACAGGCGACCTTGGACTCACTTGACTCACCACGGTCCGGACTCGGGGGAAGCCACCACCTTCCCCCATATAGTATTCTCTACAACTTTCCATCGCACTTGCATTCAAATGGCTTTTTTTCCCATGACTCCCAAAGTGGAGTCCCGAAACTGTCCCAGTTTGGATTCCCGGGACTTTGGGCATTCATAATTTCTCGCCCCGAACTCAGATCGAGACGAGGTCTAAACCAAAGTTGTAGCTCTCCTCGAGAGCTTTCCAACGGTTTGTTGCATTCCAACCACACACACCGGGATCGGGTCGATTCCCGACTTTTAATGGTCAAGAGTCAAACTGCCAATTTGACTTTCGACCCTTCTTTCAACCATAACTTGTGCTACAAATGTCCAAATGCTCATTGAGGTCATTTTGGACATCTACACTTTGAGACCTTTCCAATGGTATAAAGAACGCCTCAATATGAGGTGTTTTGACCCCTGCAATTGCGCTCTAAGTTTTCGAGAGTCTTATAGGACTCCCAAGTCCCATTTTTGGGAGTGTGAGTGGCGACCTCACAATTCCCTCAAAGTGAGGTTGCAACACTCTCCCCCATTAGAAGAAAAGGTCAATGTCCTCATTGACACTTAGAAATTTCCTTTCGCAATTGTAATCGCTTTCTTTGGATCCTTGGCCATCAAATGCCAACTTTTGCGACAGGACCTTGCCTCAAGCTAACTTAGGCGTCCCCAAATTTCTAACACTTTATTGGCAAGTCCAAGGGCATCTCATAGAAAACCCTTAACTGTTGCTTCGTCAAAAGACTAAACTAGCTTAATTGACGAAACCCTCATTTGGGAGGCCTTTTTTTCTTTCAACCTTCCCCTCATGAGGACTCAAGTCAAGTCTAATCTTGACCTAAGCTATTGACATGACTCCTTTCCCAACCTTGCGCCTTGATCACAATAATCAAGCCTTGATTAAAAGGTTTGCTTATCAAGGTACAAGGAACGACATTTAGGTTTTGCCAAAACCCAAGTCCCAAACTACACGATTAAAATACGCGAACGGGGTCATGACTTCCCGCGTTAGCCGCCATTACCAACCAACCCTTTGGGATGCACTTAAAGCTTGTGCATGTCCCCGCAAGCTCACCTTGCTTGCCTCCTCTTTTGGGGTCAAGATTTCTTTTCACCCCAAAGTAGGAGTCCGATTTTAATTTGGGCTTACACAAGAAGTTCCATTTGTCCCATGCCAAACTTGACAACCCTATTTGCACTTATACATTATTCTCGTGATACAATCTTTTGGAAGTTCTTAAGCTTTTATTTCACTTGCAACTTGATGTGGTACATTTTATGTGACACCTTGCCCCACTAAAAGAAAGGTGATGTCCTCATCACATTCTACGTCTCTTCTTCTTTGCCGGTCTAATGTGGAATTTTTCTATGGCTTCTTGGGCATGTTCCATGTCGGATTCATTCACCCAAAATGCCTCTATTGGATGGTATCCTTTCCACTTTACTAGGTACTCCTGCTTTCGTCCTCTTAGTTGCTTTGACTTGAGCACGGCCTCCACCTCAAACTCTGGTTCATTATGAACCAAGTCTGGTGGGGGCCTTGAGTTGTGCTCTCGATTAAGCCTTGAGGCATCACGGGAGACCAGCTTCAAAAGAAACACATGAAATGTGGGATGAACTCTAAGGTTTTCCGATAGTTCTAACTTATAAGTGTCAGAAAGTTTTTTTTCTAACACTTTGAATGGGCCTGCATATGGGCCCAAGAACTTATGACTTAAACCTTCTGGCAACCGGAAATTCTTGATGTTCAACCACATTTCATCCCCTTCTTGAAATTTCACCTCTCACCGGGATTTGTCCGCAAAATCCTTGTACCTCTTGTGTGCCTTTTCCAAGTTGGCCTTTGCCAACTCCCAAAGGCGTTGCCTTTCCTCATCAAGTTGTGTGACCATTGGCACTTCTTCACTTGCATCACTCGGGGGTTGTCCATGTGCTGCCCAAGTCATGGGCACAATTGGTGATTTGCTCGTCACCATTTGAAAAGGGGTGGACCCAGTTGCGGAATGTTCTGAGTTGTTGTAACAAAACTCGGCTAACTCTAAATGGTCCACCCAATCTTGTTGATCCGTCGCCACATAATTCCTTAAGAATTGTTGTATCATTAAGTTCACCCTTTCGGTTTGCCCATCTGTTTGGGGGCGGAAGGAAGTATTCATCTTGAGCTCTGACCCCATTCTTTTCCACAAAGTTCGCCAAAATTTACTTGTGAACTTTGGGTCTCGATCCGAGACTATGTCTTTTGGAAGACCATGGTGCTTGAAAACATGTGTAAAGAACAACCTACCAGTTTCTTGGGTCGTGGCCTCATCCTTTGTGGGAATGAAATGTGCCATCTTGCTAAATCAATCCACCACCACCATGATGGCATCGAACCCCCTTGATGGGGGCAAGCCTACCATGAAATCCATGGACACACTTTCTCACTGCCCTTCCGAAATTGGCAAAGGTCACAACAAACCCGCTTGCTTCTTGTTGAGGGTTCGGTTTTATTGGCAAGTTAAACAAGTTTTCACATACTCTTCCGCACTATCCTTCAAGTTGGGCCAATAGTAGGACTTCTTTAGGAGTGTTGTGGTGCACTTTGCACCACCATGGCCCGCAAGAGGTCCATCATGATACTCCTTCAAAATGGTGTCCTTCATCTTCCCTTCCGGCACATAAAGTCGTTTTTGTTTGTACCACAATAATCCATTTTGCAAATGGAAGTGGGACTTGGCTTCATTTTGAATGGTTTGCTTTGCCTCTTTGGTAAATGCATCTCGACGGTTTGCTAATCGAACTTCCTTTTGAAGTTTCGTCTCTCCCACATACACCACTCTAAGTTGGTGTTTTCGATTTAACGCATCGAACACCACATTATCCTTCCCAGGCTTGTGTCGAATATCCACATTGAACAAGGCCAATGTGTCTTGCCATCTCACTTGCTTTGAGGACAACTTGGGTTGAGTGGCAAAATATTTCAAGGTCACATTGTCGGTCCACACTACCACATCTTTGGAGCCTATGTAATGGCCCCAAGTCTTGAGGCAATGTATGACCGCCCACATTTCCTTCTCATGAATTGGCCACCTTCACTCCGTCTCACTCAACTTCTTGCTCTCAAATGCCACCGGTCTTCCTTCTTGCACTAAGACTCCTCTGATTGCAAAGTCGGAGGCATCGGAATGGATCTCAAAGTCTTTGTCAAAGTTGGGCAACTTCAACACCGATGCCTTCACCAAAATGCCTTTCAAGGTCTCAAAGGCTTCGTCACATGCTCCTTCCCATTCATAAGTGACGGCGGACTTTTTCAAGAGGTTTGTCAAAGGCACGACTATCTTCGCAAAGTTCTTGATGAACTTGCGATAGTAGGAGGCCAATCCCAAAAAGGATCTTAAGGCCGACACTGACTTGGGTGGTTCCTAATCCACAATTGCCTTGACCTTGTGATCATCCATCTTCAAACCTTCTTGAGTTATCCTATGCCCAAGGAAGTCCACTTCCGCCACCCCAAATTCGCACTTCTCAAACTTGGCATACAACTTGTTTTCCCTTAGTCTTTGGAACACCTTGTGGAGGTGTTCCGCATGCTCCTCCAAGGAACCACTATAGATCAAAATGTCGTCTATGTAAACGATGACAAAATCATCAAACCATTCCCGGAAAATGTCATTCATGAGAGTGCAAAATGTGGCAAGTGCATTGATGAGCCCAAAAGGCATCACCAAGAATTCGTATGAGCCATACCTTATGCAGCAAGCAATATTTTCTTCATCCCCTTCCGCAATTCAAATTTGGTAATATCCCGAACGTAGATCAATCCTACTAAACACCTTGGCTCCCGAGAGACGGTCAAATAGATCATCGATTCGAGGCAAAGGATACCGATTCTTCACCGTTGCCTTGTTGAGTGCTCTATAATCAACACACATTCTCAACGTCCCATCCTTTTTGTGAACAAAGAGGACGAATGCCCCATATGGTGATTTACTTGGTTTGATATAACCTTTTGCGAGGAGTTCTTCGAGTTGAACCTTAAGTTCTTTCAACTCTTCATGGCTCATTCTATATGGGGCCTTGGTGAGAGGTGCCATTCCTAGTACTACCTCAATTGCATGATCAACTCGTCTTTTCGGGGGCAGGTCTTCGGGCATCACATCCGGGAACTCTTCCAAAACTTGCTTTATGCACTTGGCGGAAATCACCAACTTAGTGGCTTCCTTGGGCTCATACTCCTCCAACACCCGCATGACACACAACATGCCGTAACCTCCCACGCATTCTTTTTCCCAGGTTTTTCCTAACATAAAGTGGATGGTTAGCCCACCCACACAAGGCATATTATGCGCCTTCACTTTCACAATCCCACTTTTGGAAGGAATCCTAACTAGTATATTGTGCCCTTCTATGAACACATTATTTTGGGTAATGAACTCCATTCCCAAGACGCAAGGCATTCCACCCAAGGCGGAAACCAACAAGTCCACATTTCCTCTCCAATTTCCTAATTGGAAAGGCACTTCTTTTGCTTGTGATGTAGTGGGATGGGGAACCCCATCTGCGAAATGCACCTCGATGGGTGCCTTGAGCTCCTCCAAGTGGAGCTCCATCCTTTCGGTGTTTTCTCGGGTTATGAAGTTGTGAGAAGCCCCTGTGTCCAAAAGACATAACACATCCTATTTAACAATCTTCCCCTTCAAGAGATAAGTCAATTACATTCAGCTTGGGCTAGGTTGGCATTGAGGGTAATTACCTTAGAGCCCCCATTCCCCGCTTTGGACTTGGGGCAATCCTTAGAGCATTGCCCCATATCGTTGCAGTTGAAACATGTTCCTTTGGGTTTCACCCCAACATCTCCCTTGGGTTGGCTCCCTTTAAAAGGAGCCCCCTTTTTCACAAAGTTCCCCTTGGGTTTAAACCCCACGCCTCGGAATTGTTTGGGCTTATCTTTTATTGGGCTTCCTTGCCCACAGTTCCATTCTCCATCATGCCTTGGTTTCTTGTGAAGGAACTTGTTATCCTTCTTGAACCCGGATTTTTCACTCCGCCCCACATTCGAGAAGCCTTCCACTTTCGTGATGGCTTCGGATAGTGAGGAAGGTTAATTTTCCTCAAGTTTTCGCTTGGCCCAAGTTGGAAGTCCCATCACGAATTGACACACACAGTCCAACTCATGCATGTGCCAGGTCTCGAGCATGAGTTCGGAATAAGCCCTCACATATTGCCTCAAATTTTCATTTGTGGCATTCACAAGGTCACAAAGTTTGCACCTCGAGATGTAGTCGAAATTCCTTGGAACAAATTTGGTTTCAATGCGTTTCTTAAAGAACTCCCAAGTGTAACCATGATTCATCCCTTCCTCTTGTCTCATTATCTTCCACCATGTGGCGACATAGCCTTTCAAGTGAGACTGGGCAAGCTCCATGGCCGAGTGTCGTCCAACCTTGGCGACATGCAAATAATCCTCCATTTCTGTAAGCCAAGCATCCACAACCTTTCGATTATAGGCACCATTGAAATTCCCGAGTTTGGCTAGTTGGAACCTTACATCCTTGGATGCTCCTCCCTTGAGGGCCGCAACTAGCTCACTAAAGTTGAGCCTATTCATTTTGAGGATGACTTCCAATTGTTCCTAGGTGAATAGGATTGAGCTCCGTTGCTCCTCCTCACTTTCGAGTTCATCTTGGTCCTCCCGGGTTCTTGGTTCCTCTTCCCCAATTGATTTCGATGGGACTACACGATCTTCGTTAGGTTCTTCCAACATGGTCTCTTGAGCTTGCTTCCGATTTTTCTTGGGTGCCATTCGAAACTCCCAAGAAGTGACCCGAGCTCAACCGGAACTCTGATACCAAGTGACACACTCCCAAGTCCCTAGTTAGCCCCAACTTGGGGCTAAGTCACTCAAGTTGCAGAAATATAGGGGACTCGGGGCACGCTCCCAGCTTCCAGCACTAAAGGGGGTGAAAAGGTCGTGCTGAAAGCTTCGGGAAGACTAGGAAAAGGGACAAGCTTATTTAATTATTCGGTCCTGCATCCAAATCCAACCAACAAGTTGGTTAAAACTCATTCTGCACACTTTCAATGTTGGGACAAGCCACAGGTGACCTTGGACTCACTTGACTCACCACGGCCCGGACTCAGGGGAAACCACCACCTTCCCCCATATAATATTCTCTGCAACTCTCCCCGCCCTTGCATCCAAATGGCTCTTTTTCCCGGGACTCCCAAAGTGGAGTCCTGAAATTGTCCCGGTTTGGACTCCCGAGACTTTGGGCACTCATAACTTCTCAACCTAAGCTCAGATCGGGACAAGGTCTAAACCAAAGTTGTAGCTCTCCTCGAGAGCTTTCCAACGGTGTGTCGCACTCTAACTGCACGCACCAGGATCAAGTCGATTCTCGACTTTTAATGCTCGGGAGTCAAATTGTTAGTTTGACTCCCGGCCCTTCTTTCGACCATAACTTGTGTTACAGATGTCCAAATGCTCATGCAAGGCCATTTCGGACATCTACACTTCGAGACCTTTTCAACAGTATAAAGAACACCTCAATGCAATGTGTTTTGACCCCTGCAATCGCATTCTGAGTTTTTGGGAGTCTTGGAGGACTCCTAAGTCCCATTTTTGGGAGTGTGAATGGCGACCTCACACTTCCCTCAAAGTGGGGTTGCGACATTTGTAGCCTTCAATTGAATATAACATTAAGAATTTAGTACCACAAGTGACCATGTGATTGAATAAAAGAAGCAACATTGCATAGAAGATTACCTCACTGATATAATTGCAATCAAAAATGTGGTTGAGTGTATGAAACAATACTTAACAAGATTGGATTGAAAATTACAAAATTGGTAACCCAAATGACAATGTGGTTGATTGAATATAGAAATGCATGACACAAAATTGAATAAAATATTACAAAATCAATAATTCAAGTGACAATGTGATTAATTGAATGAAAAGTAATACATGTCATGATGTGTTCAATTGAATGAAACAATACATGACAAAATGAAGATTCCATGGCTTAAATGAAATAATAGATGATTAGACTTTATGAAAGATTAGATAATTAATAGGTCAATTAACAATGCGATTGATTGAGTGAAGCAATACATGACAAAGTGAGGATGTGATTGTTTGAATAAAAGAACCCATGATATAATTTGCATTGTGATTACATTTAAATGAAACAATTTATATCAATAATGTGCATGGTCGCATAAACATAATATGTTGTTTTTGATTTTGGTATTTGCACCAAATATGCATCAACTATAATTTTATATTTATATGTGTCACAAACATGTTTAAGACAAACGACATCCATGTCTAAGTTATATGAACCTATGAAAAAAAAAAATTCAAACAACTACATCTATCAAATCATGGGTTTTAAAGTTTGTGATCAAGGCATTTATGAAAATAACTAATCCAAATCCATTGTGAATCATAGTGAATTTTAGCATTACACCAAAATCTACAATGGTTGTTGATTGAAAATATGAAGATAATTTCATTGTTCTTATTTCATGGCTTAACTTGTTAGATACATGGATATTAGATTTAATTCCAATTTGATTGTATGATTAGCTTTTTAAATGTATAGAATTCATTCAAGGATGTTTTTGAAGTATGATGGCACCTTATGATATTCTAGGTTTGCATTGTACAATTGAGGTTTAGAATGCAACCAAGGATACAAAAGTTCAATGATTTTTAGGAATAACTTACATCATACATATTACATTAGGCCAATGGCATGCCAAAATGTTTAGGGAAACCACCAAACAAATGCAATTAGTTTGATGTAAATAAGTTCTAGTAGAAGTTGAAGCATATTCACTATAGTGATGCCCATTGTTCATTAATTTTGTAAAACCCTTGATTTTTCATTCATGGATTAATCTTCATTTGACATATTGATTCAAAAACACAACAAATATTTTCACACATCATTCATTTATCATCATTCCTTGCCCACATTTTCACCTAGTTTATTTTCATATTTCAATTTTCTTCAATTTAATTTTTCAAGATTCCATCTTTTGGACAACTTCGTTTGAGTCATTCATATCAAATTTTCTTAGCCATGTTGAATTTTCCTAGATTCCATGCTTTTCAATTTCCTTAAATTCATGCATTGTTCCACTTTACCAAACATGTTTTTTCTTCAACTTTTCTAATTTTTACTATTTACATTCCATCTTTCTCAATTTTCTTGGGTTCCACAATTTCCATCCCTTGTTCAACTTTATTTACTTTTATGGGTTTTTTCGCCAAGCCCATCCATTGTTCAACTTTGCAAAAAATTTAAAACATTTTCCACTCAACTTCCCCCAACCATCCATTGTGCAACTTTCTAAAGATATTACAACATTTTGCACAAACTTGGCCAATTGGAAAGATTAAGGATTTAAAACATTGGCTATTGGGGGAAGTGATAAAGTGCTCTCCATCAAAATTTGAACCATCATCCATGTGTCCTTTTGTTTGATAAAATCTTGAACTAGTGCAACATGTGTGTCTCATTGAAACCATAAAAAATAAATAATTTTTCTTTTTAAAAATTAAGTACATTGAAGATTTTGGATAAAAAATTTCATCTTGAGCACATTGTCCTCTAATGATGTTGAGTCTAGTGTCACATTAAACTTGTTGTATGAATTCTACATATATATTTCACATGTGAATGTATAATTTGTTCGCATATTTTTACTTAATTCATTTGCTTAAATATAAAATTCTTGTGCCATGACCCTGAAGCCCATACACATATACATATTTCATCCATCCATTCATTAGGAAAGTGCCAACATGAAATAATTGTTGCTATTGATCCCAAAAAATAATGTTGATATGCAACAAAAGGTTTCACAAGGAGCAAGTGAAAAAAATAGTTAACATTTATTATTTTAAAGTTTACATCTTGAGTCATCCATCTTGAGGTAAAGAAGGTGGAAATTTCACACAATGTTTTGTGGAAAAAACTAAAAAAGATCAAGAATATTACAAGTTGGTTTGCAATAGAAAGTGCAACAAAATATGGTGTAGGTGTGGAGGATCAATCCCATACAATGCATGTCCTTCCCAAAGATGCAAAACTTAAAAGTAAATTGCCCTTACATGCTTGATGTGATTATGGAATACAAAAGTTCATGGACAATATCATGGATAAGCAATGTGATAAGAATGATGGAACATGAACCAACAATGGACAAGTGACTACTACTTGGCAACAAGATATTTTGGGTGCGTCCAACAATGAATCAATTATGTCATTGTTCATAAACTTATTGTCTTTACAATAATGACAAAAACCCATTAGTGATGATGATGATAGTGATGGGATTTTACCTCTTGGGAAGTGACCGCACGAAGTGGACCACACACAAGAAGAAATCTTGTCCTTTTACACTACCCAAATTCACTAAGTTTTTAGTGAAATGAGATAAAATTGATGAATATGCAACTTGTATTATTTTGGTGACAAAGGATTAGTTGATTAAAACATTTTTATTAAAATGTTTTTTGTGTCATTTTGGATAGTCACATGTTGCAATAAATCTATTTTAATTTTAAAATTGTGACATGGATACATGACGTCCCGAGTTAATATGACGTGGAATGAAATGAAATGTAATCATATAATATTTCTTTTCATTTAATTTTTTTTTTCTTTGGATCATGGAATCACAAATCATTTTTTGTCATGGCATGTTGTGACAAAATTACATGTCATGAATATTTTTTTAAGTTAAATTTTTTTTCGATTTGTCAACAAAAAGCCACCATTCGCCATGATATATATATGATTGTATACTACATTTGTACAAGATACTTTGGTGCATGCATCCATCAAGGTTTGAACCAAAGACCTCAAGAAAATGCACCAAGGTTTTAATCAATGTTGGGTGGGTATCACAATTTTATGATACCCACTTGGTCCAGTTTTCACAAAGTAATTTACAAAAGGTTTTAGTTATCCCCAAAAAATTTTTTAAAAGATTTCCATGCTGGGCAAGGGTATCAACATTTCTAAAAAAAATGTAAACTAATTCTCACAATGCCACTTCTCGAAAATTTGAAAATAGTCAATTATCCTTTGTCAATTCTCACAAACTGAGTATTATTTTATATTTTAAATTAAAATTAAGACTAAATAATTATTGATTTGGTTTCTTTTTAACGACAATTTTATCTTTTTGAAAAAATTCAAAATCAAAGGACCTTTGGTTCAAGGTGAAAATCCTTAAAGGTGTAACACATAGGATGAAAAAGGCCTAGTCTTTATTACAGTGTTTTTTTACCCTATATTTTGATCCCCATAAAAAATAATGAATAAAAAATTGTCAAAATTTTCAAAAGGAATATATTTTAGACTAATACAATTCTAGATTCTATCATAATCATGGTAAAAAAAACTAGGTAAAAAAAATAGAAAAGGTGATGTTATGACAAGATTTTGGTACACTTTAAAGAATTTGCATCTGACCTAGCCTACTATTAATAAATACGTACCACCAAATACTAACCCTCCTTTGGATCTCTTATCTCCCAAGGCAAATTAAACTTGATAAGCAAATTTTGATGTGAGTTTGGTGATGAAAATGCCTTTTATTTAACCTAACTTAACACCATATTTCCAAAGTTCAAACCCATGGTCCATGAATGATCAACAAGATCCAATAAAGAAAATGTTGTTCCATTCTACATAGAAACATAATTAAGTTTGATGTTCATAACTTTCTTTTCATTGCTTGTACTAATTTTTGATGGTGGTTAAAACATGAGACCCTGATTCGGGTAAAAGGTTAGACCTTACCTGGTTTTTAATTTTTTTTTTGTTCTTTTTCTAAAAACTAGTTTTCACATCCAATTTTCACAGAAGTGAAAACCAGTAGTTCAGTTTTCAGTTAGCGTATCATTCATGGTGATATCTTAAAGTGATTACATTGGGATGCTTGGGTGATGCATAGGAGTATTTGTGATACCCACCAAACAATAGTATAACCACCAAACCATTTCAAGACCTTATTTTCAAAGGTGAATTTTTTTTATTTTATTATATTTGGCATAAATTGTTTAAAAAATTCAAATTTTAACATATGTTTTCTTTTTCAAAATTTATTCAAATGCTACACATGAAAACATGATCTCGAAGCTTATTCAATAATATATTTTTAAAATCATAATTTATAAATATTCAATTTAAAAGGTTTTTAAAAACCACTTAAACTAACATGTCATGAATAAGTCTACAAATATAATTTTGTTTAAATTGACCTAGAATCTTTGTAAATTCAATGTGACTTCAAGAATGCATTCAATAACACTGTTATTTTTATTACATAAAATATGTCCATTTTTTTTCAGAATGTGAAGTTTTTATTTTTGTCAATATGATTTAAATACAAAGTTTTTAAAATTTATTTTTGCAATGTTGTTAAAATGGTATTCATCCATAAGAAAATTTAGCCACATTTGGTTATAGGCAAGTTGCAGAATTGGAAACTTGTTGAAATCCTTCAATATTATGGCTAATTATTATAATTTATTGTAAAAAATTAAAAATTAAATATTTTAAATCTGAAAAAAATCTGATTAAAAAAAAAACACGCTCCTTTGTTGATGTTGTTGCCCCATTAATTAACAAAAATTTGACCACAAGAACAAACATCAATTAAGTAATTAATATAATCATTTAATTAGCATGACCATATTTGTTTAACAACATGAATCATACACTAATAAAAATGATTAATTACACAACCTTGAAAAAAAATTTGCAACACACACACACACTCAATAATGTAAGAATATATTTTACCCTCATTTCCTTTGTAAAAGTAAAAGGAACATAATTTAGTGAAAATTTGGCATTAAATAGTTGGATTATCCCCACGCCCAAGTCAATTTATTTTTTTTGGTTTCAAATTTTCCTAACTTGGCAATTCTTCTTGGGAAAAAATGGAAAAAATAATGCAAATTCAAGGAAAAATGTAAAGAACAAAAAAAATTCCAAAAAATAAAACTTACAAATTTGAATAAATAAAAGTTACTTCTAATAAATAAAAAATTAAAAGTAATTCTAATAATTTCAACTTTAAACACATAAACCGTTCGAACATCAAATTTATTTGAAAGTTTTAGGCTTGATATTTCAAATCATAATAAACCTTATCTAATTTTTAAAGAAAATAAAATAAATATTAATGATGTAATCAAATGTTTTGTTTTGATGAAGTTCCACCATTTTGCAAACATAAAAAAGGGCCATCAACATAAACAAAGGGATTTTTAATTGAATTTTTAATTTTAAAAATGACTTAATTTCAGAATAGGTTCTAAGAATTGCCAAAATATAGGAGTATTTTCACAAATTTGTATATCCATATATAGTCTATAACCAAAACGTGGCAATTTTTTTGTGAATGGTATTGAAAAACACCACAAAATTGAAAAAACAAAAAGATAAATTAATATTGATATAATGATTATAATCACTATTTATTATTTATTTAAATTAAAAAAACTTTAAATATTTAAACATGTTTTTTAACAAAACAAGCCGAACAAAATTGATAAATCATGTTTTAAAATAATAATAATAAATAAAATATATTGATAATGTCTTCAAATAATTTTAATAATATTATTATAAATGATGTTTAAAAAATAAAAAATTTAAACAATTTTTTTTAACATGGATTATTTTTTTATACAGCAACATTACTAAGAAACATGAGTACAATTCACTAACCCATTTCATTAAGAGACCTTAAAAGTGAATTGGATTCACTAGCTAGTGTTTTAGTTTAATGCAATTTCACCATTGGGGAAATCATTTACACCTAATTCACTAAGGTTCATTTTTTTATCATTCAAATTATTTATAAATTAGTAGAAATATAACATTTTTTGAATGTGTATTTATTAATTTAGTAAAATATTTGATATTTTTACAACTTTCAAAACATGTTACAGTTTGTATTAAACTTATTTTCATGAATGAAAAATCCTTTCCAAAAAATTAGATGAAATATTTTTCAAAATAAACTTCAATAAATTTTACAAAACTAAAAATATTACATGTGTATAATCTAATAATTAAGAAGTTTACCTATAATGTCAATATTTTATATAACATTACAAAGCATTTAAAATCAACAATATTATGTGTTTAATAACTTAAATATTACACATTTAATTCAATTAATAAATAATTATGATTAATATTATATATATAATGTGAAGAGATGTAATCTAATATTATAGATCATTATTAAAAATCAAATATTTGGAAAAAAAATCAATGGGTTTTAAAAATAGACCCATTCACAATTTATGTTATTTGAAAAAAATATAATCTTAAAAAAATATTGTTGAAATGTATTAAATTAAAAAAATTAAATGCATTTTCAGTCAATTAATCGATTTTTATTTTTTAAAAATATTTTTATGTGTGAAAATTTTGGTGTGTATATATATATATATAATGATTTTATTTTATTTTTCACTTGGACAAAGTATGAAAAAGATAATAATGTTCAAAGGAAAGAAAAACTTTAAAAGACCATTGTTGAAATGCATTAAATTTCAAGTTTCAAATGTATTTTCAGTCAAAGTTTTTTTTTAAATTCCCTGAAAATGTTAAAGATTTGTACATTTTGGAAAAATCTTCTAACATGAAATTTAAAATTTTTCATTTGGACAAACTATGAGAAAGATAGTGATGGTTTAAAAAGGAAAAATCTTCAAGACATCTTTGTTGAAATGTATTCAATTGCAAGATTCAAATGCATTTTCAGTCAAATTAAATAGTTTTTTTCTTAAAAAATCAAAGATGTGTACATCTTGGAAAAAAATTTAAGATTCAATTTATTTATTTTTTCATTTGGACATAGTATGAAAAAGATAATAATAGTTAAAGTTGGCTTTTTGCAAAACATTTGAAATAAACAATGTATTAAAAACAATTGTTAAATGATTTGTCTCAAATCAAATGATGTGGTTGGATGGTAAAGGCAATGGATTATTACCTTGAAATTCAAGATTCAAATCTTGGTGAAAACTTCCATGTGGTCAATGTTCTATGTCGACTGTATGTATATATATTATTTTTATGAAGAATATAAATTCAAAAATTCGAATTAATATTAAATAAAACATTTAAAATTTCAAATCAATACAAAAACTTACTCTTGGGTGCAAAAGATTTCACTACTTGAAGTTGGAAATTGCTTTAAAAATTTACTTATGGGGGATGCAAAAGTAATTCGTCACAAACACCAACAACTCCAGGGCCAAAAATTAGTACCAAATTTTTGAATCAATAATTTGTCCATCTTTTTTTTCCATTCGGTCGAATTTTTCGTCCATATGGTCAATTTGTTGGCCCATTCAGGCCACCTACAACGCCACTCCTTCAACTTTCACCTTCGTCAGCTCTTGGTTCATGATGATGGCTATGTTAGCCATTGCGACTCCGATCTTCACAATGTATTTGAGCTCATTATAAAGTTTCTGCCAATTCCATTCACCCAAAAAAAATTTATAAACAAATTAGAAGAAACATGCTTGGAGGTAGGTTAGGGAAAAAAAACACACATCGACAAAATATCACGTGGTAGTTTCTAATTTGATTAATTCTTAGTGAATTCCCTTGTTCATTCCAATCCGTCACCAATCACTAGGTGTTTTGGTGAAATCAATAGGTTTTTAATTTAACAAATTAGTGATGATTTCACCTAAATGGTTAGTGAAACTCCTAGTAATTAAAGACACATTCCCACTAGTGAAAAAAAAAAGTGGGAAATAAAATTAGGTGTTATTTTTGGTGTGGCATCATGAACGTTCATAATAAAAAACTTGTCCATGATGCTTCAAGCAAACTAGGAAAAAAACATACATTAATTTACATATACATGTGTAAGAATTTTAAAATATGAAAAACATATAATTTAAAGGTTTACATGCATCCTATATTTTACATGCATAAACATTTTGACGTAATCACTAACCCATTCAAATATAAATATGAAACTTGTCAAATTTTTATACATCCATTTCAAAAAATTGTGATGAACACATATAGATTTAATAATGAATTTAACACGTTCAAAATGAATGATTCAAATCATGTGCAAATGTTAATAATTCAAAAAATGTGAAAAGAATTATTGATATGTTCAAGTATAAATGTGAAGCATTAGGTTGATATGTGTGTTTCAATATATATTAATAAGTGCAAAGTGGATGATTGAACTCATGTAAAAATGTTGATAGTTCAAAAAATGCCAAAAAAATCACAAAACTATTCAAATATAATTGCAGAACATTAAGTTGCATGTGTTTAACATAATCAAATAAGTATAAGATGCAATTTGTGAATTATGGTCCTAACAAATTAAAAGTGAATGGTTCAACTCATGTACACATCTTGATAATTGAAGAGATGGGAAACAAATCATTGATTCTTTGCCTGTCAAATCTTGGGGATTATTAAATCATAAATTGAGACATAATTTTCTTTTAGCTTGAATATATGTATTAATATATAATTTTTTGACTACAATAATATATTTTAAACAATTTGATTTTTGTGGGCAAAAATTGGTTGAATGATTCTAAGGTTGATTACAAATCTCCCTTTAAGGTTGGTAGAATAAATTGAGATTGATGTAAATTTAAAAGAGAAGTTGGAAGACTTTGAAAAAACTTTTGAAATGGATAGAAATATGAAAATGCAAATTTGGATCAAAAAATCATTGTTACAAATTTTTTCATCAATTTTTAACATACTTTCATTTTTTCAAGTGTAAAAAAAAATCAATAAATGAAAATTTGAAAACAAAGTTGTGAAAACTACATATTATTGCATTTTTGAAAACTAATATGTCTAAAAACCAACTAAATATGAAAACGATAAAAATCTTGATACCATGGTTGGTTCTTTACATCCCAAAAAACCAATTTAAGAATTGGTCCAATTTTCATAACTTTCTATAAGAACTAGATGCAACTAGTTTACCAAAATAATAATAATAATAATTGCCCAACACTAATAAAAATCTCAAATTCCATGGCAATCACACCTCCCATATGATCATCATATATGTGAAAATGTAGATGTATGAACTTCTATGGATGATTTTTGAATATGTTCACTTTTTGGTGGGTCACTATTTAGTATATCTAGTGGATTAATTTTCTTCCATTAAATATTTTAAAAAATTTAAAAGTTACTAAATTAAAAAATTTCAAATGAACGAAAATATCTTTTAAAAAATGGGTTAACATTCAAATAGGATAAGGACTATATATATATATAGAAATTATTTAACCCTTACACATCAATGTAGACCAATTTGGTCCACTTTTCAATGTATATTTGACTTTCTCTAACATTAGGGGTTAAGTGGGAATGTCTAATTTAGACAATTCAATGGATTCAAATTTAGGCAAATGGTATTGGAGCTTTGATGATTAACATTTCCAAAGTTCCTACCATCTTGAGACAAATTGATTCACTTGTGTTTGTTTCAAAGTACCATATATTGGAGTTGAAACAATTGGCATAGGTTATAGGAGTGAGATGGCGACTTGATCACTTGTTTCACAAGGAATCGAACATGTGATCATGATTTGGGATGATGAAGAAAGTATGTGCAAGAGAGTAAACCCCTTTGTGTGGGCCTATAGCCCTCTCGCATATTTGGTTGATGAAGAAAAAGGTTGTCAAAAAATTTTAAACTGACGCAATCAAATGGAGATGTTATGGCCTTGTATTTTTATGATCATGCTACATTTTGATGTCCAATGTTATGTCCTTCAGCCATAGTTGCTAAAAGCAAGGTATTTTGTCAAGTTCAAACAACTTGAGATATGCTGCATGCACTATCACACATTATTATGCTACAATTATATTTTAAATGTTTCTCATGAATGTAATGTGGTAGTTCATGTGAGATGCAAGGCCTTTCTATTTGGGTGAAATCTCTTCATCAAATGGTGAACTTTTTTTCAAATTGGCAAAAATTTAGTGTTTTTTTAGGTTTTTTTGTTGCCAAAATTTGAAATATATATCTTTTAAAAAAAATTAAAATTGCCAGATTCTATCCTAAGTTGCAGCAAGTGGCCCAAAATATTAAAGGATGCTAGATTATTATTTTCAATTTTCAATATTTCCTTATCACCAAATCTGGCTAAATTGTCACTTCAGCTACATCACAAAATTGCAATAAAACACCCTGGTGAGATGTTAACCATAAGACTTGAGAGAAGGCACTATTAATGTTAGTCATATCAATGGCATTGACATCAAGACTTGGATAGGCATGGGGTTGTTGCATGGGAAGTTGGGTGGTGTTAGCCAATTGAGATGTCTCACCTACAAATTATTTAGTTGTGAAAGTTTGAACATAGGAGGACCCAATCAGACCGAGGAGACTCGAGTGATCAAGATTATTAGGGGAACATTAGGCCCGCAACATGCCTCTAATTGTACCCAATAGTTTCATACTATGTGCCCCAGCACCCACCAATGTACTAGCCATTGGGAACCTGTGATGGACTAGGTTAGAACGAATACCTGACTATAGTGACAATCAAGATGCCCCACCATGCTTTTAAGGTGCATTCACACCTAATGTTAAGTCAGTGTTAAGTGAAAATCTAGGTGGCATCTTAGGTGGCACCCAATATTAAATGGGTGATTGTTTATTATTAAATAAATGTTAACTTAACATAAAATCTTTCGTGGCAAATAGGTTTAGGTCCTAAATGACTAGCTTGGTATTAGGGGACTTAATAATACTAGAGTCGTTAACACCAAGTGTGAATGCACCTTTAAAAGTCCATTGAACAACTTGTTAGTCACCTTTTAATACTAGTGTGTTTTTTTAATTTCATACCTATTTATTGTCATTTTTTGTTCATTAATGAAATACTTGAAATGGATGTGTGAAGAATGTTAGATTCATTACCTAAGAGAGTAGTAGTAATAATGTTTTCATCCAAGAAGCAGCATGGTTATGAAAAAATAGAGTCAATGACAGATGATGATGGTGATACCTAGAGATACAAGTAATAAGTCGCAAATAAAATTGAAGGTTGCAAGTTATTGCATATAAATGGTGGTGACCTTCTAGCCAATCAGTTCATCGAGATTCTTTCAATCTCAATAGTCACTTAGGGTTTGGTTGTGGATGAATGACACTAGGATCCTCCCCTGGTTAGCTATGGGAAAAAATGTTTTCTGTCCACACACCATCCATCCTGCCTACATGGTGTGCTACTGGGTACCTGGTCAGTCTGAAGAGCTTGATCTCAACACGGCACCGACCATTGCGGTTAGAGTGTGGGGAAGAGTGATAGAGAGATCTGCTCCCACCC
>Ga0116231_10004090_pt1 | contig 29750 bp, 21 predicted proteins | sample S1TSphgellanicum_2_FD_89695 | JGI IMG/M metagenome (GOLD analysis project Ga0116231, IMG submission 89695) | Host-associated microbial communities from peat moss isolated from Minnesota, USA - S1T2_Fd - Sphagnum magellanicum MG | ecosystem: Host-associated > Plants > Peat moss > Unclassified...
CCGCCACCTCCAGCGCCCGCCGCGCCGTCTCCATACCCCGCACATCCGCCAAATCCAGCGTCGGCGCCCCGCCACCCAGCGCCCCCGCCGCCGGGGCGGACATTAACTGTGTGCCCCGGAAGTGATTAATAATACAAAGCAAATCCGGCGCCGCCAGCACCGTCAGGCTCCCCGCCCAGCTCGCCTCCGGACCTTGGCGCTCCGGGCAGATCAGCCCCAGGCCGCGCCCCGCCGCCGCAATCGCGGCTGGCAGCACCCCCGCCACCTGGTTGATCCGCCCATCGAGCGAGAGCTCGCCCAACGCCGCAAACTCCGCCAGCTCCTCCGCCGGCAGCACATCCATCGCCGCCAGCACCGCGAGCGCCACCGGCAGGTCAAAATGGCTGCCCTCCTTCAGCACATCCGCCGGCGCCAAATTCACCAGCACGCGCTTGGGCGGCAGCGCCAGCCCCATGGCGGTCAGCGCCGCGCGCACCCGCTCCCGCGCCTCCGCCACCGCCTTATCCGGCAGCCCCACCATTAAAAAATTCGGCAGCCCGGAGGCAATTTGCACCTGCACCTCCACAGGCTGCGCTTCAATCCCGGCAAACGCAAAGCTGTTAACGCGTGCAATGGTCATAACGCACACGCTATGGTTGCGGAGAAGGGAAGGCAAGTAAGCGGTTCTTTTTTTGAAAAAAAAGAACCAAAAAAACTTTTGATTCCACCGGGGCGTTGCCGGCGGAACCGCTAAAGCCCAGCGTCAAAAAAGCAGCGCTTCCTTGCTTAACTCCGCTTCACCGCAAACGGCCCGCTCGCCTGGCAGGTCGGCATCATCTCAATCCGGTTCACATTCATATGCGCGGGCAGGGAGACGAGCCAGGACGCTGTCTCCGCGATGTCTTCCGGCGTCATGGACTGCGTGCCGGCATACACCGCCGCCGCCTTGCTCTCATCCCCGCCGAAGCGGACCTTGCTGAATTCCGAGCCCATCACCATCCCCGGCTCGATATCCGTGACGCGCACGTTTTTGCCGACGAGGTCCGCGCGCAGGTTGAGCGAGAATTGGCGGACGAAGGCTTTGGTGCCCCCATAAACATGCCCGCCCGGATACGGGTATTCGCCGGCGACCGAGCCGAGATTGAGGATCTGCCCGTCATTGCGGTCCACCATTTGCGGCAAAATCGCGCGGGTCATGTGGATCAGCCCGGTGATGTTGGTGGCGATCATGGTATCCCAGTCGGAAAGCTCAGCCTCCCACGCCGGCGTCAAACCAAGGGCAAGGCCGGCATTGTTGATCAGCACGTCGATCTTTTGCCAGGCCGGCGGCAGCCCCGCGACAAACCCGGCCACCGCGGCCTTGTCCGTCACGTCCAGCGCGGCGATGTGCAGCGCCTTGCCCAGCTCGGCCGCCAGCGCCTCCAGCCGGTCCACCCGCCGGCCGGTCGCGATCACGCGGTGGCCATCCGCCACCAAACGCCGCGCAAACGCGGCGCCAAACCCGGCCGTCGCACCGGTGACAAGTACGGTCTTCATGCGCAAACTCCCTCAAATCCTGCCCGCTATTAGGGGAGCGACAGGGCCTTTGCCAACCCGGCGCGGCATGCGCTAGCTTGGCCCCACCTCAAGGAAACCGACGATGCCAGACACCGCTTTGCCCACCACACCGAAGCTGGACACCAGCAAAATCCCCTACCAGCTCCCGCAACCCACCGGCATGCTGGCGGACATCTTCGTCAGCGGCGCCCTGAATTTGGACGCCGGCGATGAGCGGGACTGGATCCCCCAATCGGCGGACGTGTCCTTCAAACCCCTCATCCTCAGCTGCTCGCAAGGCTTCTACGTCAACATATTGCGCGTGCGCTCATCCGGCGTGCTCTCCCGCCACCGCCATTCCGGCCCCGTCCACGCCCTCACATTGCGCGGAAAATGGCGCTATCTGGAGCATGACTGGGTCGCCACCGCCGGGGACTACGCCTTCGAGCCCCCGGGCGAAACCCACACGCTGGTGGTGCCCGAAGACGTGACCGAAATGGCCACCCTCTTCCACGTCACCGGCGGCTACACCTACGTGGACCCGCACGGGGCGGCGCTCGGCTACGAAGACGTCTTCACCAAACTCGCCAACACCCGCCGCCACTATGAGGCGATCGGCCTGGGCGCGGACTACGCGAACAGATTTGTAAGGTAGCAAGAAAGCAGCGCTTTTTTGAAAAAAAGCGCGCAAAAAACTTTTATTTTGGCCTGGGCCACGGGCGCGTCACTCTCCCGTCACGGGAGGGGATCGGGTCATGAGTAGAATTGATCATGCTTGGCTTCAAAAGTTTGCGATAATTTACTATATCTTTACGGCTTTAAACAAAGCATTTCGATGCTAAAGGTGGCCGGACTTTGTTGATAGGCCGCGATCTTAGCGTCCACGTTTGCTAACCAATATTCTGATGGAGGACATGCGTTGACAAGGGGGGCACTTCCACCTGATGGTGCTAAAGGTGAACGTAATTTCTTCGTAAAGTAGCACAATTCTCTACGTATCCCAAGCGCCTCCTTAAGAAGATTTTTCTTAAATTTCGGGGTTGATTTGCATTCGACTGCAAGCGCAATCGTATCATAATCAGGATACCCATTGAGAGCTTTTGTAACAACTATGTCGATCTCATGCTTGTTGCTTGCGTCAATGGTTGATTTATTTTGTCCCCCAAGCGTTTGGAATTCGATATCCACAAATACACGCCAATCGATGGAATTGGTGCCTGGATCCCAAAGTTGAAAATGGGCGTCGGTCAACTTGACCATGCCAGGCGCCCCCTTAAACTTCAATTCTTTACCAATAAAAACTATACGAAAACCGCGATTTGAGAGATTCGTGATCACGTAAGAAAGTACGAAAAGCTCATAGAGCTTGCCACTCGAAAGAGCGCTGAGCAGCTTTTTGTCCGTCGGTAATGCACTCCGATAGAGATTAAAGATATTCTTAATTTCGGTTTCAGCATTAGAGCGGTTCATGACCCCATCCGCGGACCGGCATCTGGGGCTGGTTCTGGTCCAGGATCTAACATAATAAAGCGTTGAATAAAAAACTGAAGGTTGCTTCGTAAATTACTTAAGTCAGGAGCCAACGAGAGGCTAATTTTTTGTTCGTCCCTTTCTTCGGGCACCGGTGCATATACGACATCATTTGGTCCTTTGCCATCGGTTACTACGTTCAAATCCATCATTGCTTTTTTATATGTTTGCAAGTCTCGGATCGCCATCGCGTTATCAAACGCGTCAAGCATCTCAATAAGACGCCTTTTCGGTTCGAGTAACCGTGCATCACCTGTTTCTGGTTCAGTAATCACATAATGATATGTATCTGCGATCTCTCCCAGCCCCACGTCGCGGAGCTCCGTCTCAACGATACCAATTAAATATCGAAAATCATCATCATCCATGGCCACCTCACCAAACGAAAGGTTTTTTAGTTGAATCACAACGACTTAATGCAAGTGACAATAATATTTTCGCTATCATGAGGATTTTTCCTACGTTTTGCAATCTATAATTATCCGGCTATAACTAGTTGTGTAGCTCTCGGGGACCCAGAGCCCCCGCGCGAGACCAGCTCGAACTTCGGGGATCGTTCGAGGGCTGTTCCCATCGCGATCGTCATCTGTTGGATGAAATGTTACTTGATTCGGTTTATTTCGCCTCATGTGCAACCAATCCAAAGCGTTTGGATCAGAGACTCCAAATTCTTCAAGAGTTCCATAACGAATGGGGTTGCGTACGTACTGCGTAGGATGAGTTAGCGAAGCTAACCCATCACTTGGCGGACCGGAGATGTGGTAAATAAATATCTTCAACAGTGTTTTACCGCAGAGGTAAATCTCAACGCCAAGTCTCTTTCAAACGGCGTCAAAATTTCAGCTCCATTTGAGCCGAAATTTTGCAACGGCTTCAGACCCCGGGGATAAAAAAGTTTTTTGCTTCTTTTTTTCAAAAAAGAAGCCCTTCCTTAAACCTCCCTTAAATCCCTATTCCCCCGCCCTCTCATAATAATCCCCATACTCCTTCCGCAACGCCACCTTCAACAACTTCCCGGTCGCGCCATGCGGCAGCGCATCCACAATTTTTACCGCATCCGGCAGTGCGTAGGCCGCCACCTTGCCCTTGTAGAAATCCCGCAGCTCCTCCGGCGTCGCCGAGAATCCCTCGCGCAGCACCACCAAAGCCAGCGGCCTCTCCGTCCATTTCGGGTGCGCCGCCGCAATCACCGCCGCCTCCGCCACCGCGGGGTGGGAGACCGCGATGTTTTCGAGCTCGATCGAGCTGATCCACTCGCCCCCGGATTTGATCAAATCCTTCGTCCTATCCGTCAGCCGCACAAACCCATCCGCGTCGATGCTCCCCACATCCCCGGTCGGGAACCAGCCATCCTCGCGCTCCGGCTCATCTTTCCGGAAATAGCGGGAGGCCACCCAATGCCCGCGGAACTCCAAATTCCCCGGCGTCACCCCGTCCCACGGCGCCTCGCTGTCGTCATCGCGCCTGGCCCGCACATCCACCCCGAACACGCACCGCCCTTGCGAGAGGCGTTGCAGCATTTTGTCCTCATCCGAGAGCCCTGCCGTTCCCGCCACCGGCATGTTCCACGTTACCACCGGGCTGCTCTCGGTCATCCCCCAGGCCTGGTGCATGGTCACGCCGAGCTTGTCATAGGCCTCGAACAGCAGCCGCGGCGGCGCCGCCCCGCCGCACAGCAATTTCTTCAACGTCTCGAACCTGCCGCCGATTTTGCGCACATGCTCCAGCACGCCGAGCCACACCGTCGGCACCCCGGCGGAGATTGTGGCGCGCTCCGCGTTCAGCAGATTATACAGGCTCTCCCCGTCCAAAAACCGCCCGGGCATGATCAGCGTGGCCCCCACCATGGGGGCGACATAGGGGGAGCCCCAGGCATTCACGTGGAACATCGGCACCACGGGGAGAATCCGGTCGGTCGCGCGGGCGCCAAAATACTCGCCCATGTTCAGCGTCATCGCGTGCAGAATGGTGGAGCGGTGGGAGTACAGCACCCCTTTCGGCCGGCCGGTGGTGCCGGAGGTGTAGCACAGCACATTGGCGGTGTTTTCATCGAACACGCCCCAGCCGGCATCCTCATCGGCCGCCGCCATCAGGCTCTCATAGCATTCCAGTGTCATGCCCGGCGCCAAAGCCAGCTCGGGCATGGCGTCCGGCGCGCACAGCATCACCACCGTATGCACAACCCCCGCCACCAGCGGGGCGAGTTTGGCGAGCAGCGGGGCAAAATCCACCTCCGCGAACAAAATCCCGTCTTCCGCGTGGGTGATGATATAGGCGATGTCCTCCACCGCCAGCCTTGGGTTCACCGTGTTGCAGATCGCCGCCAGCCCGCCGATGGCGTAGTACAGCTCCACATGGCGGTGGTTGTTCCAGGCCAGCGTCGCCACCCGGTCCCCGGGCTTCACCCCCAGCCGGCGCAGCACGTTCATCAGCCGCCGCGCCCGCGCCTCGGTCTGCGCGTAGGTTTGCCGGTGCAGCCCGGTGGTAAGGTCGGCGGAAAAGCGTGAGATGATTTCCGATTTTGCATGGTGCCGCGCCGCGTGGCGCAGCGCCGATGAGGTCAGCAGCGGTTCATTCTGCATCAGCCCGAGCATCTTGGTCGTCTCCCCTTTGTTTTTGAGAGAGTGTCACCACGAATGCTCGATGTTTGAAAGCCCAGGACCCCAAGGACGAAAATTTTTGCGGCGCTAGCGTCCGGATGACGGAGCGGCTCGCGCGCGCAAGTCTGAATCGGGCCGCCAGATAGGGTCAAAAAGCGCCGCTTGCTTACCTTATAAAATCCACGCTCCTGGTCTCATCCCCCATCGTCACCACGCTCTCCCGTGGCTTGGCCTGCGCCAGCACCCGGCCGCGGCGCAGCACCAGCAACCTTTCCGCCGCCAGGCGGATCGCCTCGATCGGGTTGGCGGCCTGCAGCACCACCAGGTCCGCGTAGCATCCGGGCGCCAGGCCGTAGCCGTCCAGGTTCATGATTTTTGCGGAGTTTTCCGTCACCGCGGCGAAGCAGGCATTGATTTCGGCGACACCGGTGAGCTGGCCGACATGCAGGGCCATATCCGCCACGCGCAGCATGTCGTGGCTGCCGAGCGGGTACCAGGGGTCCATCACGCAATCATGCCCGAAGCCGACGAGAATCCCCGCCGCCATCAGCTCCTTCACCCGGGTCATGCCGCGGCGCTTGGGGTAGGTGTCGTGCCGGCCTTGGAGGGTGATGTTGATGAGCGGGTTGGGGATGGCCGCGAGCCTGGCTTCCGCCATCAGCGGGATCAGCTTGCTGACATAGTAATTATCCATGCTGTGCATCGAGGTGAGGTGCGAGCCGGCGACCCGGCCGGCCATGCCGTGCTTGATGGTTTGTTCGGCGAGGGTCTCCACGTGGCGGGAGAGCGGGTCGTCGGTTTCGTCGCAATGCATATCCACCATCAGCCCGCGCGCGGCGGCGATGCTCATGAGTGCCCGCACGCTGTTCGCGCCGTCCTCCATGGTCCGCTCAAAATGCGGGATGCCGCCGACGATATCGACCCCCATGTCCAGCGCGCGGGCGAGGTTCTCGGCGCTGCGCGGGTAGCGGTAGAACCCGTCTTGCGGGAAGGCGACGAGCTGGATGTCCAGATACGGCGCCATATCCTTTTTCAGCGCCAGCAGCGCCTCCACCGCCAGCAGCCGGTCGTCACAGATATCGACATGGGAGCGGATGGCGAGCGTGCCGCGCGCCGCCGACCACCAGCAGAGCGCGCGGGCGCGCTGGTAGATCGCCTCCACGGTGAGCAAGGGTTTCAGCTCGCCCCAGAGGGCGATGCCCTCCAGCAGCGTGCCGGATTGGTTGTAGCGCGGCAGGCCGAGGGAGAGGGTGGAGTCGAGGTGGATATGCGGGTCCACGAAGGGCGGGCTGACCAGCCGGTTGGTGGCGTCCACGTCCTGCGCCGCGTCGCCGCCGAGGGCGGGGCCGATGGCGGCGATGCGTTCGCCGATGATGCCGATATCGATGCCGGTTTGCCCGTCGGGGAGGTTGGCGTTGCGGATGGCGATATCGAACATGAAGCACTCCTTTGTGGTGAGTGTCGCGCCGGGGCGGTTGCCGTGCAACCTCTTGCTGGGTACATGCGGCGCATGCGCATCTCATTTTTGCTGGTTTTTGCTCTTGCCGCGTGCAGCCTGCCGGGCCAGCAGAATTTTGCGCCGGCCCCGGTGGCGCCGGACGCCGCCAGCATCGCCGCGGCGGGGGCGTTTGCCGGGCGGGTGCCGCTGGTGACGATTGCGCCGGGGACCAAAGATTTTACGGGGCCGCTGGCCCAGGCGGTGGCGGCGGCGCGGGCGATCAAGCCCGATGTGATGTTCGATGTGGAGGTTGCGGCGCCGGACGGTGCGAGCCCCGCGATTGGCGCGAAATTTTTGACCTATATGAGTGGTACGGCTGAGGCAGTGCGCGACGCGATCATCGCGGATGGCGTGGCGCCCGACCATGTGCTGCTCACCGCCGCCACGGCCACGCCGGCGCCTGATATTCTTGTCCTGGTGAAATGAACCCCCTTGCCAATTTGGGCGCTGGGCTGCTGCGGCGGCTGGACCCGGAGCGCGCGCATGAGCTCTCACTGACCGCCTTGCGGCTGGGCCTGGCGGGGGCGGATAATACGCCTGACGACCCGATCCTGAAGGTTGCCGCATTCGGGCGGGAGCTTGCCAACCCGCTCGGCCTGGCGGCGGGGTTTGACAAGAACGCCGCGGCGGTGACGGCTTTGGGGCGGCTCGGCTTTGGCTTCGTGGAGGCCGGCACCGTCACGCCGCGGCCGCAGCCGGGCAACCCCAAGCCCCGGCTGTTCCGGCTCCCGCAGGACCAGGCGGTGATCAACCGCATGGGCTTCAACAATGCCGGGCTGGAGGTGTTTCTCAAAAACATCGCCAAGGCCGACCGGGCGCGTGTGGCGGTGGGGGCGAATGTTGGGATCAATAAGGAGGCGGCGAACCCTCAGACGGATTACCCCGCGCTGGTGGCCGCGGTCTCCCCGTTCGCGGATTACGTGACGATCAACGTCTCCTCCCCCAATACCCCCGGGTTGCGGGACTTACAGAGCGAGGCCGCTTTGGCGGGGATTTTGGCGCTGGTGCGGACGGACAAGCCCGTGTTTGTGAAGCTGGCGCCGGATCTGGCGGAAGACGCGCTGGCCCCGGTGATCGAGGTTTGCGTGGCGCATAAGGTCGCCGGGCTGATCATCTCCAACACCACCATCGCCCGGCCGGAGACGCTGCAAGGCGCGCACCGGGGTGAGGCCGGCGGGCTCTCCGGCGCGCCGCTGATGGCGCCCTCCACGGCCATGCTGGGCCGGGCCTACCGCCTCGCCGCCGGGCGCCTCACGCTGATCGGCGTGGGCGGGGTTTTTTCGGCCAGGGATGCGCTGGATAAAATTCTGGCGGGCGCCAGCCTGGTGCAAACCTATACCGGCTTTGCCTATCAAGGACCGGCCATGCTGCCGCGCGTGAAAACCGGGCTGGCGGGCTTGCTGCGGGCGCAAGGCTTCGCCTCGGTGGCTGAGGCGGTGGGGGCCGGGCTTTGAGTTTTTCCACCCTCGCCACGCAATATGACGGGTTCATCGTCGATCTCTGGGGCGTCGTGCATAACGGCGTCGCCCCCTATCCCGGCGTGCTGGATTGCCTCGGGCGCCTCGCGGCGGCGGGCAAACCGGTGGTGTTCCTCTCCAACGCGCCGCGCCGCGCCGCCTCGGTCGGCCGCGCGCTGGCAGCCATGGGCATCCCGGGTGAGCTCTACACCGGCATCATGTCCAGCGGGGAGGCGGTGTACGCGGCTTTGCGCGACCGGAGTGATGAATTCGCCGGGCTGGGCGAGCGGTTTTATCATCTGGGGCCGGAGCGCGACCGGGATTTGTTCGAGACGCTGCCGCTGATTGAGGTGGCGCGGCCGGAAGATGCGGATTTTCTGCTCAATACCGGGCCGGATGACCTGCTGGGGGCGGAGGATGCCACGCTGTATGAGCCCGTGCTTGCGGAATCGCTGAGCGCCGGCTTGCCGATGGTGTGCGCCAACCCGGATTTGGAGGTGGTGCGTGACGGCAAGCGAATTATTTGCGCGGGGTATTTGGCGGTGGATTACGAGGCGGCGGGCGGCAGGGTGATTATGCGCGGTAAACCGGACGCGGCGATATATGGGCCGACGCTGGCGATGCTGCGGCTACCCGCCAGCCGCGTGCTGGCGGTGGGGGATTCGCTGCGCACCGATATCGCGGGGGCGAAGGCGGCTGGGGTGGATGCGTGCTGGGTGCTCTCCGGCGTGAGCAGCGTGGCGCCAGAGGCAGCGCCCGGCGTGGCAGCAGCAGCCGGGCTGGCACCTGTGGCGATATTGCCGGGGTTTGCGTGGTAAGAAAGAAGCGCTTTTTTGAAAAAAAGCGCGCAAAAAACTTTTGATGATTCGGGCGTGGGGATGGGGCAATTATGGCAGACCGTTTGACGTATGTTTCACGTGAAACATACGTCTGCTAAATTGTCATAAAAACTAACTATTTGTTATTAAATGGCAGAGAGATGGAGGCAAATTAAGCGGTTCATTTTTTCAAAAAAGAACCGCTTGCTTCACCCTTTTGCCAGTTTGTCAAAGGCCATCAACCGTTCGATGAGGGCGCGCATTTGGGCCAGGGGGATCATGTTGGGGCCGTCGCTCGGGGCGTTGTCCGGGTCTGGGTGGCATTCGATGAACACCGCCGCGCAGCCGACGGCCAAAGCCGCCCGGGCGAGGATGGGGGCGAAGCGGCGCTCACCGCCAGAGGAGGTGCCCTGGCCGCCGGGTTGCTGGACGGAGTGCGTCGCGTCGAACACCACGGGGTAGCCGGTTTCCGCCATGATCGGCAGCGCGCGCATGTCCGACACCAGAGTGTTGTAGCCGAAGCTGGCACCACGCTCGCACAGCAGAATGTTCTCATTGCCCGTGCTGGCGATTTTGGCGGCGACGTTTTTCATGTCCCAGGGCGCCAGAAACTGGCCTTTTTTGACGTTGATGGTGCGCCCGGTGGCGCCGGCGGCGAGCAGCAGATCGGTCTGGCGGCAGAGGAAGGCGGGGATTTGCAGCACGTCCACCGCTTCAGCCACCGGCGCGCATTGCGCGGCATCGTGCACGTCTGTCAGCACCGGCATCCCGAAACGCGCCCGCACCTCGGCGAGGATGTCCAAACCCTGGGCCATGCCGATGCCGCGGGCGGCGCTGGCGGAGGTACGGTTGGCCTTGTCGTAGCTGGATTTATAAATAATCCCGATGCCGAGCGCCTGGCCGATTTCAGCCAAGGCGGCCGCCACCTCCATGGTATGGGCGCGGGATTCGATCTGGCAGGGGCCGGCGATCAGGGTGAAGGGCAGATCGTTGCCGATGGTGAGATTGCCGGCGGTGACATGGGTCATGAGAAGGCTCCGAGTGAGCGGTCGCTTTTTTAAAAAAAAGCTCCGCAAAAAATTTTTATTTACGCTGGGCTATGGGGGTTCCACGGGCGAAGCCCCAGAGGACTCAAAAGTTTTTTGGTTACTTTTTTTTAAAAAAGTAACCGCTTACCTACACCAGCCGGGATTGCTTGACGGCGGCGGCGATAAAACCCTCGAATAACGGGTGCGGGGCAAAAGGCTTGGATTTGAGTTCCGGGTGGTATTGCACGCCGATGAACCAGGGGTGGGTGGGGTATTCGATGATTTCGGGCAGCACCCCGTCCGGCGAGAGGCCGGAGAAGCGCAGCCCTGTGGCTTCCAGCTCGTCGCGGTAGTGGATGTTGACCTCGTAGCGGTGGCGGTGGCGTTCGGAGATTTGCGGTGCGCCTTCGTAGATGTCGCGGACCAGAGAGTTTTCGGCGAGTGCGGCGGGGAAGGCGCCGAGGCGCATGGTGCCGCCGAGGTCGCCGCCGGCGCGGCGGCGTTCGATGTCGTTGCCGCGGGCCCATTCGGTGAGCAGGCCGACGACGGGGATATCGCAGGGGCCGAACTCGGTTGAGGAGGCGCCGGCGAGGCCGGCGAGGTTACGGGCGGCCTCGATCACCGCCATTTGCATGCCAAAGCAGATGCCGAGGAAGGGGACGCGGCGCTCGCGGGCGAAGCGGACGGCTTCGATCTTGCCTTGCGTGCCGCGCTCGCCGAAGCCGCCGGGGACCAGGATGCCGTGCACACCTTCGAGCTGCTGCACGGCGTCGGGCTTTTCAAAGATTTCGGAATCCACCCAATCCAGCCGGACGCGCACCTTGTTGGCGATACCGCCATGCGCCAGCGCCTCGGCGAGCGACTTATAGCTGTCCAGCAAATTGGTGTATTTGCCGACGACGGCGATGCGAACCTCACCCTCCGGGGCGCTCACCGTCTCCACGATTTTGTGCCAGCGGGAGAGATCGGGCTCATGCTCGAAGGGCAGCGCGAAGTGCCGGAGGACTTCGCGGTCCATCCCGGCCTCGTGGTACGAGATGGGCACGGCGTAGATCGTGCTGACATCGAGGGCCGGGATCACCGCCTCGGCGCGGACATTGCAAAAACTGGCGATTTTGCGGCGCTCATTATCGGGGATCGGCCGGTCGCACCGGCAGATGAGCATTTGCGGCTGGATGCCGACGTTGAGCAGCTCTTTCACCGAGTGCTGGGTGGGTTTGGTCTTCAGCTCGCCGGCGGATGGGATGTAGGGCACGAGGGTGAGGTGCACGAACATCGCGCGGGCGGGGGTGAGCTCATTGCCCAGTTGGCGAATGGCCTCCAGGAAGGGCAGCCCCTCGATATCGCCCACCGTGCCGCCGATCTCGACCAGCACAAAGTCAAACCCGGCGCTGTCGTTCAGCACCACGTCCTTGATCGCGTCGGTAATATGCGGGATAACCTGGACGGTGGCGCCGAGATAATCGCCCCGGCGCTCTTTCGCGATGACCTCAGAATAGATCTTCCCCGTCGTCGCATTGTCCAGCTTGCTGGCGGCCACACCGGTGAAACGCTCGTAATGGCCGAGATCAAGGTCGGTCTCCGCGCCATCGTCGGTCACGAACACCTCGCCGTGCTGGTAGGGGCTCATGGTGCCGGGATCGACGTTCAAATAGGGGTCGAGCTTGCGCAGGCGGACTGAATAGCCGCGCGCCTGGAGCAACGCGCCAAGCGCCGCCGAGGCAATGCCCTTACCGAGAGAGGAGACCACACCGCCGGTGATAAATACGAACCGCGTCATGGAATCCAATCATACATGAGTCGTGGGAAAAGATAGAGGGGCTAAAGGCAAGGGAGGTAGGCAAAGTAAGCGGTCGCTTTTTAAAAAAAGCTCCGCAAAAACTTTTGATTCCTCCGGGCTATCGCGGTCCCACCAGCACCGCCCCCGTATAAATAAAAGTTTTTTTGCAGAGCTTTTTTTTAAAAAAGCGACCGCTTGCTTACTGGTTAGTCCCCGGCGCCGGGACCGCGGGTGCTGCCGGCGCTGGCAGCGCGTCCGCCGGGGTGGAGGGGAGCTGGATCGGGGCGTGGCCGGGTGTGGGCAGCGCCGGCTGGTTGGGGATGGGGGCGTTCAGGATCGCGGCGGTGTTATCCGTGTTGGCGTTTTTATAGAGCAGCGCCAGCGTGAGGGAGAGCGCGAAGAACGCGGTGCCGAGAATGGCGGTGGTGCGGGTGAGCAGGTTGGCGGTGCCGCGGCCGGACATGAAATTGCCCATGCCTTGGCCGCCGCCGAGGCCGAGGCCGCCGCCTTCGCTGCGCTGGATCAGGACCACGCCGATGAGGGCGATGGCGACGAAGACGTGCAGCACGAGAAGAATCTTGATCATCCGTAACCCTGGTAAAATGCTGAGGCGGCTTCTAGCCGCGTGGGGCGCTGGCAGCAATGGCCAGGAAGTCTGCGGCGGCGAGGCTGGCGCCGCCGATCAGCGCGCCGCCGACATTTGGCAAAGCGAGCAGGGCGGCGGCGTTGGCAGGTTTGACGGAGCCGCCATAGAGGATGCGGGTGGTGGCACCGGTGGGGCCGAGCTGGGTGGTGAGGGCGGCGCGGATGGTAGCGTGCATCGTGGCGATGTCTGTTACGCTGGGGGTGCGGCCGGTGCCGATCGCCCAGATCGGCTCGTAGGCGACCACGCCGGCGAAGCCGGGGGGCAGGCTGTGCATGAGCTGGCTGCGGACGATGTCTTCCGCCTGGCCGGCGTCCCGCTCGGCTTCGGTTTCACCCACGCAGATGATGGGGGTGAGGCCGGCGCTAAGGGCGGCGGAGGTTTTGGCGGCGATGTCCGCGTTGGTTTCGCCGTGGTCGGCCCGGCGCTCGGAATGGCCGAGGATGACATAGGTGGCGCCGGCCTCCCGGATCAGCGGGGCGGCGACGTCTCCGGTATGCGCACCCTCGGGGCGGGCGTGGCAGTCCTGCGCGCCGAGGGCGATGGCGGTGCCGGCCAGAGCCGTTGCGAAGGGGACGAGGAGGGGGAAAGGCGGGCAGACCAACAGGTCGATATGCGCGGGGGCGGCGCCGAGGGCGGCGGCAAAGCCCGCGACATCCTTAAGGCGGCCGTGCATTTTCCAGTTGCCCGCGATGAGTTGGCGCATTGTTGCTCCTGTTCGGTTCGACTGGGGGGCGTTTTGGCAGGGTGAGGGAGAAAGGGAAGGAAGGAAGCGCTACTTTTTTGAAAAAAAGTAGCAAAAAACTTTTGATTCCCTTTGGGCCATGGCCGCGCGACCACCTCCGCCGCAGCGGAATCAAAAATTTTTTGCGGCGCTTTTTTTAAAGAAGCCACCGTTTGCCTATTAATTGACCGACCGGACACTCTATTTTATGCTCCAAAAAAATTCAGCGGGAGTGAACATCGTGCAGATACGGGTTTTGCAGAGCTATGCGCTTGGGCGGTGGCATACGGCGCCGGTGCGGGTGGGGATTGCCTCGGCTTTGACCGGGGCGGTTGTGGCGGAGATTGGCTCCGCCGGGCTGGATTTTGGCGCGATGGCGGCGTTTGCGCGGCAAACCGGCGGGCCGGCGTTGCGGGCGATGAGCTTTCATCAGCGGGCGAAGATGTTGAAGGCGCTGGCTGAGGCGGTTTTGGCACGGAAGGAGGAGCTGTACGCGCTCTCCGCGCTGACGGGGGCGACGCGCAAAGATGGGTGGGTGGATATTGAGGGCGGGACGGGCACGCTGTCCTCCTACGCCTCCAAGGGGCGGCGGGAGCTGCCGAACCAGAATTTTATTGTGGATGGGGCGGTGGAAGCGCTCTCGAAACGCGGGAGTTTTGTAGGGCAGCATGTTTATACCGCGCGCCAAGGCGTGGCGGTGCATATTAATGCGTTTAATTTCCCGGTGTGGGGGATGCTGGAGAAGCTGGGGCCCTGCCTGCTGGCGGGGATGCCGGCGATCGTGAAGCCAGCCTCCGCCACTGCCTATGTGGCCGAGCATTGCGTGCGGATTATGCTCGACGCGGGAGTGCTGCCGGCGGGGGCTCTGCAACTGGTTTGCGGCGGGACGGGGGATTTGCTGGAGCATCTGAATGGCCAGGACGTGCTGTCCTTCACCGGCTCGGCCGATACCGCGCAAAAACTGCAGAACCACCCGGTGATCGCGCGAGAGAGCGTGCGGTTTATTGCCGAGCGGGATAGTTTGAACGCGACGATTCTGGGACCGGATGCGGGGCCGGAGAGCCCGGAATTCGGGCTGTTTGTGGCTGAAATTGTGCGGGAGATGACGGTGAAGGCCGGGCAGAAATGCACGGCGATACGGCGCGCGCTGGTGCCGGCCGCATGGCTGGATGACGTGCAGGCGGCGCTGATTGGACAACTCAGCGCCGTGGTGGTGGGCGACCCGGCGCACGAGGGGGTGACAATGGGCGCGCTGGTGAGCCGCGCGCAGTTGGAGGATGTGCGGGAGATTATGGCGGCGCTGGCGCGGGAGGCCAAAATTGTGTTCGGCGACCCGCTGACGCCGCCGCCGGGAACGAACCCGGCGGGGGCGTTTATGTCCCCCATTCTGCTGCGCTGTGACGCGCCCTGGGCGGCCACCAGCCCGCATGAGCAGGAGGCGTTTGGGCCGGTGGCGACGCTGATGCCCTATGAGGGGCTGGAAGATGCAATCGCGCTTGCCAACCGGGGTGGGGGCTCGCTCGCCCTCTCGCTGTTTACGCATGACCCTGAGGTGGCGGGCGCGGTGGTGATGGGGGCCGGGGCGTTCCATGGCCGGGTGCTGATCACGGACTGGGATTCGGGGCGGGAATCCACCGGGCATGGAACGCCATTGCCGGTGCTGATGCATGGCGGGCCGGGGCGCGCCGGCGGGGGCGAGGAGCTGGGCGGCATACGCGGCGTGCTGCACTACATGCAGCGCAGCGCGCTGCAGGGCTCGCCGCGCATGCTGGCCGGCATTACGAAGAGCTGGCAGCCGGGGGCGCCGGAAATTGCGGGCGATCCGCATCCGTTCCGGCTGCGGTTTGGCGAGCTGGCGCTGGGCAAGACCATCACCACCGGGTCCCGCACCATCACGCTTGAGGATATCGAGCATTTTGCCGCGTTTACCGGGGATAATTTCTACGCCCATATGGATGAGGCAGCGGCGGCGGCGAACCCGTTCTTCCCCGGGCGGGTGGCGCATGGCTATTTGATTTTGGCGTTTGCCGCCGGGCTGTTCGTGGACCCGGCACCAGGCCCGGTTCTGGCGAATTACGGGCTGGATGAGCTGCGGTTCCTGAAACCCGTGTCACCGGGCGATGCGATCCGGGTAAAACTGACCGCGCAGTCCAAGAACCAGCGCAATGAGACCTATGGCGAGGTGAGCTGGGCTTGTAGCGTGACCAACCAAGCCGGGGAGGCGGTGGCGAGTTATAGGTTGCTGACGATGAATGCGGTTTGAGAGGGGCAAGAAAGCAAGCGGTTCTTTTTTGAAAAAAGAACCAAAAAACGCTTACTTGACTGGGGCTGAGCGCGTGAAACCACCCATGCCCCAAAGTCATAAAAGTCTTTTTGCTGCTTTTTCTTCAGAAAAAGCAGCGCTTATGCCAATGGTCATAAATAATGACCGTGGGTATAAGTTTGTTTTTTGGTATATGCTATTTTCAATGGCGCGGGTTATCTGCGGCGTAAAGCAACAGGGTGAACGCGCCGGTAAAGATGGCCGATGACGCTACGCTTATCCGCCCTATTTTTCTGCGCAGCAGGCGAAATTCTCGATGAGCAGGCTCATGTCACGCAGGCGGTCTTGGGCGTGGCGGTCTTCCTCGCAGGACGGTGATTGGCCGAGCAAGCCGCGCAGAATTTCGCGCGTGGGGTCGAGCTCACGGCGCCGGCGCTCTTGCGCGATGATGCGCATGATCTGCCCGATATCCGCGGGTGCCGCCGCATAGTCCCGCCGGTCACCGGGTTTGCGGTGCAGGCGGATAAGACCCCAGGATTCCAGCTCCTTTACGCTCATTGAGACATTGGAGCGCGAGACGTGTAACTCTTGGCACATCTCATCGGCGCATAGCGCTTGGCCGGACATATAGAGCAGTGCAAGTATCTGTCCGGCGGTGCGGTTGATGCCCCAATGCCTGCCGGCATCACCAAAATGACGTACGAATTTTCCAGTGATTTCGGAACGCATCAATATTTTGAACTTTCAGCGTTTTCTGAAATTTCGATATCGGCGGCGCTTGGTATGCGCGTCATGCGAATTGCATCATCCATTCTATGAGATTGTTAAAACCTCAGTATCTTCCTGAGATATACGCGAAATGACGTATTACAAAGCGGCAATCAGGCGTTAACAACGATTTGCACTGACAACTCTGCGAATGCAGGCGGTGCGTCTGGGTTTGATGGTTTGGCAAGGCTTTTTTGATTTCAATGTCTGAACAACGCGGAGGCATAATGAATACGATACGCTATAAAGTTCTGGGTCTTGGTTTGATTGCCGCGTCGTCTCTGCTGGCGATGCATGCAGCCCATGCCTTGAATGGTCCGAGTGCCATTCAGATTGATGGTGGCCCGCTGGGCCCGCTTTCGATCAGCGGCGGTGTGGACGGTTACGGCTATTATCTTTCCGATACCAATGACGAGGGTAATCTGCCAGGTACCAATAAAGCGGATGGCATGGAGCTTGCCAATGCGCTGATCGAGATTCAGAAAACCACCGGCGTTGTGCAGGCGACGTTGCAAATTGGCGCGAATGGCGGCACGGCGTTTTTTGGCTCGGGCCACCCAAGCCAAAGCTCGATTTCTACCTATACCACCGGGCCGCTGCGCGCGGGCTATGTGACCATCGCGCCGCCGAACAGCGATTTTACCTTCTCGGCCGGGCAAATCGGCTCGCTCGAGGGTTGGGAATCCGGTGTTGAGTGGAACAATGCGAACCAGCTCACCACCGAGATGTTCTATGTCGAAAATTCGCAGAGCCGCGGCATTGAGGTCAGCTATAATAACGGCCCGGTGAGCGCCACGGTCTCCTACGGCGATGGGTATGATACCGGCGTGTTCAATTTCGTGGAGGCGATCGGCACCTATACGTTCAATGCCGATAATGCCGCGACTTTGTATTATGGCGGGAATCTCGGCACCACCGGTACCGCCGTGAAGTCCAATGAAGGGCCGACGGCGTACCAGAATTCGCAGATGATCGGCGGATTCTATAGCTACACCCTGGGTAATTTGAATCTGGCGCCGGAGTTCCAGTATCAATATGCCAAGGCCGATGAGAAGATTGGCATCGAGAAGCCAACCTATAATTTTGGCGCGGCGTTGTTCGCGGATTATAGCCTGAGCGCGACCTCGCCCTATTCGATCGGCGCGTGGGGTGAGTATTTTACCTCGCATGCCTCGGTCGCCGATTCCTCGGCTGGCGCCTGGTATATCGGGCCGGATGCCGCGGGTGTTGCGGTTTCTGTCAGCCCAACCTGGCAGTATAAGGATTTGTTCGCCCGGGCGGATGCCGGGTATATTTATCTGCTCGACAACAAATCCTCCAGCGGTGCGGCCTATGGGTATGGCGGCAGCGGCACGGACCGTGGCGAGTTTGTCGGCCTGCTGGAAACCGGGGTGCTGTTTTAACCCTTAACTTTTCTGTTGATTTTTATGGCCCCATTGACGTTGTTGAAGCGTCAATGGGGTTTCTTTTGCTTCATGCGATGATGATTTGCGTTCAACCGGTTGGGGGAACCGCCAGGATGGATGTTCGCGGCGCGGCAACGCGTTTTGGATGGCGCGAGGGTTGTGGCGCATCGGTTAAGGCGTTGATGCCGGCATGATGGGTCGGTGGGACGGCAATAGCCTTAGGTTCTAAAAATTTTTTGCGCCGCTTTTTTTCAAAAACGCGGCTCGTTTTTCTCTTCCGGCCCCGGCAACCCGCCCAGCCACATATCGGCGGCCAGGCTGGCAATGTCCTGGGCGGAGACAGGGCCGCCGCGGTTGAACCAGATATGGGTCCAGTTCAGCATGCCGAAGAACATCATCACGATTGGCCGGCGCTGCGGGGGCTGGGCGGCGAGATGCGGGCGGAGCGCGACCAGGAGTTTATCCACCGTGTCCAGCACCTCACGCTGGGCTTGAACGACCAGCGCGCGTTTGTCCGGCGGCAAATTGTCCAGCTCATTCAACAGGATTTTTTGCGCGGCCTGGGCCTCGCTATAGGCGGCCATCAGCTCGTCCGCGAGCCGGCGCAGCAGCGCCTCCGGCGGGGCATCCGCCGCGCTGATGCCGCGCGCGACCTCAACCAGCGCGCTGACATGGCCCCACATCACCGCGAACAGGATATCCTCCTTGGCCGGGAAATAGTGATAGACCAGCGATTTGGACATGTTGCAGGCGGCCGAAAGCTCGGCAACGGACGTGCCCAGAAAACCCCTTTTGGCGTAGAGCTCGGCGGCCGTATCGGTGATCAATACCAGGCGCTTATCATAGTCAGCCGATTGCGTGCGTGCCAAGCTTGGACCCTTCAAGTAAAAGCAAGCGGTTCTTTTTTTGAAAAAAAAGAACCAAAAAAACTTTTATTTATCTGGTGCGTTGCCGGTGGAACCCCCGAAGCCCAGAGTCATTAAAAGTTTTTTGCTTCTTTTTTTCAAAAAAGAAGCGCTTCCTTTTGCTTTGCTCCACGCCGTCTTGTCTAGGCCTTTGGCCGCAGGTCGCGGATGCGTTGGGCTTTGCCGAGCGAGCGGGCGATGCTGCCGGGCATGACGGCCTCCACCGTGGCGGTGACGCCGATGAGCTCCTTGACCAGACCGGCGAGGGTTTTGGCGCCCGTGGTGAGGCTGGCATCGTCGGTTGCGTCGGGCCGGGTTTCGACCAGGATTTTCATCTCGTCCATACGGTTGGGGCGGGTGAGCTCGATGATGAAATGCGGGGCGAGGGTGGGGCAGCGGAAGATGAGCTCCTCGATCTGGGTCGGGAAGACGTTGACGCCGCGGATGATCATCATGTCGTCCGACCGGCCGGTGATACGCCCCATGCGGCGCATGGCGGCGAATTCGCCTGGCATGGTGCCGGGCAGCAGGCGCGTGAGGTCGCGCGTGCGGTAGCGAATGACGGGCATGGCTTGTTTGGTGAGCGAGGTGAAGACGAGCTCGCCCAGCTCACCGTCCGGCAACGGGGTGCCGGTGAGCGGGTCGATGATTTCGGGGTAGAAATGGTCTTCCCAGATGGTGGGGCCGTCCTTGTTCGCGGCGGATTCGCTGGCGACACCGGGGCCCATGACTTCCGAGAGGCCGTAGATATCCACCGCGTCGATCCCGAAGGCGGTTTCGATTTCGTGGCGCATCGCGTCGGTCCAGGGTTCGGCGCCGAAAATGCCGATGCGCAGCGAGGTTGAGCGCGGGTTGATGCCTTGGCGGCGGAATTCATCGAGGATGGTGAGCATATAGCTGGGGGTGACCATGATGATTTCGGGCGCGAAATCCAGGATCATTTGCACCTGTTTTTCGGTCTGGCCGCCGGACATGGGGATGACCGTGCAGCCGGCGGCCTCCACCCCGTAATGCGCGCCGAGGCCGCCGGTGAACAGGCCGTAGCCATAGGCGACGTGGACTTTCATGCCCGGGCGGCCGCCGGCGGCGCGGATGGATCGGGCGACGAGCTCGGCCCAGTTGGCGATGTCCGCCGCCGTGTAGCCGACGACGGTGGGCTTGCCGGTGGTGCCCGACGAGGCGTGGAGGCGGCGCACCTGGTCCATCGGCACCGCGAAGAAGCCGAAGGGGTAGTTGGCGCGCAGATCCGCCTTGGTGGTGAAGGGGAGTTTGGCGATGTCCGCCAATGAGGTGATATCCGCCTGGGTAATGCCGGCGGCGTTGAAGGCCCGGGTGTAATGCGCGTTATGCGCATAGGCGTGGGCAACGGTTTCCTGCAGCCGCGCCAATTGCAAGGCGCGCAACTCCCTTTGGTTCACGGTACCCCCCTCGGATTGTTATCGGATTTTTAGGATAAATTGTCCGATCGGTCAATTAATTTTTAGATACGGCCGGGGATGAGGGGGTGCTGTGGTGGATCAAAGCGGGTGATGCGTTGGGCCGCTTCTGTCAGGCAGCTTGCGGGCGGGTGCGGGCGTTGATGGCGGCGCGGGCGGCATCCAGGGCGGGGCCGGCCAGCACCAGCGGCACGCAGGTCCGGCCCTCGGCCGAGGCGGGCAGCACGGGGTTCAGCCGGGCCGGCCCCGGCTCCATCGTGTGGCGCAGCCCGGTCTCCAGATAGCTTTCGCTGGGGCAGCCCTCGGCCAGCACGATGTCATGCGTTTCAAGCTCGATGTGATGGTAGGTCACCGCACGCGTGTCCATCTCCTGGAAAATGCTGACACCGTTGACCAGCGCGCGCGCCTCGAACAGCAGACCGCCGAGATAGATCGCGTGATGCGGCGAGACGCGCAGATCGCGCTCCGGGATGCCGGGGGCGATGGCGCCGGCGGCGATGCGGATGGGGCGGACCAGGGCGGGCTCAACATGCCGGGCGAGGTTGACATGGCATGAGCCGGTCCAGGTGATCTTCTGCGATGTCTGGCCGCCGTCGCGCACCGTGATCACAATGTCGCCGACACGCAGGGTTTCGACCGGGAGATCGCCCCGCGGGGTGAGGATGCGCGTGCCGGCGGCAAAGCAGGGCAGCGTCATGTCGGTGCCGTAATCGCCATCGCTGGTGAAGGTGAAGTCCGATGTGGTGAAGTCGCCGGCGATGTTGAACAGGTAGGCGCCGTTCTGGCCGGTCACCGTTAGCACGTTATTGGCGAAATTGTCTGATTCGACGGTGAAGTATTTGAGGTCGATGATGTTACCGGTATCGAAGCCCGTGAGTGTCACGCCATCAAAATTGTTCTGGCTCGGTTGGATATCGATGGTCCAGGCAGCACCGGTGGCGAAGCTGATATTGGAAAATCCCTTGAAAAAGCTGATATCCTGGCTGCCGGTACCGGGGCCGAAAACCAGGTCGCCATTATAGCTTGCGACCCTTACTTCGCTGTCGTTGGAACTGCTTTGCCCCACCTCTTCGATGAGGGTGAGCGCCTGGTTTGAATAGATCGCCGCATTACCGCCGATATAGCCGGCATTGATGATGGTGCCGCCATTGAGCCAGACGCTGTAGCCGAACTGGGAGCCCTGGATGCGCCCGGTATTGACGATGGTGCCGCCATTTTGCAGGCTGATCCCAAGATTGGTGTTGATATCGCCGCTGTTATTAACATAGGCGGCGTTGACGAAATCCACGCCCTGATGGGCGTTTTCGATCACACCCTGGTTGAACAGGGTGATGCCGGTCTGGCCCGCGGTGTCAGAAATATCGGTCCCGCCGAAGCCGTGTCCAACCACGCCGGATGAGGTGATGGTAAGGCTGTCGGCATAGGTGCCGTTGCCGAGCGTGACATAAGAATAACGGCCGCCGATATGCGTGCTAATGATGCTGACCAGCGGTTTGGCCACGATGGTGGTGTTGGTGCCGTCTGTGGTGTCCGCGAAGTTGCCCGTAAAACTATTGACTTTTAGGGTGTCGAACGAGGTGCCGTTGCCGAGCACCAGGCCGATGCCGGATTTATAGGTTTCCGAGGTGGCGGCAAAGCCCTCGAGGTCGATGGTGTCCCCGACGGCAAAGCCGGTGATGCTGGTGCCGCTCAGGCCGGCGCTGTGGGCCGAGATGATATAAGTGCCAGCCAGGCTGATACTGGCGGGGGCTGAAAAAATCGTGCTGTTGGTGCCATTGTTCAGCACCACGAAATTGTCGCTGCTGGCGCCGAGGTTCAGCGTATCAAAACTGCTGCCATTGCCGAGGGTAAGTTTGCCGGCAACCAGGGTTTCGGATGTCGCGGCGAAACTGTCCAGGATGATGGCATCGGTACTGGTAAAGCCCGCAATGGTTTCGCCGCTGGCGAGCCCGGCCGCGTTGCCCTCGATGGTCCAGGCCGCACCGGATGCAAAACTGATATGGTTGAAATTATAGGCGCTCGTGCCGATGCCGGAAAATTTGGTGGCGCTGCTGCCGGCAAATGCCAGCACATCCGCCACCGCGCTGTTGGCCACAATATTGCCGTTGAAGACGGCGCCGTTTTCCACCACCAAAGTGGCGGCGGTGGCGCCGAAGGACACCGCATTGCCCTGCCCGGCATAGGTACCGCCGGCAATGGTGCCGGCATTGATCAGCGTGCCGCCATTCAGATAGACGCCCGCCCCGTTGGCGCCAGGCAGGTTTGGTTCGCCTTGAAAGCGATCTTCTTTGGCGCCATTGCCGCCGGTGATGACACCGGTATTGGTAATGACATCGCCGCTGCTGGCGGAGAGCCCGGTGCCGCCATTGCCAGCCGAACTCTGCCAGGCATAGCCGCCATTGCCGCCGGTAATATGCCCCTGATTGAGCAGAGTCTCCCCCGCACCGCTGACCAGGCCGGTGCCGCCATTGCCGCCGCCGCCCGGCTGGAAAAAAGCGTTTTGGCTGCCGCCGCCAGTGCCGCCGGTAATCACCCCGCTGCTGCTATTGGTCACTTGCCCGCTGCCGGCCAGCGACACGCCCGCCGCACCAGCCTGGGCGCGGCTGGTGGAATAGATCGTGGCGGCGGTGGCCCCGGTGATGGCACCGCTATTCATCAGGGTGCTACCGGTGCTCAGAGCGACGCCGACCCCGCCGATATTGGATGATTCCAAATGAGTAAAGACGGTATTAACCCCCGCCTGGCCGCCGCTGATATTGCCGCTATTGATGATGGTGGCCTGACCCGTGGTGCTCACCCCCGCGCCGCCGGCGCCTGACTTGCCGGTGCTGCCACCAGAGTAGCCATAGGCACCGCCCGCGCCGCCGGTGATGTTGCCTGCATTGACCAACAGGCCCGCACTCAGCGCAACGCCCGCCCCACCGGCGCCGCCGCTTTCTGCGCTGCCCGATGGCGCCGACCCGCCGGCGCCGCCCGTGACCACGCCGCTATTGGTGAGCGTGTCACTCACCGCGTTGAGCAGAACCGCCGTGCTGCCCGCCGTGCCGGAGGTGGTACTGCCACCCGCCGCACCGGCCGGGCCGGTCACCGCGCCGGTATTGGTGATGACCAGGTCGCTCGCGTAATTGCCGACCCCCGCGGTGACGCCGGACGACAACGCGGACGCGATGGTCACGACGAGAGCTTCGATGGTCGTATTCGTGCCGTTACTGGAGAGCACAAGATCGTCGGTATTCGTGAAGCCGGCGAGGTCGATGGTCTCGCTGGTGCCGCTGCTGTTTGTCAGCACCAGTCTATTGGCTGATGCAAAGCTCTCGGAAACGGCGGCAAATCCGGTGAGCGTGAGGCTGTCGCTCAGCGTGAACCCGGTAATGGTATCCCCGGCGAGGTTGCCGGACATGCCAAAGCCGCCCTGGCCGGAGGCGAAGCTGAGCTGGGTGAAACCGGCAAATGACTGACCCGCGCCGATGCTGGCGAGCACAAACGGCGTGGTGCCGCCTACGGCGAGCGTGGCATTGGCGTCACTATTGGAGACCTGGCCTGAAAAACTGGCGCCCGATTCCACCACCAGCATGGCGCTGTTGCCGCCGGTGAGCACGACGGATGCGGCGCCATAGCTGTTGATGACACCGGAATCCACGAACACGCCGCCGGTGATATCAACGCCGACGCCCGCCGCGCCGGCCCTGCTGTTACTGTTTTCGGTGGTGAGTCCTTTGCCGCCCTTGCCCCCCAGAATGGTTCCGGCATTGATCAGCGTCCCGCCTGTAAGATCGACGGCATTGCCGCCATTGCCGCCATTCGTAATGCGCCCGGCACTGGCTTGCGTTCCCCAAAACGTATTGCCATACCCCCCGGTGCCGCCGGCGATGGTCCCCGTATTGGTGAGCGTGCCGGTTTCCAGCAGGAGTCCCGTGCCGCCCGCGCCGTCGGTCGCGGAAAGGTAGTTATCGACCCCGCTGCCGGTGCCGCCCACCACGCGGCCGGCATTGCTGGCCGTCCCTGAGACCATGACGACGCCGGTATAGCCCGCGTGCACAATGTATGTGGAATTGCCTTGATAGGCCGCGGTGACGCCCGTGGCCCCCAAGACGGCGCCTGACGAGGTCACCGTAACAGGGCTGGAATATGAGCCGGACCCGAAGCTGGCGGTGTTGGTGATTGTGCCGGAAATGGTGGTGGCCATGAAATGTCCTGGTGTTTCGAATGGAAAATTTTGCGCTATTTGCGCAGATATGTTTATTTCATGCAATGAAAATTGCACAAATGAATAAAATATGTATAATTAAGGAAAACTAGCTTATTGGCGCGGTAAGCCTAAATTACCCCCATGAGTATGATGACTCCGCGTGACGCGCTGATGAGAAAAATCCATCTGGCGTTTCTGGCCAATGGCTATGAAGGCATGACCATGATCGCCCTCGCCAAAGCCGCCGATATGTCCCGCCGCTCGCTGTACAATTATTTCCGTGACAAGGAGGAGGCGTTCCGCGCCTCTGTGCGGTGGCACAACGCGCTCAACATCGCCAAGGGGCAGGTCGCGGCGGCGGCGGCCAAGGCGGCGGGGGGCAGCGCGCTCGATATTCTCGTCGCGTTCATGGATGCCCGCTTCGGCGAGTTCCGCCGCGAGGTCAGCGTCTCGCCGCACGCGGTTGAGCTGAATGACCAGGTGTTCCGCCGCTGCCGGGATATTTTGATCGATGTCGCCGTCGCCGGCCAGGAAAGGCTATCGGAGATTCTGATCGAGCTTGAGGACGCCGGCCTGGTGCGCTGGCGCGCCGGCTACACGCCCGCGATGCTGGCGCAGTTTTTCTATGACGCGGCGCGCGGCGTGAACCAGACCCTGCCGCCGCGCCCGGCGGCGAGCCTGCCCGAGCGCTACCGGGAGATTTTTGCCGCGCTGCTGGGCGGGGTGGCGGCGTGAGGTGAAGCCGGACGATGCGGTGACGGAGCGCATCCAGGTGGTTTGCGCGGATGGGTATGAGCTCGGCGCGCAAATTTGGGCGGGGGCGGGCGGGGCGCCGCTGGGGGTTGTGATTATCAACCCCGCGACCGGGGTGCTGGCGCGGTATTACCATTATTACGCGCGGTTTTTGGCGGCGCAGGGCTTTACGGTGCTGACCTATGATTACCGGGGGATTGGGCAGTCCCGCCCTGCCCGGCTGCGCGGCTCGGGCATTGTGTGGCGGGATTGGGGGGCGCTGGATTTCGACGCGATGCTGGGCGCCGCGAAGGCGCTGGACCCGAACCGGCCGCTTACGGTGGTGGGGCACAGCATTGGCGGGTTTTTGCCGGGATACGCGGCACGGGCGCCGATGATCGACCGGATGCTCACGGTTGGCGCGCAATACGCCTATTGGCCGGATTACGCGCGGGATGCGCGGGCGCGGCTTTTTGTGAAATGGCACATGGTGATGCCGCTGATCACCGCGGTTGCGGGGTATTTTCCGGGCAAAATACTGGGCTGGCTGGAGGATTTGCCGGCCGGCGTGGCGCATGAATGGAGTTTTAGGCGCGCGGCGATGGAGCGCAGCTACGCCAAGGCGCTGCGGCCGGGCATTTTGGCGGGGTTCGCCGCGATACGGGCGCCGATCCTCGCCCTCAGCCTGACAGACGATATGTTTGCGACACCGGCCGCCGTGCGGCGGGGGTTGGGGTACTACACGGGCAGCGAACGGGCGTTTGTGCATTTGCCGCCGGCGCGGTTTGGGCAGGCGGCGATCGGGCATTTCGGGCTGTTCCACGCGCGGCACGAGGCCGGGTTTTGGCAGGACACGCTGGCCTGGCTGCGGGACGGGGTGAACCCGTGGGCGGATGGGGCGGAGGTGTTGGGGGCAGGACGTTAAGCAAGCGGTTACTTTTTTAACCGTTCAGGCGGCCGATTCAGAGGGAGCGGCGTCGCCGGGGGGCAGGGAGAATGTGAAGCCGTGGCAGACAGTGCCGATGCCGGCGGCGGGCAAATCAGCGTGGTAGGCGTTGGCGAGGATGCGGGCGATGCGGGTGCCGCCTTGGGTGATGGTGAGGGGCACCGGGGTTTCCGGGGCGGTGAGGTTTTGGGCCCAGCCGGTGTATTGCGCCGGGCCGGTTTGGCTGAGGTGGCCGCGCAGCAGGCCGGGCTTGGGTTGCGGGGTTGCGATGCCGGCGCGGCGGGCGAGGCGGGTTGCGATGGCTTGCAGACGGAACCCGTGCTCAAGCCGGGGCAGGCCGGGGGCGATGGGGTTAGGTTGCGGGTGGGTTGCGTAGAATTCAGCCGCGTTCTCGAACCTGTTGCGGAAATTTTCATCGTGGAAGGTCTCCGACGGGCAGTTTTCCGCAAAGATGATGTCGTGGGATTCGAGTTCGATATGGAAATATTCGACCAGCTCCACAGCCGCCGCTTGGGTGATGGAGACCGCGTTGATCAGCCGCCAGGCGGGGATGAGGGCGCCGTGAACCAGTATGGCGTGGCCGGGGGAGACGAAAAGGTCGCGCGCCGGGATATGATCCGTGATGGCGCCGGCTTTGATGCAGATCGGCAGCGCCAAATGATTGCCGGCGATAAAGCGGCCGTGGTAGCGGCGCCGGCCAATCCATTTGATTTGTTGCGGCCCGGCATGAAGGGTTTTTAGGAGATCGCCGATCGCCAAATGCTGCACAGGGAGCTCGCCGTGCAAGGTGGCGATGCGCGTGCCGGCGCAGAAGCAGGCGGCGGCCTCGGTCAAAGCCAGGCCGGTTTCCGCCGTGTCCGGGCCGAGTTGGAAGTTTGAATCGCCGAGGGTGGCGCCGGCGATATCCAGCATATAGCTGGTGCCGCCGGCGCTGATGGTGACGATGCCAGGGGAGGTGACGCTGACACTCTCCCCGGTGCTGTAGGGGATTTGCGCGAGGTCGATCTCATCGCCGGGGGCGAAGCCGGAGATGACGGCGCCGGGCATGGCCATGCTGTCCAGCATCAGCACGCCGCCGGCGCCGGTGAAGGTGATGCCGCCGGTGAGCGTGCCGCCGGTATCGGCCACCAGAGTGCCGCCGGCGAGGGTGGTGTTGGCGGCAATGCCGCCTGACTCGACGTATTCGTGGCCGCCGCTTTGCACATCGGTGCCCGCGGCCATGCCAGAGACCACGCGGATGGTGCCGTAGCCGGAGAGCGTGGTGGCGTAGGCAATGCCGCCGGAGATTTGCTCCTCACCGGAGCCGGCGAGCACGGTGCCCGTGGTGGTGCCGCCGGCGCTGACGATGACGTCCCCCTCCACCACAAGGGTGGAAATGGTGCTGCCACCGGAATAGACCACCTGGAAAGCATCGTTGATGGTGTTGCTGAGGGCGGCGCCGCCCGGCAGAACGAACTCCTCCGCGCCGCCGGAGACGAGAAGAAAGGTGGCGTTACCGGGCTCGGCCACATAGCTCACGTAATAGCCGAAGCTCGATTGGTAGAGGATGCCGGTGGAGATGACCTGGCCGCCGGGGCGCTGGGCAGTGCCGGTGGCGCTGCCGCCGGGCAGCACGATGAGGGTGCCACCGCTATTGACGGTGGAGGCGCTGGCGATGCCGCCGGAGGAGACGACCTCCTCCCCGCCGCTGAGGATGGCGGCGCTATAGGAGATGCCCGTTGAGGTGATGGCGGCGACCGCGGATGCGCCGATGCCGGTGAAGCTGGCGCTGCCGAAGACCTGCTGGTAGCCGCCGCTGCCGAGCAGCGTGCCGCTCGCCATGCCTTGGGAAAACACCACCTGCTGGCCGTTGGTAACACTGGTGGCGATGGCGAGGCCGCCCGGCAGCACGGTTTCGGTCCCGGCGGTGACCTTTGTGTCACGACCCACGCCGCCGGCGAGCAAATCCACCACCCCGTTCTCATCCGTGAGGCCGTAATCCACCCCGCCGGAGCCGATGAAGGCGACGCCGCCGCTGGACAGCACGGTGCCGTAATCCTTGCCGTACACGTTGATCTCGCCGTTCAGGCTGACAATGGTGCCGGAGGCGACGCCGCCCGCGGCTACGGTGAAAATACCGTGCTGGCCGATTTGGGTTGCGAGCGCGCTGCCGCCGGAAAACACCTGAATGGTGGTGGGGATGAAGTAGCTGTAGCCGGATAATGTGGCGGAGGTGGCGGTGCCGCCGGAGAGGACATAGAGATTGCTGCCGCTGGTGACCGCAAGGCCGGTGACGGCGCTGCCGGCGGAGAGGAAGCCGGAGCCAGGCCGGTCCTCCACGACGCCGGTGGAGATGACCAGGCCGCCGGCCAACTGGTCCGTGCCGGTGGCCGCGGCGCCCGGCAGCACGATGAGCGCGCCGGCGGCACTGACGGTGGTGCCAGCCGCACTGCCGGCCGAAAGCAGGAGAGCGCCGCCCGCGCTGATGGTGGCAGACTGCGCAAACCCGCCGGACACCACAATGGCGGTGCCGCCGGGGCCGATGCTGGTGTAAAACGCGCTGCCGGACACCGTCTCGACACCGCCGGCCAGCACATCATCCGTGTACGAGGCGCCGCCGGCATACACATATTCGGCGCCGCCGTTAAAAACCTGGCCGGCGCTGGCGCCGCCGCCGGAGGAGATATAGGCCGAGCCGCCGGAGCTGACGGCGGTGCCGATCGCGATGCCCCCGGCCGCGACAATGAGCTGATCGCCGCCGCTCAAAACCAGGCCGGAGAGTGGCGCTTGCCCGGATGAGACGCTGTAGAATGTCACGTGACGCTCCTGCCCAAGGCGAGGTTGCAGGTTAGGCAAAGCGGGGCGTGAAACTCAAGATAATACGTTATGTTAACAAAAATTTCCAGCGGGGAGATGAAATAAGGCTAAGAAAAGCGCTGCTTTTTCTGAAGAAAAAAAAGCAAAATGCCTTTTATGACTTTGGGGCATGGTGGGTTCATGCGCACAGCCCCAGTCAGGTAAAAGTTTTTTGGTTCTTTTTTTCAAAAAAGAACCGCTTGCTTGCCGAGCTCCGGGGCAACCGGCGGGGGGATGGGTGGAAATTAATGGCCATGCCATTTCATTGATTTGGTGCATGGCGCCGGTTGGCGAGGGTATAATGGCGGAAATCTTACCCTGCGGGATTCGCCGGACCGCAAGGCTGCCGGCGGCGAATGACTGGGCTGAGCGTCGCAAACCTTCTCACGCCGGTTGGTTTGGCTTATTGCACTGCGGCATGACGAGCCTCCCTCCACGCCGGACGGTGTCTGGCGCCGCCCTTCCCAAGCTTTTGGCCGCAATAGCGGTTTTGGCGCTCACCGGCTGCGCGCCGGCGAGCTTCCGGCTGTTCCACCCGGTTGGCGCGGTCGCCAATGCGGAGTGGCGCTTCACGCTGATCGATGTCGGCGTGATGCTGCTGATTATTTTGCCGGTGACGGTGATGATCGCGGTGTTCATCTGGCGCTACCGCAAATCCCGCAACGCGGCCTACGACC
>Ga0116231_10004092_pt1 | contig 29748 bp, 25 predicted proteins | sample S1TSphgellanicum_2_FD_89695 | JGI IMG/M metagenome (GOLD analysis project Ga0116231, IMG submission 89695) | Host-associated microbial communities from peat moss isolated from Minnesota, USA - S1T2_Fd - Sphagnum magellanicum MG | ecosystem: Host-associated > Plants > Peat moss > Unclassified...
AGCGTCGCCGAGTTTGAGCGGCTGGTGGATGTTTTGGGAAAGTAAGCGCTGCTTTTTTTGAAAAAAAAGCAGCAAAAAAACTTTTATTGACGCTGCGCTTCGGGCGCCCCAACAGCTTCGCCCCAGAGTAAACAAAAGTCTTTTGCGGAGCTTTTCTTCAGAAAAGCGACCACTTTTTTATCGTACTATATCTACTGCAAATCCCGGTCCGGCGCGTCCGCCGCGATTGGCGCAACCATCGGGGCTTCGGCGACCTCGCCGCGCTGCGCGCGGGCGGCGATGACGGTTGTCGTCGCCGGCTGGTTATAGATAAACCCGTAGGTCGGGTACGCAGCCCCCCAGGTGCGGCTGTCACCCAGTTCAACCTGGACCTCGGACCAGTCATTATCCGGCGAGACGTCCTGCACGGTGACATCGTTAGTGATGGTCCCGCGCACCCAGTTCGCCTGGGTCACCAGGATCGTCCGGTTATCCACCACGTCGGTCACCACCGCGACATGGCCGAGCGGCATGCGGCCGATGGCGCGGAAATTCAGCACGGCACCTTCCTGCGGCATGTCACCGCGGGCGTAGCGGCCGGAGGCCTCGGCCCACCACAGGAACGCATCGCCTGAGAGGTCGATATGCGAGACCTCGCGCGCATAGGGCACGCATTGCAGGCCGGAATGGCGGTAGCGGGCATAGCGCACATAATGGCGTCTGCCCTCGGCATAGCGCTCGTGCCGGCCGTGATAGGAGGCCTCGCGCAGCTCGCCGTTGTGGCGAACGCCGGCGAGGCGCACATGGTCATGCGTGGTCTCGCGCCGGCGGCTTGCCAGCTCCTCATGGCCGGAACGATGCGTGTCGCGGCGGGCTAGATGGGTAGAGCTGGTATGGGCGTGATGCTTGGTGCTGGCCTGGGCCGGCTGCGCCGCGAGGGCGGATAAAGCTGCAAAAGTGAGGGCGGTTGCCAGGCTGCGGAATGCCGCGCCGAATGTTCTAACAGCTGAGATCCCAACCCGTTTAAGCGTCATCCGACCGCGCCAACATGCCATTTTGCCATGTCCATTCGCTACGGGTGGAATGCGTGTCGCGCAACCCGAATCTGCGGCAAAATTACAACAATGCGATAAAATCGTTATACACGCGCTGCGCGCGGCTCAAAGATAAGACAAATTTCCTAATTAAACTTCTTGTTATGTTTTGCCCGAATGGGGCTGGCTGGCGGCGCGGTTGGCTAAGCCGAATCAGGGCGCACCGCCAGTTTAAGCCGTTAAAAGTTAACAGAAAATGAGTAATACCGGGCCTAGCGGCAGGCCGTCACCATAATTTCCACGAGATAGCGCGGATCGGCCAGCACCGCCTCCACGCAGGCCCGGGCGGGTGCGCCACCCTCAGGGAGCCAGGCGGACCACACCTCGTTCATCGCCGCGCGGTCTGCGATATTTTTCAACCAGATATGCGCCTGCAACAGCCTGGTATTGTCGGTGCCATGGGTTTCCAGCAGCGCATCGAGCTGCGCCAGCACGTCCTTGGTCTGGCCGGTGATGTCCTGTGTGAGGTCGGCCGCGACCACGCCCTGGGTATAGACGAAGCCGTGATACTCAACGGCTTTGGCCAGAACGGCATTGGCTTCGGTACGGACGATGCGGCTCATGCGCGGGCTCCTTTAAGTGAATTTTTGTTCAAGGCGTGCTGACGATGTGCGGGGTGACGACCGGCACGCCAGCCACCTCAGGGGCGTTGTTATTGCCGTTCTGTTCGCATTGGGTGAGCTCGCTGTCGCGCGCATGCATCGCACCCATCTGCTCGGCATCGAACACATGGGTCGGCTGCGCGCCATAAAGTAATCCGGCCTGGCTGGTGCGCGCCAACTGGTCCTCATCGAGCGCGTGGTACGTCGCATCCGCCTGGGCGGTGCAGGCGGCGGCGTCCGCGTCATCCGCGGTGGCGGGCGGGGCGGAGGCGGCGCAGCCGGCGAGGGCCGCGCAGGCCAGAACCGCCAAGAAGAGTTTTATCATCGCGTTGCACCTAGCATGGTTGGCCCCGGCAATAGAGCGCGCAAGGCCGGTTCGTCAAAGCCGCCGGCCTCGGTCAGCGGCGCGATCGCCGCGGCCTGGAACAATGCGCCGTCAATCTCGGCGCCCTGGCGTGACACCGCGAACCAAGGGCGCGCCCAAGGCGCATGGGCCAGCAAGGCCACCAGCCCGAGCAGCCGCAGACAGAGCGAAACGCCGTAGCCGGTGCCCAGCCCAACCGTTTGCGCCACCACGGCCGCCCAGGACGCGGCATCCGCGTCGTACAGCGCAAGCTCGACCGGGGCGGCGCCCGCGGCCTCAAACCGGAACACAAACGAGCCGGCAGGAAGCGGCGCGCCCGCCGCGGCCCAGGCGCGCTCCAGATCCCGCCTGGTGACCGCCGGCAGCGCGCTCGCGGCGGCCGGCAATATGTGCAGGATCGCGCCGCCCGGCCGGGATTCCCGCTTAACCAGCAATGGAGAGCATGATCTTGCCGATATGCGCGCTGCTCTCCATCAGCGCATGCGCGGCGGCGGCCTGCTCGAACGGGAACACCCGGTCGATCACCGGGGCGAACCGGCCAGCCTCCAGCAGCGGCCAGATTTTGGCTTTCAGCGACGCCGCGATCGCACCCTTCTCGGCGGTGCTGCGCGGTCGCATCGTGGAGCCGGTGATCGTCAAACGCTTCAGCATCACCGGCAGCATGTCGAATTCCGCGACTTTCGCGCCCTGCATGAAGGCGATCTGCACCAGCCGGCCGCCGCGCGCGAGCACCGCGAGGTTGCGCGCCAGATAGGGCGCCCCCACCATGTCCAGCACCACATCCACCCCGCGCGTCTCCGTCGCCTGCGCGATCACGGCGGCAAAATCCGCCGTGTTATAATTAATCGGTGTGGCCCCAAGCGCCGCCACCGCGGCGCATTTGGCGTCCGACCCCACGGTCGCGAACACTTTCGAGCCTTGCGCCACCGCCATCTGAATCGCCGCGATGCCAATGCCTGAGGTCCCGCCATGCACCAGCAGGCTCTCGCCCGGCGCCAGCCGCCCAAGATCAAACAAATTCGCCCAAACGGTAAAATATGTCTCCGGCAAGGCCGCGGCCTGCACCGCATCAAAGCCGAGCGGCCAGCGCAGGCATTGCGCCGCCGGCACCGCGACATACTCGGCATAGGCGCCGCCATTGCACAAAGCCGTCACCTTATCGCCGGGGTAAAACCCCTCCGCCAGGCTGCCCAACTCCACCACCTCGCCGGCCGCCTCCAGCCCCAAAATCGGGCTCGCCCCCGGCGGCGGCGGATAGGCGCCCTTGCGCTGCTGCACATCCGGGCGGTTCACCCCGGCGGCGGCCACGCGGATCAAAATCTCGTCATCCTTGGGCACCGGCACCGCCGTGCGGCCAATCACCATCGCCTCCGGGCCGCCAGGGGTGGGAACATCGATGAAACGCATGGTCGCGGGGAGAGGCTGGGTCATGGCGTAGAACTCGGCACGCGCGGGCCCAGCGTCAATAGGAGACTCAGCAAAGCAAGCGGTCGCTTTTTTAAAAAAAAGCTCCGCAAAAAACCTTTGGTCCTCTGGGCTATCGCGGTCCCACCCGCACCGCCCCGGCGGACTCAAAAATTTTTTGCGGAGCTTTTTTTTAAAAAAGCGACCGCTTGCTTGCTGCCCCGCCCCCGCAATGCCAGTTTGCCCGCGATGCGCTCGCTCTCCCGCCGCTGGTTTCTAGGCGCCGCCACTCTTTGCCTCGCCGGCCCGGCGCGTGCCGCGACCCAGCCGGCCAAGCCCAAGCCGGTTGTCGGTGCCGCGCTGCCGCTGACGGGTGATCTCTCTTTGGTCGGCGATGAGTGCTGGCGCGGCATCCAACTGGCGGCCGATGCGGTCAACGCCGCCGCCGGCGTGGCCGGCGCGCCGGTCGCCCTGGTGAGTGCCGACACCGCCGGGCAGGACCAAGCCGGCGCCGCGGTCAACGGGCTGATCGGCGCGCAGCATTCCGGGCTGATCCTGGGTGCGGGCTCCTCGGCGTTCAGCTACGGCGCGTCCGCCGCGGCTGAGCTGGCGCAGATCCCCTATATCGAGCTGGACGCGCCGGCGGACGGCATCACCGCGCGCGGCTTCAAATTTTTGCTGCGCATCGGGCCGACCACGGCGATGATCGCGGCGGTCGCGGCAAGTGCCATCCAGGCGCGCGCGGCCGGCCAGAAAATCGGCTTTCTGTTCAATACCGGGGCCACCGGCGGGGCGATCGCGGCGGCGGCGCTGGCGGCGCTCAACGCCGCCAAGCTGCCGCCCTACCTCGCGATCGGCTATCCGGAAGATGAGACGGACCTCTACAACACCGCCGGCCGGCTGAAGCGCGCGGGCGTGACCCTGCTGCTGCACGCCGCCGGGCCGTTGGACGTGCTGGGGCTGTTCGAGGCGATGGCCGAGCAAGGCTGGCGGCCACAAACGCTGATCGGCTGCGGCGATGGCTATGCGCTGCGCGAGAGTGCCGCCGCCATCGGCCCGGCGTTCGACGGCACGCTTGCCATCGCGGCACCTGGGTATAGGGCTGCGCCCGCGATCGCCGATGCGTATATGGCGCGCTACGGCATGAAGCCGCGCGCGCCCGATAGCCTGACCGCCTATGCCGGCGCCCGGCTTGTGCTGGCCACGCTGAACCAGGAAGGTGGCGACGCCGCCAAATGCTTCGCAGCACTGGGCCAGATGAACCTGCCGCGCGGCGCGCTGGCGAATGGCTTTGGGGTGGCGTTCGACCATACCGGGCAGAATACCGGCAGCTTTGTCACGCTGCAGCGCTGGCGCGGGCAAGAGCTGATGCCGGAGCCCGCCTGATGGGCCCGGTTTTGGGCGGCAGCAAATGGTCACGCGGGTTTGCCGGCCCGCGCTCTGCCGTACTGCCGGGCTACCGCGTGAGCCGTTTCAACAGCGCGATCTGCCTGCCGGACGGCGAGGTGGAATTTGCGGGCGAGGCCGCGGGTGAGAAGGCAGGCCGCGTGTTTGCGCTGGCGGCGGGGCCCTCAATCCCGCTCGGCCGTTTCATCACGGCACGGCTGCCCGCCATCCTGGCCGCGCTGCCGGACCATGAGGGCGCCAGGCTGGCCGGGGCGGCGCTGACCGCAGCACAGGAAGACGTGCTGGACCGTCTCGGCCTCGCGCAGATTTATGAAACACTGTGCGCCCCCCGCCGCTTTGCCGAAGCGCTCATCTGCCACCGCACGCCCGGCACGGGTGCCGAGCTCACCGCCCTCGCCGCCCTGCTGCGCGACCCGCCAACCCGCGACGTGCCGGCAATCGCCGCAATCCTGCCGGACCCAGACACCGAGCGCTTCGCCCTGCGCAACCGCAGCAGCCTGGCCGCCTGGCTGCGCGCGCGGCGCGCCACATTGCTGAACCCCGATGACGACCCGTTCGCGCAGACCGCGGCCGCCCTTGCGCGCGCGACCGCGCTGGTGATCGCGGATGCCGGACAGGCCGGGCTGCTGACGCTCTGCCCGCCCGGCACGCAAATTCTGGAAATCGCGCCCGAAGGCTGGGCGAGGGCCGAAATCCGGTCGCTTTGCGCGGCCCTCGGCCTGAAATGGCGGCTGTTCCTGGCGCCGCCGCCGCGCTATCCGCTGAGCGAACCGTTGCCGTTCAGCGCGCTGCGCGTGCTCAGCTACGAAATCCCGATCGCGCCGCTCGCCCGGCTGCTCGGGCGGCTGTGAGGCGCGGCTGGGCCGTATTGCTGCTGCTCGCCGGGCTCGCCGGCTGCGCCGGACAAAGCGCGCGCAGCCCGGCCAATTTCGGCACCCCAACACAGCTCACCTGCGTGCCCTATGCGCGCGCGGTCTCAGGCATCGAGCTGCAGGGTGACGCCTGGCAATGGTGGGGCGAGGCGGCGGGCCTGTACCCGCGCAGCCAATACCCCGAACAGGGTGCGGTGCTCGTCTTCAAACGCCACGGCTCAATGACCGAAGGTCACCTCGCGGTCGTCACCGCCCTGCGCGGCCCGCGCGAGATCCTGGTCACCCAATCCAACTGGCTGCCCTACCGGATCGAGCATGACCAGCCGGTGGAGGATGTCTCGCCCGATAACGACTGGAGCGAGGTGCGGGTTTGGTACGAGCCCGTGCACGCAATGGGCGCCAGGGTCTATCCGACCTATGGCTTTATTTTGCCGCGCTAAACAAGCGGTCGCTTTGTCTCGAAGAAAAGCTCCGCAAAAGACTTCTGATTCCTCTGGGGCTGTGCTGGTGGCGTGGCTATAGCCCCAGGGAATCAAAAGTTTTTTGGTTACTTTTTTTCAAAAAAGTAACCGCTTACTTGCCTTGCCCACCCGTTCCTCTACAGCCCCCGCATGACACGCGGCGCCCTTACCGTTGGCCTATGGACGATGGCGAGCCGCGTGCTCGGCTTCGCGCGGGACATGCTGATTGCGTATATGCTCGGCATCGGCCCGGTGGCGGACGCCGCGTTCGTCGCCTTACGGCTGCCCAATCTGTTCCGCCGGCTGTTCGGCGAGGGCGCGTTCAACGCCGCCTTTGTGCCCTCAATCTCCACCATCCTGCACAAGGAGGGCATGGAGGCCGCCGCCGGCTTTGCCGAAGAGGCAACGGCGGTGATGATTTTCTGGCTGGGCGGCATCACCGTGCTGGGCGAGATTTTTATGCCCTGGCTGCTCTATGTGCTGGCGCCGGGGTTTGCGGGGAACCACGGCAAATTCGCGCTCGCGGTTGTGCTCACGCGGATCATGTTTCCGTATCTGTTCTTTGTCTGTCTCACCGCGCTGTTCTCCGGCGTGCTGAACGCGATGGGCCGGTTCGCCGCCGCGGCCGCGGCACCGGTGCTGTTCAACGTCATCTCCATTCTCTCCCTGCTGGCGCTCAGCCGGTATTTACCCAACCCGGGCTACGCCCTGGCCTGGGGCGTTTCCATCTCCGGCGTGGCGCAGATGCTGCTGCTCATCCTCGCGATGCGCCGGGCCGGCATGCGGCTCACCGTGCCGCGCCCGCGACTCACGCCACGCATGCGCACATTGTTCCGCCGCATGGCGCCCGGGCTGGTCGGCGCCGGGGTCACCCAGCTCAATGTCTCGATCGACATCATCATCGGCACGCTGCTGCCCGCCGGCTCCGTCTCGATTCTGTACTACGCGGACCGGGTGAACCAGCTCCCGCTCGGCGTCATCGGCACCGCGGCCGGCACGGCGCTGCTGCCCGCCATCACCCGGCATATCGCGCTGGGGGAGGAGGATGCCGCGCAATCCGCGCTCAACCGCGCGCTGGAATCGGTGTTGATGCTGACTTTGCCGGCGGCGGTGGGCCTCGCCGTCGCGGCGCGCCCGGTCATGGATGTCGCCTTCGTGCGCGGCGCCTTCACCACCCAAACCGCCATCCTCGCCGGCCACTCGCTCGCCGCCTTCGCCATCGGGCTGCCGGTCTTCGCGATCGTCAAAATCCTCAATCCGGGGTTTTACGCGCGCGGCGACACCACAACGCCGGTCAAAATCGGCATCGCCGCGGTGCTGCTCAATCTCGGTCTCAACCTGGTCTTCATGCACCCGCTGCAAGCGGTGGGCCCGGCGCTCGCCACCAGCCTGTCCTCCGCCTTCAACGCCGCCATGCTGGCCTGGCTGCTGCAAAAACGCGGACATTTCACGCTGGACGCGCCGGCCCGCCGGCGCATCCCCCGCATCCTGCTGGCCGGCGCCGTCATGGCCGCGGCACTCTACGGCACGCTGCATCTGCTGCCGCCCGGCAAAACCAGCATCCCAGGGTTTTTGCTCCTCACGCTGGTGGGCTTCATCGCCTATGCCGGCGCGGGGCTTGGCCTGCGGGCGTTCGACTTGGCGGAGCTGGGGGCTTTGGTGAAGCGGCGGCGGCCAAGGAAGTAGCCGCTTTTTTGAAAAAAAGCGGCGCAAAAAACTTTTGATTCCCGCGGGCTATAGCCGTCCAACCCGCACCGCCCCAGAGGAAATAAAAGTCTTTTGCGGAGCTTTTCTTCAGAAAAGCGACCGCTTACTTTTCCGCGATCCCGTTGACCGCCCTCGCATTCCGCGACAACAGAGCGTCCATGGCACGCATATTTTCTGGCATTCAGCCCACCGGCATCGCGCATCTCGGCAATTATCTCGGCGCGATCCAGAATTGGGTGAAGCTGCAGGACGGTAACGAGACGATTTTCTGCCTGGTTGATCTGCACGCCATCACCGTGGCGCAGGACCCGGCGGCCTTGCGCGAGCAGACGCGGCTGAACGCCGCCATCTTGCTGGCCTGCGGGATCGACCCCGCCCGCAGCATTCTGTTCCACCAATCCGCGGTGCACGCGCACGCCCGGCTGGCCTGGATTTTCAACTGCGTGGCGCGGTTCGGCTGGCTCAGCCGGATGACACAGTTCAAGGACAAGGCCGGCAAGGACCGTGAGGCGGTCTCCACCGGGCTGTTCGTGTACCCCAACCTGATGGCCGCCGATATCCACGCCTACCACGCGACCCAGGTCCCGGTGGGGGATGACCAGCGCCAGCATCTGGAGCTCGCCAACGACATTGCCGAGAAATTCAACCATGATTTCGGCGTGGCATTTTTCCCCAGGATCGAGCCGTATATCCTGCCGGAGAGCGCGCGGATTATGAGCCTGCGCGATGCGACCAAAAAAATGTCGAAATCCGATAGCTCGGACCAGAGCCGCATTAACCTGACCGACGACGCGGACACCATCGCGCTCAAAATCCGCCGGGCGAAGACCGATCCGGCGCCGCTGCCCGAGCGCGTCGAGGCGCTGGCGGGCCGGCCGGAAGCGGCGAATTTGGTGGGGATCTATGCCGCGATGACCGGGATGAGCCTGGCCGGCGTGCTGGGGGAATTCGCCGGCTCCGGCTTCGGGCCGTTCAAGGAAAAACTGGCCGCGGCCATCATCGCCCATCTCGAACCCATCAAATCCCGGGCCGAGGCGCTGCTGGCGGACAGCGCATATTTAGACGCGGTGTTACGGCAAGGCGGCCACCGCGCCGCGGCGATCGCCGACCCGATCGTGGACGAGGCGGAGCGTCTGGTCGGGTTTTTGGGCCGGTAAGCAAGCGGTTGCTTCTTAAATCATTTTGGGCGGCCCGATTCAGATCTCGCTCACGCTCGGTCATCGGGACGCCTAGAGCGCGATAGGTTCAGATCGGCGCATACGCGCCGCTCTGAACGCGCTCTCATTCTTTGATAAGAGACTGATTCACGTTTTCGGTCGCCGCGCGTTGCGCGGCAACCTCAAACGATCAGGCTCTAGCTCCGCAAAAAATTTTTATGACTCCGGGCCAAGGGCTTTGGCGTCTCCACCGCCCATGACCCAGAGTCAAAAAAGTTTTTGCGCGCTTTTTTCAAAAAGCGCCGCTTACTTCGCTCTTCTCAAGCCGCCCGGTTATCGACGAGCTCGGTCACCACGCCCGGATCGGCCAGGGTGGAGGTATCGCCCAGGCTATCGGTCTCGTTCGCCGCGATTTTGCGCAAAATGCGCCGCATGATTTTGCCGGAGCGGGTTTTCGGCAGGCCTGGCGCCCATTGGATCACGTCCGGTGCGGCGATCGGCCCGATTTCCTTGCGGACCCAGGCGACGAGTTCCTTGCGCAGCGCCTCGGTCGGCTCGGCGGAGGCGACCAGCGTGACATAGGCGTAGATGCCCTGGCCCTTGATGTCGTGCGGGTAGCCGACGACGGCGGCCTCCGCCACCAGCGTGTGGGCGACGAGGGCGGATTCCACCTCCGCCGTGCCCATGCGGTGGCCGGAGACGTTGATCACGTCATCCACCCGGCCGGTGATCCAGTAATAGCCGTCGGTATCGCGCCGCGCGCCGTCCCCGGTGAAGTACAGGCCTTTGAAGGTGGAAAAATACGTCTGAATGAAGCGCTCATGGTCGCCGTACACGGTGCGCATCTGCCCCGGCCAGCTATCGGCGATGCAGAGATTGCCCTCGGTCGCACCATGCAGCTCGTTGCCGTCGCCATCCACCAGCATCGGCTTCACGCCGGGCAGCGGCAAAGTGGCGGAGCCGGGTTTCTGCGCGATCGCGCCGACCAGCGGCGAGATCAATATGCCGCCGGTCTCGGTCTGCCACCAGGTATCCACGATCGGGCAGCGGCTATCGCCCACCACGCGGTAATACCAGTTCCACGCCTCGGGGTTGATCGGCTCGCCGACCGAGCCCAGCACGCGCAAAGATTTGCGCGAGGTTTTTTGCACCGGCCCCTCGCCGTCGCGCATCAAGGCGCGGATCGCGGTGGGGGCGGTGTAGAAGATGTTCACCTGGTGCTTGTCGATCACCTGCCAGAAGCGCGAGGTGTCCGGGTAGTTCGGGATGCCCTCGAACATCAGCGTGGTGGCGCCATTGGCGAGCGGGCCGTACACGATATAGGTGTGGCCGGTGACCCAGCCGACATCCGCGGTGCACCAGTAGATCTCACCCGGGTGGTAATCGAACACGTATTGGTGGGTGAAGCTCGCCCACACCATGTAGCCGCCGGTGGTGTGCAGCACGCCTTTCGGCTTGCCGGTGGAGCCGGAGGTGTAGAGGATGAACAGCGGGTCCTCGGCGTTCATCTCGACCGCCTGGTGCGTGGGTGAGGCGGCTTGCGTGACCTCCTCATACCACACATCCCGGCCGGCCTGCATCGCGACGGCGCCGCCGGTCACCTTCACCACCACCACGGTTTTAACGGATGGGCAGGTGGTAAGTGCGGCGTCCGCGTTCTCCTTCAGCGCCACTTTGCGGCCGCCGCGGCGGCCCTCATCGGCGGTGATCAGCGCGACCGAGCCGCAATCCTGAATGCGGTTGGCGAGGCTATCGGGCGAGAAGCCGCCGAACACCACCGAGTGGATCGCGCCGATGCGTGCGCAGGCAAGGATCGCGACCGCCGCCTCCACCACCATCGGCAGATAGATCGTGACGACGTCGCCTTTTTTGATGCCCTTATCCGTCAGCGCGTTGGCAAGTCTGCAGACCTGCTCATGCAATTCCCGGTATGTCACTTTCTTTGACACATTGGGATCGTCGCTCTCCCAGATGATCGCGACCTGCTCGCCGCGGGTTGCCAGATGCCGGTCCAGGCAGTTCGCGGCGGCATTCAGCGTGCCGTCCTCGAACCATTTTATCGATACGTTTCCGTGATAATTGGTGTTTTTGATTTTTGTGGGGGCCCGCATCCAGGTGATCCGCTTGCACTCCTCCGCCCAAAACGCGTCCGGCGAGGTGCTGGCGCGCGCGGTCATGTCGTCATATTGGGCGCGGGTGACGAGCGCATGGGCGGCGATTTCCGGTTTGACCGGGACGATATCGGCATCCGACATTGGCTTCCTCCGTTTTTTTTAAAAATCTTGTCCCCTTATGCCAAAATTTGGCCCGGGCAGGAAGGGCGGGCTGACCGGCGGATGATTTTCAACCGCTGCCGCGGGCGGGCAGTTGCAAACCTGCCGCGGATATTTGTTGCGTTTTCCGCCTAATGCCAGTTTTCCAGGCGAAACCAAGGCCCTGCGTACGAAGTCGTTGACAATTCCGCATGTTTCTGCGCGAAATTTAGGAGCAATCGACTTTGGCTTGACTTGGGAACGCGATCCTGGCTGCCGGACGCATACAAGATTAACCAGACCCCGGTTGTCCCTCTCAAGACTGCGCGGCCGTCGCGCGGTGGGGCAAGGTAAGGAGCGACGACGCGTTATGGCTACCGGTACTGTCAAGTGGTTCAACACCACCAAGGGTTATGGGTTTATTGTGCCGCAAGATGGCGGGAAAGATGTGTTCGTGCATATCACCGCCGTGCAATCGGCCGGGCTGCGCGGGCTGAACGAGGGCCAGAAGGTGACGTTCGACATCGCCATGGAGCGCGGCAAGGCCGCCGCGATCAACCTCAAAGCGGTTTAACCGAACCGGCGCCGCTGCCGCCGCAGGCCCAATCGGCGGTGCTGCCGCCGCAGACCCAATCGGCGGCGCTGACGCCGCAGGGCGTTCCAGACCGCGCGGGCGATCATGCCGCGCGGCGCTGATTTGCAAGATGTTTAGAACGGCGTTACCCTAACGTTAACGTTAGGGTCCTCCTTTTGCTGGACCCAAGAACAGCCGAGGGGGAAGACTATGGACACTGGCATCGCACCTGCACGGGTTCCGGGCTTCAAAGCGCCGGACGCGCCGGTGTTTGCCTGGCTTGATGAAGCCGCCGCGAAATTCGGCGGCCGGCCGGCGATGGATTTTTTGGGCCGGCGCTGGAACTACCGGCAGCTCGGCCAGGCCACCAACCGCGCCGCCGCCGGGTTGCAGGCGCTGGGCGTCACCAAAGGCACCAAAATCGGGCTCTGCCTGCCCAACTGCCCCTATTACGTCATCATGTACCACGCCATCCTGAAAGCCGGCGGGATCGTGGTGAATTTCAACCCGCTCTACACCGAGCGTGAGATCGAGACCCAGGCGCGCAATGCCGAGGTGCGGATCATCGTCTCGCTCGACCTTGCGATGATCCAGGACAAGATCAGCCGTCTCGCCGCCGCCGGCATTTTCGAGCGCGTGATTGTCTGCCGCATGGCGGCAGCGCTGCCGGTGGTAAAGCGCCTGGCGTTTCGCGCCTTGAAATCCAAGGAGCTGGCGCGGACCACACGCGGCCCGGCCTATGTGGAATTCAGCCGCCTGCTCGCGGGCCCGGCCGCACCGGCGCCCGTTGCGATCGACATGGCAAGCGATCTCGCGGTGCTGCAATTCACCGGCGGCACCACCGGCGTGCCAAAGGCGGCGATGCTCACCCATGCCAATATCGCCGCCAATGTCGCGCAGGTGCTCACCACCATGCCGGCGGTTGTGCCGGGCGCCGAGCGCATCCTGGCGGTGCTGCCGTTCTTTCATGTGTTCGCGATGACCTCGGTGATGAATCTCGGCCTTAGCATCGGCGCTGAGCTCATCATGCTGCCGCGGCCGGACCTGGCCCTCATGATGGCCACCATCAAACGCCGCCGCCCCAGCATCCTGCCCGGCGTGCCGACCTTATTCACCGCCCTCAGCAACGCGGCCGAGGCCGCACCCGGCACCGATTTCAGCTTCATCAAATTCTGCATATCCGGCGGCGCGCCGATCTCGGCCGAGGTGATGGACCGGTTCGAACGGCTCTCCGGCTGCGACATATTGGAGGGCTACGGCCTGTCCGAGACCTCGCCGGTGGTCGCCTTCAACCGCCCGGGTGCCGTCCGCCGTGGCTCGGTCGGTCCCGCCGTCCCCGGCACCGGCATCGAAATCCGCGACCCCGAACACCCCGAAACAATCTTGCCGCAGGGCGAAAAGGGCGAGATCTGCATCCGCGGCCCGCAGGTCATGGCCGGCTATTTCAACCGGCCGGAGGATACCGCCGCCAGCTTCATCGACGGCGCGCTGCGCACCGGGGATATCGGCTATCTGGACCAGGATGGCTGCCTGTTCATCGTCGACCGGATCAAGGACCTGATCATCTGCGGCGGCTATAACGTGTATCCGCGGGTGATCGAGGAAGCCGCCTACCAGCACCCGGCGGTGCAGGACGCCATCGCCATCGGCATCCCGGATGCCTATCGCGGCCAGGCGCCCAAACTCTTCGTCACGTTGCGCCCGGGCTCGACCACCACCGGCGGCGAAATCCTGCAGTTTTTGGGCGAACATTTGAACAAAATCGAAATCCCCAAACGCGTCGAAATCCGTGATTCGCTGCCAAAAACCATGGTCGGCAAGCTCTCCAAAAAAGAGCTGGTCGCAGAAGAGGCGGCGAAAGCCGGGCGGGGGTGAGCAAGGAAGCAAGCGGTTCTTTTTTAAAAAAAAGAACCAAAAAATTTTTATCCTCGGGGGCATGGGGGTTCCGCCAGCACCGCCCCAGCGGAATAAGACGTTTTTTGCGGAGCTTGGCGTGCCGATGACCGAGCGCAAGCGAGGTCTGAATCGGCCCGCCCGATATGGTTCAAAAAAGCGACCGCTTGCTTTTCTTGCTGGACAAGCCGCTCACCATACCCTATACGTAAACTATATCCGCTTTGCGTGAGTTAACGGAACTTGTCATGTTACTGCCCGTCGAACCAACAAAAACCAGGACAGGATCAGGCATAACGATGCAAACGACGATGACCGCGGCCGCCGCCAGCCATGAGGCCGAGACGGCCGGCCATCTTTTCTCGGTGAGCCAGCTCGCCCGCCAGCTGGGTGTCACCGCCCGCACCATCCGGTTTTATGAAGACAAGAACCTCATCACCCCGCAGCGCGCCGGCACCACGCGGGTCTATACCGTGCGGGACCGCGCCCGCCTGGTGCTGATCCTGCGCGGCAAGCGGCTCGGGTTTTCGCTGCGCGAGATCAAGGAGTTTCTGGATCTCTACGATGCCGATCCGCAGCACCATTTGCAGCTCAAGCAATTGCTGGTCGCGGTGCGCAAGCGGGTGACCAAATTGCAGGAGCAGCGCGCGGCGATCGAAGAGAGCCTGGCCGAGCTGACCGAGATTGACCGGCAATGCGAGGCCGTTCTGGCCGCGCGCGCGAAGTAAACCGCCGATTAAGCCGCAGAGTTAACACAAGTCAACCACCGGAGCGTTCCATGACCAATGTCGTCATCGCGGGCTATGCCCGTTCGGCCTTCACCCCCGCCAAAAAGGGCTCGCTCGCGCGGGTGCGCCCGGATGAGATGGCGGCCGAGGTCGTGCGCGCATTGGTCGCCTCCACTGGGGTGAAGCCCGAGGATATCGAGGACATCATCGTCGGCTGCTCCTTCCCCGAGGGTGAGCAGGGTTTCAATGTCGCGCGCATGATCGGGTTTTTGGCGGATATGCCGCTCTCGGCCGCCGGCACCACGGTCAACCGGTTCTGCGGCTCCTCGATGACCTCGATCCATATTGCCGCCGGCGCAATCCAGATGAACGCGGGCGAGGTCTTCCTATGCGTCGGCGTGGAGAGCATGAGCCGCGTGCCGATGGGCGGCTTCAACCCGATGCCGAGCCCGAAACTCTACGCCGCCAAGCCGGACGCCTATATGGGCATGGGCGATACCGCCGAGAATGTCGCGCAGCGCTGGCAGATCACCCGCGCCGAGCAGGAAGCCTTTGCGCTGGCCAGCCACCAAAAAGCCACCGCCGCGCAGAATGACGGGCGGCTGACCGCCGAGATCGTCCCCATCACTTCAGGCAAAGCCAGCATCGCCAAGGATGAATGCGTCCGCGCGGACGCCTCGCTCGAAGGCCTGGCCGGGCTGAAACCCGCCTTCAACAAGGAGGGCACGGTCACCGCCGGCACCTCCTCACCGCTCACCGACGGCGCCTCCGCCGTGCTGGTCTGCTCGGAGGATTACGCCGTGAAACACGGGCTGCCGATGCTGGCGCGGATCAAATCCATCGCGGTCGCTGGCTGCGCGCCGGATATCATGGGCATCGGCCCGGTCGGCGCCTCGCGCAAGGCGCTGGCGCGCGCCGGCATCTCCTCGAAGGACCTCGACGTGATCGAGTTGAACGAGGCCTTTGCCAGCCAGGCCTTGGCCTGCATCCGGGACCTCGAGCTCGACCCCGCGAAAGTGAATTTCGATGGCGGCGCCATCGCGCTCGGCCATCCGCTGGGCGCCACCGGTGCGCGCATCACCGGCAAGGCGGCTGCGGTGCTGAAGCGCGAGGGCGGCAAATACGCGCTCGCCACGCAATGCATCGGCGGCGGCCAGGGCATCGCCACGGTGCTGGAGGCGATCTGACCATGTCCGAGATCAAAACCGTCGCCGTGATCGGCGCCGGCGTGATGGGGGCGAGCATCGCCGCCCACGCCGCCAATGCCGGCGCGCAGGTGCTGCTGCTGGATATCGTCAAGCCGGGTGCCAATAACCGCAACGCGATCGCCGAGGGCGCGATCGAGGGGCTGAAAAAAATGGACCCGGCGCCGCTGATGGGCAGCCGCGCCATCCGCAACATCAAACCCGGCAATGTCGAGGACGACCTCGCTGCCGCAGGCCAGTGCGACTGGATCGTCGAAGCGGTGATCGAGCGGCTGGATATCAAACAGGCGCTCTACACCAAGCTGGATTCGGTGCGCAAACCTGGCTCGGTCGTGTCCTCCAACACCTCGACCATCCCGCTCGCCGAGCTCACCGCCGGGCTGCCGGAGAGCTTCACGCGCGATTTCTGCATCACCCATTTCTTCAACCCGCCGCGCTATATGCGCCTGCTGGAAATCGTCGGCGGCAGCGCCGCGCCATTCGCCGCTTTGCAAAAATTCGCGGACGAAAAGCTCGGCAAGACCGTGATCAACTGCAACGACACGCCGGGCTTCATCGCCAACCGCATCGGCACCTACTGGATCCAGACCGCGGTGGTGCTCGCCATCGAGCTCGGGCTGGAGGTTGAGGAAGCCGACGCGGTGATGGGCAAGCCGATGGGCTTTCCCTCCACCGGCATTTTCGGGCTGATGGACCTGGTCGGCATCGATCTCGGCCCGCATGTGAACGCCTCGCTCGCCCGGCTGCTGCCGAAATCCGACGCGTTCCACGCGATGAACCGCGCGGATGCGATGATCCCGGCGCTGATCGCGCAAGGCTATACCGGCAACAAGGGCAAAGGCGGGTTCTACCGCTCAACACGCGGGCCGGATGGTAAACGCGCCAAACTGGCGCTCAAACTGGCCGAGGCGGCGACCGGCCAGCTCGATTGGCGCCCGGCCGTGAAACCGGACATCCCGCTGGTGAAGGAGGCCCGCAAGGACCTCAAAAAACTCCTGGCCTCCGACAGTAAATACGGCGCCTATGCCTGGGGCGTGCTCGGCCGCGTGCTGGCCTATACCGCCTCGCTGGTGCCGGAAATCGCGACCGACATCGCCGATATCGATGCCGCGATGCGCCTTGGCTATACCTGGAAATTCGGGCCCTTCGAGCTGATCGACAAGCTCGGCGCCGATTGGGTTGCCGCCAACCTGGCGCGGCTTAATCTCGAAATCCCGCCGATCCTGCAAAAACTCGGCAAGGGGAGTTTCTACCGGCCGGATGCGACCGGCGCTCTCGAGCAATTCACCATCGCCGGCGGCTACGCGCCGATCAAGCGCCCGGCCGGCATATTGGTGCTGGAAGACATCAAGCGCGTGCAAAAACCGCTGCTCGGCAACAAGGCCGCCTCGGTCTGGGATCTGGGCGACGGCGTGCTGTGCTTCGAGAACCACGCCATCGCGCCGGACGGCCAGCCGCGCCGCATGCTGGACGGCGACGTGCTCGGCATCCTGGAAAAAGCCATGGCGCTGGTCGCCAAAAGCCACAAGGCGCTGGTGCTGTATAACGACGACCCGCGCGAAATGCCGAACAACGTGAATTTCTCGCAAGGCGCCAATCTGGTCTCGGCCATGATGGCGATCAGCATCCGCCTCTGGGGCAAGATCGAAAGCTCGATCAAGGACGGCCAGAAACTCTACACCGCGATGCGCTACGCGCCCTTCCCCATCGTCGGCGCGCCGGTCGGCCGGGCGCTGGGCGGCGGCTGCGAGATGCTGATGCATTGCTCGGCCGTGCAGGCCTATGCCGAGAGCTATATCGGCCTGGTGGAGGTCGGCGTCGGCCTCATCCCCGGCTGGGGCGGCTGCGCCTCGCTCCTCACACGCTGGCAATACGATAAAAACATGCCCAAGGGCCCGATGCCGGCGGTGGCGAAAGTGTTCGAAATCGTCTCGCAAGCCACCGTCTCACGCTCGGCGGCCGAGGCGATCGAGCTGAAATTTCTGTCGCCCACGGACGGCATCACCATGAACCGCGACCGGCTGCTGGCGGACGCCAAGGCCCGCGCGCTCGCCATGGCCGCCAACTACACCCCGCCCGAAACCCTGCCGCTCACCTTGCCCGGCCCCTCCGGCCGGGTGGCGCTCAGCATGGCGGTCGAAGGCTTCCATAAGCGGGGCATCGCCACCGACCACGACGTCACTGTCTCCGGCGCGCTGGCCGAGGTGCTGAGCGGCGGCCCGAACGCCGACCATTTGACCCCAGTAAGCGAAAGCGAAGTGATGGACCTGGAACGCGGCGCCTTCATGTCGCTCATCCGCACCAAGGAAAGCCAGGCACGGATTAAAAGCATTCTGACAACCGGTAAGCCGCTACGAAACTAGGAAAGGAAGGAAGCGGTTACTTTTTTGAAAAAAAGTAACCAAAAAACTTTTGATTAATCGAGGCCATAGCGGTGTCACCAGCACCGCCCCAGAGGACTCAAAAGTTTTTGCGCGCTTTTTTTAAAAAGCGCCGCTTGCTTTCTCCTTCCTTCTTTGCCTTTCGCCTTCATATCTAACCTCAGGAGGACTTAAAAATGCCCGTTTACAAAGCCCCGCTCGAGGACATGCGTTTCGTCCTGCACGAGCTCTACGACAGCAACACCATCGCCGAACTGCCGGGCTACGAGGATTTCTCGCCCGAGCTGATGGACAGCGTGCTCGAGGAAGCCGCGAAATTCGCCGAGGGCGTGCTGTTCCCGCTCAACCAGAGCGGCGATCTTGAAGGCTGCACCTATGAGAACGGCGTGGTCCGCACGCCCTCCGGCTTCAAGGAGGCGTATAACGCCTTCCGTGAGGGCGGGTGGACGGCGATGGCCTCAGCACCCGAATATGGCGGCCAGGGCATGCCGATCGCCTCCTCGATGTTCGTGGAAGAGATGCTGTGCTCGGCCAATGTCGCCTTCGGCCTGTATCCGGGCCTCAGCCACGGCGCCTATCTCGCGCTCTACCACCACGGCTCGGAGGAGCAAAAGCAGACCTATCTGCCGAAAATCGTCTCCGGCGAGTGGTCCGGCACCATGTGCCTAACCGAGCCGCATTGCGGGACCGATCTCGGTTTGCTGCGCACCAAGGCGGTGCCGAACGATGACGGCTCCTACAGCATCACCGGCAGCAAAATCTTCATCTCCGCCGGCGAGCATGACCTGACCAGCAACATCATCCATCTGGTGCTGGCCCGCCTGCCGGACGCGCCGAAGGGTGTGAAGGGCATTTCGCTGTTCGTGGTGCCGAAATTCCTGGTGAAGGAGGACGGCTCGGCCGGCGCGCGCAACGGGGTGAATTGCACCGCGATCGAGCATAAAATGGGCATCAAGGCCTCCGCCACCTGCGCCATGTCGTTCGACGAAGCCAAAGGCTGGCTGGTCGGCGAGCCGCATAAAGGCCTGCGCGCGATGTTCACCATGATGAATACCGAGCGTCTTTCGGTCGGCATCCAGGGCCTCGGCGTCGCGGAGGTGGCTTACCAGAACGCGGTGAACTACGCGCGCGACCGTATCCAGGGCCGCTCGCTCTCCGGGGTGAAGAGCCCGGACAAGGCGGCGGATTCCATCCTGGTGCATCCGGATGTGCGGCGCATGCTGCTCACCATGCGCGCCTATATCGAAGGCTGCCGCGCGCTCTCCGGCTGGGTCGCCCGCGAGATCGACATTCTGCACCGCTCGACCGATGAGGACGCCAAGCTGATCGCGGACGACTTCACCGCCCTGCTGACGCCGGTGGTGAAAGCCCTGTTCACCGATCTTGGTTTCGAGATCGCCAGTTCCGCCCTGCAATGCTATGGCGGCCACGGCTATATCCGCGACCACGGTATGGAGCAGTATGTGCGCGATGCCCGCATCTCGATGATCTATGAGGGTGCGAACGGCGTGCAGGCGCTCGATCTGGTCGGCCGGAAGCTGCCGCAGGAAGGCGGGCGGCTGCTCACCCGCTTCCTCGACCCGGTGATGGAGTTCCTGGACTCCAATAGCGACGAGGAGATGGAGCCCTTCATCACCCCGCTGCAGACGGCACTTGAGCATCTGCAAATCGCGACCGGCTTCGTGATGGAGGCGGGCATGTCCAACCATGACGAAATCGGCGCCGCCTCGGTCGATTACCTGCGGCTGTTCGGGCTCGTAGCACTCGGCTTCATGTGGGCGCGCATGGCGAAAATCGCGCTGCCGAAATCCGAGGAGAGCTTCTACAAAGCGAAGATCGGCACCGCAAAATTCTTCATGCAGCGCCTGCTGCCGCAAACCGCGGCGCTGCTCGCCGCCATCCAGGCCGGCGGCGAGGTGATGATGGAATTCGAAGACGCCGCTTTTTAGGCAATGACAAAAAGGCCAGGGGGCTCTGCCCCCTGGACCCCCGCTGGGGCCGGAAGGCCCCAGACCCCGGGACTTTTTCAGGGGGCTCAAACGCCGGAGAAGCGGGGACCCAGAGTCAAAAAAGTTTTTTGCTTCTTTTTTTCAAAAAAGAAGCGCTTCCTTGCTTACTTCCCGAACCCCAAAAACCCAGCCGCCGCGTTCGGCGTACCGGGGTCATTTCCCATTACCGGGACCGGCACCAATTTCGCCTTCGCCGTGGTTTTGTGGCTGGGTAACACATTGCCGGACACGCTCTGTGTCACCGGCGCCGCATTGGTATTTCCGCCATCGCCGCCATCTTCGTTCTCGGTCGAGAGGATCAGGAAAATAATGCTCGAGCGGTTGAGCGCGACCGCGAGATCGAGCGGGGTTTCGCCGAACTGGTCCGTGCCGCCCAGATTGGCGCCGCGGCTGATCGCGTCCTGCGCGTCGTTATAGTCGCCCTTGTTCACGGCCGCGAACAAAGCCTGGGTCGGGTCCGCGATGGCGGGCGTTTTGGAGACCGGGGCCGAGCCCACCACGGGCACGGTTCCGGCGCCTGGCAGGGCCGGCGGGGCGATGTCCGGCGTGCGTGGCAGCGGCTGGGTTGGCACACCGTTCGGTCCGCCGGCGGAGAGCTGCGCATGGGCCGGGGCTGCAGCGAAGCAAAGCAGGGCTCCGAGGCCGAGCGAGGTCAATGTTCTCATAACCGCGTTCCTAGCCGATTAGCGCTGCGGCTGCCAGACGGTGCGGCCGCGTCACTCGCCACGCTTGGGCTTGGCGCGCAACTGCACGAGCTGCGCCTGCAGCCGCTCCACCTCGGCCCGCAGGCTCATGATCTCTTCCTGGTATTCCTGGGTGAGGTCACCGCCGGCCTTTGCCTCGCCGTCGCGGTAGAACGGCGTGAACAAGGTCATCGCGCGTTCCATCATTTCCATGTTCTTGCGGCCCATATCCTCCATGCCCGGCGGCATGAACGGGCCTAGCGTCTTGCTCATGGTTTTGGTCATGGTCTCGCGCATGCTCTCCTGCTGGCGGGCAAAGCTGCTCATCGCCTGCTCCAGATAGCGCGGCACCACGCTCTGCACGTTATCGCCGTAAAACCCGATGAGTTGGCGCAAAAAATTGGTGGGCAGCATGGCGTGCCCCTTGCCTTCCTCTTCCACGATGATCTGTGTGAGCACGCTGCGCGTGATATCCTCGCCGGATTTTGCGTCATACACCACAAAATCCCGGTCCTTGCGGACCATCTCGGCCAGATTATCCAGGGTGATGTAGCTTGAGCTCTCGGTGTTATAAAGCCGCCTATTGGCATATTTCTTTACGATAACCGGCTGAGAAACAACGGGTTCAGCATCACTCATTCTTGGGTCTCCCTTCGTCCAGGCGCGTCGTTCCGGCCTGTCGGATTCATGAATATTGTGCAGCGCAAAGGCTAGCATGCTGTTTCGGTTCTGGCGAATTCCTTAATTGCGGGGTAGGAGAAACCCTATCTGGGCGACCGGGGAGCCGAATGCAGCATGGACGACAACTTGGCCAAAGAGCTGGTGGCCATGTGGCAGAGCGAATTGACCGCGATGACCGCGGACCGCGAGCTGCGCGAATCCTGGGCCGGCTTTATTGCGCTGTGGGCGCAATCGGCGACGCTGGCGGCGGCGTATCTGCCGCGTGATCAGGCCGGAAGCACCAGCGCCGCAGAGCCGCCGCGGCCCGCGCCCGCTGCTGCTGCATCTGAGCCTCGCCTGGATGAGATCGAGCGGCTGGAGCGCCGCATCGCCGAACTCGAGCAGCGCCTGGGCAAGTTTATGGAGCGAGACCGGGGCGGACCCGCAGAGCCTCAACCAGGCGTTTGAAGCCACATTAAAAGCCGACCGCGCGCTGATCGCCGGCATCGCCGCCTACCGCGCCGCGCCCTATACCCGCCGCCTGGCCGACCCGCCGGTGATCTGGGCGGAAGAGGAATCCCGCCTGCTGGATTATGGCGGCACCGGCCGCGCGGTCTTGTTCGTCCCCAGCCTGGTCAACCGCGCCTATATTCTCGACCTGATGGAAGACGCCTCGATGCTGCGCTGGCTGGCGGCGCGCGGCATCCGGCCGTATTTGCTGGATTGGGGCTGGCCCGGCCCGGTCGAGCGGCGCTTCACCCTCACCGACTACATCGCCGGCCGGCTGGAGCGCGCGCTCGCCGCCATCCCCGGCCAGGCGGCCATCGCCGGCTATTGCATGGGCGGGCTGCTCGCACTTGCCGCCGCCTTGCGCAACCCGGAAAAAATCGCGGCACTGGCGTTGCTCGCCACCCCGTGGGACTTCCACGCCCCGGACCCGGCGACGCCCAAATCCCTGGCCGAAGCCCTGCCGGCGATGGAGGGCATGCTGCAGCTCTCCGGCACGCTGCCGATCGACGCGCTCAACACCTTGTTCACGCTGCTGGACCCTTACGGCGTGGGCGATAAATTCCGTGACTTCGCGGGGCAGGATAAAACCACCGCGCGCGCGCAAAAATTCGTGGCGATGGAGGATTGGCTGGCCGATGGCGTGCCCCTGGCCGCCCCCGTCGCGCGCGAGGCGCTGGCGCAATGGTACGGCGCCAACACCACCGCGCACGGCGAATGGCGGGTGGCGGGCCTGCCAATACGCCCCGCCAGCCTGGTTATGCCGGTATTCTGCGCGATCCCGGCGCGCGACCGGCTGGTGCCGGCGGAGTCCGCCCAGGCGCTGGCCGCCAGCATCGGCCATGCCGCCGTCATCACCCCTGCCGCCGGCCATGTCGGCATGGTGGCAGGCACCCATGCGCAATCCGCACTCTGGCAGCCTTTCGCGGATTGGTTGCTGGGGCTATGATCCCGCGCAAAGCTCAAGCCTGCAAAAAATAGGGAAACTCAGACCATGGATGATATCGTCATCGTCTCCGCCGCGCGCACGCCGGTCGGCAGTTTCAACGGCGCGTTCGGCGCCACCCCGGCCCATGTGCTCGGCATCGCCGCCCTGCAAGCCGCCATCACCCGTGCCGGGCTGACGCCGGAAGACATCGACGAAGCGATCCTCGGCCAGGTGCTCACCGCCGCCCAGGGGCAAAACCCGGCGCGCATCGCCGCGCGTGGTGCCGGCATCCCGGATTCCAAAACCGCGTTTGGCATCAACCAGGTCTGCGGCTCCGGCCTGCGCGCCGTGGCACTCGCCGCCCAGCAGATCATGTCCGGCCAGTCCGACATCGTGATCGCCGGCGGGCAGGAGAGCATGAGCCAATCCACCCACGCCGCCTATCTCCGCGCCGGGCACAAAATGGGCGATCTCAGCTTCATCGACACCATGATCAAAGACGGGCTGTGGGACGCCTTCAACGGCTACCATATGGGCATCACCGCCGAGAACGTGGCGAAAGAATACCAGATCACCCGCGCCGACCAGGACGCGCTGGCGCTCGGCTCGCAGCAAAAAGCCGCAGCCGCGCAAAAAGCCGGCAAGTTCAAGGACGAGATCGCCCCCGTCACCCTCACCACCCGCAAGGGCGAGGTGATCGTGTCAGATGACGAATATATCCGGGGCGACACCTCGGCCGAGGGCTTGGCGAAACTCCGCCCCGCCTTCACCAAGGAGGGCACGGTCACCGCCGGCAACGCGTCCGGCATCAATGACGGTGCCGCCGCCCTGGTGGTGATGAGCGCGAAAGAGGCCGCCAAGCGCGGGCTCAAACCGCTCGCCCGCATCGCCAGCTTCGCCACCGCCGGCGTGGACCCCTCGGTCATGGGCACCGGGCCCATCCCCGCCTCGCAAAAAGCCCTGGCCCGCGCCGGCTGGCATGTGGACGACCTCGACCTCGTGGAAGCCAACGAAGCCTTCGCCGGCCAGGCCTGCGCGGTTAACAAAGTCCTCGGCCTTGACCCCGCGAAAGTGAACGTGAATGGCGGCGCCATCGCCATCGGCCACCCGATCGGCGCGTCCGGTGCGCGCATCCTCACCACCTTGCTGTACGAAATGGGCCGCCGGAACGCCAAAAAGGGCCTGGCCACTTTGTGCATCGGCGGCGGCATGGGTGTGGCGATGTGCGTGGAGCATTAGATATATTTTAGAGGCGGATTCAGACATTCTGTGGAATCGCAAAGCGATTCCACAGAATGTCATCCGGCTCTAGAGAAAGGAAGCGGTCGCTTTTTTAAAAAAAAGCGACGCCAAAAAATTTTTGAGTCCTCTGGGCTGTAGCGGTCCCACCAACTCCGCCCCAGAGTAATCAAAAATTTTTTGCCGAGCTTTTTTTTAAAAAAGCGACCGCTTATACCAACGGTCATAAAAAATGACCGTTGGTATTATTTTTCTATTTTCTCATCCCGGGCTTTTTGGCGGGATGGCCGAAGCCACCCCGTCATCCAGATAAGGTCGCCGCCCCTCCGCCTGAGGCCGTGGATGGTGCGGGGCAGGTAAAGACAGTTATTTGGTTTTGGTAACCGAGATCATCATTATACAGAGGCGGGCTGGCATAGGAGCCCATATCGTTCCAATAAACGGCATAGGAGGGCAGAGAGGTCGCTGAGTTGCACAGCACCGCGCCGTATTGCGGGTTTGCGAACGGGTCTATCGGCGTGCCGTTATCCGTCGGTGCGAATGACGTAGTAAAGCCATTTGCCTGCGGGTTATAGCATTGGTGGGAGGTATCCTCCGGCGGTGCGTTGCTGGCGCTTTCGGCCGTAGGCTCATTCACCGTATAACTGCCGCCGCCATTGGCGGTTATGGAGATCGATCCTGACGGACTGCCCGAATAATGCGGAGTCAGAGCGGTGATTCCGGCGGCGTTACCCGTCGTACCAGCGCTGAAGGCGGTGGCGCTCATGGTGTAGGTATAATAGTTCGGGAGTGTGGTGATGCTATTGCCGAGCGACTGGATGGCAAACGCGCAATTATCGTATGCCGAGGTGAATGGGGGATTGGCCTGAGCCGTGGTTGAGGTGTCCGGCGTCAGTTGGTGGGATCCGGTTGAGCTTATATAACCGAATGTGCAGTTATTAATGGTCCCCCAATTTGTCGTGCTCGGATCATCGTCACTCGCGTTGCTTGGACTCCAGCCCCACCAGGGGTTTGTTGTGCTCGCATTGGGCAGCGCCGCGGTCGGGGAGGTGATCGGCGTGCACGCCGAAATCGCTGGCGGATAATAATCCGTGGCGACGCCGTCTGAGTAGGTTTGGCCGGGATAATAGGTGGAGTAGGTATTTACCGTCTCGGTCGTGGCGGAATAGCCGGTCGGGGTGAAACTATAGCTCCCCGTGGTGTTCAGATTCGTGCCGTTGCGCGGCCAATCCGGGCACACTGCCTGCACGGCGTAGCCGCCGGTCTGCGCGCTGGTTTCGATGGTGCCGTATTTATTGAAGAACACTTGCGGGCCCAGGAACGGGATCAGCAGATGATTGGTCTCATAGGTCGGCGGCAGCCCCAGCATCTCAAAAGCTGACGTGAAGACGTTGATGCTATCCTGCAAGGGCACGTTATCCGTCGTGGCGTTGGGATAGGCATTGATCGAGCCATAGAAATTATGCGCCGGACAAAAACCGTATAACGGTTCTTCCGTACCTTTGCAGGTGCTGCCGGAGAGCGCCTGGCTGCACACTGTCTCGCCGGCGCTATAATACGTGCCATTGGCAAAAATCTCGTTTGCGTATTGGGTGCATTTGGTCGGGTTGGCGTCACAATAGCTGAGCGAGGTGTTCGCCGTGGCGCCCGCCAGGGTCACCGGGGCTTTGCCCGGCGGCCCGCCGCTGGTCGCGTCCAAATCGGTCGAACCCGTCGTGATGTTGCCCCCGGTAAAGCTGACAAAGGTGAATTCGATCGGGTCGGATTTAAAGAAAGATAATTCACCGCTGCCCGAACCGCTCGTTTGGCCCCCGATCAAAACGAAATTACACGGGGTAGAGGAAGGTACTGTTACCTGGTTCGGAACGTCCGCGATTGGACCTAAGGCTGCGTTGTCACAGCTGGAGTATACGGAAGCAGGGGAGCCATACAGAATATTCCCGTCGGCGTCTTCCAGGACAGAATTGAAGTAGGTTTTATCCAAATCACTACCGCCGCCGGTAAAGGTATCGGTAGCGTCGCCCTCGCCCACGAAATCGATGGCGTATTCGGTCGTGGCGATGGCTTTTGCGGAGAGAAAGTCCGAGGGGATCAGAAAAGCGAACAGGGAGTTCTTGAGTGTGCCCTGGCCGCTAACCACCACGCAGATCTCATAGCCCGCAGGGCAGCCGGAGGTGCTGGGTGCGGCCACGGCGGAGGACCCGCATTCCGTGGTGGAGGCGCAATAAACGCCGATCGAGGAGCTTGTGGCGGAGAGCAGATCAGTCAACTGCGCGCCCGAGCCGTTATAGGTCGTTTGCGCGACAGTATGCGCGGAGGATACGGACTCCGAAAACTGGTAGGAACCCGCGCCGGCGATGGCGGCGGAGTCCGCCGCCGCCTGGAGCAAGGTGCGCGCCGATGAGATGCGCGAGAAATCCACCGCCGCACTGGCGGTGATGAAGAGCGGCACCGTCATGATCGCCAATGCGACCGCGGTGGCGCCCATCCGGTCCTTGATAAATCGCCTAAAAAGGGAAGTCACCATCGGATATTCCTCAATTGGTCGACTCGGTGTTGCTGGAATTACAGATTTGGGTCGCGGCCGATTGCTCGGTACAGCCGGTGCAGTCCAGCTCGGTTACCTGCGACACATAGGCCCAGCGTGTATAAATTTGTTGCGACAAAGTGGGCCGGCTCGTCAAGAACAATCCGGTCAGCCCGGGATAGGGAACGCTGACCTTAACGATGACGGCATTGTCGCAGGGCAATTCGACGATTGCGGTGGATGTTGGGGTGGTGGCGTAGCTCACCGGGTTGCCGCTTGCGGTATTCCCGAGAATCGCCGTTCCGCCGGCTGTGCTACAACTGCCGCTGGAACTCACCGTCGAATCGGCTTCCCATTTGTCATAATACGGGCCGCTAGCGTCATAGGCCGGTGCCGATTTGGGTAGGCCGTTGGGCGCGCCCTCCTCGGTCACGCTGGCGACATCGATGGTCAGCCCGGAGGCCGGCAAAGGCGCCATGCCCAACACCGCGCCTTTGCACATATCGTTGAGTGACGAGGTGTTGCCCGAGGCCGTGCCGGTGGTCACCGCCGGGGCGAACGAGACCATCTGCGCCATATTGATGGCGACCGCGTTCAACTTCGCGTCGGTCCGGTACAAGGTGAGAATCTCGATCGAGCCGATCAGCAGCAGCATCAGCACGGGCGCCACCAGCGCGAACTCAACCGCCGCGATGCCACGCCGTCCCAGCGCGCGGGGGTGCCTGCGCGCGGGCATCAGTTCGGCACCATCGGCAGGGCGACCACCGAATATAACGAGCTGGTGCCGTTTTCCGTCGCCGTGCCGCCCGGCAGCAACAGCAGCTTGAACGGCAGCGGATAAGCGACCTGTATCAACAAAAACTCCTCCTGGCCGGCGATCGCGCTGTTGGAGCCAACCGCCGGGAAGGGCTGCTGGGTCAGGGTGACACCGCCATAGCTGGGCGATGCGCTGCCGGTTACGGTTTGCCCGCCCGTCAGTGTTCCGTTTGCGTTCAAGGTGGCGGGGCTCATGGCGCCAAACGTCGTCGCGCCAATAATCGAATATTGCAGCGTCGTGCTGCAGCCCGGCGCCGCGGCGCCGAATTCCAGGCAGACTTCATGGATGAAGGTTGTGCTGGAGGTCGCGCTGATATTGCCCTCCTGCACCTGGCGGGCGGCGTTGCGCACCGCATCATCAAGGGTCATCTGCCAGTATTGATCAACGCCGATGACAAAGAGGGCGAATACGAACAAAAAAAATGCCGTGCCGATCATCGCGAATTCGACGGCCGTGTCGCCGGTGCGGTCGCGCGCCAGAGCATGCCAAAGGCGGACGGGTTGGCCCCGCTTGGTGTGAAGCCATTGCATCAGGTCGGATCGATCACCAAAAGCGGAAATTCCTCAATCATCAACATTAGTCATTAAAATTACACAACTACGTTCATAATCTAAAATATTGTTTACCTCTATTACGGGGCGTTCACAGTTTCGTGTGTCTTACATCAAATCTAGCTTATTTGGTACCAAATATTCGGTCTCCCGCGTCGCCCAGGCCGGGGCGGATATAGGCGTTCTCATCCAACTGGCGGTCGATGGCGGCGGTGAAGATCGGCACGTCCGGGTGCGCGGCGGCCAGCGCGTCCACCCCTTCCGGTGCGGCGATCAGGCAGACGAATTTGATGGTTTGCGCGCCGGCGGCTTTCAGCAGGCCGATGGCGGCAATCGCGGAGTGGCCGGTGGCGAGCATCGGGTCCACCACCACGCAAAGCCGGTCGCCAAGATTTTCCGGCACCTTAAAATAATACTGCACCGGCTCGTGGGTCTCATGGTCCCGGTACAGGCCGATATGGCCGATCCGCGCGGCGGGAACCAGGTCCAGCATGCCATCCAAAATGCCCTCGCCGGCGCGCAGCACCGAGATGAAACAAAGCTTTTTGCCCTTCACCTGCACGGCCTGCATGGTCTCGAGCGGGGTTTCGATGATGCGCGGCTCCAGCACCAAATCGCGCAGCACCTCGTAGCCGAGCAGCAGGCTGATCTCCCGGCAAAGCCGCCGGAACTCCCCCGTCGGTGTCTCCTTTTTCCGCAGCAGCGTGAGTTTATGCTGGATCAAAGGGTGGTTGATGATGGTGGCCATGGGGCTCCGAATGATGAGACGGCGCGAATTGTTTTCGACCGGGCGATTGAGGTTTCCGGGGCGCGCGATTGCGTGCCCTCAAAAGCTCACATTCTAGAGCGCGATGATATTCTGTCGATCCATAAAATGGATCGATTTAATGTCATCCGGCTCTAAAGGAAATAAACGTCTTTTGGTTACTTTTTTTCAAAAAAGTAACCGCTTATACCAACGGTCATAAATTATGACCGTTGGTATAAGCCTCTCTTTAGGCGCGTGGCCGCCCCACCAGCCCCACGCGTTTACTTATTTCGGCGCGTGGCCGCCCCACCAGCCCCACGCGTTTACTTATTTCGGCGCGTGGCCGCCCCACCAACCCCACGCGCGATACCAACCGCCCTTGAAAATGAGTCATCTTCAAGGGCGGTTGGTATTACTTCACCGCGCCGCAGGCACCAAAGCCGCCTCACCAGGGCGGCCCAGATAATAGCCCTGGCCTTCATCGCAGCCCCAGCCCGCCAGCAGCGCGCAGGTCGCCTCATCCTCAATGCCTTCCGCCACCACCCGGTAGCCGGTCCGGTGCGCCAGCCAGATCAGCCCGCTCACCAGCGCCGCCGCGCGCCCTTGGCCGGTCAGCGCGCGCACGAAGGAGCGGTCGATCTTCAAAATATCCGCCGGCAGTTGCGCGATATAGTTCAGATTGGCAAAGCCGGTGCCGAAATCATCCAGAGCCACATGCGCCCCGGCATCGCGCAGGCTCTGCAGCTCGGCGCGCATCACCCGCGTATCGCTGCCCGGCGTGCCCTCGGTGAACTCGAACTCGATCGCGCCGGGGTCCACGCCGGCGCGCGCCAGCACCGCCAGCGCCTCGGCGGCAAACCCGCTCTGGCTGAGATTATTGGGCGAGACGTTGATCGCCATCGCCAGCCTGTGCCCCGCCGTCTGCCAGCGCGCCGCCTGGCTCACCGCTTCACGCAGCACCCAGGCGGTGAGCCCGTGGATCAGCGCCGTGCTCTCCGC
>Ga0116231_10004093_pt1 | contig 29748 bp, 23 predicted proteins | sample S1TSphgellanicum_2_FD_89695 | JGI IMG/M metagenome (GOLD analysis project Ga0116231, IMG submission 89695) | Host-associated microbial communities from peat moss isolated from Minnesota, USA - S1T2_Fd - Sphagnum magellanicum MG | ecosystem: Host-associated > Plants > Peat moss > Unclassified...
GGTCTGGTGGATATGATGGCAGAGAGGGTAACAGAGAGCCCCCCCCCCCCCCCCCCCCCCCCTGCCCCCCTTCCCCCCTGCCCCCTTTTAAATCATATACACAATAGTGAACAATTGGACAATTGGAAAGTTAGCCAACAAGGAGGTTGTCAAGATGAACAACTTAAGTGGTAAAATGTTTTCCATATTACATAACATATATGATATGGCCCTTGAACCTTTATCAATTAATCGTTTTAGGCTCCATTCCAAGAATCCTCCTAAGTTTTAGGATAATTAAATGAGTTTATCATGAAATAAAATTTATTAAAAATATCAATCAAACATTTATGAAGATTTTAATTTTTAATAGAGGCATTGAGTTTAATGCTTAATCAAACTAATTAAAACCCTTGTTGACTACCTATTCCCATTTTTTTCATTCATTATTTTGGTATGAACCAATGTTGGATGGTTCTTGATTTTTATGAAAAATGTCAAACTTTAAATGCTTTCTGTTTTGGTTATAGTTCCACAATAAATGGAAACTTGGGTTTGATTTTGATCTAGTTCTTAAAAAATAATAATTCAAGTTTTGACTTTGGTTCCAAACTTGGGTTTTAATTCTAATTTTGGTTCTATAACTAGATTTGATTAAAACTTTGGTTCCAATTCGGATTTCAAAAATTAAACCTGGTTCTATTTAGGGTAATTGAAATTGAAACTAACAATTTTAACTAACTAAACCAAATAATTGCCCAACACTAGTATGAATTATGAACAAAAGGTTTTGTAGGAAGGTGAATGAATAACTAATGTGGCCCACACATTACATAGTTTTTTATGGCAAATCAACAACTATTGAACCTATGATTAATAATTTTCATTTTTTTGTACAATATTTATTTATTTTAGAAAATGAACTTTGGCACTTTCAACTTTTCAACACTTAATGAATAAGTATGCAAAATACATCTTTTGATGTGTGTTTGTAATAACCACCCAATGGTTGGGGATGGAAGTTTGATTCTCAATCATTTTGACAAATATCAATACAAATTTATTTAATTTTTTGGCTAGACCTCCAACAATTTTTTTTTGTTAAACATTAGTTGTAAGTCTTAATGTCAAATGCCAAATGATCAACACCCCCTCACCCCCATTTCTATATAATGAAATCCTTTTTTATGTATGCCAACAATTTTTTTACTTGGTGAATTTTTGCAATTATTAAATTTTGTGTGTGTGTTTTTTGGCATGCTTGGCCAATTTTTTGACCTCATAAAATTGAAAATAAATTCTCTATTTTGTACTCATTGAAATGAACATGTAACTTAAAACAGGTTTGAACTTGTGCAAGTTAATTTTCAATTGAATCCTTATTAACACATAGGTAGGGTGTACAACTAAGCCCCGCACAACATCCACCCATCATTAAAAAAAACCCTTGGAAAAATGCAAGAGAAGAACCTTACACATTTTTGGGATAAGATCGCCCATGCACCTAAAACAAGATCACCTTTATATGGGCTACACCTCTTGGGGAGCTCATCACATTTGCTTAAGGACTTTGTTCACCAAAAACACATGCATTTTCTCTTGTGAAAAATTTCATATTGAAAAGAACACTTAGGTTTATTATGGCATAAGTTTGTTACACAAAACTCTTATCCAAAGCTTAACATAGAATAAAAACATGAAACTATGAGAAAAAGAATACATGCCTAAGTCTTCACTCACAACCCCTTAATACATTTTAGAGGATGAATGGATGAGTTATTGTCTTCATTCACCCATGTTTACTAAACAATCCCATTCATTCACAACAAGTCATTAACATTATGCCATATATTATCATCTTCCTATAAACAAATCATTCAATTATTAATAATCTTTGTCCCTATAATTTAGTGCCAAGTTCATAATTCACTTCTAATTATTTCTAACCCAAAATAATTAATTAAATTACTTGTATAAGTCCAAACTTATGCCCCTTATTAAAGATCCTCAAGGTAGGCCCACAAATTAAATTATTTATTTTTGTACTTGCCTCTCCTTTTACCCATGGGCCCCACTAGTTATTTAACTTACAAACCTTACCCATAGTAACCTATTGAAGTTATAAGCACATTAATAACTCACATGTAGATCAAACAAGTGAGAGGTATTATTCATGATTCAACATTCTATGTTTCAAATTTCAATATTGTTCATTGAAATATTCATATTCATGCCACGTTGAAAAAATAAAATAAAAATAACATTGATTGATATACATACCAAACTTCGCCCCACTTGTACTTAGCACTTGGCCCTACAACAATATTTATCCCTTCAAAGATTAGGGTAGCTAGAGACGCCCATCACCGAACACAAGCCTACAACCAAACACCCATTTAATGCTAGGGGTTGTTGGTTATAGAACATACACAATTGTATGGGCATTTGAATCTTTTCCTATGACTAAACATTTGAATATGAATAATTGAGTTTTAAAATTGTTTTTCATATGACCAAAATGCGACTTTTATGTTCAGTCATCAACTTAAATTTAGTCATATTTACACACTTTTAAACCATTTTAAAGTGTGAAAATATTTGGTGATGGGTGGTGAGATGATAAGAAAATCATTATGAGAAATCGTGTTCATTGAAACCACACTACCTTGCAACTAAAACTCAAAAAACAACTCATATACAATTATTGTGCAACTATCTCTTGGATGTTACAACTAATGTGCAATTATCCCCCTAGAAATATGATGTATTAATAAATAAATTGTCACATTAGAAAATTAGTTAATTATATTATAATTGTAAGTGAGTTGAAAATGGGTCTTTTATATGATAATTTATACACATTGTAGATACATATGTAGTCAACCATGTTTGATTTTTTCAAGAATTGCATTATAATTGCATGTGGCAATTACTTTAAAATTGTTGTAAATGTGCCACTAAAACAACAACTATGTTGCAACTAGGTATATTGTACATAGATTTGATCATGCCATGTGTCCACATTTCCACCACCCATTATGGAATACATTTGCAACCAATTTTTTATTATGATTCTCATTGATACAATTAGCCTAGCCACTAATGCACCACTACTAAAACACTACTATTCAATTATGTTATGACTATAATACTACTACTTGTAATTTAATAAAAATACATATTCATTAGTTAGTTATGTTTTCATCACATGTGTTTCATTTTAAGCGATTTAAAATGTTTTGGGAATGCCACCTCAAACTTTAGAAATCATATTTGAAATGTGAAGGAAATGGAGCAATGAAAAAATAACAAGAAGAGAAATAAGCTTTCCAACTTACAAAACATTTTTTTTTCCTTTTTGGACCCCTCCTACTTTCAAACCTCATAACTTTTATTATTAATATTAATTTTAAATGACTTAAAGTGTTATAGGAGTGCCACCTAAAGTTATATAAATCATCTTTGAACTTTAATAGTAATAAAACAACATACAAGGATTTTTTAGGTGTTTGAGAACTAGCCTTTGTAACATTTGGTGGATTGTTTTTTTTGAATTTTGACCCCCTTTACTTTGGGGGCCCATAACTTTCTCAATTCTATTCCATTTTTTATAATTTTTAGTGCCCTAGAAGCGTTAATAGGAAGGGTTCAAGTTTTGTTTGGACACCGGGAATAATGGAGCCCTCCCCTTGGATCCGGCCTACCCTAAACATTCAAATGTTATAGTTGCAACTCAATTGCAACTTAATTTGCAACTAAGGAACAACTAAAAGATTTAACCCATATGCTTTATCTTCGAATCCCATGTTACAAACTATATAAAAAAAGGTTTGTTCTTTCATATTTTCACATCGAAATACAAGTGCCATTTTGGGTTGAGCTGAAAAAAGCTTAACCTAAAGGCAAAACATAATGTTTTAAAAAAACATTCATGGTTATGTTTTGCAAAACGAAATATGTTGAACACTCAAGTTGAAGGAGAGATAATCAAGCAGGCTGGAAAATGGGATGACCACACCATCGTGATTTAAGTTTATGATGGAACATATGCCATATATTTCTTAGGCCGAGAATAAGGCCAATATAATGTGGATATTTCTTGATTACTGAAGGATTTATTGTACAAGGACATACCATTGACATTATATGTTAAAACTAAAAATGTAATGGACAAGGAGAGTGTGTTCATAACTTGGGATCACAATGGCATTAATGTCAAATATCGAAAGAATCTATGTCTTGGATGTCTCCAATTTTCTTGAGGACTTGTATATGGACATCCCAATAGAATTTCATGTTTATGACACAAAGGACTATTTTGACACAATATGACATTTATTAATTTTCAGTTGAATTCATAAATAAAAAAGGAACAAATGTCTTTGCCATTTGACAATATGTTTAGAAACTCATGGAAATACCATTTTGATAATGTATTATCAAGGTTCCATCTTTTGATAAATATTGCAAGCAATTTGGTTCAAGTAAATAATTTTTTTTTTCTTTTTGTAATTTCTCATTCTTTTTTTTATTATAATAATTATAGCTAAATGCTCCTTTTTTTTTGCCCCATGGATCATTTTGAATGCCCTTGGAATTGAAAGTTTCCAATTTAAATTATGAATATGAAATTGTATTATATGAAATACACCAATTTCGAAATAGGGTCCCAAACCAGATGCTTACAATTTTATTACCAAATAACTATATAGTTAGAAGAAAATATGTTTATGTCACCATGTGGATTTGCATATAATGTTCAACCTATGTGTAAGAATTGCAAAATGCCAAATGCTTATGATTGTGAAGCCTTTGTGATTCATGACCTAGGAGGATGATTAATGGCAAAATTTAGATGTTGGGGTCAAGGCTCATGGTAGTCACTATCATTTGGGGCTTCAATTGCTTCATCAAGAATGTTGATGTCATTGTCATCATCATCATCATCATCGTTGTGCCCCTCTTCCATTTCTAAAATGTCTGTCCCACGCAAATTTGTGATGATATTTCGGCCCGAATGTTTTGTCACAATTCGTTTAGTGGGGCGTCATCCTTCAATATCCAAAATGCCATCATTGGTGTGTGGTCATTCATAATTATCTTCACCAAAAATAATAATTATTGTTGGAACAATAGGCCTCTTCCTTTGAATAATTCGACATGTGGATGAATCTTTAATATGTGGCAAAAGATGATTCATGGAAGATACCACAATGATTAATCTTGACCCCACTAAAACTTTGGGTATTGGGGGTCTTAGATGCCATAAGTGCTGGTTGATTGGTGCATGGTTAGAATTTGAATCACCTTATGCTAACTTTTTCAGTCTTGCAACTTTAGGACTTGAAGGATTTGGATCTGTAACTTAGGGTGCATTTATGTTAGTGATTGTATGGGGCCCACACATGGCTCCAATGTAATATCCCCAATGTCATTAATTACAATATTGGGAGGATTGACAAGTGGGTCCAATTGTATGTTTGAAATGTTATTTAATGTCTATTGTGCATTTGGTTCCAGAATGATGATTCAAATTAATGGCGTGTCTGCACTAATTGGGAGGTCCACTTCCATGGAACTCATTGATTGCATGGACATGTCTTGATTTGGGGCCATTAAAGCATGTACATTTTGGGGGAGTGCATTAAACACTTGAACATTATTATTTTATAATGGCATGTTCAAATTTGCATCACCATTGTTAGACCCTTGAACTTGCCAAACTATTGGATCACACAACAATCTTGAAAATGGAATCTCATCATCATGAGGGAATTCGAAGGGGTCATGTTCGACTTCATCCTCATCCAATTAATCTAATATTATGGGGTCCTCATTCAATGAGTCGTTTTCATCTACACTTTCATCAACATTAGACATTGAGTTTTTAGACACCATATTCTTTTTGTACCATGTCGTGGGGTTGGTGTTAGGTCGTTCTCCAAGAGCTTACTATTAATGTATATGTACACCAGGTTTTTTGTTCGACCCGATGTTAATCGATTTTACACTTTGTTGTAGACAAATGAATATGAATTCCAATTCCATTTGCACGATGATGTAGAACACACTTGCGCCAAAATGCAACGAGTGATGGGTGCAAGTGTGCGTCCACCAGCTCCAATCAAATCCCACCACTTGTGTGGGAACAAATCTAGGTCTTTCATTGGGGGGTGTCAAAAAATGGACTTCAATTTTCCACAAATCTCTTAAAGTTAAGGCATAGGTAGTTGGGGTACGAGTTAGTTGCAAAACTCTATTTAAAACCTCTGCATTTGCATCATCATGTAGGCGAGTTTCACCCAACAAGTATGGATTGAGAAAGGTCCTTGCATAATGTAAATCGGTTGTCAACATCTTCCACCTCTAGTAAAATTGATCTTCAATCACATTTGCAAGGTTTGATGGCAATTCAAACAGAGGATTTCATAAGGATAAAACATGTCTCTTTAATGTTTTCATGATAAACCACACTTTCCCCATGCAAGGTTGTTTGCCATCAAATGCCTTCAATGACATTAAGATCGGTTCCACCATGTGTACAAAATTAGCACAAGTATCCCAAAACTTGTCCCTCCTTATGTTGGCTTGAATAGCTTTCACCTTGGCAAGTAACTTTTGACGATGACTGCCACATAATGAGTTGAAAAAAATTGTTCAACCAGGATTAGCAACAATTTGTTTAATGGTAGGTATGAATTTGAACAACCTTTCAACCATTAAAAAATTGGTTGGAAATCATGTTTCAATGGGGTTTAGCAATAGTAGATTGGTTTTATAACAACAAGATTACTAATGGCACATGGTGTTGTTGTATGAAATAAACAATAATTTTCACCTTTTTCGCAATTCGTTTTGCCCATGTTGTTTTTCCCTAACCTTCCAATAGCAAGTCTAGACAATGGACAATACAACCTTGAAAATAAAGATTTGGAAAATGACGGATTAGAAGGTCAACTACACTTTTCATGCTCGAAACATTGTCTGTATAAATTTGTATAATGTTGTTGACTCTAATGGTTTCGATGTATCCACCCAATGCATTACATATGGAATGGGCATCCGTCCCTCCCCAATTGTGTCAATGAATACATTGCCACTTGAACAAGAAAACATTTTGTTCAACAATGGACGTTGTGCAATGTTGTCCCAACCATTAGAACAAATGGTTGTTCCATATTTGTGAATCAATTTTCATGTCCTCTTACTTACCTGTTTGCACACATCCACCTTGGATTGTTTCAACAAACATGTGCACAATCCATAGTACAACGGGGGTTTGTAGTAGGTTCGAGATTTGGAGGTTGTTTTCACAACTTTTATGAACATTAAGTGTCACACAACATTGAAGGGGATGTTCGCCTCAAACGAAAGTTGCCCACTTCTTGTCCAAATATTGTTGTTTGGCTAAATTCAATCCTTCAGGCAATGAAACATGTTGAAAGGTTCAAGTGTTGTTATTTGTGGATCTATTAGGACCCTTTGTGTTGTTTGTAGGGGGGTGAATTTTTGAACCCTTTCCATTTGAGACGTCGAAGTAGATTCTCTTTCCACTGAAGGATTTGATGTTTCCATGGCCACGTCTTCTATTCACCCATCTGAGATATGGGTTGGTACTTCCATGCTGTTTAGTGGTGGAAAGACAAGTCCACCACATCGACCAAATAATGCGTTCACCCATGGATGTGCTTTTAAAGACATTACAATTCCAGCTCGCCCATTGCCATCATATTGATAGCCCAAATGGAAAAGCATTATATCCTTGTGGTACGAAATAAAATCGTTACAAACTTGCATTCCACCTTCCTTGGCTTATATTTTGGCATCAAATACCATGGATTCCACACATTCCACCTTCCTTCCATCAATAAAACACTGTACATAAGAACAATAAACTTGATTAATATAATTAATGTATTCAACAGTAAGATCAGACTTCACCTTTAGGGCTACAATTGAAATTCGACACTAATTGCAAATGCAATATAACGATTTGAAATTCAAACACTCATAAAGGTTTCACCCCTCCTTCCCAAGGTATATGGCAATGGTTGGTGTTAAACAACACAAGGCCCACACACTTCAAAGGAGAAAGTGAGAATTGACATGCAAGGTTTACATTTTATTACTAAGCAAACCAAATTTTGTCGCCAAATCAATGGTGGACATCAATCCACTATCAATTGAACGACCCAAATCCACAAATGCGTGGTGATTGAAAAAAAAAATCAATCGCCACATGATTGGCATTGGAATGTTTTCTGTCACTAAGCTTGTGGCAATCGAAATAGGCCCAATTTCAATCACCCATAAGCTTGCCCCAAGCAACTTGAGAATCCCTTTGACCTAGGCTAACCCTATATTGATGTGACGCAATGATATGTTTGTGTCCATATGCGTCCGTTGTGTTGTGATGAACGCACGAATATTGTGACAACCTTGATCCCAACTATAATTACAATAGAAAAATCTCCATAAAATATAAATATTTTTAATTGCATTAAAAAATCACATAAATTAGACTTAAACCTCAAGGGAAGATTGTACATCATTCATGTTAACCTCATTTGGATATTCAGATTTCACTTGTTCTAGAAAATGGCAACAACCAACAAGGTGATAAAAAAATTGTGACATGTTTAATCCCGAAAGATGTCAAGATATTTTTCTTCAAGATATAATTTTCTTCTTTGTGTAAGGACTTTTCCTTCAAGCTATTTAATATTAAATAAATCTATGACTAACTTTTATGAAATCAAGTATTTGTTCTTTGATTTTGTTGAACAAGTTATATTTTTTTCTTTTTTGATTTCCTACAATAATTCCATAGCTTTTATCAATTTGACACTTACTCAAAAGAATTCTAGAGACATGATAGTAAGATCAACATCTTCAAGATTGAATGTGTTGGCATGTGCATGAATCGTTTTGGACATAAATTCACCAACTATATTTGAAATATTCATATGTATAGTGACTTGCTTTTGGTCCTTTCTTTCATCTGCCAACCCTTTTTTCAACCTATAAACATTGTTATCCGGAAAATAATGAAAATTTATTAAATATGGGTATAAAATGTTGAAACTTAGGATCGAATGCATGAGGTTCCAAAATATTTATGTTGTAGTACACAAAACAATACCAGTGATTGGTTGAAGGTAGGCAAGGAAAATAAAAAGATAGGATTAAACTCAAATTTGACCAAATTTGGTGCTAATATAAGTTTCAATCCCCATTTAAGCCCCAATGTTTTTTTTTCAATGTTCTTTTTAGAAATCTCACCCCCTTATGCCCAAACGGGGGTTCTAGTGCTATGTTTTCCTTACTTTATGGATATCTTTATTGTATCATTGGCATTTCTCTTACATGTCAAAGCCAAATTCCAAGTTTATTGTTTTCTTTTTTTGGTAATAATTACAGACCAAGCCCCATTTCTTTTGACATGTTTAATTGTCTTTGTTAAAATTAAATCACAACATCACCAATTTTGCATGCAAGTGAGACCAACACTTTAAAACAAGTTTTTAGCCTTTTAGAATTGTACATATACTTTTCACTAACATTGATCACGATAAAATAAATGCATATTTTTTGCAAGCTTCAATGTGAATCCTTCATAGCAACAACTTATATGTAGTATAAACAATTTAATTACAACAAAAAAATACAAAGGGCTTGAAACAAGGTTTCTTTTTTCATATTTGTGATTTTGTTGAATTGGCAATCATCCATAATACAATTTAGCCAAATTTGGCTATAAACAAGATATGAAAGTAAAAAAGTTTGTTTTTTTCACACTTTTGGCTACATGTTAGAACCCAATAGAGAAAATTGACAATTTTTTTAATTATAAAAAATTGGCAACAAGAATATTAAAAAAACATATTTGCCAATTTAGCCAAAAAAAAGGCTAACTTGAGATGTCTTGCATTTCCTGTTGTAGTGTGATGACTTGAATCACTCAATGATCCTTTCACATACCTTTTTTTTTTTCCTCCCTATCTCTTATTTTAAATCAGCAAGTTCTTCTTTGACAAACTTTTTTCTTGAGACTCTATGGTTTTTTTTTGTAAGATTCTTGGTAGAAGCTTATTGGTGTGAATTGTCTACACTTCTCTTTTGACTTTGATGGAAGATCAACAAAAGGTGGATAGAAAAATTGTGGAGGAGGGACAAAAAGGCTCAAAGATGACACACATGGTTCACCATTACCAAAAAAAAGTGCAATAAAAAGGTTGAAAACCCATTTTGAAGAAATTGCAATCTACTCAACTATTGCTCTCAATTAGACCTGCAAATGCTTAAGGAATAGTGCTATTTTCATGAGATTCCATCTTCTTCTTGCACACAAATAGGTATGTTGCAACACAATGAAGAAGCAAACAATTTCCAAGAGAAGAGCTCTTGGGACTTCCTTCTCCTCTTGGGAAATGTTTACATGCTTCATAAGTCCAAACGTTTTGGCACAAAAGTTAGGGATGTGATTATCAAATGGGTGGGGTCCCAAAAAAAGGGTTTCTAGATAGAATTCCTCGGAGCTATAAAAATTTAGGTGAAAGGCCACATTGGATGCTATGACATGAAGTTTGGTGGGATGTTTCTTTTTTGTGCCAGCTACCAGTGTTGGCAAGTTCTTTTATTTTAAACCCTAAACAAACATTAGGGATCCTGAAATCTCAAAGGAAAATAGTGATTTTTAGGGGTGAAGAGAACCTTTAGCCTTAATTTTTGACATTTTTTTTGGGGGCTAGGTTTTCTAGGTGTGGGTTTGAACTTTGGTTTATTCATATTTTAAAACCCTATGGTTTTAGTTTTGCACACTTTTTCAATAATCTTTGGGCCAGTTAAAACCAACTCTAGTTCTATGCACACACTCTCCAAGATGCCATATTGTTGTATGGGTATGAATTTTAGAACAAATTAAAACTAAGGATTACATAGGAACAAAGTTTTAGAAGTAATTAAAAAAAATCAAATGCCTATAAAGTTTAACCTATTTACTTAAAAAAACCCGAAACTTGCATGAATATTTTAGTTTTTTTCAAGGTTTCAATTTCAATTTGGTTCTAGCCAAAGGCTCATTCCACAATTTGATTCTTGTGCTACTTCCACCAAAAGGACATCAATTCAAAGTTCAAGCCACAATAACTTGAATCCCTTGGGGTTGACACTTCAAACCAGGGAACTTGCCAACATACCAACATTAGTAGCTACCAACACATGTTGGACGGTTCTTAGAACAAGGAACAAATAACCATCGATCATCAACCCAGGTATATGTCCACTTACCTGCAGGTTCTCAAAAATTTGAAAGACTGATTTTGGTATATAACCATAGTTCTCAGAAAATATAAAAAAGTAAAAGAAGCAGCAAGAGAACCGCCAATTCCAGTTATTGCCAAAATAAATAAATAAATAAATAAAACCCTTGAAGAAGGGCCAATTCTGGTTATTGGGAACCCAACACTGGTTGCTATCACTTCACTCCAGCCCATCATGGCCATGCCTTTGTAACTTCTTCACAATAAGAAGACAACTTAGCCACCAAGCAACATCTGCAATTTTTTGTTGAAGAAAAGTCTTTTTTTCTAAGTTCTTGAAATTTTCAAAATAGAGAAAAATAGCCACACCAAATCACGCAAAATCACTGGCAGGGACTTGGAAGTTGGGAGGAGTGTTTTAATTCCAACTAAATTTTAGTCAAAAAAGTGATTTCTGGGGTTTTCAATCATATATAAGATTTGTGTATTTGGTTCCAATCGATTAGCCAATAATATAGGAAGATGATTCAATATTAACTTTCAAGTCTCATTTATGGCCAAATTTGGTTAATCTTCCTATGAATGATGACCACTTTGGCTACATCACAAATGGACCAAAACAAATCAGTCCCAAGGTCACACATCAAAGTGGAGACCTAAAAAGTCAAAAAATGGTTTTGTGAGTGCTATGTATGTAAAAACTAGTATGGCATGTGGGATTAACCCAATTGAATGAATTTTGAAAGGGAAAATGGAACACCCTTCTTCACCCTAAATCTGAAATCAAAATTTCATTAAAATTTGAAATCTCAATTCTTAGTTAAAATTTAATTATCTAAATAATAATAATAATGACAAAATTTTCTCAAAATTCAATATCTCCCAAGAATAGGTCTAAAGATTATGAAATCGACTCCAAGAAATCGCACACATGAAGGGCTTTCCAATAATGGAAAGAGCACACCCTGATTTCTCTTTTAAAATTAATTTCAACTATTTTATTAAATTTTCAATACAAAAATGTTCAATAGGCAATAACTCGTGGACTATAGGTTTAAACATTACAAAATCACCTTGGTGCATTGTACTCATCAAGGGCTTTCTAATCAATGTGTTAACATGGTGTGGAGAGTGAAGGGCGTTGGAGGTGTTCCTCTTTTGATTTTGTGTACATTTTATTGGCAAAGGATGTCTGTGATGTTGTAAGCAAATGTAGATGCCCTCTATTTTGAGGGATGCTATTAGTGGAGGTGAGCATTTTTCTAAGCTAGACATTGTTTTTTCTGGGGTGTTCCTCCCCTTTCCTTATTTGATATGCTTCTCACAACTTGAGGATCATGACACTTGATTTGTTCCCATTCCCTTTGCAGTCCACCCTCTTTGGAGGATTTTTCATTTGCCAGGACTTGGGTCCTTCCCTCTTGTACTTTTTTCTAGCCCTTTGTTGAGTGCTTTGATATATGGATGATTGGCAGGTTTTCATCATTTCTTATTCCAAGAGTGCAGTTGGGAGGTGCTGTGATTTGTGAGATATCAAACTACCTTCCTTCACAGATAGATAGACTAGGTAACTATTTGGGTATTGTAACACAATGGCCTATAGGCACCAAGCTCTGTATGCTAAAATGTTAGACCCATCTTGTTTAGCAATAAGTTAAGTGGATTCTTTCATTCAGGCCAGGTATCCATCCGGTACTTACTGTTGGTTCTGTTAATTAGTTATGAGGTGCATTGCAAAGTTCTGTTTTTTTGTTTTTTCCTTTTTTTGTTTGACAATGAAACATGTTGATTGATTGATTGGCCTAAACTTTGGCAAATCCTCAAATGTAAGTTTGCACTCACAAAATATAATTATAAAAGGTGCTGCCATGTGGTCCAACTACAAGGGTTATGGCAGTTCAATTTTGGGCCAAGCTTATGGATAATGTGTGGTGCCATTGGGAACATATTCACATTGGAAGCAGACATTGTGAACTTGAGGCAAAGATTATGGATAATGTGTGGTGCAATTGGGAACATATTCATATTGGGAGCTGACCATAGTGAACTTGAGGAACTCGGTGTTGAGAACATTGATGAGAACACATTCAGAACTTGATGTGAACATATTGAAAACTTGATGAGAACTTTGGTGGTGGTGGTGGTGGTGGTGGTGGTGGGCACATTGGGAACACCAAAATCCAAAAAATCCAAGCCTCCCTCCCTCAAAAGAAAATCCAAAAAGCCTAGGCCTCTTAAGGCCTCCTACCTTATCTCATTATGGTTCCTAGTTTCTACCAGAGTTAGTTCATTACCCATTTTCGTGGGTAGTGGACCTTGTGGCTCCTCATGAATAGGAAGGCGTTTTCAATGGCATCAAACCTTTTGGAGGGCTAAATTAAGCTTCTTTTTTTAAAAAAATTGTTTTTGGGGCATATTTTATTATACCTCACCTAGTTCAAAGAAACTCCAAGTCCAAGTGCCCTAATTTGAGCCAAGAGAGAAGATCTTTCCAGAGTGGCAGGATATCCAAAAGGCCAAAAAACCCATATTTTATAGCAATCAAATGCGTGTGCCTGACGTACTGCTATTTAGTTGCTACCACTTTAATAGCTGGTCTATCCAAGGAAGAAGCTTAATAAAGAGCCCATTACCAATCAGGGAGTTCCTACACCACTTTATGTGTCACTCAGGGGTACTACCCATACAATAATAAACCATTCTTGTATAATTGCAAAATTGCACAGAGTTGTTTGTTTGTAGCTCTAAATAACCAACTCAAGGATGAATGGTAAGTGGTTAGGAAACAGTTTTCTGTTGGGTTCCAGTTCCCAAGCTAACTCAGCTCAGTTACTTTTTTTTTTGGGCCACCCACCAACTAACTAACAACCCTCAAGCAAGTTGTTAGTTAGTAGGTAGGTAATAAAAACAACCCTTACTTGTATATAAAAACATCTATGGTAGTGTTTCGTGTTTGGCCTACTTACCTAGTGGTTTGCCTATTTTTCTATCTATGTACCTACCTATATATGCAACCTATTTTTTACAAAATTGGTTACCAAGGTGAAACCAAATATTAACTCGGATGAGGTTCATCCACAACTGAGTAATAACAGGCATCCAGTGGACGGTGAGAGGGTTTGTGCTGGTTCACTATGGCAGGGGAAAATGGAAGTGGAGTAAAAACAAATAGAGTAATAATACCAATCATCTATCTTGGCATTACTTTTACCCCTAGTTATTTATAAGCAAAGTAACTCCCTCCTTCACAAGCGTCGGCAAAAGTTCTTTGGCACTTACTTGGGCAAAACTTACCTGGGATCATGGGCTTTTATTTATTTATTTATTTATTTATTAAAAATTCGGCTACTAACATTTCAAGGGTGGCGAAATAAATTTGTGGCAAGTTGGTCAAACTTTACCTGGGGAAGGGGGCGCGGTATGGCTGACTCATAATCCCACGGTTTGCACGTGTTCCTTTAACCACGTAGTGGTTACATAAACGTTGAGTGCAACTGCAGGTATACCACGTGATTTAACTAGAACTCCTATTGTGGTCTGTGCCATTGGCCCAAGTGTGAACTCGTTACCCAACTAATTTCTCCTTCCAAAATTAGTTTTCCTATTAATTAGTTGAATTTTAAATAATTTTCAGGGGAAAAAAAATTCAAAATTCAATATCTCTCACACCATAGGTCTAGAAATTGTGTGAAATCAAGTTCCAAGAAATCCCATTTACTTACATACTTACTTACTGAGGGCTTTTCAACAATACAAAGAGTGAACCCCAATTTTCTTTATAATTTTTTTTAGCTTTAATTTTCAATAACTCCCACACCATAAGTCCAAACAAATACAAAACCACCTTTGTGCACTCCTGCTCCAATTTTTTAAAAATTTATTTTCCCCTGGTGACCCATCATCATTGGAAAACAACCAAAAAATTTGGGGGCTATTTCAATAAACACAACGCCCATTCCAAAATGGCCCCCAAAGTGCTGAGGAAAAAGAAGCCGGGTAAACTTCATGCACTTCAAGGACACTAAAAAAATTCAGAGTGGGTCTTTGGTCTTTTAAGTGAGCGGGGGAGATGAACCATCACTGTCAAAAGAGTGAGGACTTGGGGACGACCAAAGTGAACCAGCACTCACCAGCACACCATCCATCCACTGGATGCCTATTATTATCCACATCAGTTGTGGATGAACCTCAGCTGAGTTAGTATATGGTTTCACCTTGGTAACCAATTATGTAAGAAAATAGGTCTCATATATTATAGGTAGATAGGCAGGAAAATAGATAATTACTAAATAAGTTGATGATTTATACATAGGTAAGGGCTGTTTTTACTACCTACTTACTAAGTAATAACCTGCTTGTGAGTTGTTAGTAGGTAGGTAGTTTTAAAAAAAAAAGCATCTGAGATGAGCTAACCACCACGGTTAGCTAGGGAACTGGAACCCAACAGAAATCTGTTTCGTGACTACTTACCATCCATCCTTCATGGTGGCTTTGTGGGCACTGGGGAGGGAGGTATGGGTTTAGGGTTTAGGGATACAGACAGATATGGGCATGTGTAAAGTGTGCAAAGATTTGCAGCAATCTCCGTCAGGAACAAGGAATAGTAAGTTCAAGTACTGTAGGCTGGTTTGCCTGCCTGCCTGCCTGCCTGCCTGCTATGTGCGTGCCATATATTGGTGTTTTTGTTTTCCCATTCTTTTTGCCCATTCTTTGTTGGACACTGAACCTAAGTAGGTAGGTACTTACCTATTCCGTTTCGGGGTGGGAGCTTGATAGCTAGGGTGTTGTTGAGAAGGGCTATGAATTCAGGCAAAAAATAGTGGCAGCCAATATTAGGAATAGAATTTCCATGCAACCAATGAGAAGTCGCGTCCTGGAGTGAAGAAGGGGCTAGGGCCTCCCTTCTTTTCTTTTCTCAACATCGTCCACTTTGCTGCTGGCCAACAAAACGGTGACGGAAGCTGAGTGGCAGATTACAGCGGCACTAAAGTTAAAACATCTTTCCCCTTAACTACAACACGGACAGTTTAAACGACGAAAAAAATCCTTCCAACTGGTAGAAACAAAATTGCTGGTTTTTTTTTCCTTTTTGCTTGCCTCCTCATTTCAAGTACTAGTGTAGCCTGTGCCCCTGGCCCAAGTGTGAAGGGCTCTGCTGGTTTTTCCTTTCAAACCCAATCTTTTTGAATTTCCATCAACAAAATCCACTCAAAAATCAATATCTTCCACACAGTAGCTTTGAAAATTGTGAAATAAAAACTTTATTAAATCTGATTCACCTAGGGCTTTCCAACAACACCAAAAATGCCCCCAAATTTCAAAACAGTTATCAGTTTTGATTTTATTTAGTTTTCATTGAAAAAATGATTCAATAATCAATAGCTTCCACACCATAGTTCCACATAATATAAACCAAGTCAATGCACTTTACTCATTAGATCTTTCCAAAAATACCAAGAGCAGAGCATGAAACCCCATGATTTGGGAAATTTCAACATGACAAAACAAAACGAAAGAAACTACCTTGCTTAAGTAAACCTTAACTTGACACTTTAAGGATAGAGCATTAAAAATGTAAGGGGCACACACCCAAAAAAATCATCCCATTAGCAAATTATAATGTACCCAATTTCAAGTGAAACTGTAATTTTCTATCCATCCAAGCATTATATACGAACTTCCAAAGTGGGTACACCTAGACACCTATTATGGGTAAATAGGGGCCCATTTCTACTGCCATATCCTCCTATTTATAATATCTTAACCTCCCATACTAATAGTTCATGAACTGAAATATGGTAGCCCTTGGCATTATAACAATAGATGCACCAATGTAAAACCACTCATGTGTTGCAACAAAAGTAAATCAATGTGTCACTAAATGTGTCAAAAATTACATTATCGAATGCTAGACCAATTAACCCAAAATGCCCAAAAAGGTATTACAAAAATCCTAATGCATTATAATAAATTTGATTACATGCAAAGCTTAAATAACCTACACACAACCTCACTGCTAATCCTTGCCATTGAGTGCCGTTGCTTCTTGTGAACATTGTCAACAACCTCAATAACCCAATTTCACTTTAGAACTTCATTCCACATATGAACTAAATGTCGAGAACCTCCATGGACCCATAGAGGTTTGATCAATGTTAGGTGCAAACATCTCACCCTTCTCTTCATACCTTTTGTTTTTTCAACAGTTGTGTTCATGTTGAACTTGTAAATCTTTAATATAACATCACATAATGGAGTTCGATATACATTCACCTACAAAGGTGCATTAGTTTTGATGCCTACATGCACAACATTGCCTACTTCAACACAACATCACACATACCAAACATCATCAAATTTCTTTTGAAATGTTTGCTCATCCAACTTCTAGCATTTCAAAGATTCCTTTTCAGCCTTTTCGGTAATTCATGCCTCTTTTGAGGTGAACATCTCTTTTTTCCAATTGTTTCTCTCCTTTGTAATAATATCTTTGAATACCAATTTTCGCTCTAACACCTTCATGTCATGATCACTTTGTCATCATAATGCTTTTGGAATAGTCAATTAAAAGTTCTTCATTTGAAGGTTAGCAAGTTGACCAAAATTGAACTTCTAGCAGTGTCAAGAACTATGAAATTTTGGTTATGGGTGCCTTTAGGGTCGTTAAAACTACTACGTGCAAATTTAGTGCCATTGGGGTCATTGAAGTTACTATGCATGAACTTAGTTAAATCTCATCCAAGTTGGTTGAAGCTTGCATGTTGGTTTGGCCTTTTGTGGTTTCATTTCCAAATTTATCCCATTGCCCATCAATGTCAACATAATAGTGGCATACATTGCCTTGATCAATATGATGGATATTTTGACCCAACAACTTTTCAACCTATAAATCTTAAGCTTGAACATCTAATTTTGGCTCTGTGAACTACTTGTTGGGTTACACCTTTCCTGCCATTGCATATGGGTTAAGAGGCCAAATCTCAATGGTCTTGAAGCGCTTGCAGGTGTTTGATTCATTCAATGTTTTTTTGAGAACCAAGGACACCCATTATGCCATATGTAGATCACGAGGTGTAGCAAGAGGGTTCTTATGCCTACTCTTTAAGAATTGGAATGATATTATGGCAACTCTTGTAGGCATAAAATCATCTAGCAAAAATGATCATGAATTTAAACATACCCAAATCATGAGGCATAAGAAGGTTATTATGCCTACTTCTTAAAAGTTAGAGGGATATTATTCTTACTTATATAGGCATACTATTCCTCCTCCTTTTTAGGAAGGATATTCATGAATATAAGATGCACGTCAAATACATTACAAAAAAATTCTAAGTGTTTTATGTGATACGAGTAGCATATAAGCACAAGTTTCACTTCCTTGTTCATTCTTTTGGTATGAACATCATGTTTTGCACTAGGTTGATAAATGGAATTTTTGTTTCCATGTATATTCAATTTGACAAGTTTTGATCCATTCCACAAAATGATGCCAACTTAGGATAATGAGCTACAACTAATACCAAATTCTATATGTTTTCTTTTCCCTTCTATTCAAACTATCAAGCCCCAAGTATTCATGGATTTTTTTAAAAAACATTTGCATACCTAGCTTAATGTTCATTTTAATTGTTCACAATTGCTTTGTCAAATTAGTTGAGCAATGTTATTCATGTGTTGATATTCAAATACATTATACCAAACGTATTATTCATTGAAATTTCATATTAATGCCATGTTGGAAGAAAAATGCACTAACTAGTATACATACCATATTGGTATAAACCTTCACAAAATGTTTTATATAAGTGTTTGATTTTATAAGGTACCAAATATTAAGACTTGGTTGGGAACTTGGTATGGTCAAATGTTAATACCAAACCAACAATGATGAATAATTTATTGGACAAGAGATTGCACAACACATAGTTTGGGTCTATGTATTAGTCTCAAGAAACCTATTTACATAACTTAAAACAATGGTAGCCTCATCATTGCCCAATATGATCAAGTTTTTACGGCCTTTTCTCAAATTTGCCCTAAAATGACTTGAGCCAATATTGACATCATACCAATATTCCTCATTTCTCTTGTTCATTCTTCAGTATAAACATATTGTTTCAAATAATGTGGGTGAATGGAAACTTGTTATCTATATATATTGATATATTTAATTCACTATACAAATATTTGCAATTCAAAATAGGATCTACAAAAAAATCAATTCCAAATGTTTTGTTCAGTTACGTTTGGATAAGTGTTTGGCACACATTTAATATCTTGGATGGTTTGTCACATGGTATATGTAATGGCATTTATTATTAGACCAATGTGCAATACATGGTATTTGATTATAAAATATTTTGGTCCATATTTGAACTAGGTGGGTATAAAAATTTACTTTTGATAATTTTTTATTCCATGTTAGCTTACATGGGGATGTGGTACACTACTTCAATACCCATAACCAAAAAAATTTAGCTATTGCAAGATTGGTGTGAATTAAAAGTGAAGTCACATAACAAGTTGGTTGGAGTTTACATGTTTCCAAATAATAATGGTTGGTAAACAATATTTTTAAAATTATTCTTTATCTTGTTACCACTCTTCAAACAAGTACTAAGAAATGTTAGCAAGTACTTGCTATTTGATTCAACAACTATAAATACAAATGTATTGAACAAAACAACAACAAATCACCCCAAAATCAAAACAACATTATATTTTGTAAAGCCAAATCAAGAAGCTCAAAAAAATGATTAAAGTAAATAATGATTCTAAGAATGTGTGGGCATTCTAAAAGTGTTTCAATTCAAATTCAAACAAAAAGATCACCTAATTTTGTAACCATCATCCAATATGCTCAATAACTTATACAATAGTATAACATGCTCAAGTAATAATATTTATGTACCTTATATTAAAATGTATTTTTTAGCATGGTATCATTAAAAGAAATACAACAATTTGTTTCAAATTATGGCCCCGTGAATCAAAACATCTATGGTTAATCCTAGTTGTACTACTAACTATTCTTTAAATTTGAAATGTCAAATTTGTAATTGACTTGGAAATTAAAATGAAAATTTTTAAGTTGTAATGAATTTTTCACATAAAACCAATGTCATGTTCAATATCCATTGGTATTGATCCCCTTGTTACTTCTATTCATACCTTATCTAAAAATTCTGTATTTATAATTATTCTACCTACAATTGATGTTCGGCATTTATTTATTCTCAAGAGGGCGAGTTGCAAAGAAATTGACCTCACACTACCAAATTTTCAAGAAATTGAACCATGCACCCATATAATATAGGTAATAGTGTAAAGCATTAGGTCAGTATATTGAATGTACACACTAAATTCAATGTGCATTATCAATATAACACGGAGGTATTATGAATCATTGTCATGTTCATTAATGTGCCACATTTTATAAGATTCTTGGATGAATCATATGTAGTTCAAATGAAATGTGTGCTTGTGGAAAACCTTGCATACCTTGAGGTGTAGTTATAACATCCAATATTTTTCCAATAATTCAAACACTTGTGCAAGTGTTGTACATACTCATGTGGTGCTTTATTAAAATACATCAAAATTGTTCATTTGTAACAAAAACAAAAGGCTATTGTATTAACATCTATTACATAATTATTTGAAATCATTTCAACTTTTTCTTAAGACCTAATGGAAGAATCTTCCAATGGTGGAGTCAATCCTTTCCATTACAATTCATTCCTTAAAATGTTATTTTCATTCAAAATATCTTGTTGAAAAGGCAAGTTGCAACTAGCCATTCAACCTCAAGTTAGCATGTTCATTAAAACCCAAATGTCCAATGGGTTCAAGTAAGTCCTAAAATGTTGGGTGTTGTTATTTCATGAGCTTGTGAACATGAACATGGGCAAGTGAGCATGAGCAAGGGAACATGATTGAATCTTTTTTTAAATAATAGGATTTTTAAAAATATTTTATCACACCTAGGACAAAATATTTGGTGACGTGGAAGAATAGTATGCCACATGTCATGGATGAATGATATTTATGGATGAAAATGTGGATGAAAAATGACAATGGATGAACTTCTTCATGAACATTCACAACAAGTTTTGTTTTGCAAAAAACCGAAGAAATGAAATAGGATATAAGAAAATTATGTTGGTTTATTATGAACAATTTGTCACATGAAATGTTTGAGTTACACTTGAACTAGTATGTCATATTCCAACTTTGCAATATTCAAACCATATAAAATTTGATATTACATCAAATTCAATGGCACATAAACATGTTGACCCACCAAGAGGTATGTGCTTATTCAAACATTACCTATCCATTACAAAGAGCTATGCAACCATTAGGAATTGAAACAATATCAGGTATCCCAAGACACCTTACCATTTAAAATTATTTAAAAATTTCATTCACTTTCTCAACCCCTTGGCAACTTGAACAATGAAATAACATTCTTTTTATCTTTGTTGCTAATTTGCATGTGGAATACCTCAAATTGCATTATTTGCACGAATACTTTCTAGTTGCATCCTCTTTTTTGCAACCACGTGCTTGTAATTGTAAAACCTTTCTGCTACAATGGCAAAAAGAAAATTGTCACCAATTGTCAAACCAAACACATTGGAATCTATGATTGAATACACATTAATCACAAGCATATTAGAAAGAATTTGCAAGATGACAAAAAAACCATTGGAATATCCAAGATATAATTGTTCGAAATTAGAACATGAGGAACATAATGGAAGAGGGTAATTGACAAAACAAAAGAATGGGTGGCATGGTGATGGGCAAATGTGAAGATGGACAAAGAGAGTCTTTCTATAATGAAACAAATTTGAACATTTCCAAGAATGATATGGAAGCCTACAATTTTGCATTGTTTACACATTCAATGGATTTTTTCAAAGAACGTGTGAGTTTAAAGAAGCTGATTCCAAAACATTTTTTCACAAGCTTATTGAACAATTTGTCAACAAAGGACTTGGTAACACTTGGGAATTTGCTATCCACAGAATTCATGAATCCTTGATGATGACTTTATGCAACTTTAAGTAGGCAAGCTTGGGTTCCACAAGAATTGAGGAACAAAGTTTTAAAACAACTAGTTAATCGTTAGATGATACGGTCGGCCATGAAACCACAAAACATGTATGATATTAGAAAAAAAACGATGAATTAGAAATTGAATGAGAAACCAAAATCCTATTGTTTACATTGAATCATAGTTCAAGAACGTGTGAAGATGAATATTTGTTCAAAGTATGAGATCACAAAAGGAAATATTTATTTATGAAAAATTAAAATAAAATTATGGCTAAATTTGAACAATCTTGAACAAACCTGTAATGACTGTTGAAACGAACAATTAATAAAATTTTTAAATCAAAACAGTAAATGTTAATCAAAATCATATACATGATGTTGTGGTTGTTGAGACAAATGTAATTGTTTTGCCATTTAAAGTTGTTCATATGCAATTGTTTCAAACTCACCAACACAAACCAAATGGTCCAATGACAACAATGTTTGTGATGTTTGATTTCAATGCAAATTTTGACTAGACAACTACAAATATATTAGGAAGTAGACATGTTCCCAAACGTCTGCTATTTTGTGCATACAATTTAGATTTTATTTTGGTCTTGCTCGTGCACTCATGCTCATTTGTTCATGTTTGTGGGCTTGTGGACTATGTTTAATGACCTCTTTACATCCAAATATCAATTGAAGCCTAGAGAATGTTTTGAGTGTTTCACACTTGATATGAAGGTCTATGTAGGAGTGCAATGAAGTATAGGAATAGTAGTTGCCAGAGGCATGAACTGGACACATGGCATGGAAATAAAAATGCAAATAAAAAACGATTTGAAGCCACATAAAGCCAAAGTGCTAGTGAAGTGATCACAATTACATGTTACACACACTATGCATGACACAAGTAGGAAACATAGTTGCTATGTTAATTATAATGTTTTAGTGTAGTCAGTCCCATCCAAACAATCCAAAAATATATAAACAATTTTCAAGAGGCCATTGAATATAATAATCTTAGAGCGACCCTATAAAATTATGGACTTTGGGAGATGTTTACAATTTTGTAACATTGCATGAATAGAGTTTAAAATCTTTTGATGAGCTTCAAAGTAACAATCAAAGAAAACAAGTTATGTGTAAAATTGTTCATTTCCACAATGTCACGATATCCATATCCTAGGCACTATTGTCGAACACCAAGGGATTTGGACAATTACCTTTTAGTAAATAGAAGAAAGTTAAAAAGTATAGATGCAGAGTTCCAGGTAGAGGTTAGGTACTGGGCATCTTATAACCACTTGTAGGACTATAAGATATATGGGATAGTGATAAAAGTGGTTTGCCTAGAGTTTCAGAATAGCTTACAACAACCTCTTGGAGTCAATCCATGGCCAACACACCTAACTAATCAAAACTATATAATGCAATTTCACAAGTAGTGTGATTACCTATTCGGATTTCAAGCTAAGAGGAGAATAAACAAATCACTTTTGTTACAAAATTGGCCAAGGACCATTTCTAACATTGAAGATGATGAATATCAAACACTAATATTCACTTATAGTAGAGAGTTGGATTCCCTAGTATCAGCCAATTGCATTACTAGAAGCCCAGAGGAAGAAGAAAGCTCCCCACCACACATAGAAGATGTGGTGATGGAATCAAAAGAGGAAACAAAGAATACTCTCCCACCATTCCAAGGATATGAGAAATGGACTCAAAAGACATGACCCTAACGCCTACACCACAATCCATAGTGGGTTCGAACAAACTAAACAACTCACCAATGGAACCGAACTTAACTCAATATATCCGAAGCACAATCTATAAACGCCTATGAAATTGGCAACAACTACAAACCATGTTAGGAGAAGTTAACAAGTTTCTATAAACAAGGTTCTTTGAGACTATGATGCATGAAAAAATATATTTTGTATGAAGAAAATGATTTTTGAACTGATATGCATTTTTGAGGTAACGAAGTAGTATGTTTACTATCTTTGGATAAAACATCGAGGGAAAAAATAGCAGTAAAAAATGCATAGGTTAATTCAAGTTGACGATACTATTGGTTAAAAAATGGGCATCACATTTTGAGATATTTGACAAAAGTGATATCCCAAATCTTGCATTTCATTTTTTTATAATAAAAATTTAAAATAATTGAAAGTCATGTACAAGGAACAATAAACCATTGCATACATGTGAATGACCTTCAATATGCTACACCTTCAAAATTAAAATGGATCAATAAAAGTCTAGACTATAAAAGTATATCAATCTTGCCAATAAAATTCTACATGTAAAGTATATTAGAAGAATTACAAGCACTGAAAATCCATTGAGTAGTCAACAAAGATCAATGAAAGAAGTAAATAACAAAAACCATTGTTTTGGCATGAATCCAAAGTGTCAAAATGGATTATGGATTTTGTGCATTGAACTTCAATTTTGGAGAAATTTGAATGAAGAATGTTAGATAATGGATCATGCACAATCAAAGGAGGAAAGGAAAAGAGACTCCATAATGAAGTAAATCAAATAAATATGGTACAAGGGATCAAGAGGTCTTTGGATGGTGAAATAATTTGAAGCATAATACCGATTACAAAAATTTCCAAAAGAAAAATAAAAGCAATGAAATTGAACTTGCCACCCAACCGTAGGATCACATAAAGGATTCAAAGACTTAGTGATCCACCCCCGAGCTCAACAAACAAGATTTACTTCACTTGATGGCCTCATCATCAACTAGAGATCTAACATAAGGATCATACTTAATATGTTTTTTAATGATAGGTGGTGAGATCATGGAAACCATGACTTGGGCTTCAGCTTCAACATACGAAGGCAACATGAAGTTCATAAATGGACTAAGCTATAAATCCTCCATTGAGAAAAAAACAAAACCCATGAAAACATGTGATGGAAGCCCTCTATAAAAATACAAGAGGTGACAATTAGGAAAAATAGAAAGGAATCCACAACAACAAATTCAAAAAAAAGATGAAAAGATAGACTTATTCACAACCCAAATTTTGTTTAAATTGCTTTGATAGTGGGAAGTCTTCATCATCCAATCGTATAACGCAGTGTTTTCCCACAGGGTTGGGAACCTCACTAAGCAGTTGCAACACCTCCATGTTCGATTCAAGAGCTAGAATATGATCATGAAGGATTTGGTAAGCTTTAATGTTATTGTTTGCTTGGAGCATGAAAGTTAGAAACAAAAATGGGAATGAAAGTAAGGAAAGACCTAAATGAAAGGAATCTGAGTGAACTTGTAGAGGTAGACAAGTCCACAACCAAGGATTTCGATTGAGAGTGGATTTCTATTAAGGCTTGAAGAGTCACAAGAATTTCCTTGACTGTCTGAAATGGCCTTCCATTCTTAGACTTACTCATGGAAGACGCATCAGTATAGTTGTAAAAGACATCCTCATTCCAAACATTGACCCCCTTTTGTAATAAGTCTCAAATGTGGGGGAAAACACAAGAAAATTCAACTATGGACTCGACTTGCCAAGATCCCTCACCAATAAAATAACCCGATTCAATAAGGTATGTAACATTCTAGAGGAGAGAACAATGAAAAGGGGGACATGCAAAATATTGTAAACTAGAGAAGGGGAAAAAACTAGATCAATACCTTCATGGAGGGGTCCTCCAAGCTAGTAAGTCGTAGAGAATTTATAATTGCCCACTTCATCCAAATATGGAAACTATAGCTTTCTAGATATGATCGAATCTCCTTCAAAACATGGAGATTGTTAAGGTAGAAAAGCAAGATTGCCCCATCACTTGCTAGGAACGTGTTTGCAAAGTTGAAGATAGGCACCACATGGTCTTCAACTAGCCTATTCCAAACATGAATATTTGTTGGGAAAGTTGAAACAAATGGCATGGGAAGGTCCTTTGGAACATCAACAAGGACAAGGCTCACCTTGCCCTCAAGAGTTGCTTGCAAACGGGGAGATGATGAAATTAGAAAACTAGTAATCAATTACAAGGAAGAAAGGATAAAAAATGAATTGAGAAGGGAGCAACCTATAAAATGATTTTTGAAATTCTGACGAATTTTTTAGGCCACTTCATGGTCTTTTGCCTTTGTGAGGCGATGGTCAGCCAAGAAAATGGAAGGGCAATGTAATGCCATCTAGCTAGCCTACTAGATGGAACTACATTGGGAATAGGCATGATGGGGGTGTAATGTGGAGGAGAAAGAACCACCACCCTCAGAGAACCCTGAGGAGGAGTGATTTGTGCAGATGGGGTATTCCCATGTAGAGGAACCTTGACATACTCCCTCGTCATGTCCAGAGTGTTTTAAGTATATTTAACCTACTCCTTCCCCTTCCTCCTACCTCTTTTCTTGGATGCTTCAATTGGAGTAATTAAAGACACCTAAAGCCCATACTAAAACCTAGGATCAATTCTCTTGCAAAGGGCGATTTCTGATGATGGAGTGCAATCTTTTGGGCAGTCAAGGTACCAACCACAGTCCAAAAGGTGTGAAGATGACCAATCCTTGAGAAGGTCTTTGTGAAACATAGAGATGTTCGCCTTGGGGATCACACCAAGGAGGTGTGGTAGTTGGTCAATTGTTCTAATTAAAGGAGAACATGGTAGAAGTATTTGCTGCAAAAATGGATCATATAAGATAGCAAAAGGAGGAGGATGAAGACTGGAAATTATACCATGAATGTAGAAATCAAGCCACTAATGCCGAAATTTCAGCATCAAGAATTAGATTGATATCCATGTTCTAGAATATAAATGAAGCCCCAAACTACACAAGGAATAAGCATATGATGTTTATTTGCAAAACTTTCTTTTGAAAGCCTCCTTTGCATCAATTTGTTATTCCCAGCTCTTGCTTCCCCAAAATTCCATCTTGAGTTTTGAATTCTCAAAAGAAACCAAACTCCCAAATGGATTGCCTCCACCTTTGGATATAGTAGGCAAGATAAACAACTCCATGGACATTTCTGACAATTAATTCAAGGTCGGAGATCATAGAATCATAGAGCTTGAAAGTTTTCACCTCCAACTACATGAGACAAAAAATAAAATATTAGAGTTAAAATAGTTTAAAATAATGGGAAATATCCAAAGACTAAACTGAATTAGGATGTTCACTTGATGCCAAAATGTGGCCTTGTGGAGACACTTATCAAACTGAGCATCAAAAAAACCAAGAGTGGGAAATTTCTTGGCCTTTCAAAGAATGCCTGACTCATTCCACTACTTGAACCAAACAACCTTCTGTTCAAGAGATACACACATGTAAGCTAGCATTTGCAACTTTTCTATGAACATTTCTAGTCCAAAGTTCATGTCATAATGAACTTGGATTTCCTGGAGGAAATCAGTGTCAAGGGCAAGATCACACACATGAAAGTGCTTGCAAAAAGTAGAGTAGTGGTCCTTCCTGACCAACTCCATTGCCTTTTCCATTTGTTCTTTAAGCTTGATGGGGGAGCAATTAGCCTCCGAGGGGAACTTCTCATAGTAAATCTTGACAATGACATCTCCAACAATTGAGATCTTATGCTACAAAAAATAATCAAGAGATTGAGGCATGTGAAAAATGTTACCAAATAATAGCCAAGAGGCGACATACAAAAATCAAATAAGAAGGAATAGAATTTGGCTCACTTGTACATGTAATCAAAGAACTTAGAAGTAAGAGAATGCCAAGTCTTCTGAGATTTGCTTTGGCATCTTTTATACACATCTATAAACAAAACTTATTGGAATTGTTCCAAAAGCATGATACCAAAGGACTTGATTCAAAAAAATTCATGGATGAGGTTAAGTCAAACATGATTTAACTCCACAAACCTTCCCACAATTTTTTTTTCCCAAACAACCAAAGTTGATAACATTGAACATTAAATTGCAACATATTCAAATGCAAGTCTTTAAATCAATGATAAGAGTTAATGAATTACCTGTTCAAGTCTATCATGGCTATCAAAAGTTCAACCGGCCCATGAGAGGTGTCCATCAAGATGGAGTCCATATAAATATGCTAGGAAACATCATCACCATGGACATGACGAATATATGGCATTCAGGCTTGTAGCTTGTGGTTACCATCTCACACGAAAAACATATGTCTAGAGAGAGATTTCACATCAAGATTTGCCAAGAGGAAGTCTTCAAACCTCTAATTTTTTGAACGTTAGTGGGGATTCCATCTAGCCTCATGATCATCAACAAACTCCTCTTGTCCCTTCCAATTCAATGGGGACACATAAAAGAATTTGTCACCCTCGTAGTATCCATAGTGGAAGGCCTATTCCATTTTGAGAACATCAATTTTCAAGGCAAGGCGAACTACATGCATCGATATCATCTTGCAAAAAGGAATGTTCATCTTGGCCTTGTGTTTGGGAAACATTTTATACTTCTCCAAAATCGTTATGGTGTTGATTTTGTTCATTTGGACAACTTCAATTGTCCTATCAAAAGATAAGTTGTCCAACATCTCCGCACTTCCAAAAACCTACAAATCACATGAATGTGCTGAAAAGAAAAGAAAAATTAACAAGAAAGCATTCCTAAAGGTCAAAGCATCCTTGTCTAACGTCCATAATTGCAAGTTGTGCTCCTTTAAAACCCTACAAACTACATGCAAGATGAATAACACACCATTGCAAAAATGTAATATGAAATCAATAAGATAAAACAAAAACATTTTGAAAATGAAGAATTAGGGTTATTCACAGCCATCGGTGCCATCTCTTGGTGCCAAGAGGTTGCACTAAAGGTTGCAAAAGACCCAAATTCCTTATGGGAGTTGGCACCAAGCGTCGTGAAGAACCGAAGTTCTTCACGACTTTCTTTGTTACGAAAATTCAAACTACAACTCGGATTCTCACAACAAGGCTTGTGATTATTTTGTTTAAAGTAAAAAAAACTAAAAAGATGGTCATACTTGAGTTCGGTCATGCCTTCTTGCACCACCAAAAAAGTTTGATTTTTCATGGCTATTGTCATCAACTTTTAGCACTGGGAGTTAGTGCCCATAGCCATGAAGAATCAAGGCTCTTCACAACCACGGTTTTTGTTTTGGGGTCTTGCAAGAGGAGTGGCCGACCTTGGCTGTTTATTTTTATTATTTAAAAAAATAATTTCTCATAATAAGGAAGGCCAAGCGTGAACTTGGCCGCACATTCCTTTGCAGTCGAACTCGCGCTTAGCCTTCTTCACAACCATCAAGGCCAAGTGTGAGCTCGACCATGCAAAAGTGTGCAGCTAAGTTCATGCTTGGGCTTCCTTGCTGCGAGAATTCGAACTATAGCTTGGATTCCCATAGCAAGGTTTGCAAAATTTTATTTTTCAAAAAAAAAAAAAAAAAAAATAAAACAAAAACTTGGCCACTCCTCCCAAATTTTTATAAAACACAAAAAAAAAAAAAAAAAACACACAAATTATAATATAA
>Ga0116231_10004094_pt1 | contig 29748 bp, 25 predicted proteins | sample S1TSphgellanicum_2_FD_89695 | JGI IMG/M metagenome (GOLD analysis project Ga0116231, IMG submission 89695) | Host-associated microbial communities from peat moss isolated from Minnesota, USA - S1T2_Fd - Sphagnum magellanicum MG | ecosystem: Host-associated > Plants > Peat moss > Unclassified...
GCCGTGCGGGGCCCCCCAGCCCCCGTGGGGGCCCCACCCCCCGCAAAAGCGAAAAAGCGCGCGCGCCAAAAACACTGTTTCCGCGGCAAACCCCCCCCCCCCCCCCCCCCCCCCCACAAACAACCATGCAGGACTGCACACTGACACCCACAACACTTATCCTGCACACTGACACCAACATATTTGTCCTGTACACTGACACCCACAATACTGGTCCCGCACACTGTCACCCACGACACTTGTCCTGCACACCGACACCCACATACTTGTCCTGTACACTGACACCCACAATACTTGTCCCTGCACACTGTGACACCCACAACACTGGTCCTGCACACTGACACCCACAACTCTAACAAAGTCCTGCACATTAATAAAAAACACACACACACACACACACACACAAATGTTTCTTCCATGTGAATTTAATCTCATAAAATTAAATAAAATTAAAAACCCTGTTCACACTGAACTGGATTCCAACAACAAATTGAACCCCACCATAAAAAAAAAAAATTAAAAAAATTTAAAAAATTAAAAAAACCTTTGTTCCATAGAATTGACCAGAGATGCATCAAAGCAAATGCCATAATAGTGCCTTGGATACCAATTTATGCTCATATTTTTCAACATTATGACAGACTAATCATGTTTACATTGTCGGGTAACTCAAGGGAAGAGTAAGTTGTTGGGCAATCTAATCTAGTCGGCATGCAACGACAAACTTCTTGCAGATTGTATTGCTTACTAAGTAAGAACAAAGGCTGAACAAGGCCCCATTTGGTGCACCTCTAAAATGTTGTCGACTACTAAAATGTCTTATTTGTTTGGCACAAACGATAGCACTTCATTTGCTGACGTTTTGTAGTCATCCTCAATAAGTTATAAAACATTTCAAACATGGATTTGCCAAGGTACACAAGCCCCATTTCAGATGTGTTATAATATAAGTAGATATATTGTCGAGTTTATCTCAAATCTCCCTTTTGTTGTTGTCCTTTCCCAACTAGGGTTCCATGTGGAGATGACATAGAATGGCTATTATAAGGCCATTGTAAGACTAGGGTTGTAACTTGTCGTGTTTCAGGCTCCCTAAACGTATCCATTATTAGAGTTATCCGTGTAAAGTCACCTTGTCTTCACCCCTGTCTTTGGTCCTCGTTTCACCCCCTATATCCCCTCTTTCAGTGGTATTCACAAAGTAAAGAAATTTCATTAAATCTCAGTATTATGAGACGCTGAAACTCATCATTTGATGCACAAGGTTCGAGAGTAACTATCATAGTTGTACAGGTAGGAGCAGTGAAAATATATGTAACAGCAGTGGAGACGCTCAGGAAAAAAAGAAAGAGTGAGTATGGAACTCAGTTTATACTACTACCACAAAAAATTGATGGTAAATCTTTGATGGTTTGCTCCATGCATGTAGGCTGTGTCAATCTCAAGGTAGCATCACACCAGGTGTTTGTCTTGGTGACAAGTCAATGGCTATAGATGACTCTTTTTAGACTTTGTATTCATGTGTGCAATGTTGTTAGTAAACACAAAAAATTTAATGTGGCATCCCAAGTCGATGGAAATTTCGAATGTCACTAAAACAAAGGGTTTTGTGGACTAAGTGAGTGATCCTTCTAAAGCCTAGTCTTCAAGCATGTGTGATGGATTCATAGTCGACATGTGCCTAGTCCATATGAAAACTAAACCTTATGAATTGGTGAAATCTTAATCCAAGACATGTAAGTTCAACCTCTATGTGAAATGTTGTTTGCATTCACCAGAGGTTTTATGATCAATGCCCAAATTTGTGTTTGTGTTTGAGAGGCTTTATTTGAAAGTAACACTCATAGGTTTAAACCTCATATTAGATCATAAATGCCAAATTTCTTTGGATGTGGTATTTTGTATTTTCCTTGCACTTTTTGTTTTTTTTGCATGTGTGAAATTTTAATACTTTGGAATAAATGATTTGTAAACCAATTTTTATTGAACATCTCTTAAACTTTTCTAAGGTTATAACTCTATCCATTTTGAAGTGGACATTTAACACTTAAGATGGGTCCAATGGGGAATCTATTGTTGTAGGGGTTGTGATAATAATGAACATTTAGTTATATATTGTAGTAGCCTTTTAAGTTTAGTGGTGTAAATATAAATATGTCAATTGTTTTTTGAAAATTACACCTTGAAGTTAAGGAAACTCTTTGATATCAATGTTGAAAATTTGAAATAATTGTGTAGGTCTAAAAATTTCAAAAATTATCAATTTTTTTTTGCTAAACTTGACTTTGAAAATAAAAATAAATAAATAAATAAATAATATATACTAGATAAGGTACTACAACATGTGTTATGTAAAGAAGGATGTTATTATGGGTTCTAATTATGAGTATGGACGGGACTCTAAATCTTTTTTGTTTAATTGTCCCCTCTTGATTGTAGTGAGAAGAAAGTAATTTCTAAACTAATCTTAATATTTGACCCAAGGAATTCTCATGTCATGGCATACAGCTCAGTGTTTTTATTTTCAATTTTGTGATGTTGCTCAAATGGGCAATCATCCATAAGTATATTTAGCCAAATTTGGCAATATCAAAAAATGAAAGTATAAAATCTCAAGCACCCATTCATACCGTAGGCAATTGTGAAGATTTTTGATGATCCTAAAAATAAAAATATTAATTTTTTGGATTTCTTTTTATAAACATGAAAGTTGTTACAAAATATTGTTTTTCCAATATATTTTTGGAAAAATGGCGAAAATTTCCACAAAAAAATAAAAATAAAAATTCATTGGCGTGGCCTGGTATGATAAAAGCAACCATTGTAATTTGTGAGTGTTCCAGGGTATTTAGTGATGTTTGAACATTGAACCTAAATCCTGTTACTAGAGTTAAGCTAGTATTAGAGTTAACCTGACTCCTCTGATTTCCTCTCTTGTTAATCTCTACCTAATTACTCTGCTGCCAGGAAAGCTTGTTATGACATAGGCATGAAACCCAACTGAGTTGACATCAGGTTTCACCTTGGTAACCTATACTGTAAATTTCATCCAATTGAGTTGACATCAGGTTTCACCTTGGTAACCCATCCTGTAAATTTCATCCAATTGAGTTGCCATCAGGTTTCACCTTGGTAACCTATCCTGCAAATTTCATCCAATTGAGTTGACATGAGGTCTCACCTTGGTAACCTATCCTATAAATTTCATCCAACTGAGTTGAACATCAGGTTTCATCTTGGTAACCCTATCCTATAAATTCAGGATAGGTCCTAAATGTAGGTTATATAGGTTATGCAGGATACCCAATGTTTCTGTCGGTTTCAGCACCCAAGTGTCAAAACAATAATCTTTAGGGGCATCAAGGCATTTCAATCTCACTTTTTTCCTTCCATGTTAGGGACGGAGCCTAGAAGGAAGGGTCGAAAATTTCGACAATTTCAATAGGCTAGGGTGAAACGACACCTAAACTTGTACCTTCACCTTCTTGAGCAAGGCCATTTAGTGGTCCTATTTCACCTAGCAAATGTTAGATTTGGACCCGTTAACCCTGATTTAGTCATACGATATGATATATACCATGGTTATAAGCAACCGAAGCTTTCTTTGAGATGTTTTACCAGGGTACGATTGTGGGTAGGTAGGTAGGTAGTAGGTAAGTTAGTGCCAAATGCCATCTGCTCCTTCATCATGTGACACATGTGAAGAGAGTAATGAGGATGAACAAGAGTTGGGAGGATTTATTTTAAGATGTTGAGAGTATGGAAATGATGGTTGGTTGATTGATTGTCTTAGTAAAAGAAGTTTGAAACAAGGCATCACAAACAGGATGGCCGTGCCAATAGATAAGATGTTGTACAAATTGAATTTACAAAGAACCACTGGTTCCAATTTTAGAAATATTTCAGACTCAGGGAATTGTGGCCTAGTAATTCTAGTCATTCCAGTTCTTTGGAAAAAAGCAGAATCAAAGAACCAGTTGTCACGGTTATTTCAAAACCCTTCCAGAACCTGCAGGTCTCATGAAAGAATCGATAAAGATTTATTAAAAAAACATACAAACCCACGGTATTATGGGGCCGGTTATTTGATTCTCTTCAATTTTGAGAAGGGTGATGATATACCACAAATTGGGTCTTTGATTTTTTTAGGAACCATGGTGATTATGAATATTGAGAACTGCCCTGATAGAATCACCCACGGGGATCTGCTCCTGTTTTCTAAGAACTGCCCAACATGGGTTTATGGTTTATAGTTTGTAGGCTCTCTCAAATGGCAAGTTGATTGAGTACCTAGTTTCTTCCTGCCATATTGAGAGTTGAGTTGCAATTTTTACAAACAAATTGAGAATTTAGGGCATGCTGCTGCTGCTGTCCTTGTATTGTTGGCACGTCTTACCTGAAAACAAATGGGGTATGAGCCAGATGTGATCAGATAGCTTCCGAATGGGTATGAGCCAGATCTGATCAGATAGCTTAGAAATGGGTGTGAGCGAGATCTGATCAGATAGCTTAGAAATGGGTATGAGCCACATCTGATCAGATAGCTTATTAGCTTCTTCCACTCTATGGACATTCCAAGCCTTATCCACGACGACTGGTCAATCCGTTGGAACTTGGAAGCTGCCTGCATCAGCATCCCATCCATCGCCCATCTCCAACAACACAGATTTATATATTATAATGAACTGATTTCAGAAAGTTTCAGAAACTTGATGACTCTGACTGAACTAGTCCTTCTCCTGTTGCAGGTCGTGGTGGGCCTGGCATAGATAGTTTGAAACTGGAACTCTTTTCCATTAAGTTCCAAACTGATTGCATCTCTACGGGCCGGGCAGCTGACACACCTACATACAGCTTCTTCCATTTTCTGCAGCTTTTCTTTGGAGTTTCAAGTCTCAAATCAAGCCATGAACTAGAGCTAGCTAGTTGCCTATCCAGGGTCCCATTGTAACTAAGAAATAGTTATCCTACAACTTCCAAACTACACATATAAACGACACAGAAGTGAGGCGAGGCTTTCATGTCTTGAGTTAGGATCACTTACACATGTTTTAGGATTTTGCCTTAATAGAAGTTACACCAAAAGGAGAACTCATTGTACATTGCTAAAGATTCTACCTAATCGGAGTCACTCACCAAATCCACATAGTTTCCATTTCTAGTCTTTGAATGAATCTCTTGAATAGTCACTCAACAAATCCACTCGAGCACTTGAATCTCTTGAATAGTTGCCCACCAAATCCATGTAAGTTTTCATTTTGGGCACATGAATCTCTTGAATACTCATATGGGTTCATCACATTAGAAGTTTCATTGAACAAGTCTTAATGAAAAAATTGATCATTTTGTCGCTTCACAAGGATTTTAAATACTTGAAGAGAATGAATGATATACATTTCCCCCCCCCTTTCTATAAGCCTAATTGTACATCTATCATTCACCAACAAGGTAATTTTTTTAAAGCCAATTGAATTATGCCATTTATTAAGCAATCTTTTACAATATTCATCCCTCTCATGGATCAATCAATGTCTTTAGCATCTTGACTTTGGAATCTAGTTAATTGGGTATTATTGTGCTTAGTGATTTTTGAACTTCAAATAGATTTTTAAATGTTTATCCAAATTTGGCCTTCATACATAGTTGTATGGATGATATCCAAAATAGGTCTTTTGCACCCATCAAGGGAAATTTGAAAGACCCCCAAAAAGAAAAGTCAAAAAGACTTTTGCTCTTCAAAAGAAATTGCCAAAAAAAAGAAAAGGTGTGAATCCTTGGAAAAATCAAATAAATCATCAAAAGAAATGTAATAAAAAGTAACTAAATGAGGGGATTGGGTGAACGAAAACCTACATTGGTAAATAATACTTTCACCTCCTTGAGTGAGATCTCTTAGAGATTACAACTAATATCACCTTGGGAAATGTTAAATTTGAATGTGGAGACTCTAATTTAGTTTAGTTTGTTGAATATTTCTAATGTTTAGAAGAAACTCAAAAAGGTAAGGGTTTTAGCTTTTACAATGATACCATTGTAGGTGTGGTACACCCAAGCTTTAAATGAGGTGAGCAAGAATTTTTTTTTGATATTACCTATTGCTAATTGTGAAAATGGATTTTCAAAACAAAATGTTATCAAGTCTGGTTACTTTCATTGAAGTTGGAAAGTTTAGACATTTTGATGAGTGTCATTATGTGGCATAAACTTGGAGAATACAAATGGAAGGGTAGTGTTTGAGGTGTCACAAAAGATTAAAAATTTGAAGAATTTTAAAGTTTGGATTAATTTTTTGAAGTTCAAACTGTTTATCATTTTTGTTCATTTGATATGCATTGTTATATTTTGTTTTATGTTTTTTTTAATTTTGTGATGTAGCCAAATTGATGATCATCAATACAAAGATTTAGTCAAATTTGGCTATAGATCCAACATGAGAGTAAAAAAAGGCTTAAAAATCCTTTTATATTTTGGTTACATGTTGGAACCTATTGTAAAAAATTGGCGATTTGAATTGTTTTTTCAAAATATGGCAAGTTAGGATCATTTTTAGCAAAAAAAAATCTATTGTCTATGTAACAATCATATTTTCACATTAAAAATTTGTGAAAATCCACCCCCCCAGAAAACATGATTGTTTTGTTCACATTTTTGTGTGAAAGATCACATTTTTGTCAACTTCTCATGTGAAATGCAAAATGAAAACTAAGTTGTCACCAAAGAAAAAATAGCAAGGAAGGCTTGTCAAAATACAATTGTGCTTATAATCATGTCAAAAGATTTCAACATGTAGGACCCATAATTTTTTTTAAAAAAAATTATCATGGAGATCATACATACCCAATTTTCAACTTGTATAATTACTAAGACACATAAATTTTGCCTTCACTTACATTCTTTGAAGTTTGGTGACGTTGTGAGGCCCTTTACCAATGTTTGTTTCAATGGTGGGCCTAGCAATGCCATGAAGCTCATCTCCAAAAGGATAGAAATGCAAAGACAAGTCAACTACATATGTGGGACCCCATCTTCCTTACAAGTATCAAGCCTTGGAGACAAGTGTTATGGTTTTCCATATTATTGGGAAGAAGCAATAGGAACTTGAATGACTTCAAGTGCACCTAATATTTCAAAAATGATGGGATTTCTTTTTTTTTTTCTAATTTATTGTGGATTGTTACATGTTTCCTATATTACTTAGGAATCTATGAACTCTTATTGGTCATTCTCTCAATAATTCATTCTTCGATAATGAGCTAAAATTTTGTGTTATGCAATCTATAAGGTCTAGTGGCCACCTTCAACCTAATGTGTGTTTTTAAGAAAAAAATTGTAATTGGACTTGAGTGGCCAAATGAGGAGGTCAATACAAAAATAAACTATAGTTAATTGATGTTTTTGAGAATTCAAAACCCTATGTGTGGATAGGTACTAGAAAGGCTGAACACTTTTGTCTTGTTGGGAAGTTGTCACCAATGTTGGAAGGGTATATAGACTATACACTATGGTGATTGAATAGGTTAGCCTAAGGGTAATAGTTTATAGTTTATACATGGTTTTTTGAAGGAAAAATAAAATAAAAAAGATTACCTTAAGGTAAGTAAGTGATGAAGACTATATATATATATATATATATCCTTCCTTTTCTCTACTTTCACTTCTTTTTGAATTGGGGCTTTTGTTACTGAAGCTTAAACACCTTGTAGTCTTTTAGAAATTTAGCTTTTGACAATTCAAATGAGAATTCACACCTTTCCTTTCTTTACCTTCACTTCTTCTTTGAATTGGTGCTTTCCACTAAGAAAGCTTGACAACCCATAGTTTTTGATATTCTACTTTTAACGATTCAAACGAGACTTACACGACTTTGCTTTCTCAATTTCCATTTCTTCTTTGTAAGTATTATTGGTGCTTTTTGCTAATAGAGAGTTTGAGGCCTTATTATAAATTTTAGGGTTTAAACTTTTACCCAATGGGAGGACTTATAGAAAGTTCCTTTCTCTATTTTCACTTCTTTGCATTGATTTTTTTTCATTAATGAAGTTTCGACAAGTTTACATCATATTCCCATGTCCTCTTTCCATTCATATTATTGGTATTTTTTTAAAAAAATTTGTTTAAAAAAAAGCTTTGACAAAAGTTTTTTACATGAGCTTCAAATTCTAGTGGTTGGACAGAAGATATCAGGCAGGCATGTCAGCTGTGCAAGTTGCCCACTTGAAAAAGAGAATGCTAAAAATAATATTTTATTTATTTTATTTTTTTAAAAATATTTTAAAAATAAATTATTAAAAAAAATTTGCCCCCCCAAAAAAAAGGGTTCAGACTACTAGGTATTTTAGTGGGGTCATGACTCATGTCTACAAAATTAGACTTAGGAAAAGGGTGTGATAATATAAATTGTATTGTACCCTACTAATTTGTCCATAATCTTGTTTTGTTCCTAAATGCAGGTAGTGACAAAAGGCTCATGAATTTAGGGTGCTCTTGTACAGGGAAGAATCTTTTTTTGTGTCAGTTATTGTTGGCTATAACCATCCCTGAAGCACTCACAAAAAATTTCCTAGTGTATTTGTAGGGCACCTTATGTCCATGAATATCCCTCTTAGAATGGAGGAAGAAGGATCTTTTGCCTCTTCCTTAAGAGTGGAAGGCACCTTTTATGGCTACTTAAAGGTGTAAGAGTGCTCTAAATCCTAAACCCTAAAAATCTTATAACTCATGATCTATGTATGTTTAGGTTCATGATACCAAAATTAATGGTGATCCCAAAAAACGATCTTGACGAAATCGTTTTTTAAGATTAGCATTCATCTCTTGAAGGGTGTTCTTACACTTTATTTTTCGATAATTTTATTTTGACATAAAGCAACAAGATAAGTGGTTTATGGGTCTTCTTCTTCTTACACTTTATTTTTCATGATTTATTTTAATTTTAGTCTTTTGACATAAGCAATAAGATAATGTGGTTGATGGGTCTTTTTTACATTATAGTTTTCATTAACTTTTTGATTTTTTTTTGACATAAGCAATAAGATAAGTGGTTGATGTGTAGAAAGGGCATCAAAGTTAAAATGGAGTATGATCTCCTTACATTGATTGATTGATTGGTTCCTTTTGAATTAAAAATTAGAGTTGAGCATGTGATAGGTGATGAATTCAAAGACAACACAAGAATAAGTTTTGACACCCACTATTGTTGACACCCATCAGCATTTTTGATTTGATGCACAAGGTTTGAGAGTAATTATAGTATCATGTCCTAATGTGGGGACATTGTTGTATTGTTGGTATGTATGTAGGCTAAAGTGGGCTTGGTTCACACCCATTCTCCCATTCTCCCTTAAAAGTTCCACAATCCTTTTCTCTCACAAAAGAAACAACTTCTCCACACTTGTAATGGAGTGAGAAATGAGCAAAGCTTTCTATTTTAAAAAAGTGTGTTTGTAGTGGCTTGTGATCTATCCATCAATCCCACCCAATAGAGCAAACCAATTCAATTCATGCAAACCCCAATTCCTAAATTCCATTCCCATTCTCTCACAAGCTCCTTTTGTTGTTGATGTTGTGTTGATGTTGGTTTTGTTTTGTTTTGGGTTGGGGGAGGAGTGTGTCTAGTTTTGTTTTGTGTTGTGCTTGGTGAAAGGAAAGCTAACAAGTTGAATTTGGTGAAGTTTGTTTGTCATAGATCTTGTTTGAATTTGTGGGAAAAAAAAAGGGGTATGGAGTGAGAGGGATGATGATCATGATCTGTGATGAATTGTTAAGGGAATAGGAATAGGAAGAAGTGGGAGGAGGAAGAGGAGAAGAAGAAGAAGAAGAAGAAGAAGAAGTAGGAGAAAGTCTGGTGCGATTTGCTTGATTTGCTTGATTTGTTTGCTTTTGTATGAGTTGCATTCTGTGGTGAGGGGAAAACACAAAAATGGGGCAGTGTTTTACAGTGTGTGCAGCAGCAGAAGCAACAGAAGAGAAGCAGAGCCGTGGTGGTGGTAATGGTGGTGGTGGTGGTGGTGGTGGTGGTGATGGTGGGTCCTCTTCTTCGTCTTCGTTTTCCAGACGCTTCTCCACTTCAAAGAGATTCTCTTTGTCGTCTTCGCCTACTTCGCCGTCGTCGAGCACAGCAAGCTTTTCGCCTTTTGGGTTGCATTCTAGTTGTGTTTCCAATGCCACCAAGCAGTCGCTAGCATTCGTGAAGCAGCAGCGAGCCAAGCTTTACATCGTGCGCCGATGCGTCACCATGCTTCTTCTCTGGCACAAGTACGGCAAGGTGTGATGAGCCAAAGTTCCCAACACCGGCACGCACTGAAAGCCAAGCTTTCTTCATCCCAACAACCTTGGGTGGAGCTTTTTTTCCAGCAACCCCAATTGCTCAAGACTTGGGGAAGGAACATGTATCTATGTATGTATGTTACCTTGCAAGGACGGCGACAGAAGGGACATGCGGGATGAGTGAGTTTCCTTCGAGGGAGGATTTTCTGCAGTGGAGGAGGAGGAGCCAGTTTTGATGATGGGGGGTAGAAAGAAAGAAAGGCCACAGACAACAAAAAAACCCTACATGGATTTGGAACACACAGCTGGCTTGCTTGGTTGCTTCCTTCCTTCCTTCCTTCACAGCTTTCTTCTTTGCACCCAATGTGTGAAACACTGAAAAGAAACCTCCCCTGTACAGTAGTAGAGAGAGCAAGGAGAGCAAGGAGAACCATGTAGATATTTATGCTGTCTTCTTTATCTCTTTGCATTGTGCTTCCAGAAAGGATTTTGTGTGTTTTTAACTGGAGTGGAGACACTACTCAGTAGAGAATCAGAAATCAGAGGTCCACAGTTGGGGTTTTGCACATGTTGAAGCTTTTTTGTTGTTGTACAGGACATTGTCATACACGACTTGCAAAAGAAAATTCCCCAGACATGCATCATCATGTGTCTTTTTCACGCTTTGCATGAAGAATCCTTTTCAGTTGACACCAACCCCTTCTTCACATTACACCTCTGGAGTCTGACAGTATTGCGCAATGGCAATCTTCTCTATAGTTTTAGGCACAGGATGATCAACCGACTTTTGTGCTCCATAGCGGTACAGGTTGTGAACGAATGAATTTCATGACAAAATCTCTTGCAAACACCCATTGCAGGGCAGTGCCCAAGGGTTAGGAAAACAAAAAAGAGTGCTTTGTTGGATTGGCAATTTATGCTGTTGCATGGCCAAGCTTAAACATGAAGATATACACATTCCATGCCAGTCGGAGAGTGCAACTCAGCTTCAATCAAGAGTTTTGGTCATGACAAGGATGTTTCTGGTGGTGGTGTTGTTCAACTTGGAAGTGAGTTTTTTAGGTTCATACTGAAAAGAAAAACCCCACTGTATTGTTGTTGTTGATGCACATGTTGGAAGTGCGATGTGTTCATGGCGATTACTACATGGATGCACTACAGGTCTATCTTGCATTTAGAGCAGCTGCCTTGAATTTGTATGCCACATTGCCTCTCTGGTAGAGCACAATGGCAGCTAAAACACATATGTTATTTGTGAACCAGATTCATACCAAACCACTTTGCATGATCTCTTCACCCAAGTTTGCTCTCTTCCAAGTGCTGGCCATCCATTTCAGAACCCCCAAAAGAAAAACCTACCCCACCCTCCCCATGTGTTTTGTCATGAAGAATTCAATGGTGTTTCAGGTGTTGTCAAGATAGAATGACTGCCTGTCCAGCTCCGTTCTTGCCTACATTTCACATCTCACAACCATAGATGGCAGTTGCTGAGTCACCATCCACATCACCCAAAACATGTGAAGAGAGGGACTCAAGGCTCTCCCCTGGAAGCATTAAGCTATATGGTAAAAAACCAGCAAACTGAGGTTTGCTCTCAGTGGTTTCATGAGATGAAGCTAGATTTACAGGACTGTTCCTTGTCTGAATCTTCACGTTCTTGGTCATTGAAGTGTTTGCTTTAACAACCTTCTACATCAACTAGCATGGAGATGTTCCCTCCTTGCAATCCACAGTAACGCCAATCTTGTTGGTCAAACTCCAGCAAGTGCAGCACACTCAAAGCATAACATGTTTCCTTCGTGTGTCACCATTCTCATGACATCCCTACATCTTAAGTTCTGTGAATCGACAACAGAACCCATTTCAGACTATGTTCCCAGGCTCTGGAGAGAATTGAAGAAACAGAGAAAAAATTCCAGAGCATGATGTTATTGTTGGATAAAACTAACAGACAGTTCTTTGTCCCAGAAGTTCCTCCAAGCTCATTTCAATACCAAGTTTCTGGAATCATGGTAGATGATCCATGGCACATGTCAGTGCTGTACCTAGATCCTTGACAAACCTCCTAAACACTGTGAATAACAGCTTAAGGACTAAGACTTGCATCCCCAAGTGCTCTAAACAACCGAGTGCAGAAGTATTCCTCTCCATCCAGCTGCTCTCTCACAGTGATATTTTCTTGGGGATGGATCTTAAAGAACACGATTCTCAAAGCTAAAATCTAATTGAGCTCATCAGCAAAAGCCTGAGGTGGTGGTAAGTCTGGTGTCACTTCCAAATCCTTTGCAGGCTGTCATCATGAAGCATAACAGACAACAAAAGTCAAACCCCAGACAGATGCATATTTACATATATATATGCAAACAAGTTTGTACCCAAACAAGCATGGTCTGAGATACTACAAGTTCATATGGGAAATGACAATCCCACCATAACTTGCCCTTTCTGGCAGAAAATGCTAAAAGAAACTTGTCATCTTGAACTTGGAATATGGTTTCCAAGAAATTTAGTATGTATCTATATGCTTTTGAATTTCCAAATTGAGTCCTCAAATGAAAGGGGAGATGCACCTGTTGCCACTCAAGGAAGCACCAGACAATGAAGTTTATCACCACCACCAGACAAAATAGTTTGCCAGCCCAGGGCCCACAGGCATAGTACCTGTCACACATGCCTCACATCTGTGAAAAGAGAAATTTCACCAAATTTGAAAAGCAATGATACACTGTCAGGATGTTAGATATCACAGAGCTCAACAACACAGATGTGCAGCATTTGGTGCAGAAGACAATTTTAGTTCAGCAGTTTAGCTGCAATGCGTCACACAAAATAGTCACAGTACCCAAGCTAAACATTTCAATTTCTGAAAACCAGAAAGTGTGAGAGAGGGTGCAGGAAATCCAAGACAGGATGCTTCCACAAAGAAAATGCAGGCAAGGTGTGTGTGCACACTCTGCATACTTCTCTCAGACTGCAGGAGAAGGCAACAGACTATTTTACAAGTTGATGGGTGGACTCCATACACTGACACTACACCTAAGGTGTACCATGAGAGATGTTACCTACCGAGAGAGACGAAGTAGGAGGTCATCATCATCAGATCTCAGGGACTGGTCATACACAACTTCTGTGCGTTTGGCAACATCCATCCAACTATAAAGATTCTTCATCTGCGGCCCAAAAAAGTCTTGTTAGTATTTCACTCTAACATATCCCAGCAAGACTTTTGATGCAGTGGGAACTTTTGTAGATTGTAAGAGGACAAAGTTCATGAATGAATGAATTCACCACATGCACCCAAGTAAAACTCTGCAAGAGTCAGGATGGACTGTGTGTTACCCGATTGTGCATTGAGAAAGGGTCCACTTGGGGAAGAAGCTCAATGGCCCGGCCTATCGCATTTGACAACTCTGCTGGCACTGGAGGTGCTAGGACTATCATGTCAGGAGGGAGAACCTGCAAGAATTGATTAAACATCTGTTGATAAAATCTGCCTCAAAAGACTCTGACAAGTGACTGTTGTCCTTTGCAGATCAGCATCAAAGTAAATATCCTATAAGCACATCAGAGCCAGAGGAATCAAGAAAGTCTTCAAGATTGCATCCGCTTGCAGCCATGAAGGCAGATAAGAAGTGGTGGGGGGGTAAAAGCCATACATGCCTCAGGTACACCACCAACAAGTGTGCTCACAGTGAGAAGCCCACAGCTGGCTGCCTCCAATATTGCAATGCAGAATGCCTCTGTCAATGAGCTGCCAACAATTCATTACACTGAAATTAGCATTAGCAATAGGAGTACTGTATAACCATCAAGGTCCACATGTGACATGATGTTGTGATTCACTGCTTTTTTCAAATCAAATTATACCTGTTCAAGAAAATGTGACCACGAACCAACACTGAGCGTACTTCGGCATGTGGCACTGCCCCTAGCATGTCAACACGATCTTGCAGACCATGCTTCTCCCTCATCTCTTCCAAGCGCACCCGCTTTGGCCCATCACCACCGACTATGAAACGTACCTTCACCCACATCCACCAAATGTCCTAATCAGATAGCTCAAGGCCACCCTAGACAAGTGTCAAGTAAGTAAGATTGATAGCAAAACTTGAAATTCATTGAATCCATTCCAGAAATTTTTTGAATGAATTGTGCAATTCCAAGATAGATTGGGCTTACTAGTCAAGAATTTCTCAAGAGAAATGTGAAACATTCAATTTACCTGTGGATAGAGTCTGCAGACTTCAGGAATGACTTCTACAAGCAGATCAGCACCCTTGCGATAAACCAGGCGACTTATTACCACAATGACAATCTCATCCGTTCCACAGGGGCGCATCGATGGATCAGGCCGGAACATGGCTGTGTCTACGGCATTTGGAATGACAAAAACCTTCTCTGGATTCAGTCCAGATCGGAGCACAGTATTCTCCTTGCTGGTATGTGAGACACATATAGCTTGATGTACATCTGCAAGTGTGAATTGCAGTACCTGCACACTTTAAAGTGTGGACATGTCAGATGTTTCCATGTAAAGCTTGCAAAGACAAACAAGGACACTGATCAACATGAGAGATAGAGGTAGAAGAAATGGGTGCGTTTCAAAGGCAAAGGGTCGCACCTTATTCATGTGAATGCTGCCAAGGTCAGCAAATCCATATAGTGAATGATCAGTGAAGACAACCCTTAGTCCCATGGTGCGAGCATGCAAGAGTGCTTCATGGCACAAGGTGGAAAATGCTTGATGTCCATGGACTAATGTAATGCCCTCACGCACGAATATGGTGCGGAGTATGGGCAGTGACCCACATAAAGTGGGAAGCACATCCTGCTGTATAAATGGCAGGCGTGGAATGTAGTAGACTTTCAAACCATTTGTCATGTAGCGAACTCCACTTCTCTTCCCATATGCATGGGTCGCAACAATCACCTGAGGGTTTTTCACCACACTCAAAAACTTTAGATCATCAGGACACAGGGACAGTGATTTTTTCCGCACTCATGCTCCTCTCATCCATGGGCACAGAATCCTACCTGAGGTTTCAAATTTCAGCAGACCCAGGAAACATAAAGTTCACAAACCCCTAGCTGAGGTTTCAAATTTCAGCAGAGTTGGAACGCACAAAGGTCCACAAAACCCTAATCTTGCCTCAGGTAATAAACAAGCAGCAAGGGAACAGATGGATCTCACTTTGTGGCCACGCTGAAGGAGGCATTGAGACAGGTAGTAGATGTGATTCTCCACTCCACCAAAATTAGGGTAGAAGAAATCCGACACCATGAGCACGCGATGTCGCATTTCACACTTCTGTTGTGTGTCCATCTCCATCGATTTGTCGTCCTTAATACCCTCACTTCTCTCCTTCTTCTTCAGATTCTCCTTCAGATTCTTCACTCTAACATCGTCCTCCTGCTGCTCCCAAATCCTCTACCACCACCACCCTTCTTCTTCTTCTTCTTCTTCTTCCCCACCAATGCCTACAACCCACTCCCAGTGACGAACCCAAGAGACCCAAACACCGATTTCCTCACACTTCTGTGCACCAAATGATTTGTCTCAAAAAAACAATCACAACCCAACAGAGAAAGCCTTGGGATCCTTTCAAATTTGGAGCTTGTGAAGAAAGGGAATTGAAAAGCCAGAAATCATTCTGTAGATCTCATTTCATTCTCCAGAAGACAAAATCCAACAATCAATCAATCTCCAAGCACCCATCTAAAGTTCCAAAAAGAGATGGGAAAGATTCTTTATTAGGGGAATCCTTGCAAGTGCAGTGTGTAAAAATTCCCAATGGAACAAAATGCCCACATTTTGATGACTTTTTGCAAAATGTTTGATGACTTTGCAAATGTGCTGCTTATGTTGCTACAGGAACAACAGAATCAAAATGGCATGGTTATAAATGACATTGCTGTTTGACCTTTGCAACAAGCAACAGACCAAATGGGTGCAGCTAAGTTTATACCTAGGAGGAGTAGGAGGAAGAGGCAGTGATTTTGAACTAAGAAATGCATTAAATCATCACATCTTTGTGCCATTTCACCTTGGGTGAGTCTTGAATCACTACCATACCTATAATTAATGCTCAAGAATGTGATGCCAAAATATTTGTTTATATGAAAAAATGAGGTTTTGGTAATCCCAAATATATATAATATTCTAAAATTCTTGCACTTCAAAAATAAGGATAAAAAGTAGTCCTTATATATATATATATATATATATTTATGTTATCCCTACATTTGGGATACAAGCCATTAAGACGACAAAGGTTTGATTCCCATGGATTTCGACAAGATTTTTATTTTTTTCCCAATGAAGCCTTTCATGAATCAATTTGTGCAAAATTGTGGTTGTAGGTACAATATATATTCATCATGTCCACCTCTAAACTATAGTTGAAATAACACTAGGGTTATTTTCTAGTTATTCAAATTTGTATTTTAATGTCAAATTTTTAATTTTAACTAGAAATTAATCCACATATTGCATTGTGGTTATCTATACGATTATTAGTTATTTATATTCACATTTCAATTTATCCATTAGGTAGAATGTGACATATTAAATTATTTTAAAAACCATTTTAATAATTAAATAGGATTTTTTTCATTCAATTGGGTGAAAGCATGGTAAAATATGTCAATGAGGGATACTTGATTTTTTTATGAAAAATATCCATAAACTAACCCTTAATAATTTGAACTCATGGATATTTTTTATTTTAACGATCAATAAGAGGAAGTTTTTTTACTTCATTGAATAATATTAAAAGATTGTGTGCTTTAATACGCATTTAAATACATTTTGAAAAATATAAATATAGGAACGTATTGGTCCCACTTTTGAACAAGTATATGAAAATATGATGAAAGTACAATTTAATTGGATTTTTTTATACTTTCAAATGGATGAAACACTAATATGTATTTATCAATGTGTTTTAAATTTTTTCATATTATAGTCATAATCTACTAAAGTTTGCATTAAAAAATATGTTTGAAAATTTGAAAACCTAGTCAGTTTAAAACATATTTTTCATCCATTTTTCTTATACTAAAATTCTTCAAACTTTATGTGTAGCTAACCATAAACTCAATGGAAAGCACCATTGTTTTATTATGAAAATTAAAAAAGTTTTGAATAGGTTTTTTCATGTTAATGCTAGAAATGTGATTGTGAGTACTTGTATGGGATATTTTTTCGAGACACTTTACCATGCTTTCACCCAATTTGGGAAAAATATTATCTTGTTATTTTGGGTGTTCCATTGAATAAAATGAAAAGATGCAAACAAAAGAAGATGAAAATTTAATCTTCATTATGTAAAGTCAAATAATTCTAAAAATAAAAAGTAATATACTATGTATATAAGATATTACAAGTACATATATTATGTATGTTTGATAAATATTTTTATAATTTTATAAAAAACAAATTTGTATGCATTAAGTGCATTAAATGTTAATACATTATTAATAATAATTTGAATAATTAACATGTGATAATAAATTATTTAAATGAATAAATTATTAATCATTGACATAATATAACATTGACTTGTAATTTATTTTAAATAAATTAATATAAATTTATTATTATTTTAGATAAATGATTTTGAATGAATTACAATATATGAATTTTATTCATGTTCACCATAAAAAAAAAAATTATTAAAAAAATGAATCCTGAAAAGGTTTATTTACAAATTTTATGTCATGAAACTATTTTTTTCTTGAAGAAATCATTTTTGAGTTGTTATTAAATAATAGAATTCAAATGCATTTTGTTTCAAATGATTATAAATTTTGTATTTTTATTTACTAAACATATGTAGACCTTTTTAAATAATTGAGAATGAATTTTCATTTGTGTCATTAAATTATTATTTTAAATGATTTATTAAATTGATGATAGTTAATAATAATATTTAAATATTTTTAATTATAGAGCGAAAAGATGGTAGAATGTTTTTAATCCTACTATATTGTGGTTACTTGGTGGAACGTACATGGTAGAAATCTAGCAATTTTTAATGTTTTCAAAAAAAATTGATGAATTTATGTCATTTTTTCTTTTAAAACATTCTTAATCGATGTTGTTAGGCCAAAAAATGGCAAAAATTTGCAAAAAGAAAACATTGTTTTCATTTGAACAAAATATGAGAATGAAAATACATGTTAAAGCTTAGACATGAAAAAATAATTTAGTACAAATGTTATATACATTAATTAACTTTTTCACTATACTAAAATTTGTCCATTCCGACCTCTATGTTTGTGGTTATTGTGCAACTACATTATCATTTGCAATTATTTTTGTAACTATAATCAAAACAATCACTAGTAGCACCTTAGTCACAAGTGTTTTTAATTATAGGTGTGATTAGAGTAAGGTACCAACCAACATTGTAATCATAGATCTGATTACACTTTGTGCATGTGGGATGGATTGAATGAAAACAAGATGAAAAATCAATTATTGTTTAATTACATCCAAAAATGTATGATAACTTGATTATGTTTACAACTTGTATTATGTGCTTATGACTACACACAATTAATTAGGCGTTGGTGTTGGTGTCATATTCAATTCCTATTGTAATTACAAACCCAAGTCAAAACCTAAAAAACAAGTAGTAAATAGGTTGTAACTTGGTAAATAGGCTTGGTAATAACCTATAGGTATTAGGTAATAATTAGGTAGGTACATACATTGGAAATAAAATGGTATCAAGGACAAGACAAACATGTAAGAAAAGAATTATATGAAGTTGTCAAAATGAAAAATTCAACAATGAACATGAAATAAGAGATGCTATTATTGGAACAATACATGATACAAAGACTTGATATGGAACAGAAACCACAACTTGCATTAACGAGATTAAGGGATGGTGCCCTTATGATCTATATTTATGTAATCCCATGGAATTACACTGATATTTAAAAAACATTACCTTTTAGAAAAATTCACCAGCTAGACATTTAGAAACAATTTAGAGAGTTATGTCAACCAAAGCTCTAAAAGCTTCCACCATTTAAGCCTTCTTGAAATTTTCATTAATTAATCATTTTAAAGGTTTGCACCAACTAATCTTCTAATAGCTTCCTCTAACTAATCATTTTAAATGTTACCACTAACTCATCTTCTAAAGGTTTCCATCAACTAATCATTTTAAATGTTTCTACCAATTAATATTCTAAAGGTGTACACCAACTAATTTTCTAAAAGTTTCTACCAACTATGTCGTTTACCACCTTCTAAGCATATAATCCTTGGATTTTTTTATTTTTTATTTTAATGTTTAATATTCATGACAATTGTGAGGTTCATAGATAATTGATAGGTTGTTGATAAGTGATGATAAGTAGGTTCAGGGTTAGTATTAATAGGAACATAAGTAAATAGGTAATATGTCAATAGGTAAGTAGATAAGTAAGTAAGTAAATAAGTAGTTGAATAAATAGGCAGGTAACTTAAAATTAAGTAGTTACACTAGAAAAAATCTTGTCCATTTTGACCCTATGTTTGTGATTATTGTGCAACTACTCTCCAAATCAATTCATTTTGCAATTAAGTTTATAGTAGTTCTACATGTCACCGTAGTTGCAAGTGTTTGTACTCCTATATGTGATTACATTATGACATATTCAAAATTTAGAAGTACATGTTGCAACTAGAATTTGTAACTACCACAAGTTTAGATGAAAATATTGATGAAAAATGAACATATTTTATCCATTATTGGAGGCATCCATTGATGGTTGACATTAAAGTAATTGCTTTTGTAATTGTATTTGCAATTATATGTAGATGACTAGATGACATGCAACAATGTCCTTGTTGTTAATCAAAGTATACAAGTTTATTTATTAATTAATAGGTAGGCTAGAAAAAAATATTATTACCTAATAAGTAGGATAGATTAAGTAAGCATATTAGGTTCAACTAGATTAGGTAGGCTAGGTTAACCACCTATTACCTACCTACCAATTGTTTACCTATATAAGTACATAGGTAGTTAGGTAGACAAAATACCTAAGTTAAATAAGCCATTTACCTAGGTAGTTTGTAGGTACATACATACCTACCTACCTACAAATTACCTACATGTTACCTATCTTCCTAGTTACACACATAATTAATGTATGTAACAAGATGTGAAATTAATAAATTGACAAAATTTATCACCATATAATTATGTATTGCAATGGTGAAAAACTTGATTTATACTCATGGAGGTGAAGGGTTGAAACCTTTGTACTGGCACACTAGGGGCTTATTTAAGCCACACTAAGTTAAGTAGGTTAAGTTTGTATTATAAAATAGGCTAGGCTAAGGAAACAAGACTATGTAGGCCGAGTTGGTTAAGCTAGCTAACGTAGGGTAGGCATTTATTACATACCTACGTATTATTTTACCTAGGTAGGTAAGCACATTAGGTAATAGTTAAATAGGTTAAACTAGGTAGGTAATTTGTCCTAGAGGCTATGCTACATTAAGCTAGGCTAAGTAGGTTGAAGTAGACACCTATTATCTACTTATGTATTACTTTACCTAGATAGGTAATTAAATTAAACTATGTAGCTAGGACACTTGGCATCATGCAACTATTCATAAGGTAGTCATAAATGTTTTCGCAAAGTCAAGTTCCATGTAGGTTACATGGGGTCCACATCATATTCATGTTCATCCATGGTAGTGAATGAAAAAATGGTTTGTAATCATAAAGGTTTGTTATTGTTGATGCAACTTCCACGCCAGGTCTTTTGCAACAAGTTATTTGATGGCATTTTTTTTCTAGGTAATTAGGGCATTTTGTAATTACAAAATGTTTGTTACAACTAAAACTCAATCATAGATTTAATTTAAATCCAATCATAATATTATTGAAAATAAATTATAACTAAAATATGATCAAATTCCATTGGCACATAAATTTCCTATATTATTGTTCAAGTGTTTGTGAGTTCATTATGTCCATAGGAACTAGTCTCTATTCACTATGGGAAATGTAATGATTTCATTAAATTTCTTCTCTAATGCATTTGTCCTAATTTAATGCAAATGTAAGTGAAATTCCTAATTAATTAAGCCACATCCCCTATTAGCTAATGAACTTTGACTTTTGACATCCTATACATGCAACCTATTTACATGCCTAAATGGTTGGGCTACTTGTAACCTATAGATTTGGCTACTTATGGTCTATGATCTACCTACTAATGAATCTAGTAGGTAGATAGGTAAATAATGACATAGGTAAAAAAAGCTAAATGGGTATAGAATTTTGGGTCATGATTTTAAATACAAAGTACACACAACCTAATTAATTAATTCCTACCTATTTATCTATTTACAACCTACCTATCCATTAGGTTTTTTTCATTGGTTAAAAATTTCCAAAAAAGGTAATTAAAAATAAATTTTTGAAATGAATTTGGAGGTTTTCAATCATTAAAAAAGAAAAAAAGAAAAAGAAAAGTAATTAAATATCTATTTTTTGTTTTGAGTGTGTAGCAAAAAAATTAAAATGATGATTAAAGATTTGTAATTCATATTGGTATAGCCATATATTTTGGTTAAATAGTTGTTGGATTGATCACCATTTTTTCTACATTTGATTATGGATGATTACCATTTTGCCAAGAAACAAAAGTTCTAAAAAGTCATTGTTATCTACTACCCAACACAAAATAATATTTCGAAAAAAAATCCAAAAATAAATGACTTTTGTCAAACAAATTATTGCCACACATGGAGTCATATTTCAATACATATTGTAGTTGTAAAATCAATCACAAATGATTGTGCCATGTAGGTTGGATGACTTACCATGTCATTTGGATGGAAAGTGAGTAGAAACATCCTTGGGTGGTACCATTAGGAACCCTTCAAGGAATGGTAAAACAAATAAAATTGGCTAAACAATATTCTTGATCCCTATCCTCTAAATGTTTTCATAATGATAAATTTCTTGATTGAAAAAAAAAGGTGGGAATTATCACGAATTTTTTTTTGTAATTGCAATGGTTTTTTTGTAGAATTACATTCTTGAACTTTAGAAATTCATAACTAAAATTTACCTATTCAATCAATTAATTAATAAAAAAATTCAAATAGAATACTAATAGTGGTACCTTTGAAAAATATATCCCAAAAGAAAAACCAAAATTTGTTTCAAACTTGTGTTCCTAACAAAAATGTTCAAGTAAACATTGTTGCATTACTAGTTTTCTCTAAATGAAATGGTTAGGACCATCATTAGTTTATTCATTTCATTAATTTCAAAGTATATACAATTTGATAAATGTACCAACCAAAAAAATTCAAATGAAAATCCTTATTTAATTGTTTCTTATATTTTTGTAAAGGTCAATGTGTCCAATGAAATGAATGTGTGACATTCCATCCAAGGATACTTTTGCCCATGTGTATTTTAGTCATACCTAGGTTGTCTTTTGTGACCAATGTTTTTTGTGACTTATCCAATGTGACTATTGGGATTTGCAATCACATATACATGTTAATTTAACTAAAGATCAATTGAAAAACCAATGGTAAATATATAAATTCTTTGTAATGACAATTAAGTTCAGTACATGGCACATTGTTAATGCATTTGCACATTTCTAGAAACAAAGTTCATGATCCACATGCATTTATGAAAATCTACAACAATGAAAGTTCACCTAGGTTTATATAATATATATATTGGTTGAGATGTGAATATATCTTGAACCATTACTATATAAGAATTCACTTATTGTTTGCAATAGCTTAATTTGAAAAAAAGAAAAAAGGAAACAACAATGTAAAAATATAAAACTAAATGATATGAAAACTTGAAACAACACTTAAATTATCATTTTTTTCTTTTACTAGAGAAAATAGAAACATGTGAATCTTAAACTAAATTAAATGGTAAAAACTTTGTATAGTTGACATTCTAATTTTGTTAGAATGCATGTAGTTCCAAACCAAATTAAACACCATAATAGAAACCTAGGATGGAATTTTGTATTTTGATTACAAAAATAAAAATGAGCATGAAACTTGAACTATATATTTAATGTGAACTAAACCACCTTTCTTGGGATGAAATGAAGTTGAAGGCTTTTGGGTTAAACAAAAGGTCAAGACATGAGGTGAAATGAAAATGTTCAAACACATTGAAAGTGTGAAATGTGTGGGAGTCAAAGGGAGGATTCCCTTTAGTTGCAAGTCAAAAAAGTGTTCAAAATCTTTGGATCAAGGTTTGAAGGGTAAAAAATCTTGTCCAAATTGGGCTGTGTTTAGATCATTGAAAAGGTTTCAAAAAACATTACAACAATTTGTAATTGCATGATCAAAACAAAGATATATAACATAAGCTATGGGTTTAACCAAAGTAATAAAACCCACTTCAAGCATAACCAATATGGTTTTTTGACATGTTTACAAGTTTTGTAAATTAAGTTAATGTTGAAAATGTGTGTTGTATTTGTACAACAATGTTTATAATCTACCATTTGGATATGTTTGAAAATAGTTCAATTGATATAAAAAACCTTTCAACATTTTAATAAGTATGTAACCAATGGTTTTTGCCTCAAAAAAATTGTGAAATATAGTGAAAACATTATTTTAAAGCATTATTGTTCAATAATATTTCATCATCATTTGACCGAACTTGTGGTGCTGCATTAGCCTATTAGGACTATTCAAGAATTATTTTAGAAGGTATTACTAGCTATTTTATCATGTTTGCACCCTTATATGATCATTTGAAGGGCATGAATCAAATTACCAAAATGATTGTCAATCATTTGAATGACATTTTGGGGGTCAAACCAAGTTTGATTAAGAAATTTGATGCAATGTTGAAGAATTCTTTCCAAACCTATAAGTTTAGATAATTGAATTTAAATATCATTTGAAAGAGTTATGATGATCCATTTTTTGGACTTTAATTCCACTTGGGGGTCTTGGGAAAAAATGACCATTTCAATGTAATTCTCATGGGGAGCTATAGGCAACAATCACATCAACAATTGAAAGAATCCAAAGAATACAAAAGGAGAAAAAGACACCATGTAATGCTGTCACTATTATAAATCATGGTTTTTAAACTTCTTAAAGTTGACTTATTAGTTTTGTTTTACTAGTGGACATGGACATTTTGTCCAAAAGAATGACATGTGTAATTTTTGACTAATCAACTTGATTACAATGATCTATTTTGAGGAATACATCCAATCAAGTTGAACAACCCCAATGAAAATGGCCAATGGTTTCTAGTTAAATGGTATATTGTATGTTAAGTAATAGGCGAGACTATCTATTAGTTAGGCTAAATTAGTAATTAACTAGGCCTACCTACCTACTTCCCACTACCATCTTACAACCTACCTATCTAACTATCTACCTATTTAACTACCAACCCACTTGCCTACATATGTATTACTTATCATCCTACCTACCTACCTACCTACCTATTTACCTATCACCCCACCCACCCACTTACCTTTGTATTACCTACCTCCTATAATCTACCTACCTCCTTCTTACGTCTTACATAATGGTCACCTACTTATGTATTACCCACCTCCTACAACCTACCTACCTATTAATTGTCTAACCTTCCTACTTACCTACATAAGTAGTGTACAACATTTGATGTGCAATTTAAACATGTGAAATGAAAAAACATGACAAAAATATGAAAACACATGTTTTTTCAAAGCAATTATTCCATTTGATGTGTTGTACAGAATTAGACCTTTCCTTGTTTGAATTTTTATATTAGATTTTAACATTGGAATATTGTAACAAAGAATGCATAACATAGTTTGGGGAACTTTTATAGTAAGTTTTTTGTTATTATTTATACAATAAAATGCCCAAGATATTGCATTTCTATTGTATTTTTCCACTTATTTATTTAAGCATGCAATTTTTTGAGATTATTTTTCATTATTTCATTTTCTCTCTCTAAATTTACACTTATTTTTGTTTGTAAATTGTCATGGTTTTCAAATGGTTTTTCATATGGTTCATTTGTTATTTCTTCCATTATATCATCCATTATTTCACATCCATTTTCATTGCTTATTCTCTTTTCATTTTGAGATGATTACTCCATGCTTAATTTCACAACACAATTTTGCTTGATGAATGAATGGAAAAAAATCAAACAATTTATGTTTTACTTCTTATGAAGGGGTCTTAAAAATAATTTAAATGAATCACAAATTATGCCCAATCCATAGTGCAAAATATACAAGATGAATGAAAAAATTATTACAAAAAACCTTCCATCCAAAAAAACAAACGTACATTCAATTTCCAAAAGCAAAAAACTTATACAATTTTTAATAACAAATTGACAAAAAGAACGAATGAAAAAATTAAAAAAAGATAAATCAAAACCAACATTGAAAAAAAAAAACATTTACAAGTTGGGCTAATGTGGTTGAAGGTCAAAGGTTTGAGGTTAATGTGCATTCCATGTCCAATGTCCCACATTTACACAAAGTAGGAAAGAAGGGAAGTACCTTGTCACTCATTGAACAAACAACAATAGCAAGGATGGCACTAGGCAAATATGACCACAAAGGAAGCATGAACAATAGGGTGGAAACATGAAATAATGAGCCATAGAGTGTGTGGACAATCTTTAAAAACTATTTTTCAAAATTTTGAAAAATCACCATGGGAACATTACATTTCAAAAACTTCATTTAATTTTTGAAATAATTTTTTATACTTTCAAAGTTGCAACTACAAAATTTTCATGAAAATTCACCATGTTTCAAGAGTCATTTTATATGTTTAAAGCGCTTTAAAAAAATGTGGACATGTGGTTTTTTTGTTTCAAAAGTCATTTTTCCTTATCAAAATTTTCACCGAATCATTTCAATTTTTTTTGTGAACTTTAATATATTTCATAAGAAGGGATCCACATGTTCAAAACATTCAAAAAATAAAAATATAGATATGTTTTTAGATGTTGTTACTCAAACATCCTTAAACATTATTATAATTTTGTTTTTGTAATCATGGTCCAAAGTAAAGTTATAGATTTGACTATAATCTAAAGCTTGATGCAAAAAAAATTGAATTTTTATCATGTTGTATGTCATGTTTGGCCTCAAATTTGATATTTTATTTGATAAATTATGTAAAAAATGCAATATAAACCAATAAAATTTGCCATGTGGAAAATGTAGTCTTTGGAAAAAATTTAACTTTGGCACAATTGGGTCCTTATTTCATGCTTTCACCCAATAGCAACATATGAAAGTATTTTTAAAAAAATCACAATGGCATTAAGTGACCACGATCATGAAGGAAACACTAATAACATTAATTATAGTAATGATGGTGATAATGTGACCATGACCATGAAAGAAGTAGCAGTAGCAACGTGGAGTTATGCAAAAGAAGCACCAATAACAACAACGAAGACATTAAGCAACCATGATCATGAAAGAAGCACAAACAATAACAACAACAATGGTGTTAGGCAACCATAAACATGAAAGAAACAAGAGTATTAACAACAATGATGGCATTAGGTGACCACAATCACAAAGGAAGCAATAACAATAATAGTAATGATGGTGCCAAGTGACCACGACCATGAAGAAAGCACAAGCAATAGTAACAACGATGGCACTAAATGACCACAACCACAAAGGAAAAATAGCAACAACAATGACATTAGGCAACCACAACATGAAGGGAACACAAACAATAGTAGTAGCAATGACGCTAAGCAACTATGACCATGAAAAAAACACGAACAATAATAGCAGTGATCGCACCAAAGGACCACAATCATGAAATAAATAATAAAATTGATGACATTAAGTGACCATGACCATGAAGGAAACATAAGTAATAACATCAATGGTGCTAAGCAACCATGAGCACAACGGAAGCACTAGTAACAAGGATGGCACTAAGCAATCATGAAATGAAACAAACCTCAAACAACTAAACAATTAACCTCTCACAAAACATTTGTCAAAACAAAATCAACAATGAATGAAATAAGAGCTTTGAGGCTTTTGATGCTTCTTTTCTCAAAGGCGATGCAAATATAATGATTAACCTAATCACTAACCTAAATTTAACAACCTAATCTAACCACTAACTTAAACTAACATTATGTATTATAAAGAAACTGTGAGAATCAGATATGGATTTTATGAGAAAACCCATCTGATTTTTATATTTATATTTTTAATAAATAGAGTCTAATTCTCATCACCGGTTTTCACATGTATGAAAACTGACGGGTCAATTTTCTACTTGGGTATGAGGAAATTTGATATTTGTCAATTCTCAACATGAGAACTGGATTGAGAATGGGCTCAAGAACCGATCCCCATTCAAGAACCGCCCAACACTGGTGCAAACCCTTAAATATAAATTTAACAATGTCATAAGAAAATTCTTTGATTTGGTGAAAAGAAAAAAAAAAATGGCCATGCAAAATAAACCTCACCTATATACACTATATAATAAAAAATTTGAGCTATTGATGCAAGAATTGATTTTAATTCTCAAAGTCCCAAGATTTTATTTTATTTTTTTTCAATTGTGTAATATCAAAAAAATCAAAATTTCCAGAAAATTAGCAAAATTATTGAAATGTAACCTAGAAAAACAAAAGTTTCCAGAAATTTCACAATTTATTGGTAAAAAGAATGATGAAGTTTATCGAAAAAAGAAGCAATGATATTTATTATATTGCGACATTCAATTTATTTAGTTGACAATAAATTGCAATTAATAATTAAATTCTTGGCAAAAGATTAAATAAAGACATCAATAGTGTGAAAATTGTGATTATTATTATTAGTGCTCAAATGATGTGCTGAGGAAGATCCATTTGCAACCTCAACACTTTGCAACAAAACATTGGACAAATTCATCTTGGTTTTGAGTATCATCAAGTGGCCAATCTGCCTTTTACACCCAGCAGGCAAAAGAAAAAAAAAAGAAAGAAAAAAAAGTCAGAAAAGCTTCAAATGTTGAATTCTAAGTCTTGTCAAAATGACAAGACTGAAAATAGACATGTTGCCTTAATTTACAGGCAATATATATTACATGTCACTAGACTTTCCACTCGGCAAGAAGAGTCCATTCAGGCTTTATGTTGCAAAACACTGTTGTTGAATTGAAAGTGCCAAAATGGGGAAGAAAAGAGAGAGAGAGAGAGAGAGAGAGAGAGAGAAGGCATAGACATGACTTCAGACATGAGAATTGAAATCTAAAAAAGCACATCTTCTTCACAAAGTGGTATGTGAGTAAGTAAGTAAGTAAGTACAAATTGAACTTTGAAGATCGGAGTGGCTTATATATGTAGACTCAGCTTCACAAAAAAGCTTTTTTTGTTTTTGACTCAATAACAGACTCTTTTCTGACAAAGCACAAATTTGAGACTACACACACCAATTGCACCTTCTGGTCAAAAGTTTTTCTTCTTTAGCCACCATAACAGCAGCAGCAGCAGCAGCAACAACAACAAGAAGAAGAAAAAGAAGAAGCTGTCAACAGATGTATGATGCACACCGCAACACCAATTTCTGTTCTAAAATTTCCAGATAGATTCAAAAGGTTTCTTTGAGAAAAGCTCTTTTTTGAAAATTTCAACATTTCTAAAAATAATATAAACCCTTGTGCTAAAACCACCAAGGTACTACCAAAACCTTTAGATTAATTTAAAAAATAAAAGAAAAGCCCCATAAGGCCTTTAAGACCTTTAAAATTATTAATTAATTAATTAATTAATTAATTGGCTATAGGGCTATAGACCTAGGGCTAATGGACCCCCATCCCCAATCAGCTATCTAGAAAAAACAAGAAATAATAGTAAGGAAAAAAAGGGGGAGGGGGAAAAAAAAAAAAAACCCTAGGAAAAAACCCTCCCCAAAGCCCCATCTGTTTTCCTTTACGAAAAAGGATTGCTCTTTGTTTGCTGCGCACGCGCAACACCAAAGGCGAGGACGAGGACGAAGAGCTCCTCCTCCTCCTCCTGCAGCTGCAGCAGCTGCATGGGGCCACAGAAGTTGCGGGAAAAGCTCCCCAGAATTTTTTTCAAGCATGAACCTTTGCGCGCAATGTGCTTATATAAGCAACTGAAGTTGCAACAATCTTCTACCAAAAAAAATTTCTCTCGATCATTAGCATCAGCATCAGTAGCAGCAGCAGCAGCAGTTGCAGCAGCTCTTTGATCTTCAACTCTCCTCCCGTCATCATCTTCTCCTTCTCTGGAATTCCTCAGAATTTCTGCAGTACCCACCTTGTGTGCTCCGTCTGCAGGTGATCTTGTTGCAATTTGCTCTTTGTTCTAGTGCTTTCCCATTCAATTGCAGTAGCTTTGGAGTTTTACAAGCTTTTGCGAATCTAGCTTGCTTTTTGTTTGTTTGTTTGTTTGTTTGGTAGCTATGGTGATGGCTGCTGCAACTCAGCTGCCTACCAACAAC
>Ga0116231_10004095_pt1 | contig 29740 bp, 16 predicted proteins | sample S1TSphgellanicum_2_FD_89695 | JGI IMG/M metagenome (GOLD analysis project Ga0116231, IMG submission 89695) | Host-associated microbial communities from peat moss isolated from Minnesota, USA - S1T2_Fd - Sphagnum magellanicum MG | ecosystem: Host-associated > Plants > Peat moss > Unclassified...
ACTGTCAATATAAGCAAAGAAGCTCAGTCTTAGTTTACAGTAGAAAGTCTTAGCATGACTTGAAATTTCCTTGGAGCATCTCAGATTCTGCAGGCATCTGATAATGTCACTCGACATTGCTTTTTTTTTCTTTCTTGACCAAAGTGTGAGAAACTGGAGTGGGTGGTGGGTAATATTTGGCCAAAGTATTCAGCCCCACCTGGATGATCAAAATTGTACTCTCCCACATTCTCCAATTCCTCAGCAGTCAAACCTCGATAGAATGAATCCTGATTGACACCACAGGAACACCGACAATCAGTCAGATTTAGATGGCTGCTTCTTCTCTCTTGTCCATCTAAAAAATATCAGACAAATCAATTTCAAGCATTTCACCCGCATCATCTCCTCAACTAGTGCACAAATGTGTCTTTCATGAATCGTTCAGCTCTAGCATTAACCTTGCCTACAATTTTTCATTGCATACTAAGCCTCCCAATCTCATTTCAAATCCCAATCAATGTTTGCAGAGAAGCATTGCAATCACATTGCCGAAATCCTTAGGGTATCTGGTTTGATGATCTGTATGAATGGTGCGACATAGAAAGAATGGTGCACCTGATTGACAAGCACAACTCGGTGATCATGGAGTTGTTGAATGATCATGTTGCAGACAGTGGACTTGCCAGAAGCTGTGCCTCCTCCAACTCCTGTCACCACCACCACCACACATACACGGTGAGTCCTGTGTTTGAAAACACACAATTTGCAAAGCAAAGATGAGATGCTACTTTACATGAGAGAAATCAAAGAAACCACCTGGTTTACTTACCAATAACAAATGGCTGCTTTGCCTCCCCTTTGGACTGTGGCACAGCAAGCTCATCATCATCAAACCGCATATCTCCAGCTTGGGTAGCAGTTGGTGCAGCTTCCATACCTGCTGTATATCCCTGACTTCAGCAACACAAGTGAAAATTCTGACAGATGGATCTCTCGAGACTCTGCAGCCCAGAAAGAAACCCAACCAAAAATCAGATTTCCCTTCACAAAAAGCTCATGAGCACAATTGTGGCCATCCTGGTGAGAGAGGCAAAAAATCCAAGTCACCAAAACCTAAGAACAACTCTTTTCATGCCACCACCATCTTCGCCATGAATCCACCACCATCTTCGCCATGAATCCACCACCACAAAAACCCACCAGCCATCAATGACCTACTTGAGTTCCAAATGCTAGAAGGCAACACCCATCATCTGACCACACTGAAAAATGCAAAATCCTAAAACATAGTCTGAAATGCAAAAAACCCCAAGTCCCCGCCCGAGAGGACTCATCCTTCCTTCCTCTTGGGCTTTTCATAAAAGCAGAAGGACATCATATGATCATGCCTCCCATAAAAAAAGCTGCCAGAAACATTTTCCAGTAGTAATCCAAGCTTCCCCTTATCAGGTGGCACATGGAAAGAAAGAATGCCAGGAATTTTGCTCAGTATAATAAGGTAAACAAAAAAAAAAAATGATCTCTTGGAAGCTTGAGAAGCAAAGAATGGGACCAAGAAAGCTCAAAGCTGAAAAGCCTTACCGCTGTGTGCACCTTGCAGCAGCATATCAGGCACAGGAGGAGAGGTGGGGAGGCACCAGGGCACAATGTGCTGTTTCTTTCACCCCTTCCTTCTTCGCTCTTTCTTGACCCTGGCTTTAAAGTTTTGTTTCTTCTTCAGGGTGGGATTTGAGACACACGCACGAAGCTAAGCTAAACTAAGCGAAGCATTCATGGATTCTAGAAAAACAGATGTTGTTGACCTGAGTGAGGAGAGGAGGATCCAGTCCAGTCAGTGGGCACCACTATGATCCACAAGGAGGATCCCCAAGTCTTGCTTGTTTTGAAGAAGAATCCAGGAGAGAGAGCTTGAAATCAAACCCATCTTGGCCAGTTGACAATCATCTTGTTTATTACAGTTTTTCTCGAGAATGGCAAGGACCCAAAACCCACAAAGCAGAAACCAAAGAAACACCCAACCAGGAAAAAAGAAAAAACACCCAAATCTATACTAAACTAAACTAAGAAAAATAGGTACCCAATGGGGGAAAAAAAAAAGGGTGCAGAATGATCCTTGAGAATAGCAAGGACCCAAAAAAACCACAAACCCAAAAAAAAAGGGGGAAAATCCCCACTAAACTAAAACTAAACTAAGAAAAATAGTGCAGATGGTCCATAAAGAGGAGAGACAGATGGAGAGATTGAAGAGAAAGAGCAATAATGGTGATCCCAGTTTTGTCTTCCATAGACTTGCTGGCATGATGCTGCAGCTGCTGCTGGTGGCTGTTGTCGACGATCCGCTGCACCGAAGTTGGACCAGACCCACAAAGGATGAATTCTATTGCAACAGTAACTAGGTATGAATTCTAGGTATGATGTACTCTACTAAACTCATTGGAAAACTGAACCAAAACCCAATTGGCGGCGAACAGCGGCTGCTGATTACCAGCAGCAACGGCTATTATTAGGAACCTGCAAAAATGTGGGGATGAAATTGTGTGGATTCTTTGAAGAAAAAAGATGTACAACAAACAAGAGAGGATTGGATTGAGGTTCATCTGATATGGTTTATGAACACATTTGTGAGTGTTTTCATATTGAAGATTCAGTTAGTGGTTTCTCTCAATCATTCTAGTTGTGTTTCTTGCATCATCACATTGCAATTTTTGCAATGTGAGGCATATTTATCAACACATTGCTCATGTTCTTTCTTGCTTGGAGCAACTTGTCCAATAATGATGAGCAAGTTCTCTAGAGGAGTTGTTCATCCAATTGCTTGAGGAGAAGTCTTACATCATTTCATTTAGCCACACTTTGTGCCTTTGATTATTACATGATTCTTTTTTTGACGCATTTTTCTTCTCACCAATTTGGAGTTTCAATTTGGAGTCGTCATTGAGAAAGGTTGCAACACGATGATGATTCATGACATCTCCAATTTAGAGTTGTCATTGAAAAAAGTTGTGAAACGATGATGGTTCATGACATCTAGTGTGCTCTTGACATTCATCTTACATGGGTGCTTCATAAGTCAATGTGGCAAATGCATTTAGTTTGGAATTGCGCAATGTGATTTTTCAAAAAATACACACTATTGAAAATAAAATTGTTCAACTAATCCCTTTCATTTGTACATTTTATTTTATGAGTCAAAGTCTCCTTTATACTATAATCACCACAATCCAATGGTGAGATCATTATCATCCATCTTGTTGTGAGTACTTGTCAAGGTAACCCTTTTGACAAAACTTTGTCTACCCTAGCTCATCAAATAACCCTTCATTTTACAATGTGTTTATGATTATTCCCCACCATTGTTAATGGCATTCACATATTAAGTTGTCCCTCCATGGCCTTTCTAACATTCAAGCACATAGCCTCCCAACTTGGCGCAATTGGTCTCTCCATACAACCTCACAAACGTATGTTGGTCCCCATCAAGAATACCTAGTGACTTCATTCCACTAGCTTCACTTAACACCCCTTCTAATGGTTACAAAGTTTTGAAAGTCCTAATGGGATCAATCAACCTTATTCATTTCTACTTTCATGGAAATTGTTTTATTAAAGAACATTAGAGATTTTGATTTGCTTCCCAAGATGGGTGATGTATAAGCAACTTTCAAGATGTTAATTAGGTGTTTTACACAATGTTTATCATATTTGATTCAATGCATGCCACCTAGTCTTGAATTCTTGCATTTTCTTACATCTTTGAGCTTCGTTTTTTTCTTTTATTTTTGGGCAACATATCAATCCAAGGTCTTTTGATGGTCCAAAAAAATATTTAATTTTATTGTCAAACTCCCTCCCCATCTCTTTAAAATGCATAGGTTTCATTCCTACTATTACAACCTAAAGGAGGTCACTCATTGCATAATTTTTGAAATATCTAAAATAAAGGGGGTTTTTTTGTATGCTATGAAATAATGAAATATTAAAAGAATATTCCATTAAAATTGTGATTATTTTACGCATATTATATGTCTAATATTTCCATAATGAATTTTTGGCACCTTCTTCACATTTAAATAGATTATAAATTATATTTTATAATGAATTAGTTATACACTTTATATTTTCTTGCACATTGTTTGGAAAAAAAATGAAAGTGATTTTCTCAAGTTGTCGTTGTTCGAACAACATTCTTAAAAAATTGGGCACTATTTTTGTCATTTTTAGTCTCTTGGTTTTTGTTCAATCAAGATTATTTCTTGTTAGAAATTTAATTTGCACTGATTCTAACACCCTCTTGTTTCAATAATAACTAAAAGCAACTTATGATTTTTCCCCCATGGATTGCGCATGTCTTGTTCCTTTCAAATATTTCATTGGGAAATGTATCAAATGACTTGAAGGCTTCTTTTCAAAACATATGCACCATCACACTCTTTCTAACATAATTTTATTGGGACATTCAATGTGCATCAAGTTCACATCATCTTTTACTTATGCCCACCTTTCAATATGCGGCTCACAACTTGCCCAATCTTACCAATGTTTCACCTATTATTAGCAATTTTCTCCACTATTTAGCTTGGTCTATTCCATCCCTTAGCAACAAGCCTAATTTGGTTGCATATACACCTAATTCATTCATCCATTAGGATTCCAATTATTACAATGTGCCGATGATAGCAAACACATAGGAAATGCATGATGCCATCTACAATATTTTTACATTTATTGCAAAGGAAACTAGCTCTTGGGGGTTTTTTGTATATTAGAAAATTATATGAGTAAAGTATAAGGTCCCATATATTGGTTGTTAGATCAAAATTATAATTCAATTAATTTGATAATATGAATATGTTGATTCTCAAAATTCAAACATAATTAATATAAAGTATGCATTAATAATAGGTATTAAATAGAAAATATAAAACAATAACATACATGTACAAGACACTTATAATAGGTATTAGATTGTTGGTAGGTTCAATTAGTAGGATGGAAAGGGTATAAATTCTAAAGTTTACAATAAAAAAGGAGTTAATATTAATGAAATGATATTTACTTGGTTAGGACAAGGAGTTAATGAAAGGCTGAATGTAACAACTTAGTGGTATTATTACTAGATTATAATCAAATTGTGTTGGCCAAGTACCCAAATAAAGGGTGGATATTAACCAAGGCATAAATACAAATATTTAATGCCTTAACCAATAGGAAGTGATCTCAAAATAATCATGAGAAGGCTTAGCTAGCTAGGATTATGTTTTGTTCATACATAAGTTTTGTTGATATGACATTGAACTTTTATTTTTTGAAGCCCAAAAGCTGCACATGTTTAATCAAACTTCTCATAAAATTTACATCAATCTAGAATTAGGGTTTAGAAAAAGCTTTTGATATGGCAAGAATTGAAAATCAATAATTCTACCACATAGCAAAAATGAATGTTGCATCAAATGACAATGTGACATAACAAGAAGCACCAACATTTGTGGGTTCATGATTTCTTGTTAAATTGTTATTGTCATCTTGTAGTTTACATTGACGTAAATGAATAGGTGATATGTATATTGAAGAAGGAAAGCTTCAAGTTCACATTTTTTCTTTGCCTTGTATTTCCAATGTCAAATGTGGTTATGAGCTTTGAACTCTTAATTTCATTTGCATCATTTTTGCCAAACATTCAAGCATTTCATTAAGTTTTTTTTCATTAAACATTATGTTTTCACTAAATTTAATTGAACTTTATTTTGCCTAAACCTTTAAACCTTAAAATGAAGCATTGTTATTGAAAATTGGATTTGCCGAGCTACAATTGTTTGAAATTTATGTGTTTACTAGGGTTTTATGCTCATGAAGGTGGTCTCGTGAAGTTGATGAACTTGCAAGGGCTTTACTTGTGAAATTTATGCACACATATTTTATTGTGTAATTTTTAAACACAATGCAAAGTGTTCCATTGTTCTATTGAAAATCATGCATTGTTTACAATTGTCTGAAAATATTGTTTTCTTTTTGTTGTGTTACTTTCGATTTTTGATTCGTTGCTCTTGTTTTTTGTTGCATGATGGATTTTGGGTTGGGATGTTATAGGTTTCGTGATGTTAAATGAAGAATCACCCATAACTTTTCTTTGTTAGTTGTTGATTATGGTATTATTGTTGTTGAAGGTGGGGTTGGGTTTGAAACAATGAGTGAACTAACTAATTTAGAAAGAAAAACAAGTGAGGAGATTTTACAAGCAAAAGCACAAGTGCAACAACATCAACAATTGGAAGTCAATCAAATGTTATAAACTCCTTGGAACAAGACAACAAGCATTAATTAGTACTTGGGTTTTCTTTACATTGAATGATTATATTGCTATAACAAATCATTTTACATTTCAATAAATGAGATGTGTTGTATGTCATAATGTACACTAAGAGTCCACTTCAATTGTGAAAAAAAACATTCATGACCAAAAGGGGTTGTTTATATGTACAATAAAGACCATGGAACAACGACCATGAATAGACACGTAACTTCAAAACATTTGGAGGTGTTGGTTTTACAAAATAAAAAGAATTGCAAACAATCTCACACCTAATGTTCCATAAGCTTCTAAAAAGAAAAAAACAAACCACATGAACCTCCTTTACTTATTTTTTCAACAATGGAATTCTTCATAAAATATTTGACCTTGTTCAAGAAACATTTCTTAAGGACCTAACTTTATATATCTTTAAAAAGTATTGGCCTTTGAATTCTACCAAAAATATATGGCTTAGGAGGTTAGTCCTTTGGCAATGTGGTTGGGTTATGTTTCCAAGTATATGCATTTTTCAAATGCGTTACAATTTTGAAATGGTGAAGAAGACCATGGAATAGTGTGTTTTTTCTAGCCTTGTTAAAGTTTCCATAATCATTGTCATTTCTAACATTTAGATGTCACAAGGTGGGTTCAATACATTTGTTTCGGTTGTTAGTTACATTAATAAAACATGGGAACCATGCCATGTAACAATAAATATTTTTGAGGTTCATAAGAATTTAAGAGCTACCATGGCTATACAAGTGAAGGATTTGTTTGCTTGATATGGATTATGTGACAAGGTAATTATGTACATGTGAAAAACAAAGGTGCCAATTTCAATACCTTCATTGTTGCCCTTACAAAAATAGTATCATGTATTCCATTCATGATAACAATGTTTTATTTTGCCACTTGTTATGCACTACAAGAAAAAAATGGTTTTTATCACAATAAAAGTCATAGTTCATGATGCTTATGTGAGCTAAATGTGTGGTTTCATCCATTACAATGTATAATATTTGGCATTTATTGTGGCATATAATACAATACAAAAATTGTAATTTGACATTAAGTAATGGTAATGACATTAGGTAATTCCAATTTTTGTATTGTATTATATGCCACAATAAATGCCATATGTTGTACATTGTAATGGATGAAACAACATAGTTTAATTCACACAAGTGTCATGAGGTACAATGTTTTGTGTGATAAAAGTAATTTTTTCTTGTTACGATGGGCATGAGATGTTTAAATGTTGTCAATATGTTAATAATGACTTCAAAATATGTGTTGGAATGTGAAAGGTTTCAATTGAAATTATGTGATTTTCTTTTTCAAAAAATTATTACTTGGACAAAGTAAAGTGGAAAGGGTAGACATGAATATTGGGTTTAAACTTATAGGGATGCATTTTTTTTCCTTCAAAATTGAAGACCAAGTTTGCATCTAAAATGATTTGTTCAAAAAGACTTTGGAATTTTAAAACATCATCAATGTATGTTATCCACAATAGATGACCTTGCAAAGTAGAATTCATAGTCCCATGAATATTGTTTATTATCTGATGCAAAGTCTGCAACCATCATTATATGTTGTATGATGTACAACATGAATATTCAAGGAGCTGAAACAATAGAAATGCATGTCTTGTACAAATTACATGTAATTTCATGTTGATGGTTCTATTTTGAAATTGGTGTATTTGATTTTTTTTTCTATTTGATGTGATTGCAAATTATAAATTTTAAATCTAATTCATGCATCTTGGCAATTATATGAGAATTGAGTTTTAAAATGTGTTGAAGGCATGTTATGTTTTATGTGTCATAACATGCTTGTGCTTATGGTAGACTTGTGGTTTAAGAACTTGTAACTTATTATATATTTTATGGGCCTTGAAACAATTACACATATTTTCACAATGTATGATCACGAAGTTTCGATGCCTTTGTTGATGATTGTCTACAACAAATTAACACCAATTTTTTTTGTCATTATTTAATTTAATGTTATTTTGCACCTACATTAGTGTTTTGGAGCTTTGATTTTGTCTAAAGATACGACAATGGGGGTTTCAAAAGCAAAATTATCATTGTTTTAAAGGACTTTGGCTTATTGAATTGAATTCAATAACTTACATTGGTGGACAATTTCCAAACATTGGATTTATTACATGTTAAGTGATGGGCATGTAGGATCACATATCAAAACTAAAAGGATTTTAAATATAATAGGGATATGGTTATAATTAATTTGAAACGTTGTTGACTTGGCATTGACAATTTGAACAAATTTGTTTAAATCATCAAAAACTAACTACCAAAGGATCTTGTTTTTCAGTGTTCAAATGCTTCATATTTCAATCCAATTGAAAAATATTTGGATATCACAGATGGTGTTGTTGAGGAAAATGAAGAGCTCATTGCTAATTTCAATTTATTTGAAGAAGATTGAAAAGACATTGGTGGCAATAGATAATTGAATGTTAAAAATTGAGGTTTAAGTCCTACCTATGTTTTTTGTATGTGTTGCCTTAATGTTGTGGTAGAAGTTTTTTTAATATTTGAAGAACTAATAAACTTGATTTGGTTTGATTTGAAAAACTATTTTGGTAAACTATGAATTGGTTCTTTTGGGTTTGTTTCTTGTGTCTACCTTACAAATGGATTACCGTTAATAATGTGTAGGTGGGCGATGTGATGGACTTCCCAAAGGCGTAAAATGGTTCAATGATGAAATGGTTTAAAATGAAACAATTTCTTGTTATTCTTAGAATAATTGGCCATGGATTGTTTTTGAATGTGTATGCCTTGAAATAACATGTCCCAATTTAATGGCATATGAAAAAGTTAGACCCAATATTATAATATTTCCACCTTGCATTACAATTTTAATTTTAAAAAATCATAATTTAGACCATGGAGATTACAACATTTAGTTTAACATTACAAGCTTAAATTTGTAACAAATTATTTTTTTACAAATTTTTCTTGAACTAAATGAGGATTTCACACCACATTTGTGTTAAAGTTTAACTATGACAAAACATTAATGAATGACTATGATTAAGAATGAATGATTTTGCATTTATATTTGACAAAGTAGTTATTTGAATTATCCAATTGTTAATGTTTGGCCTATGATGGTTTTGAATATAGGTTTGTTAATATGCATGCCCGAGTTGATGTTCAAAAGACATTTCACTTGTTCACATGTCACAAGCATGCTCATATGTAAAAATAAAAATTGATCTATGTGCATGTTTAGAGGGCTTAATTTTGCAAAGAAGAAACAAGCCCATGCCATGCGGTTGATGTATACATTTTTTCAAAACACCTTATCTATAGGGTATGGTTGAAAGTAAGTACTCAACCAACATTGGTTACAATGCACATTTTGCTTACTTTGATTTTAAAATCCAAAAACACCATTTATTTCTTTGTATATTTTTTCTCATGGAAACAAATAAAATGTTTATTGTTTTTAATAGGTTTATTGTTTCTAATAACTTTGTGAATATCAAACATATGTATGAAATGTGATTTGGTATTGATATTTGTTGATGTGTTTCTAAAACTAAATTTAATCATTTCATGCATGATGTTTAATCACACATAATCACCTTACTTTTTTCATCATTCATCACACCTTCAATCAAAATTGAAATTTCAAAATATATATGGCACCAAAATTCAATGCAAACATAAAATTTAAATTAAGTTTACGATGATTTAAATATGTGAATATGAAAATATTAAGTTCAATAATAAGGTGGGAAATTTTTATTTTCTCTCGCATAATAGTCCCCAAACAATGCCCACTTTGATATATGTAATGAAAAAAATTACCACATATTGACCCCCCAAAAATTGGCATTAAAGTGACTCGAAAACAACTACATGTTATTCCTTTATCTATTTCTTTGACATCTAGATGGCACATCGACATTGCCCATTCCAAGGACAAGGTCCACACCCTTGTAGATATCATCATTCTTGACTTAATTTGTGCAAACCTTTTGTTTCAAGCAACCTTTACCCAAAGGCAACCCAAACAAAATAGTGAAGTTATCAAGACCCGCACCCAAAAGATTAATTTCTACCCCCAACAATTTTTTTAAAATTATTTGCATAACATTTTAATGAATTTTTATTCTTGTGTGCCACCAATGCATAAATTTTAAAAGGTCTGAAAGGTCTTCCTTAGAAAATAGAGTTATCCTTAAAGTCGTACCTAATTTAACCTTTTTTTATACCCTTTTCATTTTGTCTCCCTTCTTTTGTTGTTATCCATAAAGTCTAACAAAATTTGTTCAAATAGCAAAATTAAATAATTGAATGTTCACATACCATTTCGACTTGTTTTGGACACTCAATGAACAATTCCATCCCTTGTTCGGGGTATTTTATGGATAACTTTAATGAACCTCCATAACTCTACAAAAGATGCGAGCTTGTGTTTACAATTCCAAAGTTGGCCAATAATGATGGGGGCATCCTTTTGACTTCCATCGGCCACTTAAAACATGTCATTATATGTAGTTGAAGTTTGGGTTCTTGTTTAACCTTACTTTTTTGACATTTTGAACTTAATAACACTTTAAAACTTGTATTCAACCATATCCTTCTTCTCAATTATTATTTTTCTTTCATTTTTTTCTCCCCACCCTTTGTTTTTTCTTGGGATGAAGTCTTCCAAGTTTACATCAAATTAAAAAGTATGCAAAATACAAAAGGTTTACAATTTTCCTTGATAATTCATCACAATTTGAAGGAAAAGATGAATGGAACAACTGAATGCTAATAAAGGAACATTAAGGGTGGGATGGGGGAAATATGACAATGTCTAATTCTTGTTTCCAAATATCTAGCAAAACATTTTAACAAGTGATTCATTTGGTATTTAATGGCTTTGGCCCCATTTTATGGCAAGTTCTAAATTATAACCAACAATAATTAAAATAGCAAATGTTCCATGGAATTCCCAAAAAAACATGAGTTCACAATAAGTTCATATAACACAACCTAGTGAACAATCCAAAAAATGTAGGATGAAATGAAAACTATATTGACATATTTGTAAAGTACCCCAAAATTTAAACTAGGGCTACTAAGCAACTAAACTTGGGATGAAATGAGAAATCAAGATGTTCAAAAGTAGTATGCATGAAAAGAAAACTTGGAACTAAATTAGTTTTTTCACCTAAACTTTTATGTGGGGGAGTTTCAGCCCAATTTCAAATTTTCTTTACTTATGCCTTGTTTAATATATACTCACATTTTTCATTCAACTCAAGCCTTGTTATAATAAGATCCTATTAAACCTCTAACCTAATACCCAAAAAATTTCACTTTATGGACACAGTCAAATTGAGGATCATAAACAAATATTAAAAGATCAAATTAATGGCCCAAAGATAAGCTGACCAAGTTACTAAAGATAACTCTATTATTTTCTAGCATCTTCCAAAGCCAATAGACTCAACACCCACTCCCCCTTCTATCCATGTTTTATGCATTATTATTTTTAAAGAGAACTCAAGAGGGTGATGATGATGCTATGGTTGAAAGATAATGAAACTAAAAATGTTTATTTGTCCTTTGAACCATATCTCTTTTGCCTAACAATTGGATCATTTAAAAAAATTTGAACAACTCCATTTTCTAGGGATAAATAAATAGTTAATGTTGTTAGTGTTGTTCATATGCCAAAGTTATTGAATCACAACATTCAATTTTTACGTTAGAAAACAATCATCCCAATAGACGTGTTGTCTTTTTTTCTCCTATTTGAATTTTATTTGTATTTTTATTGAAATTGAAACTAATTTAAAAAATCAACTTCATTAGTTTCAATTTCAGTAACAATAAATAATTGCCAACCCCCCCAACCTCTTTGCTTTCACAAAGAAAAATTTTTATTTTTTTCCAATGTGAAAAAAATAAATTCTAGGCAACATTTTTATTCTAGTTTATTTGCTAATAGCAAGCTGATGCCATCTTCATAATGTTAGCATTTTCCTTAGTATTATAAGTTAGAGTTTTTTTGTGCAAAACAAGTGGAAATTCTATAGATACGATAATATGAAACCCCAAGTGTGAGAATTTTATGAAACATTGACTTCAATGATTTCATGTTCCTTTTTTGGAATTTGGATCACATTTTGAAGGTTTCCATCAACTATCTCTTGCCAAAGCTTTAGGTTTGTCTATGTTTATTAAATACTTGGGCAAATCTTCAAAGTTATTACATAAAGTGCTTAAAAGTAGATCTCCAAACCCACCAAAAAAAATTTACAAGAATGTTGTTAAACACTAAGTTATTGTCCAACAAAAGGATAGGCACAAACTTTATACATCTAACCTCAAAATATCAACAAATATAAACAATAATAAAATGTCACTCATGATTCCAAATTATTCACATGGTCATCCCAAGAACATTTTGCATATTCACCTGATGCATATTATGCAATGAATATGCAATTAATTCATCACAAAAGAAAATATGTAATGATACAAATGGAAGTCTTGCCCAAAACTTGACAACTTGCATCTTGTCAACTACCCAAGTGAAAACCTTTTATGTCACTTTATTGAATGCCTTTCTTCACAGCTATGTTGATAGCTTGAAGATCTAGCTCAAAAGAGAAAGTTTTTCTTTTTCCATTTGGGACATTTCCATATATTGAAAACCTTGTGAATGTTGATGATGGTTGCATCCGCTCCAAAATAATTTGAGGCTCCAAAATAAAGACGTGAATTAATGGAAAATGTTTCCAAAATGATAATGTGACTTTCCACTTAAAATGAATTGCCAGGGTAATAATCTATAGTTAAAAAATTAAATTTTTTGGCCTAATTGTGTGATGCCACATGTTAGTCAAAGCCCAATCAAATAAGATTATGCAAAACCAGGTTTAGCTTCATAGGGAAATTTTGCTTAAAAGGTTTAACATAGGTGACCCATATTGTTAACAACAAATATAGATGGGCCTACCTAGGCAAGGAACCTAAATAACCTAAGCCATTACATAGGTTGCAAGTGTGAAGACTTGAACCTTTCACCTAGACTTTGAAACTTCAAGTTTTTATTTACCACACCACAACTTTTTTTTAATAACAAAACTACCTACCACAAAATTATAAACACAAATTTAATAAAAATTAAGTAGAAAAGCCTATGTAATTTAATTAAGTTCGACTTAGATTAAAAAATTTCAAATAAATTTGATGTTCAAATTGTTTATTTATTAATTAAGGTTGGAAGTATTATAATCAGGGAAATTTATTTTGTTTCAAAAATTTTATTTTAACTTTTTGGGAATTTTTTTGTTCTTTACATTTTCTTTGAATTTGCTCTATATTTTTCCCCCAAAAAATTGGGAAGTTAGTAAAATTTCAAGAATTTTTTTCCCAAGAATTGCCAAGTTGGACAATTTTTGGGAAACAAATATAAACATATTGGTTTGCAAGGGGGGGAGGTGTTTAATTTAACTATTTAATGCTAGAATTTCACTAGGGTTATGTTTTTTTACTTTTAATATAAAAGAAACAAAGGTAAAATCTATTTTTACATCATCAAAAAATGAAATAATATGTTGCAATTTTTTTCAAACTTGTGTAATTAATCATTTGTATTAGTGTATGATTCATGTTGCTAAACAAATATGATTTTGAAATTCAATGGCTATATAATAATAATATTGACTATTTAATTAATGTTTCTTATTATGGCCAATTTTTGCCAATTTAAAGGGCAACAATGTGAACAATGATTTTTTTGAAATTTTTTTGGGTCATATTTTAAAAATATATTGTCAATTATTTTTAATAAGTTATAGTAATAACCATAATATTGAAGGATTTAAACATGTTACCAAGTCCACAACATGTTTATAACCAAATGTGGTTAAATATTCTTATGGTTGATTACCATTTAGCAACATCACAATAATAAATTTAAAAAATTGTACCTAATCATATTGGGGGAAATAAAAACTTGTAATTCTTTGAAAAATGGACATATTTTATGCTACAAAAATAACATTGTTTAAGACTTAATGAATGCATTCTTGAATTCACATTGAACTTACAAAAATTGTAAGTTAATTTAAACAAAAAGATATTTGTAGATTTATTGATGACATGTTATTTTAAGTTTTTTTTTAATTCTTTAAATTGAATGTTTATAAATTATTATAATTTTTTGGAATACATTATTGAATAAGCTTCAAAATCATGTTTTCATTTGTAGCACCTGAATAATTTTTTTTTAAAATGTTAAAGTTTGAATTTCTTAAACAATTTCATGCCAAACATAATAATGTTAAAACTTTTTCTTTGTTGTTAATAGAGTTTTGAAATGGTTTTGTGATTAAAACCTTGGTGTGCCTTCATGATGGCTTGGGTTCAAACCTTGATGGATGTGTGCATTAATGTATCTTGTACAAATGTAATATACAAACATCTACATCATGTGGTGAATGGCGTCAAAAAACTTTTGTTGACAAAACCAAAGAAATTTAAAAAATGAAAAAAAATTCATTACATGCTTTGACAAAAATACAATCCATGATTCCATGATCCGAAAAAAAAGAAATCAAAGAAAAATGTTGTTAGATGACATGGGGCACATTATTCCATGTGATATTAACTTGAAACCTCATATATACATGTCATAATTTTAAATTAAAAAATTATTTATTGTAACATGTGACTATCCAAAATGACTAAAAAACATTTCACTAAAAATGTTTGAATTAATTAATTATTTTTAATACCAAAACTATACAAATTACATATTAATCAATTTTGTTCCATTTCATTAAAAGTATAATGAATTTGGGTAGTGGAAAAGGACAATTTTTTTTCTTGTATTAATTTAAGCAAGGTTAAACCTAGGCCAACCAAGGTTAAACTAAACTAATTCTAATTTAACCAATGAAAAAAACTTGGTTAATTTCAATTAAGTTAGGCTGATCTTAGGTTAACATTGGTTAAACCTAAGATAATCTAGGTTAACTGTTAAATCAAAGTTAACCTTGATTCAATTTAAGTTAAATTGAGCTTAACTTTCATTAAACCTTGGTTAAACTTAACTTAATGGTTAAACCTAAGTTAATAAAGACCCAAGTTAATTTAAGTTACAATTAGACTAACTTATGTTAACTTTCGTTAAACCTAGATTAATTTTGGTTAAATTTAGGCTAAATGAAAACTAAACAAGGTTAAACTTAGGTTAACATTAATTAAACATAAGGCAAGCTTAAGTTAACTTTGATTAAATTGGGGGTAATCTTAAGTAAACCTTGGCTAAACCTAGGTTAATTTATTTTAACCAAGGTCAAACTTAGAATAAATAAAAGGTAACCAAGTTTAACCTCTATTAAACCTAGGTTAAATTTAAGTTAACAAACATTAAACTTAGGGTAAATTTAAACTAAGTTTAGTTAATACATTATGGATGATATTACTATGGGCTTGAAAAATATGCTTGTCACATTACATATTAGCTTTAGTTTTAGTTTTTTGCTTTATGAATAATGTTTGTTTTGAACCTTTGGTCTTTGAATTGAAAATCAATAGGATTTAATCTCATTTCAAATTGAAGTATTGATAAATATTGATAAATAAATAAATAATTTAATTATAAATTTTCATGGCACATGTGAAACTTGTGTTGTGACACAAACTAAAACTATGACATTTAAGATCTTGTCACAATGAAAAAGAAAACTCATTTCACATGTGAAATTCATGTCATGACACAAATTATAATTATGACATTTAAAGTTTCAGAACAAGGGAATACCCAATAAAAATCCTAACTTTAATGGGTGCAAAGCGTGTAAAAAACAATTACAACTTGTTATGTTTGAATGGATATACATATGTAATGATGTTCAAAGTGGACAAGATGAGGAACAAACCACTAGAAATTTTTGTGGATGCTTAGGACATTAGGGCCCAAGGGATTGAGACATGAAATATTGAGAACCTAAACCATGAAGGCATTTGGGCCTAGGGCATTAGGGTCCAAGGGGTTGGGGTGTGAAGGATTGAAAGCTTAAATTAACAATCAAGGCATTAGGGCTTAAGACATCAGGGCCCTAGGAATTGAGATGTGAAGGATTGAAACCAAATAATGAAGGCATTAAGGCTTAGGACATTAAGGCCCAAGGGATTAGGATGTGAAGGATTGAGAGCCTAAAAAATGAAAGCACAACTTGACTTAGGATGTTAGGGCCCAAAGGATTGGGATGTGAAGGATTGAGAGCTTGAACAATGAAGGGATGAAGGTCTAGGATATGAAGTTTTAAAGGCTTAAGGAATGAAAGCTTAAACAAACTTTAGAGTTTTGAAGGCATGTTAAAGGATTTGTTTTCCAAACTTGGGCTTGTTTTCACATCCAAAAGGCTCAATCTTTTCTATATTTGTGTTTGTGACAATCACCTTTGTGCAACAACACAATCATCAAATAATGATTTGCATGATATGCATATTTTTCAACGTTGTATTAGTATCACCATTTAGGTATACTAGTCTAACACAAGTATTGTAGAATCAAAAGATTTGAAAAAACAGATTGATATGAGTAATAATAAATTTTGTTGACGAACATAATACCATACTAATGTTATATATATGGATATGAATCATGAATATTCAACACTTAAATTTTAGAATTGAAACCCAAAGCTTAGTGTAGCTTCACATCAACATTCAACATCTAAGAAAATAATTTATAGCATGTTGCAAAATGCTCGCCATATTGCCCTACATTGTCATGCTATTCTTTTCAAAAGCCAACACCAAGTGTTGCACATTCAATCTTCCAAAAAGCCATGCTTTTAAAGTTCATCTTCATGTATACTCTTTTATGAATGCATCTTTAGCTCTCAAGAAATCCCCAACATTGTTGTTTACAAGAGAACAATCACACTTTCCATTAGTTGGCCAATTCTTTTGTATAATGATTAACATGTCAAGATTTTTCACACCAACCTAACATCACCTCAAGCTTATGATCACACCACAAATGTTGAAAATATGTTTTGTCTCAATTTATGAATTAGGAATGCCCAAGATTTGCTATGTCAAAAGCCCAACATTTGAGAATATTTTTTCATGTTCCTTCCAATATAATAAAAGAAACATCACATCCTCAACATATGCATCGATTCAATAGTACGAGGATAATTTAGATTTCAACAAAGTTTCACTCACTTCTTCATGTGACATGTGTGCAAAGTTCAAAATTTTCGAAGTCTTAAGAAGCTTTGCACAAGACCACAATATCAAAACAAGCCACACAAAAACAAATAACTACCATTGGATGAAACGGACAATATTATGACATGGAGGATTGTTGATTTTAGAAAAACACATTGTTGATTGTAGAATGTAAGTTATTCCAACACATTGATTGTAGAATGTAATGGTAAGTTATACCAACACAATGTAATGGTTTTCATGAGTTGCAAAATGGGTGAGTAGATTTAAACACGATGGATGATGTGGAATTTGAATAATGGTTAGGTTAGGTAGACTCAAGAAAACCTGTTCATTGTTGTTGTAAGTGGACAAAAAAGAGGTAGAAAATGCAACATGAAAACCATTTCATAGGTATTCCATCCAGTGCTAATTCACCCCAACCTTGGGCGAACCAGCACCCAAGTTGGTACCATGATAAAAATCCCAAAATTCATTTAAATTATTAATAAATATTACAAATATCCCATTCTTAGACTAAGTCAGGATCTCTGAGTTCAAATCTAATATTTTTTAGGCTTGATATGGCCATTTAGAGGTCTCACTGAAAAAGGAAAAGGTAAAGGGCTGGTTCACCCTGGCTAAGCTTATCACAAAAGTGGTAGTAATAATTAGTAATAATAAAGGTGCATTCACACTTGGTGTTAGGGACTCAAGTTTTGAGTCCCCTAACACCATGCTAGTCATTTAGGACTTAACTTATTTATCATGAAGATTTTATATTGAGCTAACATTCACTTAACATTAAGCCATCGACCATTTAACATTGGGTGCCACTGAGGATGCCACCTAGATTTTCATTTAACACAGACTTAACATCAAGTGTGAATGCACCATAATAATAACAAGGGGTGTGTCACACTGTGTGGCCTTGCCATTCACATTGAAAAGCATCTTAAGGTGAAAGAAAAATGATGAAAATTCAACTATTTCACCGTGCAAAGATTATCCTCTAAACAAAACCAAAAATTTCCTTCAAGATATCAGAACTCTATAACTAATCTGAAGTTTCAACACAAGCCAAAATATCATCTTTCAAAAATGCTCAGATAAAAATAGACCTATTATTATTATTACCTAGGGGCCAAAACCCATTAAGCTACTATACTCTATAATGAATCTAAACACAATATCCTTGCCTTGGTAGGCAAGGCCAACACACCTGAAAAAGAAAGAGTTAGTTGGAACTTGAAATAGGGTGGGCAGAGGGGGCCAGCGAGAGAGAGAGTGTGGGTAGTGTGGGAGTAGCAAGCCAGTTGTAGTCATGAATGTGGCAGACCCACACATTACAACTAAGTGGAACATGGTGAGGGAGGGGAGGAAAGAAAACAGGCCTTTCTTCAATGCACTGCATCTGCGCTTTATTACTTACACCATCCCTACTTCATTCTTTTGTCAACTTTCATATTTGTTTTCTTATGACCCAATTAATGAAGAACCTGCCCTCCCTCCCTTTTATTTTATTTTATTTTATTTTATTTTATGTCGGTGCGGGGTGGTTTTGGCAAAGGAATGACTTTGATTAGCTCATCACCAAAATAAAATAAAAATTTATTGCAACAAATTGAACATTACCTTTTCAATAGAATCCAGTATTAAGTAATGCACATTTTGGCAGTAGATTGAAAGTCTTCCTCCCCTGATCTACTACAGTAAATGACGACTAGGAGTTGCAGCTGTGTTGTTTGTCAGCTCTCATTTATGTGTGTGTGTGGGAAGCTGCAGGCAGAAAGCTAGCTGGGTTGTAATTAACAGTGAAAGACATGATCAGGTCGGATGTGCACATGAACAAGTCGTTTTTGCTCCGCCTTCTAGATTAGTGCAAGTTTGAGACCTATTTACATTGTTTTGTTAGGGTGAGATTTACTACAGCTGACCTGCTGCAAGTGATCGGTCAGTTGCAGGCTCCAAATGATCATCTGTTTAGGTGCAAATTTTCGCACTGTTGCAAAAAATTTGTCACAAATTCAATGATTTTTGGAACAATAGTCTCCAAAATGTAAGGCCTTTTTTTTTCTCCCCTAAAAACCTGAAAAAGTGCGAGATTTGTAAACATGGTTGTAGTAGGTAACCAATAAATATAAAAAGCTGCTAAATTTTTTCCTTTCAAATTTTTTTAATAACCAATTTTGGCTATATCAGCTTACAGATGATATCCCCCCTCTCTCAGCTATATCACAAAATCGGAAATTTAAATAAAATAAAATAAAATAAAACACTACTGCTATATACATGAATTCTGAAAAAGTCAGTATGCAATAGTATAATAAACAATTTGTTTTTGTTGTAGAAGCACGAGAGCTTTAATGTGTGTGTTTATGAGGGTGGGTGAAGATGCTTGCAAGTCATCAACAACTTCCGGCTGTTAAGGAGAAACCCACAAACCTGCAGGGATTTTTCTCTCTTTTCTTTTTTTTTTCAAAATTTAAATTATTTTTTTTGGTTTTTTGTACTAGTGTATAAATCTTTTGTTTCCAGCTTTAATTTATTTCAAGGGACCTTACTTCTCCTCCTAATAAGCGCATCTCCAACCCCCCACCCCCCGCCTTCCCAACACCACACCACCAAACAACTCTTTTATTTTGTTTAATGATGATCACTTTCCCCACCCATAAATGTCATAAAAGACCCTTTAAACACTCAAAGACCATTTATGTCTTTACATCTGGAGGAGGACTAATAGTCACTGTCCAAATCCATAGTAGAAAAAAAGCTTTTAAAGGGGTTAAAATGACCACTGCAAAATGGACCATCAATACTGGAGAGCAGCAGCAGCACGATTTGCGCTATCCTGCCGCAAGATTTAATGAAAAGGGGTGTTTGCTGGTGTGGAGTGGAGATGCTCTAACTTCTATAAGTGTGGTGGAGGTGATCGATTAGTGTTCGCTAGGTCTACTGGATTCCACCGCGTGTGGACTTTTTTTGCACCAGCAGCTAAGGTGGTGGCTTAGCTGCTGGTGGTGGTGGGTACACTAGGAAAACGCCGCGTTTCTGAGACATCCCACTCCTATTGCAAATCGCTAGGAGCAGCTATGTATTTATTGTCCTCATCAGCTTGAGTCTACAAACACCAAGACTTGCATCCACGAGCTTGCAGTTGCAAAAGACCCAGTTGATCTCTTCATCATCACTAGTTGTGCAGGTATCATCAGCTCATGTGTGTGTGTACCTTAGCATCTGAGCTCCATTAGAATTTTCTCCTTGCAAATTAGACTAGTACTGGAGGCAGCAGAGAGAAAAAAGCTCGAAGATCTACGCCTAGTGAACTTCATATATACATATATAGTGCTCTGAGTGAGTGTGTTTGGTTTAGGGTCTGACGCATCTGGTCTAGAAATGGAGAGAGTGGGGAGAAGGTTTCGTAGTTGCATTGGAATTCCAGGGATTGCAGCTGTTTTTTTAGTACTGGTGTCAAGTGCATTGCAATGGCATCAAGTTTATGCACAACAACCTGGGGGACTGGTAGTGGGCTACTACCAGAACAATGGCCTTTGTGATGCGGACGTCGAGGGCATCGTCACCAGTACTGTACAGCAAGCTATGCAGTCTGATCCCACTGTTCCTGCTGGCCTTCTTAGACTCTTGTTCCACGATTGTTGGGTGGAGGTAATCGCTGCGGTCATGTCCTTTCTAGAGTTTGTGATTTTTTCTCTCATGACTCTTGCTATATACATCAAGCTTCCGGCCAATGCACCACATTGGGCGGGGTGAACAAGCTGCTGCACTACCCCCAAGCTGGTCTTGGATCTGTCCATCGAGTAGTCTTCGTGAAGGACATGCAGAGTCTAACAGTCACTCGACAATATATTATTGTTGCTGGATGCAGGGATGCGATGGCTCCATACTGATCGACCCCACAGCAAGTAACCCAAATCCAGAGAAGATGGCCAACCCCAATCTGACAGTGAGAGGCTACGACGTCATCGATCAAGCCAAGAGTGCCCTTGAGCAGGCATGTCCGCAGACCGTGTCATGTGCCGACATTGTCGCTCTTGCTGCTCGAGACTCCGTCATTCTGGTAAGAAGCAGAGTCCGAACTCCGTCCCCAAGCTTTCCATGTCGAAGCTGGCCGCTAGCTAATCGATTCATGTGCTTTCCAACTTGCAAAACACAGCTGGAAAGCAAGTCTGTTGGGTCCAGTGCAGCTGCAAGTCTCCAGCTGCTCGCTGCCTAGTTATATTACTGAGCTTGGTAAAAGCAGATCTGAAGCACTGGCAGTACTAGAGAACAGTACACTTACTGAATTGTTTTGGTCGCAGACAGGACTGAGCAATCAAGGCTTAACGCTGGATATGCCAACAGGAAGACTTGACGGGTTTGTATCGAGTGCTGCTGAGGCCAATTCTCTGCTTGTGTCTTCACAATCCACAGCTGAACAATTGACACAACAGTTTGCACAGCAGGGTTTCTCACAAGATGAGATGATAACTCTGTCAGGTAAAACTTATGAAGCAAATGCTCCAGTGTTGTCGCTTCTGTCATGCTCCAAGTTTTTCCTTCTTAGAATAACAAATGATTTACTGGGTGCCTGCTTGCTTGCTCTTGGCTGCAGGTGCACACACCATTGGTGTTGCTCATTGCAATGAAGTCACAGGCAGGTTATACAATTTCCCAGGCTCTCCAAATGGTGTAGATCCAACACTTGATCCTGTCTATGCAGCTCAACTGCAAGCTCAATGCCCACCAAACCCGGATCCCAGCACCACAGTTGACCTAGACCCAATTACCCCCTTTGTCATGGACAACAACTACTACAGAAATGGGGTAACAAACAGAGCTGTATTGGCATCAGACACAGCCATCTTTGAAGACTTCCAAACACAATTTGCCTCCAATCTCAACTCCAATGATGATCTTTTATGGGAGCAAAAATTCGGAGATGCTCTTGTGCACTTGTCCACACTCAACCTCAAGCCTGTCAATGGTGGAGAAGTCCGCATCAACTGTCGAATGGTGAATTAATGGTGGCAACAATTGAGACATGAACATGAATTAGGAAATTTGTATTCAGAGATTCTGGAATCATGAATTTCTCTGCTCAATCCTGTGAATTGGGTTTTCCAGTTTTCTTCAGAAAATAATTCTGATCATCATGACTGAATCCATGATCCCATGAATTGGAATTTTTCTTCTGAAATTCCGGTCCATCTCGGATCCAACCTGTCATGGATTGGAATTATTTTCTTGAGAAAAATTCTGGTATTATCTATTCTCTGACACTTTTTTTTTGTATTAAATTCACCATAGCATTTTGGTGAAGAATCTCACTCAGCTAGTTGAGTAGTTCTAGAGCTTCTTTTTCAAGTTCCACCGAGTTTTTTGCAAACATGCTTCACTATGAGCTATAGCTAGATTTGTATCACAGTGAAGGATGTTTGCAAACTGCTGGAGCTAAAAGTTTCCAACTTCCTTTAGATTTTTTATTAGTGGGAATTTCAATTTGTTAGTCGAGTTCCATTAACTTTTCCTTACCACAAGTTTTCCTTGTGATGACCGAGTCTCAGAATCCTTGTTGGTGATTTTAGGATCAATTGTAATAGCATTATTTTTTTTGCTTGTTTCTCCAAAAACAACAGTTTGGAGTACAACCTTTTTTTTTAATTGTTGTATTGGTAAAACAATAAATGTGATTTTCCTATGGCCTTAAATTGGGAAAAGTGGGCGACTCAAAGTCCAAGAGACACTACTATAGTATAAACTCTATAGATAGAGATAGATTTGATCTGTAATAAAGGCGCATGAAATTTGTAGATAGAGGAATTCACCTAGTTTATTATACACACCATCTTGCTCTCTTTCCTGAACAGCAGCAGAACTGGCTTCCAGCCAAAAAAATACTTCTTAACATACATTTGCATATGATACCCATAGTGAAGAAGGTTTGGAATTTTGGACACTCTATTGTCATGTATGCAGGACCTTCACAGTTAAGATCCTGATACATGTTGTCTGTAGTTTGCAGATGATTCTTCACAGTTGAGATCTGTCTTCTGTAGTTTGAAGATGATTAGTTGGATAACTAAAACCAGATCTGGTGCTGTTGATTTCTTCTCAATGCCTATTGAAACTGTGAAGGTATATATATATATATATGTGTTGGCAGAGGTGAAGATCCACAAGTCCCATTTGGGTATAACAGATATCAGAATGGTACCCATATTATCAAATGTTAGTTTGGAAGAAAAATATGCTTAAACATACCCATGTTTCACCCCATTGCATAAGAGTTTTTAGTCATCAACATATTATTGTTGGTGTCTGGCATTCCCAAGGCCATGAAGAGGCTCTCATCTAAGCCAAACGGAAAAAGGATTACAATCGCTAATTAGGTTGAGAAACCAGTCTCTTTGCAAATGGAGATGAACAAATTCTTCTTTGTCTGCCACCTGATTCTATATCTGAGTTTCACAATTTAGAGTCTGAAAAAACATTACACAATAACAATTGCAGGGATAATTACAACAGAATTTATGCCTTTTTTTTTGGAAGCACCACAGCTGATCTGACAAGTCATTGACACCTCCAAGTCAAGCTCAATGCCGGAAGGTTGGGCCCCCAACACAAAATGATCAGTAGGTTTTGATGGCAAGTGCTTACCCAATTGCTTATATTTGTACTTATTGAAGTCAATGGGCATCCTATCCCAATATGAAAATATGTGCACACAAATAAAAACAATGAAATTGTTAAATAAAAATATTTTTCACCTAATGATAAATATTATAAGCAATATTGATAAGTTTTGTTTTGTTTTGTAGTGTATCGAAATTACAATGTATTAATGCATCATGTCATTATGCATTTTATTATGTTGTTGTCATAAATCCCATGGTACACTTGTATTCTATAGGCAAGGGTTTTCAAAGTTACATGGACATGAGATTGTTACCTTTTTAGGTTTATGGTTATTATAGAACAACTATTAATGTATTAACAAATACCAATACACTATTCATGTGATGCACAAGCCATACACTTTGGGGTGTGGATGAGTTCAAACAAGTCAAAATTGATGTCAAAATGTCAACTTTTTTGTAATTCTTATTACATTTTTTTTAATATGATGCCACTTTAATGGCATGTGAGTCATGGAAAGTTGTGCTTATTGAATAATATGGGTATTGAAAAATTTTAAATGAGTCAAACACATTTCCAATATCAAATTTGGTTTGAACAAAGAATGTTTAACAATTTCATTTAATAACGTTACTTTTATAAAGGCTATTTTCATAATGGGCCCTTTAATTTTCATAATAAAATTTATTTAATCCTCAATTTTTTTATACTAATAGGGTACTATTAAACACATCTAAAAAAAACTCAAATTTTTATATTTTTTCAATTTTATGTTTATCAAAATTGAAGGTTTTAAAAAAGTTCATGAGTCCTTTACAACATGTAAATGTGATGCAATGTATATGTTCTTCAAAGAAAATTTGTAACTTATAATATAAAAAATTAAATTTGAAAATGTTAGCATGGTTTGGTATGATTTGAAATTATGACAATTTTTCAAGACGAAACACAAAACTTAACAAAATCTATGCACTTTTGTATTTATTCAATTTGATTGTAAAAAAACATATGACATATTGGAACAACTATAAATACAATAAATAAAAAATCTCAAAATATTTCATTTGAAAATTCCTCTTTATGAAAACATGTTTTTTTGGCAAAAGGACCTTGAAAAGGACAATAGTCCTAAATGCAAAGTAAAGACATTGGTTCATTAAATGTCATTTGGACCTTTGTGTATCATCATTTTTTGGACACACGACAAATAGATAGTTACATATCAAAATATAACACCTAGTCTACATTTTTTGCCACTTTTCAACCATAAGGCTCTAATTGTTATTTGTCACATGTTTTTTGATACACTAAGTAACTTTTTGATTGAAAGTTGTTGTGCATGTTTAAACATAACAAGGGTGGGAAGATTTCTTCAAAATACATGGATAAGAGGTTGGCATGTTTCTATGTCTAAAGTTATTCAAAGATAATAGTAGTACATTATTCAAATGTTGTGTGACCAACACATTCCATGTATGACTATTTTTTCACACATGACAAATTGATGGTTGCATATCAAAAATTGACACTTAGTCTACATTTCAATTATAACCAATTGTTATTTGTCACATGTTTTGATACACTAAAAATTTGTTGATCCATTAAAGATTTTTTAAATTGAAAGTTGTTGTGCATGTCTAAACATAGCAAGGATGAGATTTTTTTTTCAAAATGCATGGACAAGAAGCTACCATGTTTCTATCTATAGTTATTGTAAGATAGTCACTAATGTATAAAAAATCCTAAAAAAATCATCATGGTCATTGCATGGGGCACCTTGTTCAATGATTTCACCATGGAAATCATTTTATTACATGATAATAAAATCCAATCATGATCATTTAGTGATGCACAAATGTTTGATACCCTATGGGTAGGATGTAAACATATTCCATTGATTTCTTTAACATGGAAACCATTTTCACCTGTCATCAAAACCTAGTGACCATTTTATGCTTGGGGTCAAAATATGGCTTTTTATGTTATGTCTTGAAATGAGGACATTTATAACATACCAACATAGAAAGTAACATATACGTTGACTTAGCAAACTTTAGCCTAAGTTTCATTGCTTGAAAAGATCAAGACCATATACTTAACAAGGAAAAAAACACAACTAAACTATAGCAAGCATAGTTCAACAACAAGCAAAAGAACAAAGATCCAAAGCAACATGGGAACGACTTGGCCAAACACATCACCTTCCTCGAAATTATTGTAAGTTATTATAATTAACTATCTATATGAAGGTAGTTAAATAAAAGCAAAACCTGACTTCAACATGTCCTCTATGTTTCCAAAATTTTATAATTTCATTAACATGTCGATGACAAAATTGTATTTCCAAGGAACATTTTTGAAGACCCAAAATTTCAATGATTTTTAAGGTTGAATGCACATTTTAACCCCATAGTTAGTCACCCTTTCAAAAGAGAAATCACATAATCCCTCTACCTCTTTTATGTTCTTGAGACTTGATTGCAGTGAACTTCATTGAGTTATAAAAGTCATGTGACCATAGGTTGGTAATTTTTTTCCTAGAAGTTGAATTTTAAAACAAGGTTTTCTTTAAAACTAAAAAAAGAAGGATAATAATTCCAATCAAAATAATATAAAATAAAGAGAATAGTGAAATGAAACTCCTTTAAGATCATAGACAAAGAAAAAATTAAGTTTCAATTTAGATTTCGTATATTTTCTTCCCTTTTGACCTAATTGTCAAGAGGCCAAAAAAACCATAATTTTGATCAAATAACATATCCAACCCACATTGGTAAACTATGCCTTTACATTAAAATAAATCAATGTTTAATGTTTAGTGTCCTCTCCCACAAACATCAAAAAATATTACTTCAAACAATGAAAAACCATTTACGCCTAAGTTACATATGGACCACTAATTGTCATTAACCAAACTCATAGCAAGAAAATGTGTTATCTTCTTGTTGCAAGATTTAATAAAAAAAGGTTTTTATCTTTATGTGATGGAGATGCTCTAGCTTACAAAATCTTGTTTTGCCATTTGTGGTTTTGTCAAAATGTTGGCCATTTGATCCATTGTGGGTACTTGTACAAGATCTATCTCATTGCATTCTACTTTTTCTTAAATGTAATGATGATGGGTGCCAATTTGCTTGGTTCTAACATGAAAAATAGGTTCTTAACTATCTTAATGCTACTTTGGTTATCACATTATAGAATAGTAGGTTTGTGATCTATAATTCCAAATTCATCTAAAAGATTTCATACCCATGTAATTTTCTTTGCCCTTCAATAAATGTTTGGTATTTTTTTTCAATTGAAGATAATGTTATTGTGGTTTGTTTCTTGGACATTCAATAAATGGAGCTACTTCCAAGTTTAGCACAAAATTTATAGTTGAGTGTTAAGGGGTGAATGTAAGGTATGGTGGCTCATTTTTGGAGTCAAAGTAGCAATTTTTACATGGTTTTTTGTGTTTAAATGTTTATGGTGAATAATTTAATTTTAAATACATTAAATAATGATTCATTCTAGATTAACAACTTGATGATGAAGACATTTGCACAATAATTTTTTTAAATGAATGCATTCATTATGAATAATGGACTTTTGAAGTAAAAAATATGAACTAATCAGTTCACTAAATTGTTAATAAATTCAAGAATTCATATTGAATTCCTCTCCAGATTGTTAATAATGACTAAATATGGATTGAATAATGAAATCATTAAGTGAAATGTGAAATCTTTTTGTGAAACTTTAACCAAATGGTAGTTATGAACTTTTGAAAGGTCAAAATTGAACCTTGTTTTCAAAAGTCCTTTTGAATTGATTTTTTTAATTTGTCAAAAAAATTATGCCTAATGGTACATAATTAAAATAATTAAATGGGCTTTTTTTTTATGGACTTTATAATTTTTTCTTTTAGAATTTTCAAAATGATTTCACCATATTAGCTAACAACAACATTTTTCAATATGGGTTTTAACTTAATTTTAAAAGGTTTCATAAGGGACTAAAACTTTAGTAATCAAAGATTGCACTAATGAAATCTTGAAAATTTAAACCATATCCAAATGAATCATTTATAAAAACTTGTTTGTGATTTTTGTGAATGATGTATGTGCCTAAAATGAACCACTAGATGGTGCATACACCTTAGGTTTCATTGTTCCTTACTTAATTTGATTCCATATTATAACCATTTGAAATGTTATCATCCCCTTGAATAAACGTTAACAATGGTCATCTATCCCTTTCACCTATTTAAAAAATATGTTTCATCGATTCAAGGTGGGTTTTTTGTGGATGTGCCATAAATTGACTTATTAACCCTCTAGCATGATAATATACATTGAACATTGTGTTGATAAAATAGATTAAGCAATCCATCATTTGTTGGTATATTTCAACATTTGCATCTAAAAAATCCATTTCATGAACAATTTTGTTCCGTCAACCATTGGAATGTCACTATGCGGATTATAATCAACCATTCCAAACCTTTTATCATCTTGTGAATGTAACGTGTTTTTGACATGTGGAAATGCCAATCTTGATATGAATAAATTTAATTACTAGGTAAAAAATTACAAGTTCCAAATTTGATTTAAGGTATGAGTTTTATTTTAGAGTATTGAACCTAACTAGGAACTTAGTTTAATCATTATAAAACATTAAGAAATGATTACCTTGTTTCTTCCCTTTCTTTAGCATATGGTTGTGACATGTACATTTCTTATTTTAGTTTTCCATTGAGAAATGTAATCTTTACATCAAAATGAAAAATTGATCATCCTTTGTGTGTCACCAAGGTGACAATTCATCTTATTTAAAGGTGAAAGCAAATTACGAGGGACCAACTTGGGCAATTTCATGATGTGTGCATAAAGTATACACCTGCAAAATGTGTGCATTTAATTTTGATTTCCACAAAATTAATGTTATCAAATATTTTTTGAAAAAAACAATAAAAATTTAAAAGATTAAAATCAAGAAATAATGGGTATATTTGGTATATGTAGTATAATAAAACTCATTTTTGAATTTTAGATTTCATTAGATTTTGGTTTAAATTAGTCAACCAAAAACTAGTTGAAATGAAAATTTAAAAAAAGGCCCACTTCACATATCTTGTCATCTTCCATTTGAAAGTGATTGTTTGTCAAAATTTTAATTTACCACATACTTATGGTCATTGCCTTGAAAAACACCCATTTGTGTTATGATAATTATCAAACTTTTCACATGGCTTCCAATTTTATTTCAATCATATGGAATCACATATATTCCAAATCATTTTAATAATTTCTTGAATATGTTTGCATTTTTTAGTACAACATTTGTGATGTATATATTTTTAGCACAAATATACTCTAACATCACATCATAATAAACAAATGAATGTTATTTCTTTAGCATTTGATTTCTTTGGGTTTTGATTTACCATAACATGCAAAAACATTGTGGAAGCGCTTCATAATATTGACATAGTTGAAATAACATGGGACCCTTGCAAAACAATACAATGTGATAACAATCTTGCCCCCCCCCCCCCCCCCCCCCCCCCCCTTCTTTACTTTTTTTCCTTCTTTTCTTCCCCTACTCACCCCTGCTCCACCATATTTCTTCTTCC
>Ga0116231_10004096_pt1 | contig 29737 bp, 21 predicted proteins | sample S1TSphgellanicum_2_FD_89695 | JGI IMG/M metagenome (GOLD analysis project Ga0116231, IMG submission 89695) | Host-associated microbial communities from peat moss isolated from Minnesota, USA - S1T2_Fd - Sphagnum magellanicum MG | ecosystem: Host-associated > Plants > Peat moss > Unclassified...
AAAAAAAAAAACTGAGATCAGGGCTGAGAAAGGGCAAAGAAAAAAAAGTGAAACCTGGGATGGCACAGGGATAGAAAAGAGAATCCTATTAGTGCACCATCCATCCACATTGGTGCACTGGTGGGTGCTAGCTGCTTCACTCTGGCCGGCACAATGGGCTGGCTCACTCTGTAAAAGAACCAGGGACACGTTAACAATGTATTTTGTTGTTGTTTCTCATGCATAACCTTATGTGGGATCTTATGACCAGAGTAAGATCCCAGTGACCAGTCAACAGCACCTTACAAATTTGAAAGCGTCGTGTGTGTTTTTGAGGGCCAGAGCATTTCTTTTGATGTGGATGAAGGGTCTACTACATTTATACACTTCCTGGATTTAAGGCAGCAGTCACAAGGCCGGCAGAAAGGAAAGGGTCTACTACATGTACACAGACCCTTCTCCTATACATAAACATAATGGTTTTCATGATTTTGCATAATGGGTATGTGGGTTTTGCAACACAATGGACGTTAGATCTGTAGACCCAAGAAGACCAGTCCATTGTGTCTTGTAAGAGGACTAAAAAGTCAGAAAAGACCATATGAAAACAATTATGTGACGTGAAATGGTGGGCTAGGGATGTTGGTTGATGAGTTTTTTCTGGAGCAGTATGTATAAAATACATGATGAAAGAGTGATGCATTTCCTTTGTTGTTGTGCAGAGGTCATTCATTCCTTTGGAGGAGTCCAAGATCGGATTGTGGAACAACTCAGGTGGTTGTTGTTGTTGTTGTTGGAGTATGTTTCCTTTTGGTAAAGGTTGGAAAGGAGCAACCTGACTACTTTGATGTGTAAGCTTTTCAAGCACAAGAAGACAAATGGGAAGGTCATGAAGAACCTCACAACTTATCCAATCCTCAGTGCATATATATCCCTCGCAGACTGTCTACTCTCAACAACAGCTACATTCTAATGAGCCAAGAGCACTCTATCCATCCATCACATTGGCTTTGGGAGGCAGATGACTTAAGGATGTCTACAGGAAGTATGTCAACTTTTATTCTTCTTTTTTCAAAAGGAAAAGGAACCAAAACCTTGAGAGATGGTGCTAAATACCCTCTAATGAGCTTTGCCTAGTACACTTTCTGGTCAAATTTTTTTTTTTGGGGGCAACTTGCTTGGTTTTACATTGAATTGTGTTGTGTGGTTTTTAATGTTCTTCATGTTTTGCAAAATAACATCATCGCTTTTTAATCATAATTCCATTTTATTTACTTTTTTTTGCATGTTTTGTTGTCCAAGGTTGAATTCAAACTCAACTCCTCTATCTTGAAAGAATACTTGTATCAACTAGCAACATAGATTCGAACATTGAAAAGGAGTAGTTTCCTTTTTATTAAAAATATGCAACATGACCAAAACACTCAAGCCTTGTGGTAGAAACTAGGTGATTGAGCACTATCAACCACAAAGTGTGTCCAACCAATGCTAATCAAAACACTCAAACCTTGTGGTTGAAAGTAGGCAACTAAACACTATCACCCCCAAAATTTGTCAAACCAATGCTAATCAAAACACTCAAGCCTTGTGAGAGAAACTAGGCAATTAAGCACTATCAACCACAAAGTGTGTCAAACCAATGCTAATCAAAACACTCAAACCTTGTGATAGGAACTAGGCGACTGAGCACTATCAACCACAAAGTGTGTTGGACAATGCTTGTTAGAAATGTTTTGTGTTTTCCTAAAAAAATTATTCTATCGAAACCCAATATTATATGGGTATGTGAATGTTCCCTTCACTTCCTTTTCTTCCCCCAAGTACTATGATTGAACATTTCACTTTGTCTAATGCAAATACCTCAATTCCCAACTTCATAGTTTCATCTATATGTAGGTCTTTTTTGGGTGGCATTACGCTCTTTCTTCCCCCATGCCACACACTTGCATTTATTGGGTTAAAGCAGTTCCACCCACCCCTTATTTGGGCTTTCACTAGAGTTCATCACATTTTATAGCCAATGTTAATCCTTTCCCCAACCCTACCCATAAACTTGAAAAAATGGAGATTATAAGGTGAGAGACTATTTAAATGTTATTATTTGGGCCAATCATTGTGATTGGCCAATTTAAAAGAACCATATTTTTATATTGGGCCTCATGTAAAATGAAATGCAAAATACTTTAATGAGCTTTGTCTATTCTTGATTTTCTTTTTTTTTGTGCCCAATGTGGTTTTTTGCAAAATTGCATGGGTTTGCTCATTTGAACAACTTTACATGTTCTACATTTTGCATGTTTTATTGTATAACAAAGAAATTTCAAACCCACCACCTTTCAAAAGAGGGCGAGGATACCTATCATTGGCATAATATTCGGCACTAATTAAAAAAAATGTTGTTTGTTTTATTGAACCTATAAATTAGGTCAAACCAATCAAACTAGGTGACAAAATAGTGTGATTTTTGCATAATGTATCGCACTAATGTTCAAGTAAAACTTGTTAAAGGGTATTTAACATCTTGCTTGTGGAGACCATTATATATATATATATATGCAAATTTACAAGTCCAAACCCATTTTCATGTGTTTTGAAAGTTGTAATTCATTTATAATACCATGTACATGCCATTACACTATTGTTGATAGACCTATCATTAGTACAAAAATGAGGTGCAGTTCACTGGCTTAAATCATTATGGGATGTTAAAGTGAAATAGGTTCATTACACTTTAGTGATTTCGCCCTGGTTAAAGTTATTTTACTATAAAGTCAATATGTAAACATCATGTTTGACTACTAATTGATGTAACTCATTATTATAATTTACTATGGTAAATAGGTTTTTTTTTATGTTGTTTTAAATACCCTAGGTTATTTAAAATTATACCCTAAATTATTATTCCATCCTTGACACGAGTTTTCAAGAGTGGAAATCTTGATTACAACAAATGCAATTGAATGACCTACATTAGAGTACAAAATCATACATTATTTTTTTTTCTTTTGTCTTTTTGTGTATTGAATGAAATGGAATGGTTGATTATTCAAAACATTACATATGTATGGTATTTGTTTTTCAAAAATTATAATTTATCCATCCATGGGAACAAATGATATTCATTTCTATGGTTGTATTATTTTTGTTGCATCTTTCAAACCCTTGAAAAATGGGGTATTCATGCCTTCCTTCTTCTTGATCATTTATATAAAAACTAATTAAGAATATATATATAAAATACCAAATTTTGATGAAAACATAAAATTATAATAAATTTTATGATGGCTTAAATATGTGCATTTAAAAAAATTAGGTAATAATAAGATGGGGAAAAAACCTCCTTTGTTTAATACCTTCCAACAATGTTTTGTTTAAAATAAGTAATGTAGAATTTTTAACACAGTGTGTCCCACCAAGCTTGAAAAATTCAACATTGTTCATGAAATAAATTTCATGATATATATCATTCACCCTACTAAAAGTTGAATTCATTGTTGTAAGAAAATTCATTCATCATTGTATTTTTGTAAAAGAAATACAGATCGTGATTTTACATCAAAAAAAATTTACAAGATTAGAAAGCCTTTAAGACAACAATTCAACATAAAAAATCACATTATTTACATATATGTGTTGTCGCAACCCTAACCTAGGGCTCGCAACCAAGGCAAGGGCTTACAAGGTTACGGGCCAAGAAAGAAGCTTGGGGGTCGAAACACAAGTTATGGCCAATGAAAGGCCGGGAGTCAAATTGGCAATTTAACTCCTGACCACTAAAAGTCGGGAATTGACCCGATTTCCTTACATGCAGGTGACGTGCGACATACCGTTGGAAAGCTTTTGATGAGGGCTATAACTTTGATTTAGACCTCATCTCGGTCGGAGGTCTGCACACAAAGTTATGGGGCCGCAATAATCCCAACTTTGGGAATTTCAAGACTCCCATTTGGGAATCCTAGGACAAATTGCCATTTGGATGTGGGCTTCATGTAGAGGCAAAAAATGTATACTATAAGGGGGGAGGTGATGGCTTCCCCCAAGTTTGGGTCGTGGTAAGTCTTATGAGTCCGAGTTTGTCCGTGGCTCGTCCTAGCACCAAAAGTGCTCCAACTATGCACTAACCAACTTGTTGTTTTGTTTTTTGCAAGTCCGTGTGAATGATTAGTTACTTTTCATTCTTCCTAGTCCCATCCCAGAGCTCTAGCACGCCCCTTTACCCCCAAAGTGCTGTGAGTTAGGGAACGTGCCCCAACTCCCTGCTCTTCCATTATTTTCACTTCAGACTCATATTTGAATCCATCAAAAAGCTTGGGGCCACGTCAGGTGTAATGATTTTATTATTCAATTGTTGATGTTTTACACCAAATGGGGAATTTTTGAATGTGTTTGACCTTTTATTTAACATTATGTGATAATACAATTTGTAAATTTGGACTCATTACAATCATTGTTTGTAATGATTAATCCATTTAAAAATATCCAAATTTGGTACATGTCATAAATAATTTAAAGGTATCCAAACCATTTCAAGATGGTATGAAAATTTGGGGGTTTTATATGAACTCCAAAATTAAAGGACAATCATGAAATCCATTATGAGATGAATTTTGTCAAAATTTTAAAACTGTTCTCACAAACATTGTATCTTGGTGTTGTGAATGCCAACATTAACAAACATCACCATTGTTAATTTAACTTGTAGTTGAATCATAGTTCATTCATCATTAAACGATAATTGATTTTTAGTACATTCATAGTTCATTCATAATTCACTTATAATTAGGAAGGTTTTCAAGAAGGTTTATTTTATAATGAACACATGGAAACTTTTTTGAGCTAGGTCCTTAGACATGTATAAATAAAAATAAGAACCCCCGTTACTTTTAATCTATTCAAAACCACTTTATAGTATGATCTTGCATCACAACCTTGTTTTGTTCTTTTCACATTTTCATAATAAAATTTAGTTTCAACCTATATTTTGTAGAATTTGTGTTCACTATTCATGTATTTGGTTTTCATATTCCATGATTTGGACTTAAAACTACCCTTATTTTCATCTTGTCCTTTGAAAATCATGTTATCTCAGTAGTTTTCATGCCATGATAGTTTGAACAAACTCCCATCATGCCCATTTTTCCTTAGGAATTTGTAATGGAACATTCAAGCGCAAGTCATGAATCCATTTTTCATTTTCAAGATAATCAAACCTTCACATCATTGAGGTGTGTTTTCACAACACAACCCCAATGTGTGTTTAGTTATCCAAATTCATCCTCATTAGTATTCAAATGGCCGAAACCAAGTTGGACTCATTGGCACTTTATTCTTAGGCACAATATTCTTTGTTTTGTTCATAATTTTATTAAAATGTCATTCATTTTTTTTCAACAAATTTGAAACATTCCTTGAGGAATTCAATGCCACCTTTGCAAACTTGAACAAGGAACACATGTTTACCACCAAGTTATGGTTTTTTCACCAAGGATCAAATTAACTGTAATTTAGATAATTGGTTTGTTACATCTCATGCGATGAAATGGCATTCATGAGTTAGTTTTAATTTGGATTACGTAATGACAAGAAAGACTTATATTGTTCAGGTCATGTTAGACCTTTCAATGTTACTTGAAGCCATTACACAAGTTGTTCAATGTGACAAATTTTTTGAATGTTGACAAGAAAAATGTTGGGAATTATCATTGATAAAGAAATTTTGCACTTTCTATATCACCCCCAATCATTAGCAACTTCACTAATACATGATCCCATGTAATTGAAACATGATTCAAAGCTTTCACAAAATAAAAAAACAAAGATAACATACAAACAATCTTTGTTTGTAATGTGAAAATTAGGTTATGTTGCCTGTGAATGTCCAAAACAATGCAGTCAACATATAACATAAAGCACTTCTATTACCAAGCCGCAACTTGATGAGTCGAAAAACAAAAACATCCAAGTTGAATAAGGATTGTGAGCTTAGACTTTCATGCATCATGTGATGAAAATGGTCCAAATTTATCTTTAGATCCAACACCATGTTTCTTGGTGCCCAATCATTATCAAATGCAATAACCTCATAGTAATGGAGACCCAAACACTTCTTAATTATGGTGCATTTGCATCAAACTTTCTTTGCTTTACATTGACCACAAGCCATTGGAATGGTTGGTTGTTATATTGTATGCATACGGGCAATGATGAAGCTTATAGATTTTTATGTTGCAAGATTTTAATTTCAAGATAATTCACCAATTGTAAAGCAAACATGTGCCAATGTTGATTCTTTGCAAAATCTAGTTTGCATATTTTATGATGATGATTTTGGTGGTAAGATACTTAATGAAATGTAGACATCATGCAATTTTCAAAATCAAATTATTTAGTGCAATATGTTAGTAATAACATACGATGTGAATATTAGGCAAACATTTTTTTTTGGAAGTAGATGGAAGTAGTTGCACAACTAGACGGGCATGAACATGTAAATAGTTAATGGTCTTCAAGAAATAAATCATAGTAGACCACTAATTATACATTCAATACAACACCATGTTAATAACCACATGACATATGAAACTACAAGGACTTGGTTTGCAATACACAAAAGATGGTGAATGGGGAATTTTTCCATAATGCAAAAAATGAAATTGAAGGTAGTATAAGGAAAAAATAAATCAACAAAAACACATTGATATTTGCCAAGATGATCATTTGAATGACACTCCTAATTGTTGATGCACCAAAATTTGAAAGAGTTAAATGTAGGATGATGAAGTAACATTGACAAAAGAAGATTTTGTTCTTCCAATACTTGGTGGTGCCAAGGCCTAAAAACCAGATGGGAATTATTGAAAACTTTCAATTTGAGATTAGGCACTTTAATGAATAAAAACCAATTGTGGGAATAAAAAAAGGCTCTTTTGGCACAATAATATTCATTATTGTGCAATGTGATAAAGAAGTGCAAACAATGTCAATTGATCGAGCTAATTAAAAGTTTACAATTTGGCATTAAGGAGATGAAGAGCATATTAATTTATGACTTATTTTATTACATCACTTTTGACATTGTAAGTTTCCTTCTTAAGACTTGGTGACAAGTATGTGCTTGTTGTGATTGGCCACCATTTAGTGGTGTGAGGTGTGACTAATGAGAAAACATTATGTTACTATTGCAACCAAGTTTCTAGTTGAAGAAATTATATGCATAGTTGGGGTACCTATTTATCATGAAAATTAATGGAAGAGAATGATTGGCTAAATTTGATGTGTTGTGTAAGAATTCACCAATTCACTACATTGTAATGGCCTCATAGCAATGGCATGGTGGAGAAAATGATAAAAACACTTTACCATGGGCTTGTTGTGGTATCTTTTATTAATATACATGGCTAGGATTATATACATGTTCCTAGAATTAAAATTGTTTGGGTATAGGTGTGGCATTCAAGCAAATACCAAATATATTCCCCTTACATGGTGTTAACAATTACAAGTGGTGAAACAACAATGAACAACAAGACCATGTCAAATAAGGGGAAAAGAGGAAAGGGGTCTAGAGAAGTACACATGGTAACAAGAGCTCAAGGACCTTGAAGATGATGACAAGTAACAACAACATCAACATGAGCACCCTCCAATGGAACCAATCCAAGACGCATCATGCAATCTACAAGCTTTGGGTGTAGGCTTTAAGTGTTCCCTAATGCTTATTATATTAGAGAGGGAATGCGAGTAACAAGACCACAATGAGTAGCAAGACCACAATGACCATTGCCAAAGGGCACTATACCTAAAGCTTAATAAAGTATGGTTGAGGCATTGGAGTTCTTGTGACTTGCACCAAACAAAACAAGAGGTATGGAATGATCTATGCTTCAAACCACACCCAATTTGTTTTTGTGTTATGCAATACTTTAGCAATGAAGGCTAAAATAGGGAGGGAAAAAGGGGGTTGTGAAGATCTTAGAAGTAGTAGGTCCAATGTTGGGGTGGCTCCAATGTTGGCTGATATGTGGCAAGTTGGTAAGTATCATGTAGGAGGGCACATATTAGTAGGTAGTGGACATGACAAGCATTAAACTACGTAGGTGTAGAAGTGAGGGTAAATAGGTAGATAGGTAGCAAGCATGAGAAACATTAGAGATAGGTAAGGGGGTGAAGGTAAGTAAGGAGATAGGAGATTGACATGATAAGTGTTAAAATAGGCAAGGAGGCAAAGGTACTAGATAGGTTGCCTGCATGACAACCACCAAAGGTGGATGAGGAGGTGAAAGTAAGTAGGTAGTAGGTGGTGGGCATGACAAGCACTAAAAGTAGGTAAGGAGGTGAAGGTAAGTAGGTTTATGTGAGACCATGGTGAATCCACTATGGAATGAATTAAGGCTCATCATAATTCACTTGTAAATGAAAATTTTGGTGCACTAATGGGTGCGGGGTCACATGAGCCCAATGATCATAAACTTGGCATTTGATGAAAAAAAAGTTTCCTAGGAATGTAATTACCAAATGTCCTATAGTTTTTTTTAAATGTCAAAAAATAAGCCCATCCATCACATCTTGACCATTATGAAATAAATATTAGTTATTTTGAGCATTTTGTAAGACACCATCAACCTAATGGAGGCATGGATCATATGACCGGCACCTAGTCGAGGAACTTGTTATATGACTAGGTTTTAGTCCTATGATTCATGCCTCAATTAGGTTGATGACATGTTACAACATGCATTTAAGCAAAAGGTGAACAATACCATGCATAATAAAATACATAGCCGAGGTTAACATTTTGAGCTAAGGGCCTACCTACTTAATGAGGTCCATAAAAACACCCAAGATTGAGACCGTGCAAGTTGGAGGTTCACTTTCTTTGTCCATCTTTGCATATGTGTTCTACAATGGAACTCTCTTGTGCAAGGGTGAAAAATGAGAGATTTAAGAACTAATAAGAAAGATGTTTAATTATTATGCCACATCCTAATGCATAGGTGACATTTTTTGTGAAGTTGGAAGGTAGAAACAAGAATGTACCAAAGTTGTTCGGTTCTTGATTTCAAAATGAACCTTTGATCTTCATTTTAACTTCTTTTTGTTTTTTATGAAACCTCTAGTCTAATATTGAGAGATTGATTCTTTGGATTTCTAAAACCTTTAATTTTGATGATTTTCATAAAGAATTTAAAATTGGTTTGATCTATGACAAGGTCTAGTTCCATCTCCATTACACACAACTAAACCTCAAAAAAAAGTGTGACTTGTTTCTTCAACTAGTACACACACTCTAAAATAAAGACTATGTAATATTAATTATATACAACTAATCAAATGCAATAACTTGTCTAAAATGTGGGGTCAAGTTTATATTTTTTTCAATAAAATTCTATTTGTGTACATAGAGAACTTAACCTTTTAAAAACAAGATAGCACCCCCAATTCATATTCTAATTCAATTTTGAAAATAAGAGGATTCTTTTGTTAGGTTCCAATGATAGTTCCAAAAAGACTTGAAACCTCCATTCTAGAGAACCTAAAACCCGAGTTTACAACATGACATGAACTTGCTGAAATCCAAGAACCAACCAACACTAGAGCAGACCCGTGACATTTATTCTTAATATTCATGACAATCGTTCTCAAAAAAAAATCAAAGACCTGATTCTGGCATATAACCCGAGGTTCTCAAAAAAATCTGAAGGGAGAACTGGCCACAAAAACTGCTGGTTTGTTATGGATTCTTTCATGAAAACCACAAGTTCTTCAAGATCTTTGAAATAGAGCTGGGATAGGCAGTTCTTTGATTCTGATAAAATGTTCCAAGAATTGATGGTTATGGAAAATTCAAATAACTGCACAACACCGGTTGGAACCCAATGCATGAATGAGATGATGATGCCTACGCTCAGCTGAGCTCCTCCAATCCAAGTTCATAAACATCAAATCCCAGGCATTTTAGCTCTGGGTTTAGTGTTAGGGTTAAACCCTAAACCCAGTAAGCAGCTGTGGAAGATCATCAGGAGATTCAGGGCGGTGAGGGTATCGTGTAGGTATGAGAATCATGATTCATCACAACAACAACTCCAAAAATTCATTGTTACAGTAGAAAAAGGCCACCTGTTATACACCTTGTCAACTGCTGGGAATCCAGCAAAGTGCACAAAATTCCACTCAAATTTTGTCTGTCTGTTGCCTTCTTCTTCCCAATTTGAAACTGAAATTGTGGGGGGTACACAGATTGCGTCGGCTAATTTGGCGTCTTGTGGCGACCACCATAAATGTTGGAAGCAGCAAGCAAAATGGGTATGAATGAATTCAGCAAATCCAGATTACTACAGGGAGGCTACAGGGATGTGGGACCAAACTCCCAAGAGACTTTATGGCACTAAGGTTTTTTTTGGAGGCATTTAGATAGTAGAGAATTTAAGGTAGGCTTTACCTTTTTCTGAGGCGGCTCAAAAGAAAACAAAAAAAACTATCCTTGCTCCATCCTGCTTTCCATGAGGACATGCTACAATAGACTACTTCATGAATCTATCCTTGAAATCTGCAACTATTTTAGGTAGTACTTTTACTCTGGATTTGCGAGGGGAGTCTTGGAACTATTGATTGATTCTGACCCACTCCCACCCATCACCCACAAATTTGATGGGGACTCTCTGCACACCCACAACTTATTGATCCTATCTAATAGTGACACCCATGTGCGCTCCGTGACTGAGGGCATGGAATTTTATAGAATGGTTCATGTCCCTGTGGCTTGTACTCATGTACTACTAGTCCTACTACTGCTACTACAAGCATATATATAGTTAGAACACATGAGTTTTAGTCAGTACTGGTCGTTTGCAAATCAAGGATGTCATGACTGCAGCTGGTGTACTTAATTTGGGCAAAACTAAATCGATAATGTAGATTCATTACTATTATGAAGATGATGATGAGGTTTTTTTCATGTTGCTTGAATCCAAAAAGACTACAAGCTTCGATATTGTGACTCATAATACTCAGCTGTGGGGGAACCCCAAAGCTTCAAATTTTTTTCTTTTTTGATGAGCATCTTTCATTGGCCCATCACAAAATTTTAAAAACCAAAATCAAACTTTGAACAGTTCCAAAATAGATATGTAGATTCATTACTATTTGTGATGATGAGAATTTTCCATTTTGCCTGATCAAAGACCGCTGATGAGAGTCAAATCGAGTATGATTTTTTTTTGGGGAAGGGGTGAGTACACATGTCTGGTCAAAATAAGAATAGCAGAACTTATCCATGTGCTCATCAGTTCATTGGACAGAGAGAACTGGATCACTGACTTGTAGGAAGAGATATAGTAAGTAGGTGGAGAGAGAGAGAGAGAGAGAGAGAGAGAGAGAGTTCAGTTTTGTTGTTGTTGATTCATTCAGTTGTCCCATTCAGTTTGTCCTTGAAAATAGGTCCCCTTGAATCTGCTGCCACCTAGATGCTTGGCCTCCAAGTGCTCTTTCTTCCTGAGTCCTGCCTGACTCCTCACTCTCCTTCCACTTTTGTGTGTACTTTTTACCCACTCACTGGAAATTGTTCTTTCCTGGACCAATTAGAAACAAAAACACTCATATTTTGGATCTGCTAAATCCCCAAGATCTCCCCCAGCAATAAATTCACTACTTGATTCCCAAGTCAATCTTGTGCTTTGATATCAAGGTCAAGAAAGATGGGTGTAAGAAGATGCAAAGAAAGAAAGAAAGAACGAAAGAGGTGTCCAGGTATGTACCAGTGTTGGGTGGGCACACTTTGGTGGGTAGCAATTTGGTTCCAGTTAGTGAGCATGGAATCAGAACTGACTCTGATTTTCAGAACTGGAATCAGATTTATTTATTTTATTTATTTACTTTCAAGAATTAGACACAGAACTGGAAACCCAAGTCTGATTTTCAAAACCAGAACCATAATCCTTTAAAAAATAAATAAAGAACCCAATTCCTGGTTGCATTTGTGTGTGGAACCTGAACCCCAAGAGACTTGTAATTTGTTTGTTTTATAACTGGAACCAAGACAATTCTAATTTGGTTTTTTTCTAACCAGAACTCGAGGTTCTTCACCAAAGTAAAGAACCAGCCAATTCTCTACATGTATACCATATATAGCGAGCACAGAATATATATATATAAGCTTCTTGGGTGTTGAGTTTGGCACCTACTTTGATAAACATATTTAAAGGATGGGTTCTTCTCATTTGTGAATAGAAAGTAAAGTTAACAGATTTGAAACATTTGGGAATCATATAATAATAATAATAATAATGTACTCCCAAAAAAAGCAAAGTTGAATTGGACATGTTTGCATAATACAATTGCAGCATCTCTCTTTATTGGAAGTGACCACATTGGATTCTGATGAGTTGAATGAAATCAGAAGTAATGAATGGGTTGAAAAGCCAAAGACCTTCAGGGCTCAAGTCCCCCCCCCCCCCATAATTGGGGACACCTCATTTCTCTACAAATGCTTGCAGGTTCTGTTCCTTTCCCCCAACTCCAAGTGTAGCATAAATCAAGTCCATTTTGGTGGGGGTCATATCAGACTGACAATCTTTCTAAAAGGATGGTGGGTGCTTTCCAAAGCCCTAGTAGGCTAGTGAAACACTGTTCCAATCCAGAAGAGCTTCTAGTTGGGTGGTGTAGGGCCTCATTGCTACTAAAGATAGCTGTTGCAAAACAGCTCCATTTTGGGCTTTTGCTGCAGAGCAAAGCAGTCAGTGGATCATGTTTTCCAGATCTCCAAGTGCAAGGTACAGTATGCTATATGATATCCTCCACTGCAGGGATCAGAACATGTTCACTCCCTGGCACCTGCACTGGGAGATCTCTCAAACATGGGACGGTTGCAAAATTTGGCTTTTGAGAAAAGCAATGCATCTCTCTCTCACTTTCCTACTTCTGAAACTTTCTTGCTGAATCCTTGGGTGCTGCTGAAAAAGATAGTCACTACTTGCAGCCCTTTTCTTTTTTGTTTCTAACAAAGTGCTTACATGATTGCAGAAAACTTGTACTCTAGAACCCATGTGGCAATATGTGGGCTGCTAATCTTTGGTAAAGGAGTTGGCCATATTCTGCTGGCAACATGGGAATGTGGCAAAATTGTGCGTGTGTGTGTGTTGTAAGAGACATTGTAGTGACAACAATTTGAAATAAGAGACATGTCGTTCATAGCTGCAACCAGACTTGGGCTCCGCATTGCCCTCACACCACACTACCAATGATGATCAACTAACATAAGGTTGGAATATTGATATATTTTCATTCGTTCCTTGAAAACAATTTTCCACAATCATATAACTTTTTCATGAAATTGTTTCCACTTCGATTAATTTCAAAACTTGAAATTCAATCTTCACTTGTTGGAAACATTAAACAAATTTGTGTATTGATCGTACACCAATAAATTCATGAAAGCATGTCAATTTCAAAGAGAAGATTTAAAAAGGATTAACCTTTTATTCAATGTGATGTGTCGTGTTGATGTAATTTGGGAGAACAAAAACATTCAATTTTCACATGCGACAATTGAAAGGTGATGATATGAAAAGGCTAGTATGAAAAGGTTCTAGCATCAATTTGTTAAGTGGAGACCATACAATAGAATATGCAAAAAACCCCTATACTAGCTTTAATGTCTTTTCATTGAAATTTTGAAACAACCTTCAAGCTAGTATTATCTTTTTGAAGGTGTTTAATGTGGCTCCATGGCCTTGTGAACAAAAGCAAAGTGGATATCATGAGTTTCATACTGATTGTTTTGGCTAGAAGTTTCATTCAAGAAACAAGCTCATATCACAAAATAGCAACATTTTTAGGATGATGGAAACAACATGCAAATACCATAAAATGATGCCAAAATTGCAAGATCATAACAAGGTCTTAAAAAACCAACAACAAGGTTGCTTTACAACATCTTACAATGACATAAAATTTAATTTACACATGAATACCATAGGGTTTAGTTGTTTCCATTCATTAATCAAAGAGCTATTGCATGGAAAACTATTTAAAATGAAAAAATATGGTAGTACATGCCAACCATGAGGGTTGGGTGAGGATCTGAGGTAGCTGAAAAGTTGTTCTTTAAAAATGCGAAAAATGATAAACATCATTCATCCTTTACATTCGTTAGAAAATTATTTATGGCCACCTTTGCCAACTTAATATATTCAAAAAATGAATGTGTTAGAACTTGAAATGCATGAATTATCCTCCAAATTCAAGTTAGAGGATGGAGATCAATCAATGGTTCCATGGTGGCCTTAAAATTAATTTGAACATTCCATGTTGAACATCAAATTGTCATAATCAAGCAAAGTTGGATCTAACTTGTTTTTTCATCACACGCCATCATTTTTGGCTTGTAATACCAAGTCTTCAATATTTCCATGTGTTTAGCAAAATATCTCTTCACAATTGAATTTCAACCAATATTACAAGTCCATGGCATCAAACAATGCACATGAGGAATTTAATTGTTGTCTTATAGCTCCATGATTAGTTGGATGCTGCACTTATGAACCAACAAGTATTTTTTTTATAAAAACACTTGACATAACTTCAAATATGACAAAACCTACAATACCAAGTCTCCAATATTTCCATGTGTTTGGCAAAAGCTTTTCTCAAAGTTGAGTTGCAATCAATGTTTCATGCCCATGGAATTACACAATGCACATTGAGGGAAATGGTTGTTTTATATCTTCGTGATCAATTGGGTGGCTATATCTATGAACCAATGACTCAACAAATTAAAAAAAACACTTGACATAACTTCAAGTATGACAAAATTAGCATGGTCAATTTTGATATCATATATGGGCAACATTTGACAAATTTCAGATTTAAAATATTTGCTTACTGTGACTAAAATATTTCAATCCTAACAAAACTCAAATCACATTAGCAAATTTATATCAAACTCAAATAATTTAAGAACTTAAACATTTATATTTCATTGTAGGAATCAAAATTTGAAAAAAGTCCCATGTCACATTAATTGTCCACACTTTACACATTGGATTGCCATGCATGGCTTACATGTTTTCACCGTCACAATGATAGCAAGTTGCTCACTACTATCATTTGAATCTACTACCACTTCATGTGTGGATGTGGTCATAGCTACAATCAAACAAACTTTTAAACTTCCAAAACGCATTACTAAAAAGTGATGAATTGTTGTCAATATACAAGGTATAGAATTACCCCTAGCAAATATTTACTATAGCCTAGTTCACAAATGAAAAAATTGCATTTCTTTGCAAATTGCACAAGATAGTCAACATTCTCCAACAAAGCAATGATGCAACACATTCCCATTAGGTAGTAGGGATCAACAAGGAATATTTATTTAGCTTATGAGCACACAAAAAATGAACACTACATGAAAAGTTTGAGGAAAAAAAAAATAATATACACATAAGACATCATACATTGATAAGAAGAAAACTTAGAATATATTTTAATAGAATCAAAGGTTCCAACAAGGATATCTAGTGGGTTTTCATATTGTTAAACATTTTAAGCCCCCTTGTTTTCATCATATCTATAAACTTCAAAGTGAACTTGAGATGCCCCTTTGGGCAAAGTATGAAAGAATATTATGTAAAAAGTATTATGTGTTATTCATTGCCGCCAAGCTAGACAAGGTCTTGAATGTTAAATTGGATCTATGGGCCATGTAGATGGAAAATGATGCACACATGAGTGAAAGCACAAATTAAGGTGTCCTTTTTTTGGTGTCAAATTGTAATTTTTTCAAAGGGTATGTTGAAATTTAAGTTTATATAATTTTGATGTACTATGAGCAATTGCTAAAGAGGACTCATGCTTTCATTGTATGAAATAAGTAGTTGACATTGCAAAAATAGATAAAAAATAAAAAATTATGAAAAAAATTAATTTTGTGAAAATAGATTATCATTATCCATAATTTGTGACATGGATTCATCAATGCATATTGACTGTACCAATGAATGCAATTTTTTTGGGGGGTGGAATGATATAACGGATGTAAGTATATTAAAATAATTATATGGGAATAAATCTTTTGAATGGTTTTAGAAGCACGTGAACTAAATTGTTGAAAAAATCCTTGAAAACCATATATTGATGAATTTTGAATTATTTTTGAGAACATTGGTATTAAATAAGATTTTTGATGCATGGTTTTTTTGAATTTTAAAAAATTTTCCATTTTGAGATTATCAAAGTTCATGAAATGAACTCCACATCCATCAATTTTTCTCCATGTTAATGTACTTTCATTGAGTTGATATTGATTTGTTTTGTGATACTTATTTTCTTAGTTCCTTGGAATCATGTGCTTACCCCATCAACCCCAAAACAAAAGAATTTGTGAATTATAGAGGTTGGATTTCATCTTCCACCCTTTTGCAAGGTTTCCATAATCACAATGATCAAGTTGTTGGCCCCTATTCCATCAGCAATCCTTTGAAGAAGTATTGTCATGGGAACCATCACCCATTTTTGCATCACATATGCATGTAAGGAGACCCAATTCCCATTATCCACAATGTTCATTTTGTTGCAAGTAAAGCCACAAAATTAATAATAGATTCAATGTTTATAAAATTAGTCACATGGGTATACATGAATTTGGCCATTATTCAACACGAGGATTTGACCAATGCATTGTGGGGTTACATGTAGAGAAGGGAACCTAGGAGATGTTAAAGGTGAAATCATGGTAGTTGTAAAATAATGCAATTCAAGTTAATATGACTCATGAAGTATTAACATTTAAGAGTCTGACGAGGCATTTGTATTAAATGGTGCAAGCATTTGATCACACATTAACCACAAGGCCTTTGCATTCAACACATAACTAATATTTTTAAAAATCACATGTGTTGGGTTTTGATTTGGTTGTGAACTTAACTCCTAACTCCACATTTCCATTGAACATGACTAAAGACAAACACAAGCACATGGTGTATATGCAATTGCATGGACAAAAAACAAATAAGGCCTGAAACACATGAAGAAAGTAGGACGACTAATTGTGTTGAATAGATAATTGTAATGCATCCCCTATATGCACTTATAGGAAGAATTTCAAAAAGGTCATGGTTGAAAGTGTACCTTGATCAAACTATATGGCCTCCACATTCAAATTCAATACCCAAATTTATGCAAATGACTTGGACTAGGAATATTCATGTCTTAATGGTGCTCCCTCCTTGTGATCACAAATTACAATGTAGATATAGACAAAACAATGACATTGAACAATGAAAACCAAAGTTGATAAACCAAATGCTATCAAAATGCAATGATTTGAAAATTTTGCCTTGAAGTTTGTCAACTAACCATCTCTAATACTTTTATAAAACATTTTGGTGACAAAATGTAGGTGAGAGAGTGAAATATATGGTGATGGGCATTAATGCTCTTCGTAAGCTTGCTAGTGATTTAAGGCCTAGAACCCTTGCCAAAAGTGGTTACATGAATGATCACAATGGTATTATGGGCAATATCCTATAGCGATGTGGGATAAGGTAGTAATATAAAATGGTGGAGGATTGCTTGTCATTATGGTGATATAACTACCAACACACAATGCAATAATGGTTCCAAACATGGTGGATGCCTATAATGTGGTTTGGCTATGAATAGTTGTTTTAATCCATTGTATTTGCATGTACCATGTTGCCTTTTAACAATTTCTAGTTTTTTGGGCTAAATTTTGTGAGAAAAAAAAGCTTGGTCACTTGTGCCAATTGTTTCATATTTTTTTAGTGTTTGGTGAATGAACATTTGCCCCAACTAACATAACAAATTGCAATATGAAAGGTCCGAAAAATCCATGTTGGTAGTGCCATATATGTCATGTCCTTCATTTGATACACCATCCCATTTGTTGATCACCTAAAGAAAACTCCATTAATGTCTTCAAATTACCCACCCATGAGTGTGAATAATGATGTGTTAATTTTAATAGTGTCCCCAAAACTTTGGGGATTCTTTGTGTTATTGATGTGTGAAACAAAAAAATGATAAGGGAATTGTTGCCAATAATAATATTTTTGTAGGTTTAGGAACAACATTTGTTCAAGGTATAATTTTTGGAACATTGAAAAATTCCAAGTTCAATAGGATTAGACTACTAAATTACAAAATACGAAAGTAATTTTCCTGAGCTAGAGTTAAAAGTATTTCTTGAATGACGACCTCGTAAAAATTCATTAGAAGTTTGATAAGGGTACCAACTAGCTTTAAGGTTGGCATTCTCCCTACCAAAAACCTTTTGGTAGATTTTTAGAAATGTTTAGACAACACCACCATTGAAACACTACTTAAAACATGATTTTGAAGAAGATGGGATTGGATCTTCTTTCTTAATTTTATTAGGATTCAAAGGAGGATCATCACTTGATGTGAGCCATCACTTGGTAGTTATTTCATTTCAAATGAAGAATTTAATTTTGTTGAATTTTTTTTGGTTCTCAAACTTTCTAGCATTCTTTCTTGTTCTTGTATGTTGTCATAGAAACCTTTAGATTTACTTAATCAATCACATTATTAATGGAACTTGTGAAGTAGAACATTGAATTACCTTATTGTTTTAGTTTGAAGAATTTTCATTTCAATGAAAGTTTTTTTGCAAGTGTTTTTTTGACTTTTATCAAAATTGATTACTACACCTTGGTGGGGATGGCTCATTGGTATAACCCATTTTGGGACCTTGGAATTTCAAAAAAGGTCTTGGGTTCAAGCCTAGTCGAATGCAAGTGAAAATCATGTCAACCTTCTTCCAATGAACATGACTTGGGGGTTGCCGATATATATTTTGCTTCAAAAGTTTTTAAAATGGTTACTAACTAGTTTTGTGAAGTTTTTTATTAAAATGTTATTCCTACATAATGGTTATTCCATGAAATATAAATTTATTTGGTAGATTTATTGAGTGGCCTTACATTTTGCAACCATATTAGGAACATTGAACCATACTTTTTAATTTGAAGATTGAGCTTAGTAGAAAATTTGAGTATTGCGACTCATCCCTATGTTTGCAAGAAAAATAAATATAGATTTTGCATAATTTTAAAGGTTATAAGACGACATTTGATCTTATCAAATATCGATATGACAATGAAAGTTACATGAACAAGTGTGTCAAACAACCTTTATAAGAGAGTGTGCAAAGTATTTTCTTTGAAACAATTATTGAATAAGAGATGGAACAAACAATAGTGAATATGTTGGAAGCTAAGTATGCAAAGACATAACAATAATCAAAAGCTTAATGCTAAAGGATGAACTATATGAATTACAAGAAACTCCAATACTACAAAATGCAATGTATAATGGGATTGGAATGAACCAACCGTGTTTTTGTACCATTGAACACTCCAAATCCACTAAATACTTTGACTTTGCAATTACATGACCAATTGCAAGAAATGGAGATTCTTTTAAGAATGTATGTATGGGTTGCAAATTTTAAATGACAACAAGCGTCTTTCAAAATGAGCTTGACTACTAAAGGAGAAACTAGACCAAACACTTTGATAATAGAATATACTTTGACTAGGTACCAACTTTGCATCCATTTTCTTGGAATTTTTGCATATATTGTGGATTGACATGACATAGATATGCCAAATGTTTATTTTTATCAAATCATTCATCAACTTCTCATTTTTCTTCAATGAAAAATATATTGATAATACAAACACAAACTCAAAATGTTCCAATTTCAACAACAATACTAAGCACTACTGTTGTAATTTCAAATATTGTAGTTGTTTCAACCACAAGAATTCTCCCAATTTTAGTAGGAATTCAATTGACTAGTGTTTCAAAAATTCCATCAAGTTTAGTAGTTATGGGAATTACATTAGTTTTCATAATTCTTGGAATTTCAGGTTTTGTACCTCCTTGAAATTTTCCTTCGATTGGATTTTATCCCCTAGAAAGAATTTTCATTTTTCATTTTCATTTTATCCCTCATGAATTTTGCCATGACAATGTAACCCCAATGAAATATATTGTTGAAAGACCAATGACTTTTGTAATGATTTGGGTTGAATACATGTAAGGCCATGATGAATTCATGGTAACAATTCAACACTAAAGCTTTGGGATTCTAGGACAAGTTCTTCACAAACACAACTAGATTATTTCAATCGCATAAAATAGACAAAAGGGGGTTTTTAATGCCATTTGAGCCAAAGTGAGGTTCAAGATTAAGCATAGATGCACACAAACTCAATATACATTTTTTACATAATATGTTTTGTAACCCCAATGGGCCCCTCATGTCAAGTTGATAAATTCATGGAATTCCCAAAGTTCACTATGAAAATTGAAACATTATTGGGTTTCATGAGTTTGAAGCTTGGTAATTTCCATGAAACCTGATTGTTTTGAAGATAAAATTTCATTTTCTAATAGCCTTGTCGAAAGAATTCCAACAATTTCAAAAAAATGAATAAAACATAATTTGTTGTTCATAATTATGTTATTAGGTTTCTTTAATTTGGAACATTCAAGCCCACCATCTTATAGCCTTCATTGAGATTTTTCTAATATGCCATAAAAATTCAAATTGGACTTATTTTCAAGCTTTTAATTAGACCACTTCAAAAGTTGAAACTCCTTTTAAAATCCTAACTTTAAATGTGGAAATGTGACTTTGATATCTTGAAAGGTCATTTTGATTGCTACACAGTTTCCTCTTGGTTCATGAATATGTTTCACTTCTTGTGGGTCATGTAATGACTTGCCTTTGCTCTTCACCCTTTCACTTTGTTTTGCTTAACTTTCATCATGAACCTAAGGCTAAGGTTAGCATAGGTTATAAAATGGTAACTAAAATTAAATTCATACAAATTCAAATCCATATTGAAATTTAATATTTGACTTGAAGATCTTCAACTTTAAAATGAAGCTTTTTTTTTAACACCTTAAGTAAGAAGAAATTCCCACAATGACATTTAAACATTAAATATATCAAACATATTAAAACATGGCAATCTTTTTGGAAAAGAAACCTAAAAAGAAATCATGTTACACTCTTGCAAAGATTTTAAACAGGTGCATGCTTATGTTCACATCCTATTCTATAATGTTGGCAATTGTGGCATGAGTTTTTGCTTATGAGTAAGTGAGTTTTAATAATGCAAACTCTTTTGAATATGTTGTGAAAATGAAACCAATGTGCAAGGAATTCCAAAAATATGACAAAAATGTATAAAACAAAACATGTAAGTGGGTCTATAATATTCATAAAAAAGGGAATATGGGTTCATTTGGGTGTTCAAATGGGAATTAAGGAAAAGTGGTGGTGGTGGTGGAATGGCTATTTAAAAGTAAATTTAATTAAAAAAGAAAAGAAAAGTCATGGATCATAATTTGCAAGAATTTTTCAATTCATGGTGCTAGAGATACATAAGATACAATTGTCCATATGTAAATAAGGAAATATGTGAATTTAATTCCTTGGGTTGGATAATAGTTCAACAATGTTTGATCCCAAAACCACTAGAGTTTGGCTTGTGTTAGCGATTTCTACTAATGAGGACAAATGTGCTTAAGAGATATGTGAATTCATAAGTTCAAAAGCTAGAAGTTCTTTAATAATATGTTGTATTGCATGTACTGACAAATGATGTGTATTTGTGTGAAAAGTGTGTAGTTGTGTAGGTATTGTGGCAATTCTAAAGTCTTTGATTTTTTTTATTGTAGTGGAACTAATGCCATGAATAACTATCTCACAACCTTTAAGTTTTCATTGTTCAAGCATATTGCATGTTCAAACCAATGTTGTGACGGTATATTGTTTGGGGTGAACTAGAGTTGAGATGACGCTCTTTTGTTCAAACCAACACAAGAACCAAACCAAAAACATAATTATGAAAAATAAATCTTGAACACAAGGTCAAGTTCTTTAGGCAAGCAAGGTTTTTTTTTTTTTTTTTTTTAATAGTTGATAAGTAGGTTGGACTTTATAGCTAAATATTAATTTTAATTAAGTGTTGAACTCCATACCTATGTAGACCCATATTTTAATTTGTTGCAAAACTTTATACTCTTACAATCTTTGGTAGTGGAGCTTGTATAGCATGTACATGGAATCAAACTTGGTATTTAAATTGAGCTTTGAGGTTCTTGAATTCAAAAAAATGTGCTAAAACTAGAATAGAAGGATTAAAAAATTGAAAGAACCATAGCCATCAAAAACCTCTAAATAAATTTAAAATATCAAAACTAGGACCAAAGGTTCTCTTTAGAGTCTTTAGAGAGGTAGACCTCCACAACATTGGTTCAAATTTGAAACTACAAAACTTTCCTTATTGAATCTAAATCTAGAACTTCTCATCTAACTTAGATGCATGGACCTTTTGATGCAACATGCTCATCCATCACATTGACTCCACATGTAACTCACTCAAAGTTCTTGATAAAGTTTGAGCCAAAAAATAATTTATAATTTATGCCCATAAGTATGTTGTTCTTTAAATCTGCAGCTCATTTGCTATAGTAGTGACTTAAAGGATCTACTCCAAAATTTTCAGTGCAATTTGCAAGGCACATTACCCAGCATATGGACAAAAAGATTCCCACAAATTTTTTTGGATGCAAGGCTCACTATTTATGTCTGAAATTAACTTTGCTACTTTGAGCTGTCAAAAATGGTGTCTTCTTGGGGGGTGGGGGGTGGGTTAAGTTAGCTCAATTGATGACATTTGGCCAACTACAGTTATGGGCTCCACTGAGACCAGTCTCTCCATTCACAGAGACTTGACCAGAAGTGTGATTCAAAAAGCAAAACACACTCAGATAGGAGGAGGGTAGGTATATAACACCTTCTTCTTCTTCTTCAGAGCTCTACCAAAAAAGAAAAGAAAAAACAAAGGCTGGAGTTCCAAAGTGCAACAAGCTATGGGGATAGGACAAAAGTTTGTGTGATTAGTCAGACTTTGGAGTATTATAATTATTATTAGATTTCATGGGTACCCATAATGGGCATCATCTGCAAGCAAAAGAACACAGCACTAGAACTGGCAGATGAAAATGAGTGGAAAAACAGTACCAGTTGACATGAATCCAGGTGGAATATGAGACCAGTAGGACAGATCTCATGACTTTGCTTTTGATTCTTTTTGCCTTTTGTTTGTGTTTTGTGTCATTTGGTGCAAGTGGAACTGAAAGCCTTGTTGTTGTTATGAGAGAGAGAGATTTGGGGGGCTACTTCTCATCTCTCCATTTCAATTGTGTCAGAAATTTGAGTTAATTCAACACCCTCAAATTCTATTGAAAGCACTCAATGAATGAACATGTATACATTTTGTTGTAATGATGAAAACTCACTCCACTCCTCCTTATGTTGCCACCGTGCTAAAGAAAGTTAAATAGTGAGTGGGTGCATTTCTTAGAAAGGCATCTTTTCATTACACTAAAGTACCTATTATGCTTTGAAAAAATAAAATCAAGTCTTTTATCCAGTTCTTCTTTTGTGAGAATGACAGGCCGGTGACTGTATGAGAGATCGAGAAAGAAAATGACAAGGGATGGAATTCCTGACAAATTGTCACTAGTTTCAGAAGAATCCCCCTGACCTTTCTGAAATGCTTTGTCCTAAACCCAGTTCACTCCATTGCCATCAGCCTTTTCTGTTTGATTAGGATGAGGTGGACTGCTTGCTTGTCTAGTGTGGGTCATCATGGAACAGATATCTGGCAACTCAAAATGAAGGAGCTTTAAATCTACCAAACCTGTTGGAATTTACTTGTCAATTGGAACTAGACATGTTCAAATTTTCAATCCGACGTACTCTTCTCACCCCCTCATTAACTAAGGCCTTTTTTTCTTTCCTTTTTTTTTTCCTTTTTTTTTTTGGGGTAGGTAGTTGTTTTTGGGAACACAACAAGAGACCCGATGGACAAGTTGTTGGCAATACCCCTCATGTGAGGCCCATTGGTCTACAATAGGGCAAGGTTTTCTTCCACAGGGGAACTGGGGTTCAGATGGAGCTCTGTCTAGTGCGTTTTTGAGCTTGTCATTTTGCGACTTCTTTTGTGCTCTACATGATTTTGTGCAATGGTTTTTCTTGTTTTGTGTGTTCTTCCCTCCCAAACAAATTTTGAACCCAACAACTCTCAAGAGACAATGAGCATACAAACCACCAGCATAAATTTCAGCTTTGAATGACAAATTTTTTAATTTATGATTTACCATAAAAATAGGGTGACACTTATCAAACCCTATGACAAAACCAGATGGCTCTATATTAGACTAAGCATTGTTTGGCCTTATTTTGCGTAAGACAAAGCTCATCGGGTGGTGTTTAGCATCATCTTCCCTAAGGCATCACCCCAGAGGACAACTACTGGCGTTTCAAAAACCCTGGACATGGACAAATCTTCACAACTTTCTAAAATTTAAATATTTTTTGGGTTTATGGATGTTAAGTCTGATTTAAAAGTTGGTGTACACAAGTATCTATCTATCTATGTATCTATCTTAGGCAATTTTAGGTCCAGACATGAGATAACTGGACCAAACAACCAAGATTGGGGTTCTTCTATTTGGAACTTTGAATTTTATTTGTACAAACCAAGAAACAGCAATTTGTATGTTTGTGATTTGCAAAGACAATCAATCAAAATGCCTGCAAAATAATCTACAACAAGTCCACACATTGCACAAGCACCAAGGGGGGGACAGACCACCTCAACGAAACTGGGACCCAAAAACACCCAAAAGCCCCAATCAGTGTGGTGTACACCATTGTAACAGTCTTTTCTAATGTTCTCAGATTATAACCCTCCATTGGATAGGTGCACTGACTTGGCAATTGAGGTTCATAATTGACCTCAAAATTCAACTTTGCCAGAAGAGAATTGCATAACAACAGTCCACTACACCTTTCTCTCACAGACCCAATTACCAAAAAATGATTTGAAAGCCACAGTGTTGAGGAGGCAAGTGCAAAAGAAGACTAGATAGCACAAACAATACATACAGGGGTTGTTGTTGTGTTGCCAAGAGGAAATAAAACACCCGGCTGGCTCCTCCTCAGTGCCCCCACACATAAGTACAGACAGGGGGTGGTCCTATTCTTCCAGCTCCAGTTCAAAAGCAGGCAGCACTGGGGTACAGGAAGGACTATCACTATATAATAAGCTACCAAACGTTCTCCTCATGGATCACATTTCTGGAGAGTTTTTATTTCTAACTCCCTTACCTACTTCCCACTAGTTCCTTGATCTCTTTACAGGAGACATTTGGCATTCACAAATTGTCTGTCAGTAAGTCCATTACTTTGTTCTCTTGTCGTTACATAAAGTCATGCACAGGCTCTGAACCTGGAGGAATGCCTCAATGCAAACTCCAAAAATAACTACTACACTACACAACACCAAATGTATTGGCTGGCTGCTGAGAATCTGCCTCCCTCTAACTAAAGTTGTGCAGTTTTGTGAACAGGTTTTGTTTAGTCCCCAGTGATGCCCTGAAAGAATGAACAAAGAAAATGAACAGTACCCGCACTCACTCAGCTACTACCGAACATCTGGATTAATCCATGTGCTTACTACCAAAAAGAAAGTGACGGTGAGGTCATTGAGTGGAAGAAGGTGGCCAGAGAATCAATCCTCTTCAGCTTTGGGGCTCAGTATTATGGGCATCATCAATTCAATTTTAATTATGTAAGCTAGTAGGCTTGAAATTGATGCCCAGTAGCACCCTTTTTATTGCACTAAATTTACAGCCTTTGGTTGTTGTTGCATACTTGGTACATACTTCCTTACACACCACCTCTGAGTCTGACTGATTGGGAAAAAAAAAAAAAACTCATGCTTTTCCATTTGCAGCTGACTTTATTATTATTGGGATGAGTGATTTAGTTGTAGGCTATTTTAGTACAAACTTATTAAGCATGGGAATTTGGTGCCACAAACAGAATGGGAAGAGATTGATGAGTAGTAAGCACCACTTAGCTAGCTACTTAGCTAGCTACATACATACATAGATACAGCTTGACTGGTTCCAAGAGGTAGCCAGCTTTTTCTTTGGGTTATAAGGAGGAGGAAGAATGGCTTTAGCACTTGGCTGGCTGGAGATTGCTGGCTACGGTGGCAGAAAAAGGCCAGGTCCAAAAAGGTTTTCCTGGAAACAAGGCATGTGGGGGGAGAGGAGGAGGAGGAGGAGGAGAGGGGAAAGTATATGCCATCACCCCACCTGCTACAACAAAGAAATAATGAGCAATCCAACAAGCTACCCCAAAAAAAGAAAGCTCACTTCTGCTCCTTCTTCCTTACTGGTCCTCCTCCATTTTTATTTACAAACACCCATTTTTTCAATTGCACATTTTACATGAATTTAGGAGCATATGATGACATCTAAAAAGAACAAAATTTTGAAACTTTGTTTTTATTAACATCTACACAAAACAATTAGTGATCAAGTCCATCCCTGGCAGCTGGAATTACCATTGAGCTCCTTCCTTCCTTTCTTCCTTCCTGAGATTCATGCATTGCCCTGCCCATATGGCATGGGAATGGTACTCCCCTCCTCACTTTTCATTCCTTGTTTGTCTGTTTGTTTGTTTTGGAATGTGGGCCTTACATGGTTTGTCCATCCTTTGGTTCATTTATATTGCATGCTTGCTGCAAGTCTTGTACATCATTAGGTCTAGGTGTTAGGAAAGGAGTTAGGGGAGGAGGAAGAGGAAGAGGAAGAGGACTTCTTATTAGGTGAGGGGAGGAGGGACAGATCCACCCCCCTTGCTTTCATGGTGGCCACATTTCCTTGTCTCTTTATTATGGCCAGCTTGGAATGGGGAGTAAGAGGGGGTACAAGGAACATGAGATAAAAGAGTGTTTTTTTAGTATGAAATAATGAAGTATTTAAAAATATTATATATAAATAAATAAATAATATTCTCATAATCAATTCTAAGCACCCTATTTTTATTTTAGTGAATTGTAAATTTGATTTCCTAATGAATTTGTTGCACTTTTTTTTTTTGCAAGCCATTTGAAAAAAATGGAAATGAACCCTCACCCTCCCCCCAAGGATTGGATTCATCACAAGGAATAGAGACTAATGTACTCCTCATTGAAAGTATTTATCATGTGAGAACCTTGTCGCCTTGCCTTGCCTTGCTTCACCTACCTCACCCAGCCTTGCCTCCCCTTGCTTCACCGGACATGAGTAACATTACTTATGTTCAAATTTTCAGCAAGCCTTCTAGCGTTGTTGAATTGCTCTCATGATGGCTGGCATAAGCCACTAATGTTATCCAACAACCCAAGTAGTACAGAAAAACCAAATCACAACAACATGTGTATAAGTAGGTGAGTGCTATAACATTGTTCATATCATGAGGCAAATCACTTGAATAGTCTAAAGTAAGGCTTTTATGGTTATGTTTAAGGACTTTCATGATGCGCGGAGGTCCAAAGAGAGGGGGTCAAGAACTCAAAAAACCAGACCACCAATTGCGACAAAGTCGATTTCCAAACACCCAAAAAATTCCTTGTATGTTGCTCTGTTGCTATTAGAGTTCCAAGATGATTTGTTGAACTCAACGTGGCACTCCTATAACACTTTAAATTGTTTAAATTGAACAAGAAATGAGAAAGTAAAGAGATTTGAAAGTAGGAGGGGTCTAAAGAGAAGCAAAAAGAAAAAAAAGTGTTTTGTCAGTTGAAAAGCATATTTTTCTTCTTGCTATTTTTTCATTACTCCTTTTCCTTTGCACTTCAAAGAGGATTTCTAGAGCTTGAGCTAGTGCTCCCATAACATTTTAAATCAATCAAAATGAAGCACATATAACGAAAGATCTAAAAAAGTGTTGAATGATAAGGTATTGATCGGTGATGGGCAACTCTACCCTATAGCAGGGCAGGTTTCTTGTGATGATGCAAGGAATGAAGGAAGATGGTGGCTTTCTTTCATTTACTACACAATCAAAGGACTAAACCAAATCCACCCAAAGAGCCAAGATACTTACACCTTCAGTGGATGCTCCAAACTGGATCTTCTAGCAAGGTACTGCAAGCAAAACTTCAAAGCACAAAATTCACAAGTCCCCGACCTCAGCAACCGTGCTACAGCCACTCCATCAATACCTAAATTCAATAGAGAGAGAGAGAGAGCAATGCAAGTACTCTTTAGAGTAGTGGTGATGGTGGTGGTGGGATGTGCCTAAACCTTGCATAAATGTTCAGCTACTAGTACCAAAAAAACCAAACCATCAACATTGTGCAAAATGTGAAATGGCATGCAGGTCAAATTTAAGTGTACAAATCCATCCCTTGCGAGAATCTTTGACACTCTGATTGGCTGTTAGATCGCAAGTTACAACCTATAACCGATTAGCAACCTACTAGTTCGCACAAGGTACCACCCCGGGCTCTCATTGGCCCAATGATTCTGTAACCCTAAGCCTTTGCCGATTGGATGAAGATTTCATAACCGTTCTCTGCATGGATGACAAGAAGACATCTAGATTCTTAGGAGGGATGGTTGTGTTTGGTAACTGGCTCAAGCACTTTGATTACTGTGAATAGTCTTGGGTGCTCATGGGTCCCTAACTATTCATGATAACCATGCGCTCATCAGTTACCTAGTCCATAATGATGTACAAGATTTCGTTGTTGAAAATATGTAGATAAGTAATTGTGATTCCAAAATCAAACATTAGTAGTGTGGCTTGTGATGTTGAGCACATATTGTAATATTGAATGAATTTTGAAAAAGAAAATGGGTATGCCCATGTATTGACCTGGTTCTATCTTGTAAGTAAAATTTGTGCTTTTGCAAAACCCACTTCAAAGTCTCTGCTAATTTACAGGAAAATTTCCCCAAGTGCGTCGAATTTATGATCATGGCAGCTAACTTCAACACTAGGCCAGGCACCTTCAACTTCAAATTTTTTCGTTGATTACAAAATCTGTTGGGAAGATTGCTTGTCTATAATAAACAAAACACATGGGAGATGATTTGCTGAAAGACTGGGGGCCAGACCCAAGAATATAAATTCAGAAAAGATACACACACACAGAGACACATTTGGGTTACAAGTTTAATGTCTTCCTTACAAGAACAAGATGCAGGAAGAAGGCAGCCCACCCCCAAGTGTTCAAAGTGTTGTTGTTAGCATGTGCAAGTACACTCATGTACTCTGCATTTTTTTTGCAGTTACTGATTAGCCAAATAATTTATTTTTTCTTTACTTTGTCTGTTAAAAGCTGCTTTGCAAGAATGGCAGTAGTGCTTGTTGTCACTGACCCTGGCCGTTACTGAAACACATGACCATTGTCAGTTTAGACGGCTGCGAAACAACGATTTTGTTGCTGATCACTGGAGATGATAAGTTAAGTTAGTGTTTTCTTCTGCTACTTGCTTGCTTGCTGGCTGGTTTCCCTTCTTTCTTGCTGCAGCATTGCTGTTGTAGTCAGCCAGTGTTATGATCATGGATGGATATTGGGTACCATTTACAAATATGAAATTCTGAAGAAACTTATTACTTTCAGATTATGAAATTCTGAAGAAACTTATTACTTTCAGATTGCAGCCGCACCATCACCTGAGCCTGCTGCTGTAAACCATCAGTTAATCATGTCAACCTTGCACCCACATTATGAAAGTCATGTAATCAAGTGATCAGAGCTCTCTGGCTATGACAATCAGCAACATGGGCTGAAGAAACATAGGTATATACCTATCTGTTTTTGAGAGAGGGGCAGGTGTGCTGCGGGGG
>Ga0116231_10004097_pt1 | contig 29731 bp, 21 predicted proteins | sample S1TSphgellanicum_2_FD_89695 | JGI IMG/M metagenome (GOLD analysis project Ga0116231, IMG submission 89695) | Host-associated microbial communities from peat moss isolated from Minnesota, USA - S1T2_Fd - Sphagnum magellanicum MG | ecosystem: Host-associated > Plants > Peat moss > Unclassified...
TATGTGTGTTTCCTCCGACGGAAAAACAGTTGGGTTTTTGGCTTTTTTTTTTTTGTTTACCCCCCCACAATTTAAAAACCTTCCGCACCCCCCCCCCCCCCCCCCCCCCACATGACCACAAGACAAATGGAAATTGCCTATCAACCTATGACAATATTCTGTGCCTGTGCCTCTGAGCCTAACACAATTTTTCTTCACACTGCCAGGAGAATCTGCTTGTTTGCTTGTTGCCAAGTAATAGAACCAACACATTTAGGATACTCTGTTGCTAACCACATTATTATATTCATCCTCCCCATCTTAGCTTTCCTTTCTTGATGTTGAGAGAGAAACAGGAGACAAAGATGGGGACTCACCACACTACCATACTTTACATACTCCTCTTTTGACACCAAAGACACATGTGCACCAACCATACGCTCCACAAGCAGATTTCCTGTAAGACCTGGATCATCTTCTACCTCTGTCTGCCAGAATCAACCTTGAAACGTGAGTTTCCAAATATGCAGATGTCAGCAGTGAAAAAAGAACTATAGTGTGGCTATTTCAATCCTATACCAATGGGAAGAAATAGCATCAATGCCAGAAGCTAAACTTGCTAATACATAAGCAAATCAAAGAAAATGCCTTTTTCTCAGTTAGTAATCGAGTGCATCTCTGTTTGTTTGTTTCATTAGGGTAGGAGCAAACCCGGTTAGTTCGTAGAATGAGGTAGCTGTCAAGACCAATGTATCGGGCTGCAACTGCTGTGGCACGACAATGGTTACTCTGTATGCCTCCAATTGTGACCACACAATCAGCACCTTGCTCCTTTGCATCTGCCAGTAAGAACTCAAGCTTCCTCACTTTGTTGCCACTGAGCTGCATTCCAGTCAAGTCATCTCTCTGCAATGCCCCTGAACAACCAGCACTTAGTTATCTCACAACACATCTAGATCATCTTCCTCACATCACACAAGTTTCACCAATGCAACTTGGGGAAGCCCTGGGCCTTAGTTATATCTGCAATGAATTGTGTCATAGATCGTCTTGACATTCACACGGTTTCTCCAATGCACAACTTGGAAGAAGTATCATCATCTCACAGCAATTGTCATAATGTTCAGCAGTCTACAAATCTAGCAGGAAGAAGCACGGATTTCTTCTCTGGCATTTTTTCAAGTCCAGGAGAAAGGATATGTACCTTGACATAAACTTCTGTGCCATCTGGCAAGCCTGGAAGATGCCACCGATGTATTGGTGTTGGAAACTGTGTCAAATGCAACGACAACAGAAGAGGATCCATATCCAGTGAGAGTTTTTTTGCATAATTCTTCTTGCCATTCTCCAAATTGCATGACAAACACAAGCAAGCAAACACAGAGTGTCTCTCTCTTAGGTCAAAAGAATCTAAGGATTTTGCTGGAAGCTTACAATAGTGCAGTTTAGGAAATGAGAAACTATGTGGAACAGGTTCAGTACACATCATGCATCATTAACCCTCTAGGCTTGATCTTTCCTTGCAACAAATGAGAAGAAGAAGATAATTGAGAGAGAAATAGCCAAGCAGAAAATGTGAAGCTCTTGCAATGCAGAGAATGTGGAGCTTGTTTCTTGCCTGGCCCAGAGAGAAGAAGTGGGAAGGAACTAGTTGCAGATGCGAAGCCCAGGAAGGTGGTGTATAAGCTACTTTTGCCAGCATCTCCGGTCGGTGGCTGGATCTTCCCGTCACTCCTCCTGTTTCTTCTCCACCAGAGTGGGAGACATCCATGCCTCCAGCCATCGCTACTGCTCCGTGAGCAAATTCGTGTTTTCTTTGGACCTGAACTCCTGTGCTGAAGATAGTACGAGTCCGAAACCGAGAGGAGCTACTACTACTTCTCGTGATTGAACTTGTGCTACAAGAAGCAGCAGCTTGGGAGAAACTTAGATAGGAAATTGTTGAGAGACGAGGATCTGAAAGAGAGAAGATGGATTGCTTTGAGATGTGAAGAAGGGAGTGGAAGCTGGCTGTTGAGAAGAAGGAGACAGCCATGACATGGAGGAGAGACACACAGCAGAAGCAGCAGCAACAGCAGCTGCTGCTTTTGCTTGTGGCAACGCCACAACCACAACAACACCACCAACTCCCGAAAAAGAACAACAGAAGAGAAGAAAAAAAACAGGGAGCTGTGGAGAAGGAAGAGCAATCCAAAGCTAATCTGACATGGTAAGGTTCTGTTGCTCGAAGGAGGACGAGTTACGACAGTGGCAAGGTTAAGGGTTAGGGTTTAACAAGTGGCAAGGTCTAGGGTTAGGGTTTAGGGTTTAGGTTTAGGATTTTTGTAAAAAATGTTTATGAATCATGTAATAGGATTTTCCATAAATTATGTTTTTTGCTTGAATACTTTTTTGATGTATTTGGGAAGGTATTTTTTGTTCTTTTTCTATAGTCAAGAGTCCTCGGATTCACTACTTGTGAAATTACAATTTAAACAACCCGTTCATTGCTTAGTGAAAAATAATTAAGCAAAGATTATTTATTTATTTATTTATTTTGTGATTTGCAATTTAACCAACCCATGGATGATGGGCCCAATTCATTACTCTAAAAAGAAATCATAACATTGATTAAACATTAATGAAGTTGTTATATTCTAGAAATAAGTTATTTGAAGGTTCTTTGAGAATTTTTTTTCACACTCGGGTGGAATGATGTAAAATTGTTGCTCAACAATGACATAGTAGAATCATCACGAGGATGATTTGAAAAAGGAAAAAAAAGAAACAAGATAATCAAAAGGAGGAAGATTTGAAAATGAATAACCAAGGGAATTAAAATTGAAGGATTTGAAGAAGAAAAAACAAATTTTTTTTTTTTTTTTTGATACCAATAGTTATCTTCTTTTTGAAATATTATGGTTTTTTTAATATTAATTTTAATTGTTTTGTGTTTTTGGGTTTTGTTATTTTGTGTTGGGATCTTTTGACATTTTTTTTTTTTTGCAATTAGAAAAAATGTATTTTTCATGGCTTGGTTTCATTTTCATGCCCAAATTGGGCGTGAAATAGAAGGAATTTGGGGATGAGGCCATCCTTCATTTTGATGCAATTTTTTTGTTCTAGGGAATTGGAGATTGTGTTGTTTAAAAATTTTGATGGAAAAACTTTGAAAAAGATTGAATAGTTTGTAACCACGTGAGAAGTGTGAATGGTGTCCAATCCAATTGAAGGTTGTGTTTTCTTTGGAATGGATTTGGTTGAATTTTTAGTCTTAGAGAACAAAAAAGACACAATTAAAGAAGTGATTAATTTAAATGCATGGGATTTTCAACAAGCTTCCTTGTGATCCCAATTATAACAAAAAAGTGTTTGGGTGGGTGATGGGATGGGGATAAAAAAAATGTATTATAGGAAATGAGAAATGGATATGTGTTCATTTTTGCTCTTTGGAAATGTATGTCATAGTCGTATTGATATAACATTTTGGGCAACACATATGGCACAAAAGATGAGGCCCAAGCATGTTTGTGTGAGAAGGGAAAAAAAAGACTAATATATAGTCTTATGCTTTTCATATTAACCTTAGTGTATCACCATGCCCAACATCACCTTGCAATGGTTACACATGTGTTATTCAAATTCTTTTAACTACAATACATAAACAAATGTTTGATCTATCCCTTCAAGATGAATAGTTAAGGAAAGGTGATGCATGTTCTTATTTATGTGTTTTTTTATTTCTTTAATGTTTGTAATGCCTACTTGCAAGCTAATGGATTTTGCACTATAGGTCTTATCTTATTTCATGGTTCACAAACCCACAATTTATGCTTAGGACTACTTTCTTTTTGTTAAGGTTGGGTATAAACTAGTGTTGATGGGATATCAAAAAAATTCCCCAAGTATCATTCGAATATCCTTATCAAAGTGATACCTTGATTGAAAACCTAATCATTGGTTCACACTTATGTGAAAACCAAATGAAGAAAACATGATCAAAGGAAAAAAAATAAAAATGTTAAAACCCAAGTGAAGTAAAAACCTTTTATCCAGGTCAAGTTCTCAATTATTATGTACAAGGTTTCATGCACAAGGTTTGAACTAATTATAGTAGTTGTGTTGTGAAATATATGTAACAATAGTGGAGATGTTCACGAAAAGGGAAAAACAAAATGAAACTTAGTTTACCACAAAAATTGATGGTTTTTTTGAGTTTCACCCTTTGCTAATGCTAATGTACTTTTTTTACAAGTTCCTTTTTGAATCTCACCCCATGTATGACCAAATTTAAGGTTTGGATGTTGTGTTTCCTTACTTTACAGATAATTATATTACTTGTGATTTTTTTATTTTTTAAAAGATGAGTAAAATCAATAATTTGTCTGTAATTTTGGTTATGAAATTTTATTTGAAAAAATAACAATAACTAGTTTCTGAAAATTGTCAAATGATAATCGGTTATTTTCAAATTTATGAGAACCAACATTGTGAAAATCAATTCAAATTTTTTTTGAAAAAAATTTATGGCATGTTTCAATGTATTAATTAAAACCTTTTGTAAATTATTTTGCGAAATCTGAATCTATTGAATATTAGAAAATTATAATACCCGACCAGCAATAGCATAAACACATGGGTTGATAATGTGTTTATAAACTTGCATGTTCACAAACATGATAAATCTTACACGATCGCAAGAGGTTTCTTGTTCAAGTTTGTGTCATGTCCACACTACTTGGGAGAAATCCTATAATGGTTTGGATGGTTGTGATGACCAACTTTTTTGCAAGTATCATTATCTTCTTCACCATTTGTGCAAACTTGGTTCCCAAAGCTTTAGTCCACCACCCATGGTATCTAAAGAAGTTCAAGAACTATCTAACATTTAGAAAAGCTTTGATTCTTTTCTTGTACTAGATCAAACATGAAGCAAAAGATTGTTCACTTTGTTTATGTACTAAAATAACATTCATTGAGACCATGATGTTGTTCAACTTTGAAGGTTAGTAACATCAAAATTTTCCCTAATGTATAAAAAATATTCAAAACTTGTGTGTGTTGTACACTTGAACATGGAAAATCTCTTGTAATGTTTTTTTAATAATGATTTATAAATAAAAATCATTTTTTAATTGCGGTATTGGTTCTTCTTGTGTGTATTACCTATTGATTAGAACTTGGATTCATTCTTGTAATAGTTGATGATATCAAGGATTGTAGCAATTTCTTTTACGTGTCAGCTCCTTGAAGATTTTTTTTCTCGAATATGTTATTAAAAAATAATGGATAAATTTAGCTTTGCTCTTGAATCAATAATTTTTATGTGGTTTTAGGTACATTGTCTTCCATTATAATTTGCATCTTGTTTGCCAATATTCCCAATGAGTTCTATAGTATAGGAAATTTAGGCAAATGGTTTTTTTTAGTATTAGGTTAATATTGTACAATCTTCTAATGCAAAATGGTTGAATATTTTTTGAATACAAGATCAATGCTCGAATGACATAAAAATAACATGATATGATGTTTTGGGAATAGAAATTTGGATCATCATTTTCTTTTTTTGCTTTATTCATATAGCTAAAGATGAAGGTGCTCATAAAAATTGTCATATTCTTTACAACTATCACATGCTTGAATTAAATCATTCATCACAAAATTAATGCATTGATTGCATTTCTAATGATGAAGCACCATAACTCACACCTTCATGTCCACACAACATGTGTATTTGCAATCATAACATTTAATCATTAAATATGACAAGATTTTACTTTTCTTTACAAAGATTTTTAGAATGGTTCTTTTGGAATGGACATGCATAGTGAAGGTTATTGAGTTGTCTTGTTAAGAACTTACAATATGAACTATGGATGCCTCCCATCCACAAACCTTTATTGTACTTCCTCACACCAACCCTAGTGGCTTGTTTGTTATTTCTTTGCATGTTTTTTTGCACATCAATTGGTTGAAACCAATGTAACATTTGACATTTCATGCATAATTTTTGTACTATAAATGGGTTTTGGGTGGTAGTGACTTTATTTTTTACACACCATAAATCATTGCATTTTAAATGAGACTTTTCATTATGAGAAGAAGGCAATGATGAATTTCATCAAATGAATTGTTATGATGTCCTTTGAGTAAGATGAATTTAACAAGGTATGAAAAATTGTATCAAACAATATTTGTATGGTCATAATTTATATATGCACATTTGCTCATATGACACATACCATTGATATTTGACCTTACATAAGACATTATGAAATTTGTGCAATCAACTAGTTTTATGCTATGAGAATGACAATGTTACTATTGTGATTCTATTGTTGTTGGTATTGTGGGTGTAGGTCTTATGCTAATTAGGTGATTGGAATTATTCAATTTAGTTGTGTGATTGAATTAAAAAGTTTTGAATGAATTGTTTTGTAAGCTTTTGTCAGTTACAAAACTTTGAAAATCAATTCATAGTGTGTTTATGTGCATAAAATTGTATTTACTCATCATCCCCTTACAAGAACCTCAAATGATTCATAACCTCATATGATTCGAATTTTTGAAAATATTGGTGGAAATGACAATGGTGGTGTCACCAAAAAAATGGAGGGAAATGACAAATCCATACACTCTTTAGCAAACTTTTTACACTGTAAACTGTTTATGGATTACTTCCAAACAAAAACAAAACAAAGAAGATGTTGCAATAATTTTTTATTTTAAAATGGTACTTCTCCTACTCCTAATAATCAAACACTATGGATCTAAAGGGATCAGATTTCTCTTGATTTCCTCTCGAGAGCCAACCGGTCATGTTGGTGGTAGTTCGTCTCTCTACCACAAAACCCCACAATTCTACAACAAACCCATTAGAACATAGGTGCTCTCTCACTTGGAAGTTGGACAAAGTTTAAAAGTAGGATGGACATTTTAAAATGGTTTCTCATGAAATCTCGAAAGTCCCCTTATCCTTCATTCCTTGGAGCTTCCACTAGAACATAGATACCATCTTCCAAGAACCACCCATTATCTCTCTCACCCATGATTTCTAATACTTCAGAGAAGAGAACTGATTGCCACCATGACTGCTCATGAAACCCTAGACATATTCATCACTTCCCTTGAATTTGGTCCCTAATTGCAAATATTAAACCTCCTACTGTCCTCCTGAAATTCAACCATGATGCAACCAAGAGTGTAGTTTTAGTCAGAAAATAGAAGGTTCACAGAGGCGCATTCCTTCCCAATTGTTCACAACACAAATGCAGTAAAATACTCACAATTACACTTAAAGATAGAACTTACTTAGCTCTTGAATCAGAAATGCATGCGGTCTTCTTCTTCCCGAAAGCTCCTTCATATACCCCATGTTCGACCTCATCCTCCCGTTCCTGAGACGCATCAACACCAATCCTTGCCAAGAACCGTGATTCACATCCCAATAAAAACCATCAACAATGTAGCAAGAATTCCGTTCCATCACCGATACCAGCTCACCTGCGCTGCATGATTGAAGAACAAACATCAAATGAACTAACCTGCAAAACAACAAAACCAAACCCAAAAAGGAAAACAAGAAGGAGGACTTTCCGCGTGCATTATTCCTCATGATCCATAATTTGGATGTCTTTCATCTGCCACCCATCAAAATTAGGGTTTCCATCTTCATCCATGTCATCCATAGAAAAATCTTGACATTTGTTTTAAGTTCATCATACAAATAAACTTGGATCATAGATGAAATATTTGCATTCGTTAGATGAATTTGGCCATAAAAAATTCAATTGATCACAATGGGTGAAATGAATAAAAATGGATGAATTTTGATAACTAGGATGAAATTGACCACAAAAGCAAAACTAACACATGGATGAAAATTGAAGCCAAGAAATAACCACACAACATACATTTAAAAATATAAATTCATTCCCATGAAAAATACTACATGGATGGTGATGAAAAAGACTAATGAATGAAATCAATGATGTGAATGAAAATTGAAAAGAAAAACCAATGATTGTGGATGAAATTTCATCCACAAAATGACGGAATGTCACAATATGGATGAATTTATTACTAATGGGATTGGAATTCTGCTTGCCCAAAATGTAAATGAGATTTGGTTTTTGGTATATAACCACCTCAATTCTCTCAAATTAAATTAAATTTTTTTCAAATAACCGGTCAGAAAACCGCTGGTTATTTCATGAAACCCACAGGTTCTTTAAGACGTTTGAAATAACGACGAGGACCAACGGTTCGAAGAACCAGAACCGACGGTTCTATGATTTTGAAGTGTTTTTTTTCAGAAAAGAACCGGCGCCGATGGTTCTCTGATGCTGAACTAGTAGTAAAAGGAACCGGTGGTTCTTTGAAAACTCAAATAACCGCAGCACACTGGAGCGCACACCTAAGTACCCGGATCAAGGTTGAGAAGAATATACCCGGATCCGTCGGTTCCAGGTATTGAGAACCCTTAAACCCTAAACCCTAACCCCGTCTTCTTCGTTTCCTTGCCGGGGGAGTGAGGGGAGAACTGAGAAGGAACAAGTGCAGCAGCGATGGCGGCGGCGGCTCTGCTCCATTCGCGCTCTCCTCTGTCCTGTACGCTGTCTTCTTCTTCTTCTTCTAAGGTCACCCATGGTTGCCAAACGTGCGCCTTCTTTCCAACGAGGATTTGTTTTCAGGGAAGTAACTTCAGGAGCAATGAGCGAGCGCGACGACTACTCGTTGTGGAGTGTTCCACTACTACTCAGGGAACCGTTGCTCCTCCCCTTCCTCCTCCACCTCAGTCTGTGGAAGCTCCCGCGGGAAGCGACTTGGGGAAGCTCAACAAGTACAGCAGCCGTGTAACGCAGCCCAAGTCCCAGGGAGCCTCGCAAGCCATTCTGTATGGCGTTGGATTATCAGCTGAAGATATGGACAAGCCTCAGGTATATGGGGATTGATGGGTGGGTGGGTGGGTGGCAAGAAGGCTGGGGTTAGGGTTTAGGGTTTAGGGAGGGTGGGGTTAGAAGATGATGTAGAGGAGGAAATGGGAAAGAAACAAATTTATTTATTTCTTTGCCTGGCTGGCTGGCTGGCAGGTGGGGATTTCCTCAGTGTGGTATGAGGGTAATACATGCAACATGCATTTGCTGAAGCTTTCGGAAGCTGTGAAGGAGGGAGTGAGAGATGCAGGAATGGTTGGATTCCGCTTCAACACTGTGGGAGTGAGTGATGCCATCTCCATGGGCACCGAAGGCATGTGTTACAGCCTTCAGTCCCGTGATCTGATTGCTGACAGCATTGAGACTGTCATGGGGGGCCAGTGGTATGATGCCAACATCTCCATTCCCGGATGTGACAAAAATGTGAGCGACTGGTGCACTTCTCCTCTTCTTCTTTTTGCAATTGCAAAATTCTCTGAATTTGGTAGAACCACTTACCAACACTATTACTACTGGCAGCTCCAAACCCTAGATCCTTGATTCAAAATTCGGTATGCAGGAACTGTAGACGATTTCTCATGCCAAGATTGTGCTTCAATATGAGGATAGGCAACCTGACATGTTTTATGCAGAGATTGTGCTTCAATGTGATCATAGGAACCTCCCATTTCGTATGCAGAAATTGTGCGGAACATTTTGATCGTAGGAATTTCCCATTTCTTATGCAGAGATTGTGCGCAGCAATGTGAGCATAGCAACTGTGCATTTCTTTATGCAGAGATTGTGCTTCAATGTGAGCACAGCAGACCTCATATTTCTTATGCAGAGATTGTGCTTCAATGTGAGAATAGCAACCCTCCATTCAAGCACGTGTGTTGAAGCCATTTGCAACTTATCCATGAACACAGATTTTGTTTTGGGTTCCTTGTTGGGGCTGCTAATATTCCAGATCTGCAATTCTAAGATCCAGCTTTTCCATAAGCAATTCCATTAATTGCCCTAGAAGTATTTCAGTACAAAAGGATGATACTTCACTGTTTATCATCAAGTAGATCAGCTCTGGGGATAGCAGATTCTAACCAGTAACTATTTTATTCCATAGAATTTGACTGTGTACACCCATCTGAACTGTCGTATCAATGTCATTGGATATCTTTGTAGCACCAAATTCTCAAAGTAATCAGATGAATTGAACAGTGTGGTCTCTGAAAGATGAGCTTGTGATTATATCCTTATGCAGCATTTGAGCATTGGATTTGTGGTTCCAGATGCCAGGTGTAATCATAGCCATGGGACGGTTGAACAGGCCCAGCATCATGGTTTACGGTGGCACAATTAAGGTCAGAACTGTACTTCATGGTTCAGTGTTCCTTTTTCTCTTTTTTTTCAAGATGGACCTTCACACTTTAGCAAGCAACCTTAACTGTCAGGAAACTGTGAATCAATTGTGTGATTTTTTTTCTTGTGGTTGCAGCCAGGTCTATTTAATGGCCACACTTTTGATATCATCTCTGCTTTCCAGGTACCTGTCCTACATTTATCATAAAATTGGTTAGACCCAATGCCCATGAAGCTTTTTGTATACTTTTCAAAGTTGGTGCATCTTCGAGTTGCTACTGCAGTCATAGCATCACTGTGGTTAATGCCTTGAAAAGAAAGAAGCAGCATATTGTGATTATGTTTTGAACTTTTGTCACATTTTTTGCCTTCTTTCATCTTGGTTGCAGAGTTATGGAGAATACGTAGGCGAATCCATCAGCGAAGCAGAGCGCATGGATATCGTGCAGAATTCCTGTCCAGGTGCTGGAGCCTGTGGTGGCATGTATACAGCCAACACAATGGCATCTGCGATTGAAGCTCTTGGCATGTCACTTCCTTACAGGTATGAAAATCCTTACAGCAGTTTGCTTTTATGGTGTTTGGATTTTTTTCTCTTTAGTTACTTAGGCTGGAGATCATTTGCGGATATAGTTTTGAAGAAAATTAAGGAAAAAGTGACCTTGTTGTATTAGGGCAGCTCCTCAATTCCAGCAGAAGACCCCTTGAAGCTGGATGAGTGTCGACTAGCAGGCAAGTACTTGCTGGAGCTTCTGAAGCATGATCTGAAGCCTCGTGATATCATCACAAGAAAGTCTCTGAACAATGCTATTGTAGTAGTCATGGCTCTTGGTGGCTCTACCAACGCCGTCCTTCATCTTATTGCCATTGCCAGGTGCACACCCATGCCTTGGCTCCAATGTTTGTTCTCTACGAAGGCTAGTATTGTGGTTTGGCGTGGAGTCCAATCTGTATTTCCATTGGATTGTTTTCTTCAACAACATAGAGTGGAATGTTACCAGCCCTTATGGTTGAGCTTCTTGAATTTGGAATCACATTGTGCTGGTACTCACTTGATTAGCATGGAATCTGATTCCTCCTCATTGGGGTTCTCTTCTAACAGAACCCAAGTATGCAATAACACTCCGTTGGGGATTCTGTCATTTTGTGATTGGATGTGTGGTTGGCAGCTACATACTGGATTTTTTTGTGCATCAATAAAAAAAAGTTGATGGAGAGCATGAAGTAATGCAAGCAATGATTGACACTTGCTTTGTGCAGATCAGTGGGTTTGGAGCTGACGCTTGATGATTTTCAGGACATTAGTGATAAGGTGCCTTTTATAGCTGATCTCAAGCCCAGCGGAAAATATGTAATGGAAGACCTACACAAGGTGCCTAACTCCACCTTGTTCAAGTGAATTGGGTGTTAGTCTCCATCTCAGTGCTTCATGGTTCAATGAGGCACTATGTATACTAATGACAATTTTGGTGCTCAGTTATCCAAGACAATCTATATATGTGTGCATGTGTCTATGCTCTAGCTACAAGGGTTTAGGGAGTGGGTTGAGTTCAATGGAGCCCGATGTTCACAGTAATGGAGCTCTTATCTCTTGAGCTGTAGGTTGGAGGCGTACCTGCAGTGCTGAAGTATTTGCTGGAGAAGTGCCTGATTGATGGAAGTTGCATGACGGGTTCTTTCTTACCTTCTGCTGGATTTGTAATGCTGTAGCCTTGTAATTTTTTATGGGCTCATAAATGCCCCTTAAGTGCATCTTCAAGCATTGAGTACATTATACATTTTGAACAAATTCTCTTGTAAGTGGTATTTGCAACACCATTTTTTACAACTCTCAAAATTTGTGCATGTTGTGCCTTGGGTTTCTGTCATAGCACCACCTCTTCTGAAATCTTTCAAAATGCTTTTTCCTGAGCATTGTGCAGTAACAGGGAAGACCCTTGCAGAGAATTTGGCTGGATGCCCCCCTCTCATGGAGGGCCAAGTAGGTTTCAGACCCCTCTACCTGCCTTTTTTCCTAATGATTTTTACTAGGATTTCCTTTCTGCCTAGACAAAGATCTACTAAAATTCCAGCTTCACCTGTCATGGGTTGTGGTGATGTGTGTAGAGAATCATTTCTACTGTGGAGAACCCCATCAAGAAGACTGGCCACCTACAGGTTCTATGGGGTAATTTGGCTCCAGAGGGTTCAGTTGCTAAGATTACAGGGAAGGAAGGCCTCTACTTTTCAGGTATGGATGGATCAAAATTTCTTCACCCTCTGTTTCTTTCCTCTAAAATCTCTATATGGCATTCTAGAGTGCTAATCTATACCAGCAATGCTCTCATAGTGGGTTGTGCACAGCATAGAATTTTCCAAGAAAAGTCATATGGGCTTGAACTACATTTGAGAATCCAGTTTGAGCATGACCCACTTGATCAATTTTGGATGTGTCTGTTGGGTACATGATAGTTCAAGAGTAAAGGTGAACCTTAGTTTATCCCTTTGTAGTTGAACAATATTGCAGGGTGTACAACTTAATTGATCAAAAACTGAGGCATACTGAAGTAATCTGCAATTTTCTGAAGACTCCAAGCATGTATTTTTTGGGTGCTGAATGGTAGCAGGGCCTGCACGTGTGTTCGAAGGAGAGGAGGCAATGCTGTCTGCTCTCTCTGAAGATCCTCAAAGTTTAAAGGTAGGTTACCTTGCTCCTATGTTTATCAGAAAACCTTTCTTGGTTGCATCTCTGGCATTGTGTCTTTGTGAACATCCAAAATAGATTGTGGACATTTTGATCTAATGTTTGGTACGGTTCATCCACTTATTGTGTCCTGGGAATGATGTTCGTTTATCACAGGGAACTGTCATTGTGATAAGAGGGGAGGGTCCAAAAGGTGGTCCAGGCATGCCAGAGATGCTCACACCTACAAGTGCTGTAATTGGTGCTGGCCTCGGCAAGGTCACTCCCAGCAACTTTACATTGTGGTATCCAATTTATCTTATGTCTATCCAATATTGGTATTCATATAAATACCTGTGTGACGTCAAATCACTTTCTTATTCATATTATTCGACATGGGCTGCAGGAAGTTGCACTGTTAACAGATGGCCGCTTCTCTGGTGGATCTCATGGATTCGTTGTTGGCCACATTTGTCCTGAGGCACAGGTACTTGTTGAAGCAAATTGATGACATGTTTTGGACTCAGTAGCACTGTGTTGTAGCTGTTAATTATGTTTTCTCCTTGGCAGTTTTTTGATTTGTTGACTAATGATTCTTTGATCCTGGTGGTATTTGCTACTCCCCAGAATAAGCAGCAGTCACAAGTACATCCATAAACCATAAACCCTAAACCTTAAAAGCTAAGCCAAAAATAGGGCGATGATTCCAAAAAGACCAGCTAAGCATTGTAGGCTAAAAGAAAAAGAATCATAGAAAATGTTAAATATTGACTAATAAAATTGTCCACCATGCAAACAGCGTAATGAAAAACTACAGGAAAAAAAGATCAGAGTTTTTATGCATGAAATCAGACTACCCACCTTTTTGGGGGACAGAGAACTTACCCTACACTTGGTTTTGGAGATGCAGGTGGGAGGCCCAATTGGGCTAGTTCAAGATGGAGATATCATCACTGTTGATGTGGAAAAGCGGAAAATCAATGTAGAATTGACAGAGGCTGAGCTTGCTAATCGACGTGAGAACTGGAGAGCACCTCCACTGAAAGCCTCCCGTGGAACTCTATACAAGGTATACTCCTTCCCCTAAGTATTGCAGAAGATCTAACTCTATGGTTGTTCAATCATCTGTTCCAGCTCATGAGCAACTAAGATTTTGTCTTTAGCTTCTGCTGTGTTTGGTGTGCTAGAGTACCACTGAGCCTGGTTCTGGTATCAACATGCAATAGCATAACCCTTAAGTCTTTTACATGAAGCAGAATCTCACTTGAACACCTGAAATGGAAATGGGGTGTATCTGGGTTTAGGGTCGATTTCTACTGTATTTATTTTTGAGGTGCTTGGGTCATGGGTGTATAATTATTTAGAAGGGGCACATATGTCATTGCTCAAAGGGGTTGTTGCCTGATTTCTAAACACCAGTTCTGGCTTCTGTCTGTGTGGGGCTGCTTTGGCATGGTTGGCAGTATATCAAGAATGTGAAATCAGCATCCGAAGGGTGTGTGACTGATGAGTGAAGAATCATGATGGTTGCAAGTTATCCTTGTCACTGTTGAGATTTTGACTCATGAAATTTTGTCTGTCACTGGACTGAAATTCCACAAAAGGAGACTGATCTATGGTGCATCAACAGGGCTATACATTTCCATTGAATAAAGTGGTTGCCACTCATGTCTGTTTGTTTGCAAAATGCCTGATAAGCTATGTGATATATTATGGTTTTCTTGTGGGAAGAAGGACCAGAGAGATGCCAGGGCAACTATTAATGAAGTAAAGATTGCATTCTACAGGTGGGCCTTGATTCCAACATGAAAATGCTGTTATTGTTTGTCAAATAGAGTAAGAGATTTTGCTCCAACCAAGCAGAGAATCACTGGGGAGGAAATGTCTGAAACCCAAATTTCCATGGCTCTCAAACAAGGACTTGATTGTTCCATTGTTTTGAGGACTGTTTTGGAACTAGTCCTCTGGTGAGGAGGCATGGGATCATGGAATTGATCCCATGTGGAAAATGCTGTGTTTTGTAATACTCCACCATGATTATTACATTACAGGGGTGTACGAGAATGTGGGTGTACTAGCATTTATTATAACTGGAAGCCCAAATCTTATACAGCTTAGAATAGGAGAATGGTTGGTATAGGAGAATGGCTCACATTCAGTTCCTTTGAGCTTTTGAGATCTACTGCCTAAATGGGTTGTTTTTGTTCCCACAAAAATTCAATAAACTTATCAATGTGGTCACCTTCCCCTACTAACTAGTCAAGCATATATTCGTGCATATGTTTGTGTGGGCTCCATTTGTGTCTAGTCTTATGTATAAGATAATAGACATGATAGAAATCCACTGGTAGGTCTTCTTGTTTAGTGTACGATGAAGTATATGATGAAATGCCATATATTCATGCATATGTTTGTGTCAGCTCCATTTGTGTCTAACCTTATGTATAAGATAATAGACATGATAGGAATGCACTAGTAGGCCTTGTTGTGTTAGTGTACGATGAAGTATGATGGAAGTGCCAATTGCTTCCTGTACGTACACCAACCTTTGTCTAGAAATAATGTCAAGTAGTTAGCTGTAGAAAAGAGTGAGTGAGCTTGGACTTGATGAATTTGACTTACACCTAACATGTAAGATTGTTGGTCAAGTCTAAAATACAAGATTTCAAATGCAAGGTCGTTATGAGAAGAAAGAAATTTTAAATTTTGCACTTGTTTGTTATGATGGGCCATATTTGGCTCATTGTGTGTGGGTGTCTCTCTCTCTCTCCCCTTCTTGTAAAGCACTTGGGAGAAATTTCCTTTGTATTTGGAGGGCACTTTATATGCAGGAAAATCCTTATTAGAAAAGAGGAAAGACACTACTACATCTACTCCATAAGGTGGAAAGGATCTTAAACCTATAAGAACCACCTTTCACCCCTTACACCTCATTATCTACAAAACTTTAGTGAAGGGTATATACCCTTAGGGTGGGGGCATGCTCAAAATAAGGGCCCTTAAACGAGGGCGATAGCCAAGTTTGGCCTCACATATGGGGAATGTTCCTCATTCTTGGGCTTTATCTATTGAAAAGCACCTATACATACATAGATCATGAGACACATGTAGATTGTGAGGTGTAGGAAGGAACGGTTTCTTACACTTACTCCTTAAGAGTGAGGTGGATCTCACACCGATCGATAAGTAGGCATAATTTCCCTCATCTTTTCTAGGAAGGATAGCCATGAATATAAAGTACCCTTCAAATACTTAAGAAGTTTTCTCCAAGTGCCTTACAATTCATGCCAACCTTCTCTTCAAGTGTGCCTTATGTAAAGCCATACATAGTGGACACTCACTAAAGACATGGCCAGCCAGCTTCCGTCTTTTCTTAGGCCCCTTTTATTTTTGGGAACACCCTTAGCCCTTGGGGCTTTTGCCTTACACAAAGGCCAATAATGGTAGACCATTACAATTCATTTGTGAAGCATGCACGCACAATAGTGGCATTAAGGTGGTTGTTCCATCACTTTGATTCTTTCACTTGTTTTTTTGTCCACTTGTTATTTCACTTGGTATTCTTTTATTAAAGCTGCATCCACCCATGTTCTATTTGCTATGTACAAGTTTGCAAAAAAGGTTGAGGGATTTGTGGTTTTTGTGGGAAGTAAAAAGGCCAAATCTTTGCTCGGTGGCCAAAAAATATAGGTCCAGCTTTCCCCATTTGGATAGGAATTCTTTGCATTTTTGCACCCTCCACAACACAAGCATGGAACACATGATTAGCTATTGTTTGTGCAAACACAAAAAATTGGTGGTTGTTTGTGGACCCACATTACACTTGCTTTGTATGTATGTACAGACAGACAGACGGTGCGACTATGTACAAGCTTTGGGGGTTGGGTGTCTGTGCAACAACAACAACAACAACAAGGAGGGGTTTGCCAGTATGGCACTTTGTGGGAAGCTCCCAGTAGCCTTGTGACCGTGGGTGGTGATGATGCTGATAAGAAGTCAATAGTTGTTGAATTTGTGAACTGACATAGCCAGTTCCAATTTCACCATGATGAGAGCACGGGGTAGTAGTAGGTGCATGAGCCCAACAACAACAACCGCAACAACTAAGAAACAACAAAGCCCACCCAACAAGAGCGAGCCCAAAATTATTTTTTTAAAATTTTAAACAAGGGTTTTCACTTGGAGCCATAATGAACAAATTTCTTGGCTAGTTGAAATGAGAGGAACCATTAGGGTACTTGGCTAGTTGTAGAAGAAGTAAGTGAAAAACTTGAGGAGATGGAAAAGAAGTGCATGATTATGTTGTGTCAGTTCACCAGCCCTACCACCACCATCACTCTCTCACTCCAGCTCTTAGCTTTTTGGTACATAGTACTTACTTACCCATTTTGTCCATCATTTTGGGGAAAATAATACTCCCCAAATAAACAAAACAAAGAACCATTGTTGTTGTTGTTGTTGTGGGTGCTCTTTGTGAGTTAACCTCCCATATAGAATAAAAAGAAATCCACCCCTTTTGTATTTTCTTCTCATCATGCTATTAGACCCTCCAAAAGCCACCCGAAAAAGTCCATTAGACAACAAGCATGCGCACGCACAAGAGGCTACACAACAAAGTGGCAAATTCTTTGTTCATTTTGTTCAATGATTAAGGTGTTTCTAAAGGTATTTCTATTGGGAAAGCTACCAAGAGTATTAAATTAGGGTTTTAAGGTACAATATGTGTGGCCTATAATAATAAGAGGGGGGGTCCACAATGATAATAATAATAATGATGATGATGATAAGTACCTTGTTGGTAGTTGCTTGCCAAAAAGAGAGTTCGAACTACGACGTTTAGGGTTAGGGTTAGGGATGGGGATACATTCATTCACCAATGTATGTAGTTCAAGGTTAGCAATGGGATATATTTATTTAAGACTTTGTTATGTCAGAAAACTCGGTAGCTAAGAAGTACTAGATTGACTTTTTAAAATCCAAAAGGTTCATTGGGTCATTGAGAATAAGTTGTACTCATTTTTAGGGTTAGGGCACATTTGTGCCCAATGTATGTAGTTCATGGTTATGGCTATATCCAACAAGACCTTTGTATAGCTTGAGTCTCTCTCTCTCTCTCTCCCTAGTCTCAACTCTCATTAGGTAAGTACTCAATTTGCCTTTAACAAGAATGGGTTCATAGGTTTGTTGACAATTTGTGTACCATATTTAGGGTTAGGGACTAGGGTACATTGGCCAATGTATGTGGTTTATTGTTTGGGATATATCCAAGACTTTGTGTGTGTCCTGGTTGTGTAAGTAAAGTACTCCCATTGACTTTAATAAAACGCTTCTTTGGTTCATTTGATAAGGTACATGGGAAAGAAATAAATCCCTTGAATGGAGAGATCCATCCCTTCCATGTCAAATTTTTTCCCCTTTGTTTTTTTTGGGGGCTTGTTAGGGTTACTTTAAAAGGGTTAGGGCACATTTCAAGGGTTAGGCCTTTATTTTACTTGCTTTGTTTTTAGGTGGAAAGAAACAAAGTGAGGAATATTCTCTGCAGATTCTTGGCAAGATGTCATTCATCTTCCCCAAAAATTGGATCCAAGTTTTGGAAAGAGTTTTTATTAGACGGCCAATTTTTTTGCATTTTTTGAGATTTTGTTGTGTTCAAGTAACCAACAAGTTGGCTGCATGCCATTGATGGAGTGTGTAAACTTTATGTCGGATTTGAAGAATTCTTTGGGATGGGTCTTTTTGGCATGATCACATGGTAGAAGGCATGTTGATGGTGGATGGTGAATTTAGGTGGAATGATAAATTTCAATTAAGGAAACCCGGAAAGGCTAAGTGTGACATAAATTCAAATAAGGAAACCCAGAAAGGTTAAGTGTGACATAAACTCAATTAAGGAAACCTGGAACTTAGGCTAAGTGTGACATAAACTCCAATTAATGAAACCCGGAAAAGCTAAGTAGGATGTAATCTCAATTGATGGAACTCGAAAAGGCTAAATGTGGGCCTTGAACAACTTATTATATTGTTGGAACTCTTTCAAGGTCCCCCCAAAACTTCATTTGTGGAACTTAACCTTGTAGGGTCCAAGTCAAGTTACCAAGACCGAAACAAATGAAACCCCAAACCAATTTAGGACTTTGAAGTTAGCCGTTAGGAATGGATGGCTAGATTTTGTCCTATGGCCCACAAAAAGTGGATGCCTATCATCCACTCGGGTGGCTAATAGGAAAACTTTTAGCTTGGAAAGGGGTTGGAAGTGGAAGGCCCCCCATCCATCCAACCCCTATCACAAATGATACAAAGGAGTTTGGTTGCTTGCTTGCTTGCTTTGGAAGTGACCTTGGCGACCCACTCTTGGTGTATTCATAAAGTCTTGCAAGAAAGCTTTTCAATATTGATGCAAAGTGGGAGGGATATCATTAATTTCCTTGAACAATAGGAGTGAAGGTTTTAAGTGCACATGCATAAAAACACCTCAATAGAAAAGAAAAAATTAAATTGGGCTAAGAAAACCCGATTCAAGTAGGTCACTAATCTTAAGATTAGTGGTACTAAAACATAGTTGCGGTGTTGACAAAGAAATTATGAACCATAAACAAGAGATGATAGATAGGGACAACAATCGAGTTTTACATTTTTTACATTAAAAATGAATTCATTCATACACCAAAATAGACATAAAAGGCTTTGCAAATCAACTTATGTGTCTTTGTGAATAATGAAGCCCCCTCAAAACAATTTCCTCAATCCAAACAAACTAATCTGTTGTTTAGGTTTAAGTGGCTTCAATAATTGAAAAAACTACCATAGATAAAATCCTTTCAATTTATTATTATTATTATGGAACAACAACCCATTCTAGGTACCCTTTGCATTATTACAAGTGTCAACAAAAAGGAAAAAGACCATTTTTAGTATCCCTTTTTTTTATTACAATAAGAAACTTGCTCATAAAAGCCAAGCCATGATCCATGATCACACTTATGTGCCCACATACTCGGTGCGTCTTTTTGTAACTTTTCAAAACCCTAAACCCATACTCAAGGCATTTTTGTGTAACCTTTTATAACGAATTCACATATTGAAAAGGGTAAGTGATCCAAGTCAAATGTCTTAAAGTATGTACTTAGTCATGCAATATGACAAAGACCCCCCCTTTCTCTTTAGTTTAGAACATAAAACTTCACATAATAAAATTATTTTAAAAATAACCCTATTTGTTGGGCCCTCTTTCATTTTGAAATAATTTTTTCACCCGTAAATGTTGGTTACCAATCTGCAAAAGAAAGCAAGAAAAATATGCACATTTTTTCCATAAAGGAGACTAAAGAGCAACAAATTTTTTTAGTAAAAGACCTTTATCAAATAACATTAAAAAAAGTGACCAAAATAACATCAAATTAAAAAATCAAAACTCAAGCTGAAACTCATTTTATAGCTGATGTACAAGGGGAAAAAAATAAATTCAAAGCACAATTATTATTAATTTATTTTTTTTGTTGATGACAAAATGTTTTACTCGTCCCCTTGAGTCCTCTTCCTTTTGCGGATATCTTTAATAAGTTATCATTTTTCCTTGTTCCATTGTATCATTTTCAATTACCTATGTACAAAGATTGCATACTTAGTTCACCCCTAATTGGCTAAATTCTAGGTGGCCATAATAATTTATGGTGGATTTGAAATGGTAGTAAGCTCATCTTTACTCCAATAAATACTAGTGAATTGTGGATTCAATGCAAATATCTATGTGAAAACCAGGTTTGATTAGTAATGCAGATTTCCTTAGCCCCCATTTGTTTTTTTTATGTGTGTGAGTGTGTGTCAGATGTGACTATACCCATTTATTCTAGTATTTATGTCATGGGGATCTGAATGGTTTTTGATTGCAACAAAACTAGGGAATTGTTCTGAACCTCTCCATGACATAATGCCCTAAACCCTAAACCTCTCTCTCTCTCTCCATACTAATGGAATTTGAAAATTGGGGGAACACAAGGTCTTGACTTTTGACACCAATTTTGAAGAAAACAAATTATTGCAAACATTAAGTTTGTGTAAACATGAGTTTTGCTGAATACTTGCAAAAGTTGAAGATGTAATAAACTCTAGATAAATGCTCTAGATAGATACTTGACAGCATTAAATGTTTCATGTTTTTTGTGAGACTACCTACCTCTATGTAAGTGAACAAATATCATTGGCACCCAGGGTAAGAAATGTAATGGTGTTAGGACCTCTTTTCATTAGGTTGGTGTGATCACATATTGAGCTCAAAAAAACACTGAAATTTTTCATCACATTTGTTCCATTTAGGCTAGCTGTGCTCCATGCTCATCATAGTCACTTCAGATCACAAGTCAAGCCATTTTACCAAGTGCAGAGGTCTCTGAGCTGTGAGTCAGCTTGTGAAGCCATAGATAGATAGAAGAAGACATCTATCAAATGTTTTACAGGAACAACATGTGTTCTTTTTTAAATTCCTTACAAAAGTTGCTCAGATATGAAATGTTGCTAACATTAATTTATCTACATGCTTTGAGCCCAGTTGCAACTCTCCAATGAAAAGTAAGTGCCTGTCCATGCACCAAAAAAACAAACGCAAGGCTCTCCATTTCAGTGGCTTTCCATTAGGTTGCTGTGATCAGAGCATATTATGTGTAACTGTGGGTTAAGACATGTCGGTGACTTTCATCCCAAGTCTAGTGGCAAATTGGTTGTAGGTTAGAATTATGGGTTAGCATTCCACCTTGTGGTCTGTTCTCAACAACAGTTGACTGAGAAATGGAAGAATCCTTGTGAAGTAGGTGGCTTCATAGAGTTATCACTAAAGTAAGAAAAGCACAGCACCAGAACCCTGAGTTTGGTCATACACAGAGTGAAGGTCACAACAAAACCTAAAAAGGTTCCAACACATTGATCACCTCAAGTGCCATTCTACCATACAAAGATTTTTTTAAAAACCTCCAAAAAAGTACATTAGCATTCAACAACGGGGGATGAAACTCGGAAAACCATCAATTTTGGTAGTAAACTGAGTTTCATCCTGTCTTTCCTTTTTACTGAGCGCCTCCATTGCTGCTACATATTTTTTTCACTGCTCCTAACTGTACGACTGCTATAAAAGTACATTAGCATTCAATGGGGGATGAAACTCGGAAAACCATCAATTTTGGTAGTAAAACTGAGTTTCTTCATGTCTTTTCTTTTTCCTCAGCGCCTCCACTGCTGCTACGTATTTCTTTCACTGCTCCTAACTGTACGACTACTATAATTAGTCTCGAACCTTGTGCATTAAATGCTGAGTATGAGCAGTTCATACTGAGATTTATTAAAAGGTCTTTACTTTACTGAGATTTATTAAAAGGTCTTTACTTTACTGAGATTTATTAAAAGGTCTTTACTTTGCGGATACCACTGAAAGAGGGGATAGGGGGTGAAAGGAGGAGGCCCAAAGACAGGGTGAAGACAGGGTTACTTTACGGATAACTCTAATATGTAAACTAAAATACCTCTCCTATTCATTAGATGAGGTGCCTCCCCAGTTCAATTTTTTTTTTTGCAATGAGCCAATTTGATTGGTCTATCACTCAAAAATAAATAAAAATTTAAAGGAGGTCCCTTCACTCCATGATGCAACTTCAAATTGGTTGCATGGAAATTCTATTCCTAAAAATTGGGTGCAACTATTTTTGGCCTGGACCAATAATAGCCTTTCCTAAGAACACCCTACCTATTAAGTAATCAGCAGCTATTCAGAATTCTGGGAAGATGCCAAAAACCTTTCTGCAAAGTAAACTCATGGGTTAACAGAGTTGTCCAACTTTGAGGATGTTGGAACTTTCTCTAGTACCTTTTGGACAAAACTACACATATTTTTGACAACAAGTGAGACCTAGGTGGAAGTTGGGGTTTGTTGGAAACTTTCCCTGAATTTATTGACAACTTATTGTAAACATCCTAGTTTGTTGGCTATGTTTATGGAGGTAAGTTAAAAGAGACTTCACATGAGTGTAGGATTTTATACATTTTCATCAAGTTTTCACAAATTTGTTTATCCAAACAAGTACCTACAAATCACAAATGCAAAATTTTGTTCTTATTGTAGTCGACACTAATCAATTGATCAAATAGGACCTTGCAATGTAACCTTATTCAGTGTTTCAAGAAATTTCAATGTTATTGAATACAATCTCTTTTTGTACATATTTTTGCATACTTTGCAACCTTTTTCAATGTTCATGTTTTCATGTAATTTTAAGTTTGTCTTGATGTGATTTGGCATAATCCTCATGCTTGTGCCAATAAACTTATAATACTTTTTAGTGTTTGTAGAAGATGGTTCGAGGTGTTTTGTTTTTATATAGCATCGTTGGCAATCATCTCACAAATGGAATTAACATTGTTAATTAATGACATGCTTGTAAAAGACAACCTAAACTATGAAAAAAATGGCAAACTATTGTTCAAAACTGAAAACTATGTTGAAATGTGATAATTTTTTTCCCAAACAACAAAAAAACATTGTAAAAGAAGGAAAATGCAATAAGAATGAAGACAATTTGGGTATAATGTTGGTGGTTATGTGATTTATTATTGAACACATAGTGAATCAAAGTTCTATAAGTCAACACTTTGATTTCAATTACCTTTGGAATGTGAAGGTGAATTGTAAAGCTAGACTAGGCACACCCTAACCACAAATGCAAATCTTATAAGGTAGACAATTTATGTCATTTTCTTTCAACTACCATTCATTTATAGTATACGATCTAGATTTGTCATTCATGGTAGGTTTCAAAATCCACAATCACAAGATTTTAAAAGTTTTGAAAACCTAACATTTTAATGGTCACGGGTCAATGCCATTCTAGTGCTTGTAGGAGGTGCTTGTGTAATGAAAAAGTTAAATTATGAGCATGAATGAAAGGCATACTTTGTGAATGGAAGTTCTTGTGCATTTTTTACATCTTCTTCGTTTTTGAAAATTTTCATCTTTTCATGTTTCAACTAGGCATTCCATGGTGGTTGCAATTCTTTTTTTCCTCATACAAGTTGTTTTTTTATATTAGCTCCTACCTACTTCACTATGCCCCTCGCCCATGGTCTTTAATTCTTCTTACAATTCAAAGGAATTTTAAATGGTGGTGTTGACAAGAATCTCTTTAGCAAGCTTTGAGCTTATGGTTTGGTTGTCTTGATGTGTGGAGGAGGACACATCATTTTCTCCTTTCAACACATATTTTTTCTCTTGCAAGTGACGTCTTTCTCTCCTAGCAACCTTGCTTTCTCTTTTTCTTGTGATGTTTTTTCTCTCTACAAAGTTTTTTTCCTGCTTTCTTACAAGCTTTCTCTATTTTTTTTCAATTTTTTTTAATTTTCTCTCTAAACAATCATGAATGGTCTATTTCCTACAAACTCACTTTCACTCTCTTTATTGCAAGTTTTCATTCTCTATATTTTTCAATTTTTTTGTTCCATCTTTTTCAACATTCACAAATGTTCTTTTTTTTAGCAAGCTCCATATGTATTACAAGCTTTCTTTCTCTAACATTTTTTTTCTATTTCTTCCAAGTTTTTCTTTCTCCTATACATCTTTTTAAAAAAATTCTCTCCTAAAAGTTCTTTCTTTCTTAAATTTTTTTTTCTCTTTTAGCAATTGTGAATGCAATCCCTCCCTCCTTCAGTAATCACAATCCCTCTCTCTTTCCTTCAATTTTTCTCTTTTATAAGCTCACACACACTCTCTTTTGAATTTATTTTTCTTTTTTGTAAGGTCTTTCTTTCCTAGACAAGTTTTTTTTTCTTTATTTCTTGGAAGTCTTGAACACTCCCTCCTTCCCTTGACAAATGTGATTCCTCCTTTGACAATCACAATCTTTCTTTCTCCTATAAATTTTTATCCATCCCATTGGTTTTAACTAGGTGACTTTACTATGGGTATGTGCTACAAATTTTGAAATGCCTAGATGTGTTTTGACCCCCTTCCTTTCAATTGTGGTAGGTTTAACTATCTTGATTGATCCTAACAAGAACATGCCCTACCACTTTTTCTTTTTGTTTAACTTCTTTTTAAAACTTTTGATTTGGAGCCAAGATTGGAAGGTTGGTATCTTTGTGATTCATATCCTTATGGTTAAGCAATTGATGTTGCTTGAATGTTGTGATGTAATTGATCTCCACACTTTCTCACAATTATAAAAGATTGTGCTATTACAAAATCTATTATGTACCACCTTTCAAAATTCCTTTGAACTATGCAATTAACCATTACTTGTGTATATGCCACCTTTCAAACCTTTTTCTCATTTCTTTCCTTTTTTTGTTGTCCTTAATTTGGTCTATTGCTTTCTTTTTCCATGGCCTTTTGTTGCACAATTCCTAAATATTCATTAGACACGACCACATTGTATTGTGAATAATTCACTAAGAGTTTTTTGCCTTTGATTTTCTTTGCAAGAAAGCATGGCAACATCAATGGGTTGCAAAGGACAAGTGTTCAAAATTGTTTGCCGTAGATTTTAGTTTTTACAATAGCTTTTAATTTTCTTGTTGTTAGTTAAGTGGTCATTCAACACCTTCTTCAAGTTTTTTGATGGTAGTTTGGATTGGTTGTCAATTCACACAGTACTTTTGTTCATGTGAAGAAAGGCTATCAAAAAAATTTCCATTTGTTAAACTTGCTCTTACAATATTTACCAAAGATGCAACAATAAACTTTTCCCCCCATCCAAGATTATCATTAACTTCATCATCAAAGTTGTAATTTTTTACATTTACATTGTTGTTGTTTGTTGTCATATACATTTCACCAAGCAATAGTTGTCATTAATTGCTATTGGGTTTAAAGGCCATACATATGTAACTCTAATTTCAAATTTGATTTTTTTTGGATAATGTTTTGTCCAAGGTTGTGTCTACCCAAGCAACTAACTTGATCTTCTTTGGTTTTTAAAATCTATTTATGATCATTGCATTATTTTTTTTCCTTTTTAATTGTTGTTTTGAAAGGCCTAAAACATGACATGTCTAGGGGATATAATGCTTGTGAAATATGTCTTGGGAATGTGAGCATTTATAATCCAAATGCATGTCCTTGTTTTATTACATTTAAATTCACATGAAATCCATGCCTATCTAGGATTAGAAGATGCCAATTTGTTTGATAAATCTCATATCAAAAAAATTTCTTGAAGAAGCTTTAAAATGTTTTTGAATAAAAAAGTTATCAACCAAGTTTTTTTTGCATCACCATGTATAGGTCCCTAACTTGCACTCTTTGATGTAATCATCTCGTAATCTTTCTCTTTTAAAAATGTAAAATCTACATAGAATGTTTATTGCTACATTAACTCCAGTTCACAATCAACCATTCTTTGGATTTGGGGATGACACTATAAACTTGCTATGAAGCCCACTTAATTGTAACACAAGCTCTAGATTATCTACCTACTTGAATTCTTGATTTGTTTGTACTCCATATGTGATTTGGTTTGTACTTGTGTTGACTATATAATGGTTGTAATTTGATAAAGGAAATGCTAGACTAATTAGTTATACCTTGGGCTCTAGAGATTTCTAGGCGATTTGCAAGACATATACATAGTTTTAGATATTTATATTTAAAGCAATATCACTTGGAATTTATATGTAAACCATTTCAAAATGATGTGGGTCAACCTTAAGTGAATTCTCTTAACTTGAATGTGAATTGTTACAATGATATAAATAATCCACATTTGTACATGTTTATAATCCAAGCAACAACAACATTATTTTCTTCCATTATAAAGCCTAATGGGTAGAATTTCGTACACCTAGTCTTGCCATTTAAATGGTTACACAATGATGAAAATGGTATGTTCCAATGCTTGTTGGCCTTCTTCATTGAATTCACTTGTCTTTCAACTACATCCATGGGCTCTAGACGAGTGCTTCATTTTTCCATTTACCTCTATGGCATGAAGTAGGTTCCCTTCATGTTCGTCTTGATTTTTGTATTATTGTTAATGCAAGGGGAAGGGGGACATTTTCTTTGTTCATGCCTATTTAATTTAGCAAACTACAAGTGTTAATGAGGCACATTAAACATCATGTTACATTAGATCCTCCCAACCTTAGCCTCTAAAAAATGAGGCTTATGCATTCGAGTCCCACAAGAGGTATCCCCTTGTTTTTCTTTAAATTAATTTTAAAATACAATAAGTTCATTAGGTTAGAAAACATTTGAGGAATATGTTCTAGTGTCACCATGTAATATCAATAAGATGGAATAAATCTATAAATTTATGCCATTCCAAATTCTAATTTGTTGTTGTGTAGGTGATGGGTGTGAATCTCACATTACAATTGGCTACATGTTGAAATTTACAATGGCCATCTTTCTCAAGATTGTTTATTTCTTCAATTCCACATTCATTCAACTTTTCTTTTCTTTTAATTTTTTTGATGGATTCTCTTGTTATTGTTTGCATTATTTTTTGAACTTTGCACTCATCACTATTTGCCTTTACTTTTGCATCTACATTAGTCTCCTTTGTTATTGCTTTTGTTAACCTTTTTGTATTAGGTTCTAAAAGCTCAAAAATTTCTTGGAGCTCCTATAACATAAATGATGGTAAGGTGGACATGTTTTTTCCTAGTTGAAAGAATTGATGAGTCAATTTACACTTGTTTAAATTTGGATGTATTGTTGAAATTGTGATGTTCCTACTTTGGTAGTAAATTTTGCAAGTAAGTTTAAGGATATTTAAATTGGTGTTTTCTAGGTTCATCATAAATTTTTCATTAGAATATCTTGAGCTTACAACATGTCCTTTGATTCTTTGTTTGGATTCATGCAAATAACATAATATTCCTTGCACCCCATAGATTGATTTTGCAAGCCCTTTTATGGTGATGTTATATTCCTCTGACTACAATAGATCACTTCCCATCCCCAAACATTTTAAAGGACATTATGAATTACAAGATCTATAAATGTATCTTATATCACACCCTTAACCAAACATTAAAAGCTCCATGCATACATATTTTTTCATATCTATGTCATTATGTGTGCATTTTATTGAATCGATTAAAAACGCAATACCAAATGGTGGCATCACATAATAAGTGGCTAAATTTGCAAATTTTTCCTAGATGACACCTTTCATCAAACCCTTAAAATTTCATAAATTGGAATATTTTCATATTTGTGTGCATTGGAATGTAACAACACTAAAATCCTTTTTAATATGAATGAATTCCTTATTTGAATGAATATTAATCCTACACCTATGACTAAACACATTTCCAACATGTTTGGTTGCAAATTTTTGAAATGGTATAGACCATTTTTTTCATCAAATGTTTGGTCAATGTTCACGATTCACCTAATGGATCATGACGTTCATTGATGGGTGAATGTTCAATGATAGGCATAGTTACTTTATTGGTGGTAAAATTAGTTTCATCTTAGTTTTTGTGATTTCATTATTATTGATATAACTAAAGGTTGAAATTAAAACATTCATATGCAATAAATGGAGACTATCAACAATTGAAATTCTAGTTTTGATTAAAAAATTATCTTATAGTGAATAAAAACGTTTGGGCTTTAAAAGGGGTTGTAAGGTGAAAGATTTCTAAAGATAACTTTAAGTTGAAAAAAAAAATCTTATGAAACAAGGCATTTGCAACAAAAGGTTCCTCTTTCATTTTTTATATCAATTTTTTAAAAAAAACATTTTCATTAAAAAAAAAATGGTGCTTATGCTTGTGGTAAAATGTTTTGTGCTTTTCAAATTATTTTGATGCATGACTCAATTCATGCTTGCCCATTTTACCGTACCTAATGAAAGCATTTGCCTTCTCATCAAACCCTTTTAAATTTATGTGAACCCCAACATCATTCTGAATTTTCTTTTGACAAGGTAGTTCAACCATATTTTTAGTTATGTAACATTAACCTTCAATTTGGCATTCACATTTTAGAAACTCTTGTTACCCATATTAACTTGAAGTGCAATTTCCCCATCTCTCATCAACCATAACACATATATACATTGTTTATTGGGATGGACATCCAAAGAAGTTGTGCTAGGAGGCCCCAATAATATCTTCCTTTGTAGAATTTGGGTTTCAATAATATTTTGTTTTCCTTGTGTGTAAATTCAACTAATCCTACTAATTTTTGGGGAAAAAGATCTCCAAATTTTTTATATGACAAATTGAAAACAAAACCTTAAATGAATGTTCCAACAATTCATTGGTTTACTTCACCATACCAAAACATTTTGTGTGTTTTACGATACATAAACATTATTGCCAAAAGGAAATTTAAAAATTCCCTTTCTAATTGTAAACCCCCTTTACATATTTAAAATTAGTGGATGATTGATTTTCTTTTTCGTTTTGGCCCTAAAACTTACAAATCCATTTTTCCAGATATTTTTGATGAGCCTATTGGATTTTGCCACCTATTAGCATGTTCGAATATTTTCACATTTGACGAAGGAAACATTTTGATATTTGACATTTTTTGGTCATAATTTAGCAATTTTCAAACACAAAAAAAATTAACATATGACTTCTTTGGGTTTCACATTTCTGGCTTATTTTTATTATTTTTAACAAGTCAACCCAAAACCCTAAAAAAAATGAATTAACATTTTATTGATTTTTCAAATAAATATTTGACCTACCCATTCTACAAATGGTCTAGAAGGGCATGCTAACTTTCATCTTGTCCTTTGGTCTTCATTTCCAACTAGTGTGAACCTGGTGCATAATGCACCCGTTAAGCAAAAAAAAAAAAAAAAAAAGGTCAAAACAATATAACTAACAAAAAAAAAAAAAA
>Ga0116231_10004098_pt1 | contig 29728 bp, 18 predicted proteins | sample S1TSphgellanicum_2_FD_89695 | JGI IMG/M metagenome (GOLD analysis project Ga0116231, IMG submission 89695) | Host-associated microbial communities from peat moss isolated from Minnesota, USA - S1T2_Fd - Sphagnum magellanicum MG | ecosystem: Host-associated > Plants > Peat moss > Unclassified...
CAAAGTCTCAACAATTGCCTTCAACTTCCCGAGGGAAAAAAAAAAAAAAAAACTGTTTTGACACTCTTCTGCAGCAGCTTCTGTAAAACAAACTCCTGCCAAATTTTGGGATTCACGTGATTGTAATAATCCACCTTGAATCAAACCCATGTCCAAAACCACAAGCTCAAATTTTCACCACTACACAAAATTTGGCACTTGTGAACCATTCAGCAGCAGCAGCAGCAGCAGCTCCAAAACATTGAGGACCAACTGCTGAGCTGCTGTGTGATCAAATTTTTCATAAAAACCAAACCAAGTCTAGACAATTTATATGCAAGTACATACATACAGCTTCTTCCCAAACCCAGCTGAGGAAAAAAACAACAAAAAACATCTCCAAAAAAACCGCAAGGTGCCAAACAAAAGTTTAACCTAATTTGTGAGTGCTTGCCACTTTCCCTCTCCACCATTTCAGCTCTTCACTCACCTCCTTCCTCCTCAGACGACAAGTGCGTAATTACACGTCAAAAGCAGCAGGCGCTGTAAGAAGCCAAAGGCGAAGGAACGAAGCAAACACGGAAATACATACGCGGAAGCACCTCGGGCTCCACAGGACGACGACGATGACGACACAATTCCATCCCCAGTTCCATCCCCAGTTCGTCTATTACCCCGCCCCTGACCCCACCCCCCCCGGTATCGTCCAGTGTCCAGTGTCCAGTTCAGCCTTTTTTTACTGGCGAGAAATTCGGGCAAAAAGAGAAATTAAAATTTATTTATTTTGAAAATGAAGTGATTTTCGAGGTTTTCAAAATCGCCAGAACTGAGGGAAAATATAATTAAAAATCGCCAGATTATATATATATATATATATATATATATATATATATATACATTTATTTATTTGGTTTTCATTGCGTAGCCAAAAATATTAAAGGATGATTAAGGTTTTGTAGTTCATATATGGTATATAGCCATATTTGGCTAAATCTTCCTATGGATGATCCCCACTTTTTCTACAACTTCCTATTGATGATCACTTCTTTGGCTAAAAAACAAAACATAAAAATCCTAAAATCCTAAAATAAATTCACTAGACCAGTTCCTACGTCCCCAGTTCATGCACAGAAGATGAAGTGAAGTTTACAGTATATATACACAATACCCTGCTGACACCTTTGCACAGTACTGTACAGTTGTTTTTAATAAAAGAAAAAAAAAGAAAAAAAAATGTTCTCATATTTGTATTATATTCTATGAAGGAACAGAGAGACTTTGATGAAGGTTACGCACTATGGAATGGGCCTGAGCCCCGTTCCACCCAGTAATTCCGTGAGTTGTTGTCCTGTTAGGTGGTAATGGGTTCTTCCTGTTCCGCAGCATAATCGGTCTTTTACCCAACAATTCAAATTTCACCTGCTTATTTCACTGGGGGTTTTTTTTCTTTTTTAAAAAAAAATTTTTAATTTAAAAAATATGTATATTTTTAAATTTTAAATTTTAAATTTTAATAATTTTAATTCTAATTTATTTTTTGGCATAACCCTCATGTTTGCTAGAATCCCAAGAGGGACTGTGCATAAAATTACGACATTTTAAAAATACACATGAAAACTGTTAACCAGACCGAAGAAAGAGGGGAAATGTGATGAAAATTTTCAATTATTTTTTTGCAAAATCTGGTGAATTTTTTGCTAGAAAACAAGGAATCTAAGATTAAATATGCACCTTTTTATTTTTATTTTTTCCATTTGTGCAAAAAAATTGCACAAAAAAAAGAGCTAATTTATGAGGTCACTTAGTTTACTTCTTAAGAGTGTCTGTTATTAAATTAAAATAAAAAGGCGCATATTTTTTAGAAACAGGATCCAGAGGTCCTTTGATTTTTTATTTTTTGAAAAACATTGGAATTTGAAGGTTCTTTGATTTTGATTTTTTTTAAATCAAATCTGGAAATTATAAAAAAATCTAATAATTACTCAGTATTGCTAATTTTCATGACTTTACATTAGACCTTTCAAATGGGTTTAAATGCAGTTTTAACAAATTTCTTTGGTGTGTGCAATCCTTATGAATTCCTTTCATAGCAACTAATGTTGTTATGTGTTATTAGATTCTTGCCCAACACTATTGAAACTAATAAAATCACACACATGAAAACATGCACAAAAATCCTTTTTTCTTTTTGTGTGTTTTAAAATTTCAAAACATATAAGATGGACACTCTAAACCACATTCATCTTAACAATAAACCCCAAACATGAAAAAATTGAAATCCTATTCACACTAAAGTGAATTCCACTAACAAATAAACCTCTAAAAAACCTTTGTGTCCAATAATAAACTCTTGACAATATTGAAGTAATAATGATTAATCTGAGCATCAATCTATGATTATGAGTAAACAATTTAAAAACTGGACTTAGGGTTTCTTTCCATTATGCTGCTGTGATCACAGCAGGCTAATGGAGAGTTACTGACATGGGTGCTAATAGTTGCTTTCCATTGCATACCTGCAATGGGCTAAAAACTTGTTACTAACAAGCGGTGTGTCACTCACACTATGGCCTTGCCATTTACATTAAAAAGTATCTTAACACATAAGAAGAATTATGGAAACTCAAATATTTCACCATGCAAAAATATAATCTTCAAAAAATCCTCTAAAAGAAATCAAAATTTTTCAAGAAATTATTACTTTATATCTAATCTCAAGTTCCAACACAAGTCAAAATATCATCTTTCAAAAATCCTCATATCAAAATAAACCTATTACCTAGGGGCCAAAATCTCTTAAGTTAAGGTACTCAATAATGAATACAAACGTAGGCAAGGCCAATAAATGCTAATAGCTTAATAGTCTATCTAGTTTTAATTATGTTTTAGATACACAAAGGTTCTAATTAAAAAATTAGGACACATGTCATATGAAGATGACTCACAATTTGATTAACAGCTCTCACAGCTCTTGGGTTTCATGAATGCAAAGGAAACAGGCTGTTATGTCCTTAGAGCATCTCCACAGGTGCTCAGTATGTCACTCTGGATAACAAAATTAAATGTTTAAGTTTCGCTGTTTTTTATTTTGGCAACCCCACCAATAAAACCGTAACCGGAAGTGCATATATGTGGGGACTACCAATAGCAAACCACCTGGACCAATCATTATGATCGACCAATCAGAAATACTGAGCCACAGTCAACTCCAATTTATTACACTTTTTTCTGGAGGTGCACAACTGTGTTGCGCCTTTTACCAGCCACGGCAATCTGGACGAATTTGGAGCACAAAAACTAATTTTGTGAACTAAACCGGCACATTTTGACTTTTTAACAACAAATTGTACTGTCTGGAGTCACATACTGAGCATCGGTGGAGATTCTCTTAGAACCCAATAAGGAATTGCCTCAGAACGTTGAACTGATCAACATTGGCACAAAACCAATACATTTGGAGAAATGTCTCCCACCCATGGGCTTTACCCATCACAAAGCACAAGGCAAAGGTTATCATGAACTCAATGTGCATAGATCATGAGGCATAAGAGGGTGAGGGTTCTTATGGGAGATGAAAAGTGGAGTAGACATAACAGCACTCCATTTTTCTAGGGGAATTAGGATATTCATGGATATAAGGTGGTCTCCAAATATCTTAGGAAATTTGTCTGGTTTCTTGATGTTACTGACAGATTTGCCTTAATCATTTGTCAATGCCATACAATGGATACATGCATGAGAGTCATGTCAGAAGTCCTTTGTTGGCTGATGCTACTTGAAGTCTAGGTTTGCTATCTTATCATTCCTTGCTTGATTTTGGCTAGAGTTTCCACCCAAAATCTTCCAAGTGTGTAAAGTTTGGATAGAACAGTTTTTCATCAATAGTATTGAAACATGACTGGTATTTTTAAAAATACCATCATGGACAACTGAATTACACAAGATACAATAAAGTTATCCATACAGTAATTCTGAGTTTCAGCCTCACTTTCCTCCTGACTGGACCAGCCCTGAAAACACAAGATAGCTTTGAAAAATCTAACCACCATGGTCACTTCTCGAACCACGGGCCGTTTCCTTCCATGGTCACAGACCAGGGACCAGGGGGTGAAATAGGTAAGGCAAATTGACCTAGTTATCTATGGGCTACCTACCTACCCTACCCACCCTGTTACCTATGACTACATACATAACAAAGAATACTCATAGGCTACCCACCTATCAACCCAAAAGCTACCTATGGTCTACCTACACATCTACCCATGGGTCATTTAGGGACCACCTAGGGAGCTATATAGGGATTATTACCTAGAGAGCATATAAGGGTTATGTAGGGCCTTCCTAAATTAGAGGATACCTTGGGACTACTCCTAAGGTTACCTAAGGATTATCTAAAGGACTATTTTGAGGCTTATTGTTAAATGCAAAATTAGCACATTCTTAACACCTTACTTGGGTCATTCCCTCTTATTTCCTTGGAGATCATCAAAGGGGGAGTCACTTATTACTCAACTTCCATTCCCATGTTCCTTGTTTTTTTGGTTATATTTTTTTTTCATGTTGGCTACAAATAACTATCCTATTTTTCCTTCTGATAATTTTCTTTTTTAATTTTCTTGGTTATATCTTTTTCCCCTATCTACTACAGATAGCTATCTGACCTCTCCTTCTAACAACTTTCTTTTTTTCATTTTTTTAATATTTGATTCTTATGTTTGTTGCAGACAACAATCTAACCTTTGTTTGTCACTCCCTTCTCCCTGCACTTAACCAATTACAACCCTAAATTAGGGCAACCCCATACAAACATCATCAAATTATAATTACAACAAGTCTTTACACCCAAAAAAAAATGTCACACCTCTAAAAAATGGTTAAAATGCAATTTTGTTTCAATCCCAAGTCTCCCATTCCTTTCTCCTTACTAAACCCTAACACCGTCTTTATACTACTTTCCTCCATTACAATCCTACCTCCCTACCTATACCTCCAAAACTCTCTACCACACCCCAAAAGCAATCTCCTTTCCACTCTACTTATGTTGGATAACCTTCCTTTCAACTCCTTGGTTATCTTGCTTTCACAAGAAGGTAGACCATTACTTTTTTATTCCTAAGCTTCTCAAAAAAACCCTTTCATGTTCTCTTCCCTTTCTACTCCTATCTCCCCTATCTGACAACAAGCTTAAGTACCTCTTCTTGATTTTCCACCATTCGCCACTAATCACCATGCTCATGAAGTTCCCCACTTGAGCGAATGCCCCTACCATCACTTGATGATCATGCCTCCATTTTTCAGACCATGTGTTGACTTGACTATTTTTTGATAAACTTAATCACCCATGATGTTGTAACGCCTTTCTTCAGCCCATCTTACCTCTTCACAATGTGCCAAGATCTATCCTCATCCTTATAATTCACAACATCATCATCACTCAAGAAGAGGAAAGAAGGACCAATAATTGTTTTCCTTCCTCTTAGCTTCAAGAAGATGACACTATTATTGTCTTGCCCTAACCCTAATTACTAAAGTTGTTGGGAAGCATTTCCCCTCAGGGTGCAATCACACTAACACAAGCCACAATGAATGTAACTTAGATTTTCACATTTAGAAGTGGTAATTTAATTTGGTGTTGAAAGTATAAGATTTTTTAAAATATTGAGGTTCATAATATATCATTGGAGCATGTGAATTAATTTGAAAAATATCCGATGAATAATAAGCTCTCAAAAGCACTCATTAAACATTGTAACGTGTGTTTTTTAGTATTAAAAGGACACATAAATAGACTTCAAAACTTTTGACAATTACATATATTTTGAAATATTTTACATAAACCTTCACATAATAATATTTTTAAAAAATATAAATATTTTTGAAGACTTTTAAAAGAATATTCTTTTAAAATATTCCATCAAAAGTAGTCCCAAAAGTAAGTAGGTGCAGCTCATGTTATGCCATTTGCACCCCTTTATCTATACATCCTTATTTAGCAAGTTTAACTAGTCTCAAAAAATGATAAAATAACCCAACCTTATTTTAATCCAATTAACCTATTTCCCTCTTATCATAACCAAGCCACCCACCCCTCAAGTCTTACTAAAATAAAGTCACATGCCCTAACCTACCCCCTTAAACTTAAGGCTAACCCCAAAACTTCCTTAGCCACCTTACCTTTCCTAATCAAAATTGGGTTAGGTTAATTTAAACCCAACAATTATGTTGGGCAATTTTGGGGCCATTTAACAAGGTTGTTTAAGGTCCATCTATGGGATTGTGTCAGCTAAACAAGACATAGAAAATATTTCCGAAATTAACTAAAAAACTATTCAAAGGCTATGTAAGGACCTACCAAGAGACTACCTAAGGACTTCTTTTAGGTTTACTTGTGAGTTACATAGGGGTTTATTTAAGGTACACTTGGGATATTATTTAATGGTTAAGCAGGGGTTATATTGGAGGTTATGTTGTGATAATTTTGGGGGTCACTTTGGGGCTAATTAAGGGATTATTATGTAGATTACTTACGAACTTTTTAAATTTAAGGATACCTAGTGGATACCTAGGGGTTACTTGTAGGGTTACATAAGGGCTACCTAGGGAGTTATTAAGGAAACTATCTAGGGACTTTCTAAATGAAGCCATACATTTGTTGTATTTATAAGGTTACATAAGGGGTTACCTAAAGGATATTTTTAAATTAAGTAAAGACTTTCTTTGGTTAGGGTCATCCATATAATATAATTTAAAAAGCTATTTAAGAATCACCTAAGGACATATTCTAGAATCACAAAAAGGTTTACTTAAATCAGGGTTATTTAATTACTAATTACAAGGTATTAAAATGAAGGGTTACCTACAATGTTACATTTAGGCATATATAAAAACTATCCAAAATCATAATCCAAAACCCTAATCTTATCCCCATTCATAATCCATAAACCCAAAATTGCAATACAATTAAATGCAAATTTAAAACTTTAGTTGTCAACCTAATGCAAAAGGTTGATCCACAAAATTTGCTTTAAACCCATTAGCTTTGTTTTATAAGGTTGGATTATATAAATAGAAACATCTCCCACATTCTACTTCTTTTCATTCCACTTGTGAAAGGTATTTTCACTTGGAGATCATGGCTTCATCTTCAAGTCATGGTTCTAGTTCTATGGGAAATAGTTATAACTTCTCTTCCTTAAGTGATAACAAGATGTTGGAACAATTGTTTGTGAACATGGATAGGCAAAGGTAATGTGCTTTTGCATGTGTAATTGTTGGGGCCAACTCATTTCACATGTTGAATGCTAATGAGTTGGAGGAGGCCAGGGTGCAAGTTAGTAAATGGACCCAAGTGTGGGAGTTCAAAATGTGTTCATTACTATGCAAGCAACAACAAGGTTGTTCAAAACACCAACCAATTTCACATTGACGAAGTTTAACAAGTTGGTGGCACTAGTGGTGCCCACCATTATAATCCATGCATGATTTACAAGTGGGCATTACAATCTAGAGACTAATTTCAAATTAAACTTTTGATTTTAAATCTTAGGTTTGGGGTTTTGGATTATGCCTTCCGTTGTAAGATTTGGATTAAGGAATTAAATTAGAGTTTTGGATTGAATAGTTTGGACCAATGTTTTAATTTTAATGTTGGGGTTTAAGGGGTTTTGGGTTAGGGATTTAATATGGTTTAGGTTATAGAATTTGGGTTTTAGTTTTAGACTTTGGATTATGGTTTGGGTTAAGGTTTTAATTTTAGACTTTGAATGAAGGTTTTAGTTTTAGGGTTAGGGTTTAGGTTCAACTTTTAGTTTAAGGTTTGAAATTAAAATTTTAGTTTTGGACTTTGGATCAGGGTTTACGGTAGGTTTTTAGTTTATGGTTTGGATTGAGGTTTTATTTTTAGGGTTTGGGTTTAAGTTTGGGTTAACCTTTTAATTTTAAACTTTGTCCATGAAGGTTTTAGTTTTAGGGTTTGGGTTTAGGTGTGGGTTTTAGTTTAAGGCTTGGATTAGGGTTTTAATTTTAAGGTTTAAGGTTTAGAATAAGGTTTTAGTTTTTAGGTTTGGGTTTAGGTTTGGGTTAGCCTTTTAGTTTTAGACTTTGGATGAGGGTTTTAGTTTAGGTTTTAAATTAGTTTTTTAATTTTAGGGTTTAATGTTTAAGTTTGGTTTTAGTTTAAGTTTTGGTTAGGGTTTTAATTAGGGTTTGGGTTTAGGTTAGGGTTTTAGTTTAGGTTTGGATTATCTTTTCAATTTAAACTTTGAATGAGGGTTTGGATTAGCCTTTTAGTTCTAGACTTTGAGTGAGGTTTTCTTTTTTTAGGTTTGGGTTTGGATTTAAGTTATAATTTTAATTCAGGGTTTAAATTAACCTTTTAATTTTAGACTTTGAATGAGGGTTTTAATTTAAAAGTTTGGTTTTAGGTTAAGGTTATAGTTTAGGGTTTAATTGATCTTTTAATTTTAGGGTTTAGGGTTTAAGTTTGGGTTTGGGTTTAAGTTAGGGTTATAATTTAAGGTTTCGATTGACCTTTTAATTTTTTATAGTTTAGGGTTTTAGTTGAAACTTTGGGTTTGGGTTTAAGTTATGGTTATGATTCAAGGTTTGGATTAACCTTTTAATTTTAAGGTTTAAGGTTTAAATTTGGGTTTTCGTTTAGAGTTGGGGTTTGGATTAGGGTTTTAGTTTTAAGGTTTGGATTAAGGCTAGGATTAAATATTTAATTTCAAACTTTTGATTAAGTTTTAAAGTTTGGATTAAGGTTTATATTAGTTTTAGGGCATAAGGTTTAATGGATGATGGGTGTTTTGTAGGTGGTCGCCACATTTGAATAGGGCATCCTTCAAACTTAAGCCCCAAAAAATGCCTTCCATAGTTCATTTTGTACATGAAACATGATAATGTTTCCATGTATGATTTTTTTATAGAATTGGTCAAAGAATGTAGTTTTTTACAACGCCATTTTCATTGCATTTTGCATCATTGATGTAATTGGGGATGAGATTCGATGGCCCAGTTTATAAAAAAGATTTGTGTTGGGTAGCACCATACTTGAATTCTAGGGTTGCATTAAGTTGATTGATGGCACACTCATCAAAATTTGTAAGCCCTGGAACAATGCTACACAAAAGACCTACTTCAATGGGCGCAAGAAGATCTATTCAATGAACAACATTGACACACTCCCAACATCCTCAAGAAACTCAAATGTGAATCTAAGGTGGAAACAATGGAAGAGTAGGAAGTTGGGGCACGATCCCTGGCTCGTAGCACTTCGAGGGTAAAAGGGCATGTTGGAGCTCTAGGATGGGACTAGGAAGATTCACAAGCATTTCAATCACTCACATAGACCTGCACAACTTAAACAACAAGTTGGTTAATGCGTAGTTGGAGTACTTTTGGTGCATGGACGAACCATGAGCAAATTTGGATTCACAAAATTCATCACGGTCCAGACTTGGGGGAAGCCATTACCTTCCCCCTTATAGTATACTTTGTGTCTGGCCATGGGGCCAGCATCCAAATGGCATTTTCTCCCAGGACTCCCAAGTGGGAGTCCCGAAATTCCCAAAGTTGGGACTCCCATGATTTTGGGGGCCCATAACTTTGTGTTCAGACCTCTGATTGAGATGAAGTCTAAAGCAAATTTGCAATCCTTGTCAAGAGCTTTCCAACGGTATATGGCATGCCACCTGCACGCAAGGAAATCGGGGCCGATTTTTAGTGGTCGGAAATCAAACTGCCAATTTAACTCCTCACCCTTTTTTTGGCCATAACTCGTTTTTTTAAATGTCCAAATGGGTGATGCGAGCCCATTTTAGATATCTAAATTCTAAGAGCTTTCCAATGATATAAGGAACATTTCAATCCAATGGGTTTTGACCCCTGCAATTGCCCTCTGAAAATCTGGGAGTCCATTGGGACTCCAACTTCCCAAAGCGGGGGTTCATTCCCTCCCACTCTCTTGCATTCTCGGGAGCACAAAATGTGACTCTCGAGCTCACTCTTGGCACGCACCTTCACAAGTCCTTACCTTGGTCGCGAGCCCAAAGCTAAGGTTGTGACAAACATTGCAATTGTTAATCATTGAGGTTTCATGTTCATCTACATATATTTTGGATATCTAGGATTTTACCATGATGTCAAAAATATTACGTTAATGTAAGCTGCATCAAAATTGACATCAATTTTTTGTGCATGATGATGAATACTTTAATTATTTGTTAAGGGATCCTGATTATTTGGGTGAGGAGATGTTCATTGTGAGGATTGGGATGTGTGAGGTGGGTCTTAATAATGACCAAAATGTTATTAGGGCCTACAACATAATGCATGTTGGGCATAAAATGCAAGTGGAATGGGGGGTGGGTAGTTTGAAAAGGAAATGGAAATGGTTGATGAAAAAATTTGATTCCACGAAACCAAAGTACACACACTTGTTCAAAGCTACAATTATTCTAACAAACTTTCTACATAGAGATCAAATGGACTTCACATTTGAAGTCATAAGTGAGTAGATGGCTAACCTTGTTAACCATGGGTGGGATGGAAATTCCTAGTTTTACAGGTCTAAAATCTCCTTAACTTCTTCTTTAAACTCTTCTTCACATATAATTTCTAAATCCCTAACTATCTTCAAGTTATTGATTTTAACTTTGTTAGTTTTGCCAACAATAATCTGCATTTGTGATTGTAGCAAAGCATGGCATTGTTTTGAATCCACTTCCATGGTGAATGTAATCTGTTCAACGCTTTGTGATTAGGTTTACAAATAATCCACTTTCATCCTAGTTTTCTCTAATGGAGTGGATGTAGATGGTATACTTGATGCTACATTAGGCCCATGTGATGGTGTATCCAAATCTGGATACATAAAAGGAGGACTAGATGCACATGTAGATGCAAGATTGGATGGGGTTGATGGATTGGTGCCATCAATTAGGGACTATTGACGTTTCAAGATATTATGCATGGCATGGCCATCTTTTGATTTCAAAAGTGCTAACACTTATTCATTTTGCAATACTCTATTTGAACCTTCCTAGTTTGATTTCTTTGTTTTCAATTCCTTAATGTTTCCTATAACCTTTCTTGCAAGGATTCCTCCTACAATTCAAATACTAGATAATCAATTTTGTATGTTGTATTATTCCACATTATGGAAGGAATCAATTATGTTACCTCGATATTATCCTTGTTATAGATAGCAAAATGATGATTGTAAATAGCACACATGGTGTTCAATTGAATATATTCAACAATATTCTTAGATCCATTATCTCACTTCAGTGCCTTTGCCACATGAGTATGCAAAAAGATTTCACCGCGCATTGAGACCCCTCCACTTTAGCATAATCAGATCCATCTATTCTTGTATTTCACATGCAAAGATCCACACAATTCCACTTTCAAGCCTATCACATTATTTATCTCTATGGGTTTATGTCCTAATTTCATTTCTTCCATATATTCTTTTATTGTCTCTACCATATTCTCAATTTTGTCCAACCTTTTCCAAGTAACACAAATGATCAGATCTGATTATGAACAACCCAAACCCCATATCTAATTAAAGTTAAGATATTACAATATGTGGATGTAGATGGGATGAACCTAACCCTACTAGAATTACATGAAGACAATCATTTCAACTAAAGAACAAAAATAGTAACATTTTTGTCTCAAAACTTTGAAAACATTCATTAAAATTGTTGAAAAGTAACAATAATAGTGTTGGATCAAATTTGATCGTGAAGAAAATTTGCATATGGGATTTGTGTTAGGGTGCTAATAAGGTTGGGTTTGAATGGGATAAATAAGGATTATTAAACCAACACTCCAACTCAAATGTGAATTGATGGTGAGAAGTAGCATATGAATTGGACCAAATTTGAACAATAAAATCCACATCTTTGGTCTAAATGGAACATTAGTTAAGGTTTGGATAGGATGAAAAAAAAAATGGACCAAAACAACATGAAGACATTTAAGAAAATTTATGAAGAAAAGCAATTAGGCTTTGGATCAAATTTTATGAAAATAATCTACATTATGATCTAGGTTAAGGTGTTGATAAGGTTGGGTTTTAATGAGATAAAAAAAGACTATTAAACCAACATTTCAACTCAAATGTGACTTGATGGTGAAAATCAACTATGCATATATGATTTGGACCAAACTTGAACAATAAAATCCACATTTTTGGTCTGAATGGAACATTGGTTAGGGTTTGGATAACATGAGCAAAAATTAGACCAAACCAACATGAAAACACCCAAGAGAATTGTTAAAGAAAAACAATTGGGGTGTGGATCAAATTTGATGAAGAAAATTAATATTTAGTATCTAAATATAGTGTTGATTAGGTTTAGTTTAGATGGGATGAACAAGGTCTACTAGATAAACACTGCAATTTAGATGTGAGCTAAACGGTGATAAATAATATATGAGTTGGATTAGACTTAAACAATAAAATCCACATCTTTGGTTTGAATGGAACATTAATTAGGGTTTGGATAAGATGAGCAAAAATTGAACCAAACTAGCATGAAGACATTTTTAAAAAGTTTTTGAAGGAAAACAACTAGGTTTTGGATGAAATTTTATGAAGACAATATGTGTCCATGATCTAGGTTAGGGTGTTGATTATGTTGGGTTTAGATGGGATGACCAAAGATTATTAGACTAGCATGTCAACTAAAATGTGATTTGATGGTGAAATTCAACATATGATTTGGATTGGACTTGAATAAGAAAATCCACAATAGACATATATGGTTTGAATGAAATATTGGTTAGTATTTGGACAAGTCCCAGGATGAGCAAAAACTAGATTAGACCAACAAGAAAACACTTTAAAAAATTATAGAAGAAAAGCAACTAGGTTTTGGATCAAATTTAATGAATAAAATCAACATCTAGGATCTAGATATGGTGTTGATTAGGTTTAGTTTATATGGGATGAACAAGGACCATTAGACCAACACCTCAACTTAGATGTGAATTGTTGGTGAGAAGTAGCATATGAGTTACACTACATCTAAACAACAAAATCCACATTTTGGTTTGAATGGAATATTGGTTAAGGTTTGGACAAGATGAATAGAAATTGGAATAGATTGGCATGAAAAGCTACATCAAAAACATGTTTACTTACCAGTAAGTCTATAGAAATCATCATCATAAGCATGAAAATAGGTGGTTACAAAATTGGAATAATCCTGAAATCAGAGGAAATTTGAATGAAATGGTTAATTTTATTAATAATAATGGAATTAAGCCTATATGTTAAAACACATAGTAAGGTATAATAACATTTCCAAAATTCCAGAATTAAAAAATACATCCTTGTTCCAAATGTAGATGCTCATAAATTTTCATGTCCCAATAACTATCAAAACTTTAAGAATTTTAAACCTTTTACTATTACTTTCTAAAACCTCATTATCATTAGCAAAAAAAATTGATCATCAAACGTGGCCAAACATCCTTCCAAACATCACATTTCAAACCTTACACAATGTATTTAAGAGAAGATCTATGGAAGCCTCTTTGGGATGTCATTTCCTGATAACTAAAATTATTGGTTTGACAATTTCAAGTGCATTCCATGTTGTTTTAACCACAACATCAAACCATTATTTGTGTATTTGGCAAAGGCCAAAACATGGAAGGGTTAGTTTATGGCAAACGTGGCAAAACATGTTCAATCACCACAGAATCTGGGAGAGGTGGTAAAAAAACACTAAATGCATTTGAGATTTTTGTTTGGAAATGACAATTTGAAAATTCAAGGTGCACGTTTTCAAAAGATTGGGGTTTTGGCCTTGGCTCTAGTTCAAGTTGCTTTAAGGATTGTGCTAGAAATTGACTAACCTTCAATTGCACTAGCTCATAAGCTTTGTGCCAAAGAATGGAAAGAGAGCAAACCGAAAGCAAGGACTCCCACAATGTAAGGTCATGGTGTTGATAATCCCAAAAAACATTTTCATGCTCCCACATTGATTGCATAAGCACCATCAATGCTTTGTTGTTTTGAAAAAAAAAACCCTAAATTTTGTAAAACCTCACCTTATTTTAGTCTTAGAGACCTTTGATGTTTTTGGTTCAAATGAAATTCCAAGCTTTGGCGTAGTTGACACAAATCCGCATTGCCATCTCCATCTCTTTTCCAAACATGAAGCTTCCAAACTTGAGGCAAAATTTGTTTCTGTCGAAAGCAACAACTGATGTTGCCATCCCCTTTCCAAATCCACAACCTATGTTGTTGCTATTGCCATCTCTTCTCCAAATCCACAACCTATGTTGTTTCCTTCTCTTCACTTAATGCACATTTAAGCTGATGTTTCGATCTATGTTTTCTCTCCAAACGCAAAGGCCAAGAATGCCTTTGCTACTTCGCTCCACATTTTCTTGACCTAAATTAATACATTCAAATCTTTGTAACTCGTCTGCCTCCCTTAGCTTGGCTTTTGTCATCTAAATTGGGTTCAATATGCTAGGAATCGAGGCTTCTTTTGGTAGAAGAAGATGTCAAAACTCTCACAAGCTCACACGAACATTGTAAAAAGAGAGCCAACACGCCCTCAATGCAAGAAAAAAGGTTACGCACAATGGGTCTTTGTGCCACAAAACATAGGATCCGACATCAAGCTGGTTTGATCTTGGGTTTAGGAAAAAAAAGTGTTTAATCTTGCATTATTTTCCTTTCTTGCGGGCTTGTTGTGACTATTCTATTACATCGTCAGTTTTGCCCAAACCCAGGGTCCTTGTCTTGTCTTACCTACTTTATAGATAACTTTAATACAAGCGACAAAAATGGCTTCATCTCTTAGGGTGAAATACCTACAATTGATAGGCACACAATTTATCAACAAGAATTCTGCAAAGAAATTGACCAGCAAGCTTTTTGGTATCCGAATGTTCTCAATTAGCTGGCTCTACATAGGTACTCTATGAGCCCAACAGATGGAATCTATGTGAACCCCCACAAAAGCCTTCAAGTAGAGGGGCCTACATATCCTCCTGGGATGTGGCCACTGGGCACAGGTTTTATTCTCACAAGTTAGATGGATGTTGAAGTTTTATGGGGCTTTTACTTACTTAGGGATAAACTAGAGATGTGTACTAAAAAACATGGATTAATCAATAGAGAGCTTCTAGGATTTTGAATGAACTGCACAAGATGACTCTCTAGTTTACCCAAATCTTCCATTTGCTAACCCCCTTGAACATAAGGAAGGCATAGGAAGCTTCTATGGTCTCAAACTTCTTCCGTCCTTATGACTGTCCATTTCCGAATGGATGTTGAGTGGATGGATGGTCAAAGATAGTCAGGCTTACTTACTTACGGATATACTGAAGATGCTTGTATACTAAGAAGTATGGATGAAGCCTCCCCAGTTATAGACTTTTTGGAAACATCCAGGAATGGTGGATTTGTGACTTGGGATGTTGCAAATGCTTGCACATGGATCCTACACCCTTTTTTGCATGGTTCCACTTGGCTGTGTGGGCATAATATGGCCAAGCTTTCGAATCTAATCCCCAAAGTGAAGGAAAGCTAGCCTAAATGGAGACATGTGTTATTGCACTCGAACTTTCCATGAAAGTTAAACAAAGTATTTTTCTAGAGCACTTGAGCAACTTTTACAACATCAGGGCACACCAAACGTGCGTACCCAAGCCGTGGCACAATTTGTGTCTCCTGTAATGAAATAAGAAGATCCCTTCTATCTATTATCATCCATCCAAGTAAGTTGTGAGCCAAATGACAAAGTGCTGAACAATTTGCTCACATGTAATGGAAGGGCAGGTCTACAGGGGATTAGGTACAGGGGAAAGCACTGCAACCCTGTGAACTGAGGCCTGGAGCCTGAGGTTCCCTTGTTCCTTCCCTTCCATAACAACCGAAGGTTCATATCACCTTACATGAAATCTCCCAGACTCCCATATGCAAAAACCTCCGGAATTGTGTTCTGTAGGGCATCCTCAAAATACACTAGGCTCCTTCCTAGAGGTTGTTAGGTTGTTTGAGGGCATGGGCCTGAAAGGTGTAGCAGTTTTTTGTTTTTCTTGATAATATTTTCATTTTTCAACCAGAATATACAATTTCAACCTTTAAGAAGGATTTTTCATGAGAAAATAAACCTAATTCACCACATTTCAAAAATAAAATTAAAAACATATATATAATTAATTGTGGGTGAGCAAGAGTGGGTCTGAGATTATTTTTGGAATTTGTTTTCTCACCATGTTCCCAATTTGTTCTTAATGTATCCCATAGGTTCCCCCAATAGTTCCCAATAAAGCTCCCATTGTGGTCCCCAAGCTGTTGCCACCAAGATCACACTTTGTTCAAAAAATCAACCCTTGTAACCTATATAATTGGACCAAATGAAATGGTTCACAAAATTTTCTATTTTGGGAGAGTCAATAATGTGATGGGTCAATAAAAAGGCCCATCACCAAAAAAAAAAAACACTTTGGACACACCCCCACAACCTTGAATAACCTTCAATAGTTGGGACATACAAATATTAATAGATATCTCAATATGAAATATGACATAATTTGAATCTAGCATCTTACAAATATTTTACACATTCAAAGTTTGCATTCATTCTTGTTCGGGCAAGAGGGTAAGGCTATGGTTAGTTGTTAGGCCATCTATTTATTCATTTTGCATTGCACACTTTACTTTCACCTCAACATTGCATTTTCATTCTGATTTGATTTAACCATATGCATATAGTCTTCTCACATGTGAATGTGGACAAGAGTTGAATGCATTTAGCACACATTTAGTTTGTTGCCCATTTGAAAATCAACAAATAATCACACATGACACTATCAGAAATGTCATGTATGTCTTCATTTGAAAGTGGGCATGTTGTTTGGAAAGAGTGATGGTACATCTTTACGTTAAGAATTTCATTACGAGCTGATTTTTACATAACTTTAGAGGACTAAGTCTTTGTTGCCAATGTGATGGTTATTGACTCAACGCGAAAGATGGTGACTTCGAGTGTCATTAGTCGACAAACAAGTGTAGTTATAAAACTTAGCACAATTGCTAAAATCCACAAGTATAAAAGGCTTTATGAGAAGCACCATTTTATTCCAATGGCCATGGAGGTGCATGACGCACCCAAGTGTGATATGGATTATTTCATTAAGAAGTATGCTTGTCTTTTTCATGATAGATGATTAGGAGATCATTTATCCTTGTTTTTCGACATTTAATTTTTAGGCAACATGTTAATATTGTTTTGCAATGTTTTTAGCCATGGGTGAAATAGCCTCCTACCATGAAATGATTAACTTTTTCCCTTTTTTTTGGTTCTATGGACTATGCGTCTTTTGGCCTTTCTTTGACCCTCCCTTTTTGTCTCCCGTGTGATGGTTCCAACCATCAATCTTTTATTGGATTTTTATTTTGATCTTTATACATTTGTATGGTGCTTGAAGGCTAGGAGGAATGTTATGCTTTGTAACATACCACAAATATTGAAGAAAAATTAGTTAAATACAACAAGTTTATATGCATACATGTAAATTGCAAAGATTTATGAGCTAAGAACCTAAAGCAAGAAGATTGCATAGTTGGGAATGCACCAAGAGTTTGAATGAAATCAAGGCTGCAAAATGGGGTCAAGTTGCCTAGAAGCACAAAGCCTTTGGCAATGTTGTGACTTTGTGTCATCCTTCTTCTACTTGATTAAAAACCCATGATGTCATGTTATGACCTACTATTTTTTTGGGTCCAAATGCTTGTGGTTTGCTCATCCATGGACAATTGACACTGTAGCTACATCACAAAATTGAAAAAATACCCTGGCTTGCCCCCTCTGGTTCAAAGTTCAAGCTAGCAAGGGGTTAAGATACAAAATGTTCTATGAAATTCCCCAAAAAAATAAACTCACAATTTACAATAACACCTGATGCACAGTTCTCAAAATGGCCTTGGGTGAACCAGCACCTACATTGTACCATGAAAAAAAAAACCCCTAAATTTCAGGTAAAGTGCTTCTGAATATTATAGATATCACTTATGGTAACACTAAATCAAGGTTTCCAAGGTCCAAATCTAATATTTCTTGAGTCTAATATGGCCAATGAGAGGCCTCACTCAAGAAGGCAAAGGTACCAGTGTAAGTGCCCCATTCACCCTTGCCCTTAGAACATGGGACCAAATGAATTATTTCTTCACCATCCATTAGTTTCTCCTCAAGAGGCCAGAGCCAATAAAGTGTGGCATGAATAAAGCAGCTCATTGCTCTGCAGTTTATTTCAACGCCCATTCAGGTTTTGAATGAAATTGCATGTGAGATGATACAATTGTCTGATGTGGGGAGGTAATTTAAATATGAATGAGTTCTGATAAGAGTAGAAACAACCTAAAGAGTTATATGCCTAAACATACACTAGTGCAAACATTTGGTTTTTGAAATTTATTGAAATCCTCATTTTTTTTCATTTTTCCTCACCATACTTGACAATTATTCTCATGACATTTACCTACCCGGTATCGCATGCAAAACAAAATAAAATAAAATTCTGTTGGTGTGTTAAGTATGCCAATAACCTCAAAGGATGACATTTTTGAGATAAGAATCCATCAGCTTCACCCGGGTGGCCACTTATTTCGAGACCATCCCACTTTGAGGGCATTACTCTACACTTAAAACCACCTTGGACAAATTCCTTCAAATCCCTTGAGTACACCTCCTGGTGAATTTATTTAAGTTCATGATAACTTTAGTCTCATGCTTTACAATGAGTAAAGCCTACTCTTGAACAGCATTCCCAAAATGCAAGGCCAAGACTCAGCTAGAGTAAAGCAGCTCATCACTGATCACTAGCCTATAACTGATCACTTTGGCAAATCTTTCTCACTTTTTCTCCATTTTGAGTGATTAAAAATGTCATAGGAGCACCTTTACAAATCATCTTTGAAATAGAAAGCCAAAGGAGCAGCCAAAAAAGAGCAGTAAAGAAAATACGTTTTTTTGGTATTACAAAACACATTTTTTTTCATTTTGACCCCTCCAGCTTCATCATGGCATAGCTTTCTCATTTTTTTCAAATTGAGTGATTTAAACTGTTTTTTAATCTCCATCTTAAGCTCTACAAATCATCTTCTTAACTCTAAAGGCAACAAGGTAATCTTCGAGGATTTTTGGAGGGGATTGAAAATAGGCTATGAGCTGTTCGGTCAAAAAATTTCTGTAAAAATGACCCCCCTCCTTCAGGGGACTGTAACTTTCTCACCTCCAATTCATTTTTGTCAATTTTCAGTGTGATAGATGAGCCACAAGGAGGCTCCATCTACTCTTTGGACACCATAAACAATGTAGCCCTCCTGCAAAAACAGCGAGTAAACCCTACCTTAAGTGATCGCTCATGGGCTTTTCTACCCTACCAACTTGTCTTAGGCCCCTTTCATTAGAAATGTTGTCACCCCTAGGGCTTTACACTACACAATGTTTGAAATTCCCTATGGATCAATGAGAGAATAAAGATGAGTAAAATACAAATACAGCTGAGTAAAATATAGATTTATGGTAAGCTCTCTACTCAACCTTAGGATCACACAAGTTTCTTCAAACTTTTATGATTCACTTGTCAGTGCTGACTTATTTTTTAATCAGAGATGAAAACATCCCACATGCAAATGTTACCTTTCCTAATAATGCATGCACAAGCACATGCATAAATATTTAATCTTAACTCAAATAATTAACAATTTCAAAAATATTAAGTGCATGAACCGAAAATCTTACTTATATAAAATAATTGGTGTCTGCACATGCTTGATTTGGTAATTCGTGATTGGCTGGAGGCCTCCCCCCCCTTTCCCTTGAGAGCCCCAGCCAAAGCGAACAGCAGTTGATATCTCCGTGGGAGATTGCTATTTTTAATCCGCATTGAGCTCAAATGGAATGTTCTTATGAACCATCATTTATAATTTTTTAAACTTTGGAGGTCGGTGGGATGCCTTTTTTGGGTCAACTATGTCTTTTATTAGGCAAGACTACAAGTTGCATTCACTTATTAACCCCATTATTTAAAAAAAGAACTTTGAATAGGTAGATTTTTTCTAGGATGCCCCCAAATTGTTTTTGGGGGGTGGGGGGTAAACCCAATATCATATATTGTAATACCTTGGCAGGTTGAACCAATGTTTGTCAAATAATTAAATAGTTTTTTAAAAAAAAGAACATATCTTGGTAGCAAGCTTCGAAAAATGTTTGTCAAACAAATAAATAAATCATTTGAAAAATCATTTCGACCAAATAGAATTTCTTAAATGTTCAATATTTTCTTTCAGAATTTTTTTGTTACTTGGGAAAAAAAAACTAAAAAATTGAAATTTTCAACATTTCTGAAAAAAATATAAATTAGTGTGGAAAACTGTCAAGGTAGTAGTAGGGTATATATTATTAAAACCCAATATACCCATCATCTATCTCTCTTGCAAATGATGTCCTCACCCACCCCCAAAAGAAAAAAAAGGTTTTGGGTTTTGGCCTTTGATGTGTGTGAAAAAAATAAAACACACACACACACACACACAATATACACACACAAGTTGTGAAAAAAGAGAGTGCCTTTTTACACAACATTCATTTGATGGGTAGAAGTGGTCAAAATGGACTTTGATAGATAACACTTTAGTCTTTTGCTTATTTGATCATTTTGCTTGCAAAATGGGTTTACAGACTAGTATCTATAATAAAAATAACTTGATAAAAGTAACTTACAAGATGTTGACATTCAACACAATGGCTAGCAGCAAAATAAAGAGAAGAACAGGCAAATCACTTGCATTAGCTAAGATTGACATTCTATTTGTTTTACTAAATACCAAATTCTCCAAGAAAACAAATGAAAAGCAACATCAAATTTTTTCTTGTTTTGAAAAAGTTAGTTTTGGGGGCGTGTGGGTAAGGAGATACTAACTGATCCATGGTCAATTGGGCACCCACCACATACCTGGGAATTCGAACCCACAACCTCTGGGGTCCTGAGGGGCTTCCCTTGCTCCTTCCTTTGGCTTTGGAAACCCTAAAATCACCGAGCCCTAATTCTGTTTACCGTGTTGGCTTTTGCTTTGCTCTCGTTTTCTCGTTGTTTGTTGCTGTGTCTCTCGTGCGTTTTTGGTGTTGCGGGATTCTTTGCGGGTGTCTTGTTTGTGTTTCATAATTGTGCCTGATTGCTTCCTGCTGCGGTCTTTTTCTTTGAGGATGGTTTGAAGATTTACGCAGCAAAATCTGGGTTGTTTTTGGAAGTGGTTGTTGCGTCTCTGGTTGAGAATTTGGTGGTGGGGGGGGGGAGAGACAGAGGAGCGTTTTAGGGGATTTTCAGTCATCTGTGGTGGTGGAGGAGGAAAGGGAGAAGCGGAGGAGAGAAAGCGGCGCAGACGGCAGAAGGCGCGGTTGTCTCATGGTTTTCTGACAAAACCCTAGGTATGATCTCTCTATCTCATGCTTTTCTGACACTTTTTGAATTTTACTGAGGATTTTGTCGCGTTTTTGGTTGGTCTATCATGAATTTCGAAGTTCTCGAGCTCTTTTACGTTTTAGTGTTTTTCTTTTTTTTCCTGGAAGGTCCTCTTTTGGTTCTCTCGAATTTTTCCTCCTCTGCCATTTTCCTTTCTACATTTGCAACTATGTGTGTGATATGCCGATGACAAGGGCGGGCACTTTCCAAGTAGCATCAGTTAATTACAGGAGCTTTGTAGTTTAGGGCTAGGGTTCTCATTGTCTAGGTTTATTATCACAGACTACTTTCCTTACGCCTTGGGGTTTGGACAAACAGAGACTAGAATCATACAACAGTTCTGTGAAAAATTGCAATGAGGCTCTGCTGCTGAAGGCCATGAATTCCTAAAGAATGATGCTGCTGCCACTCTTGAAAGTTAAATTCTCAAATTAAACTTGCAGGCTGCAGCAGAGCTAGCCTGAAAACTTGAAATTCTGTATGCATATGAACTGATAGCCCTTCACTGATCAATTTTCAATGTCGGTCAATCAGATGTTGCACACTGATAGTTAACCCCTTTTGTCATCGAGGATAGGTTGTTACATTGGTATTGCACTTTGCATATATGTTTCTGTGCCATGGGAGGTTTTTTGAAACATTGATGGTGGGCAAGGTGGGACTGGTATTGAAAGATAATAGCAAGACAAGTGAAGGATGCCACAGCGCCATTCGAAAAACAACAATGATCTTGCATTCTTCACATATGATGAGAGAAAGAAGTTAGGGTATGGGACACAGAAGGAGCGGCTGGGGAAGGACTCCATCAAGCCATTTGATTTCTGTTGCATATGCTTGCAACCTGTCATTGATCCTCTCTGCTGCCTCAAAGGACATCTCTTCTGTAAAGAATGTATCTTTGAGTGCCTGCTGGCTCAGAAGAAAGACATCAAGAGGTTAGACTGATGTTTGCCTCTATCCTTCTATCAGTGTACATTCCTATTGGTGGCAGATATATGCAGGGAGTATTTGCATTGTCATAGTCCTATCAGTGTTTTACAGCTGGACCTTTATAGTATGTACATGATCTTGCTCTTGACATGTGCTGTAGGGTTTCAGATGTTTTGTTCCTTCATTCAGAGACATATTCAATCAGATGACAGAGCTTTGGGAATTTTTTTCTACTGGAACTTGTGTAAGCAGGAAAGTGGCAGCCTTTAATCTACAGCAAAAGCAAGACCAAGAGGAGGAATTGGAAAAAAGGACTCTGGAGAGGGAGAGACAGCTTGATGCATTTGATCGACAAAATAGCAGTGCTGTACCACATCAACAAGGAACACAGCTTGCAGACGGTCGTCATGCTTTTCATGGAGCTAATAGTGTCCGGGTAACTGCTTATGAGGAAGAAGCTTTACGGACAATGAAGGCATTTTGGCTCCCATCTGCTACCCCTGAAGCTCAAGAAAGAGTTCAAGCTCCTTCGATGGACACTTGTTGCCCTCAAGGTAATGAGAAATTGAGGCTCAAGGATCTATTTCCAATCACCTTCACAGATGTTCCTCACCAAGAGAAGGAAATCGATATGCATGCAATCAAGTATCTTTGTCCTTCCTGTTCTGTGACCTTCACAAACACGCAGACATTGGTTGCTGTCAGCTCATGTGGACATGTTTTTTGCAAGAAATGTGCGGAGCAGTTTGTGGCACAGGATAAGAGCTGCTTAGCGTGCAACAAAGTCTGCAAATCAAAAAATCTAGTAGTGTTGGAGAAAGGGGGAACTGGATTTTCTGGACATGATGAGAACCTGGAAGCTACCACTTTTAAACATGTTGGTAGTGGGACTGGAATGGGCCTTTCCCGGCCCACAACACAGTTGTAGTTGTTAATCAATTTAAGGAATCATATGTCTAGCTAGTTCCGGTGTTCTTTACACATTTAATGTGTCAAAAAAAATTCAAGCATGCCCAAACTCTGTTGTCCTTATGCAAACAAGAAAGTTAGGTCTTAGAAGTGTATGTGCTAAATTGAGTTGGAGGAAATTTTTGTTTCTTCCATTCATGAATGCCATTGTTCAGTTAGTAGCAGATTGTCGTGGAAGTTTCCAATCAGTGTCCATGGGGTAAGCCTTTGCACATGCTCATCTTATGAAATACATCCATTGTCATGATAAATGGCTGAAAAATTCTGACATCACTCGGCTGGTATAAATACATTCCTCAAATTCTTGTGACAAATTGTACACAGCCAAATTACCACCAAATGGTGGCAAATTGCCTTTGCTCAAATACCACTGCTGATTCCCACAAACAAGTACCACAATCCTGGTTTGAAGGTTTTCAGTGATTATCATCATTGCAAAACCATCAGCACCTTGTGACCATTTTGATCTGAATCAAAAACTACGCTCCTCTAGAAAAAAGTCACTAACAAGAACAGTAACAACAAGCCCCATTCGACAAATCTCATTCTACACAAATTTGAGAAATCCAAAATCATGGACACTTTGTTTGTTGGGGGTCCAAATCTAGGGGCAAAAGCTCCATCTAAAGCTTGTCAATCGTGCAGCCAATCTCATTGATTGTTGATGAAGTCAATGAAGCGGACAACAATGATTTACTCACTTTTCTCGACATCTTCTGATTGTCGATTTCTGCCATATCCTTTATAAATGCTTCAGCCAACATAAAATTGAGCTCAGCAAAGCGCCGTTTTTTCTTGATTTGCTCCTCAGAGCTTTCTTTCTCCGACAGATCCAACACTTCTTCATCAGTGACATATGTGTCTACAACCCTTGCACAGTTGGGAAAGATCCTGTGTGCCCACTCAACTGCAAAACAATTATTGACCACAGCAATTAGTGTAAAAGTGGGGATCACAGATCTGAAAATCCACCCCAACGACTCCTACCCATCTGTATATACATGATCTAAAAGTCTCATCAAGGAAGTGGGTCAGTATGAGAGTGCAGTGTAAGTAAAAGGAACCAACTGCTCACCTGTTGTGCGAAGTGCAACTATTCTTTGCAACAGTGCTTCATTCACGTCTGTCATCTTCACCTCATCCCTATGACTGTTGAACAAAGGTCCACCAGCTTGTACCATGGCTGGTGTTTCTCTTGAATCCACCACCTGCTTCAATTGTCTCCTGCCACTCTTCACCCTTGTTGAAGTCACAGATGAACCATTGTCAATGCCTGTGAACTGAGGGGTGGAATCCAAGTGTGTGATGCTCAAAAGAATCTTTGTCTGTTGTGGGAACAGCAATCGCCCCAACGCCACTGCAACACATCACCATCTGATCAGGCAATGACATTTGCAAGGAACTTCATATTGGCACAATCTGCATAGACAGAATCCTGGACAGAATTTGGAACGTTCAAATTTGCAAACCGGCAGCTGAAATGTGTAGACCAACTTTTGTATGGAAGTGGAATTGGCTAAGCTACTGAAGGTTTCTCCACAGGCTTACCTCGGTTTTCCAAATAGGAAAGAGATTCCTGAAGCTCTTTTTCCTGCCAGAGGGGCACACTGAACACATCTGCAGTTGGTTTTGAGAAGGTCCATGTGTTTCTTTCTGCTTGCTCTGCTTGCTCCAGTACGTCAATACAGAGATGATCTTTCTGGTACTCATCATCAACATCCTGGGCCTTAGTTTTCTTTACCAACCGTCTACAAATCTGAAGGGCAGTGCGTCCATCTGGGGTAACATCCTGCAAGTTTGCGCCTCTCACCAGCAGTGCCCCAATCATTTGAGGTTCCCTTCTCAAAGCTGCAACATGCAGCACTGTGAAACCCCTTTTGTTCCGCATATTTGTGTCTGCATCAAAACCAAAGCCACACAGTAAGTGAACACTGTTCTGCTTGAATAACAAAGAACCTGGAAAAAATGTCAATGAAAAAACCAGTATCTAGATAGATGAGCCAGCCACATGTCGCCCAAATCACCTGCAATCTCCAGTTTCAGCAGGTCTACCATGATCTTTGGATCACAATACATAGCTGCATAGTGAAGTCCATAAGTATAATTTAACGTAGTCCTCTCCTCCTTCAACAGCATCTGTACAAGTTCCACATCATCCAGATCCAGTGCCCTGTTCCCCCACACAAACAAGTCTCATTCATTATTCCCTCACCCCACCTGAGCATCCAAGACTGACCTTCACCAGCAAGAAATTTTTAAAAAACTTGCAAAACTACTGGAAGGACAGAGAACAGCAGGCACTAAAGAGGACAGATTTCAGGTTCTGACAAGTGTGAAGAATCCTTAAGTCAACCAAAATCTCAACCCAAGATGAGATATGAGATGCGAGCATTGCCTGTATATTCGCTTGCATTGCTTTGCTTGTTGAGAATCCATATCCAACTCTGGTACACCAAGCCTGCGACGCAGATCCACCACTTCCTCCATCGCTGATTTGGAAAGCTCCTTCTCGAGAGTGAGAATACTGAGCTCAGAATGTGCAATCACTTGTAAGCACATGGAATGAAGGTGCAAAGCACTGTGAGCATCTGCAACTGCTAAGATGAGCAAGATGTCATCCACTTGAGCATTGTGCACCATGTTCATCAAGTGTTGCTGCATCACAACATCAAACAACAATTTAGCACTCAGTTTAGGCAAGACAGAATGTTGTGTGGGAAACTGGTGGGTGCACAAACTGGTGTGCCTCTCCCACATCAAAAGTCCACAGTACATGTTTTGACAAAACACAAATAGCCACTGCTGCAACCATGGCATTGATGAACAAAAGACATTTCATTCTTTCGGAATGTTTCTTCCTTGAAACCCTTCTCTGTGCCCTAAACCCCCTGAAAACTCAAACACACCATTAGAAAACCTCCAAGAGATGAAATTCTTTCTCCTCAGAAAAACTTCAGAGTATCAGCAAGTCCAAAAAGGAAAAGAAAAAGAGGAAGAAGAAACTCTTGCCCAGTGATGAAATTCTCTCAGGAAAACAGGAAGAGCAATAAAAGAAATTGGCAGCGATGAGATTCCCTGAGAGAAAATCTTTCAAGTATCAGCAAAACAAAGAAGAGGAATCAGAAAATTATCTCGGCAAAAGAATTCTCCTGCCAGTGAGACAAAATTTCTCTGACAAGAAGAGGAAGAAGAAGAAAACGTCTCTTCACAGTGATGGAACTTGTTCTCTCAGAAGAAGAAAAAAAACTTCAATAACAAAACAAGAAGAGGAAGAGGAAGAGGAAGAAGAAGAAGACAAGATGATGATCTCCCTTCCCAGTGATGAAATTCTCTAAGGAAAAAACAAAACAAAACAAATTTGCAGAAGAAAATGCTTTTGGGGGTGGGTGGTGGTGTACCTGAGCAGCGGCCTTCAACTCCGAGATTTCGAGAATGGAAGATGCGCGGAGAATCTCGAGAACGAATTCGATGGCAGGTCGGCAAGTGATGTGGGGACAAGAAGGATCCAAACAGGAAACACTGCTGCTGCAGACAACGGGATTCATTCCTCCACTCCCGTACACGTACCCCATCACTGCCATGAAAGCTTCGTAGCCTACCTTCTCGCCCTTGTCGTTGTTCTTCATCAGCGTCTCCAGTTTTACCTCCACCGCTTTGGTCGCAGCCTCCTCCCTCCTCTCCTCCTTGTTCTTGTTCTTGTTCTCAGCAGCAGCTGCAAACAATCTCCGGAAGTATGGACAGCGGACTGCCAAGATGCATCTGTGCGCCGCAACTCTCTTGCCGTCCACGTGAATGATCACATCGCTGAAAGTCTCATCGGCCGGACGATACAACAAGCTTTCGATGTCGGACACTAGCTTCTCCACTCCTGCTGCTGCTGCTCCTGTGCTGCCTCCGTTACAGCTGCTACACACACTGCTATTGATGCTCACACCACTCATCACAATGGAATTCTGCGATGGCGGCGATGGCGGCGACGCCATGAAACACTCCATTCTTGTTCTCTTCCTCCTCTAGCTACTCCACTTCGATTCCGCCTCCAGCTGCTTTCTATCCGCCGAAACTGCTCACAGAAGGAGTCGCTTAAGCTTCTAAACTTCCGTCCTTCAAGCTGCTGCCTGTCGAACACCTCTTGCTTCCTGGAGGATTTTCCAGAAATCTATATTCTCGTCATCATCACTACTCTCTCCCCTTGAGCCAACAGCTTTTGCAAAACACCTGGACCTCCATCTATAAGTCGCGTCAACTTCCAAAACCAAGTCTCGAGCTGGTAACACCAAAGCTAGAAACCTTCATTCAAGCTTTGTTCAACTACTTTCTTTCTCCTTTTCAAAGCATCTACAACACCGTTTGTTGTCGTGAATCAGAACAACAAACAACCGCAACTTCCCCGGCTAATGCTCCTCCTCCATCGACTACGGCAAAAACTCTTCTCCTTCGCGGCGAGCGAGATCTTCTTCGAGACTCCAAAGAGCTTCTCAGTGCAGACGTTTCCACAAAACAACCTGTTTCTTTCCTCTGTTTCATAACTACCACAAAACCTTCTTCACCATCATCACCACAACCACAACGTCTGAGTCTTCCGTCTACCCCAGCGAGCTCGTTCCTTCTCCTCCTATTCCTCTTCCTCTTTCCTTTCTCTGTGTGCTTGCTTGCTGGCTTGATTGCTTTTAGAAGAGTGCTCTAGCTGGATCGTTTCAAACTGCACATACCCAAGATCGCCATTGCTCTTCCGTGTCTCTATGGCATCCGCAGCAGAAGGAGCGCATAGCATCAAATCTAGAAAACAAAATTCTTTCCGCGAAATCCGCGACCTTTGTCGCGATTCCAAAGCTTCACGACTCGCACTTTCTTCGATTTTTTGGGTTGTCTGTGATGGACTTTGAAGGATTTCGAGAAATTGGGTGTTTGATTTTTGCATCAAAAAGCACAAATCGGCCGATTTCCATCCAAATTTTGGAGTCGGATAACTCAAGATTCGGGTACGAAAGTGTGCAAATGTTTTTCGAGAAACTGCGAACTTTGTGTTGCTGCTGCTGGCTCAGTACCCCTGCTACTAAACCCTTGATCTTTAACTCAAGGTTAATCCAAGGTTAACTATGATTTTGAATTCAAGGTTAATTCATTGTTAACCTTGAATTTCGTTAGACTGCTTGATTAATCCAGTATTTTGTAAATGCACGGTATTTTTTTAATCACCATATTTTCACTGGTATTTTGAAAATCCACAGTATTTTGTAAAAAATGCTACAACCCACTTAGGACACTCACCACATAATAATAGAGAAGGATCCTTCCCAGTGGACCTACTTGAGGAATTTGAAAAAAAAAAAAAAAAACCCCTTGATTGGGAAAGAGATTACCTTAAAGGTTCTATTTTTTTTAGGGAAATTGAGACATTATTCATATACTAAACAAGTGTTTGTTTTGTTGGCCTTGGCAAGGATATTGTATTTAGATTCATTCTAGAGTATAGTAGTTTAATGGATTATGGCCCCGAGGTAATAGGTCTATTTTTATATAAGGTATTTGAAAGATGATTTCTTTTGGCTTGTGTTGAAACTTGAGATTAGTTATAGAGTTATAATATCTTGAAGGATTTTTGTTTCTTTTAGAGGATTTTTTGAAGATTAGATTTTTGCATTTCGAAATATTTGAGTTTCCATAATTCTTCTTTTGCCTTCAGATACTTTTTAATGTAAATGGCAAGGCCACAGTCTGACACCCTCCTTGTTTGTTGGTTGGTTTTTTAATGCTAGTGTTTGTTTGCTGGTTTGTTTTGATTTGTAATGCTACCACGATCTCTTTTACTTTTGGGGTGCCTTTCAGTTCAAGACATGCACAACTCCCACCACTTTTTCCCTTCCCTTTTTTTTGTTTGTTTGGGTTGACCTAAGGCCGTGAAGAAGAAGTAGAGGTTTTAGAGGGGAGGGGTGTATTCCTTTTTGGATTTTTAGGGTTTTTTTCCCTTCTTCTTGGATGTTTGTTTGTGTGGAGTGAGGTTTTATCAATAGTCTAGTTATTTATCAATTGTTGAGCTCAGTAGTGCATAAGATATTATCACATTGGGGACATGATTTGGAATTTGTTTTAAGGAAGCTGCGTGTTTGTTTGTTTGCTTGTCACTGGTGCATTTGGTTGACAACTCTTGAGTGTCCCATTTCTTTCTTTCTTTCTTCCTTTAATTTGTTCCCTCACCAACCACCCCCAAAATCAAGTAAATGACAAAAACAGCAGTTTGAGGCTTGGAATTACAGACACAACAAGGGTGATAAAAGTTTGAAATGTACCTAATTTTGGGGGTTGGGTTGGGGGCCTGTAGGGAGAAGACAGTGAAGAACGTGTG
>Ga0116231_10004099_pt1 | contig 29724 bp, 27 predicted proteins | sample S1TSphgellanicum_2_FD_89695 | JGI IMG/M metagenome (GOLD analysis project Ga0116231, IMG submission 89695) | Host-associated microbial communities from peat moss isolated from Minnesota, USA - S1T2_Fd - Sphagnum magellanicum MG | ecosystem: Host-associated > Plants > Peat moss > Unclassified...
ATAGGTCTATTTTTATATGAGGATTTTTGAAAGATGATATTTTGGCTTGTGTTGAAACTTGAGATTAGTTATAGAGTTATACTATCTTGAAGGATTTTGGTTTCTAATAGAGGATTTTTCAAAGATTATGTTTTTGCATGGTGAAATATTTGAGTTTCCATAATTTTCTTCATTTTCCTTGAGATACTTTTTAATGTAAATGGCAAGGTCATAGTGTGACACACCCCTTGTTTTTCCTAGTGTAAATTCGACTAATTTTTCTGATTTTTTTGAAAAAAAAATTAATATCCCCTACATAGTGGTTGAAGTTTGTTCCAAAAATTTATGCTGATGCATACTAAGTGTACTACTTGATCTTCTTGATGAATATATATATATATATACTCTGGCAGTAATAATAGTAATTTCCTGAATTTCTGGCACTTTGAAAGATCTGACCATGTGGACCTGGAATAAGCAAAATGACCAAGCACAGTCCCTCTTCCCCTTTGGGACTACCTACATCTTCACTTGTCATACATACCTAAACTGTCACCCTCATGATTGTATAAGATCAAGCCAAAATTTTATTCCCAAACCCTGCATGGAGGTGAAGTCTCTTCCAATGTTTTTTTGGTTTATTTTTGGGCATTTTTTTTCTCTTTTATTTTTCTAGTGAAAATTGGACTAGTTTATCTGATTTTTGAATTAAAAAATACCCAATTTTTTAAATATCACCAAAAGAAAATGAACAAAGAAAACACTGGTCTCTTCCCTCTTGGCAGAGCCAATATATATATATATATATATATTGGCTCCAGCCTTTTATATGAATTCACAGGGGTTTAAATTACTTGCTCATATGGTGACTGCACACTTAACTCATGCACACGCAAGTCCGGTCACAGAACTAGAAGTCATCTAGTTGGGTGTGTGTACATATGTGTGTGTGAGAGAGAGAGAGAGACTACCTAGTTGCCTTAATTATGGGCTGCTAGTTGGAAGTTGGAATCAGAAGTTGGAACAAACTTGAGTGTATTCAGTGGGCAATAAATACCGTAGCCTAGGGTCAGTTTCCACATTGACAAAATGAATAACTATTTGTTTTCAAAAAAAAAGAATTCGTTTTAAATTTTTTAATTATATATATATATATATATATATTTCATCATTTACTATAATAGTGTGATATGAGTGGAGCCTATGATAATAATGATGATTTTCAACATGTCAACTTGATATTTTCACAAAATTTCATTTTACTATTTTGAGGATTATTTAATGACGAAACTGACCTTAGGGTAAGGTAGGGTTCAATGAATTCAGTCTTCAGTCTTTGGATAGTCTGCTTTGGTGTTCTGTGTATTTTCCTTGAATATGTTTTCTTCGGAGGAAGGAGCAACAACATGGCCAGAGTGAACCAGCACCCACCAGTGCACCATGAAAGATGGATGGTAAGTGGTTTGCAAACAGTTTTCTGTTGGGTTTCACTTCCTTAGCTAACCATGATGGTTACCATGGTTAACTGAGTTACTTATTTTAAAAATTGCCTACCTACTAAAAGCTAGGTAGTAAAGACAGCCCTCACCTATGAACAAACCATCTGCTTGCGTAATAGTTACTTATTTTCCTTCCTATCTACCTCCTCTTACAGAATGGTTTACCATGGTGAAACTAGATATTAACTCTGTTGAGGTTCATCCACAACTGAGTCAGAACAGGCATCCAGTGGATGATGCACTGGTGGATGTGGTTCACTCTGGCACAACAAGACTTTCATTGAGGAGGATGCAGGGCTTGAGGGTTGTTCAAAAATATTGTACTGGGGGTGAGGCCATGTAGTTTGTTCCTTTCTGTTCCTAAAGGTGCTCGTGTTGTACTTTCTTCACTGGTGAGCAGGGGGACCACAACTACAGGCTTTGAATTGTTTTCAGTAGTTGTTCATTTCACACCAACTAGTGTGGCCTGTCCGTCGGCCTAAGTGTGAACTCATCCTCAATTGATTTTTCCTTCCAAAACCTGGTTTTTGGGGATTTATTTAAAATTTCAGCTGCAGAAATCACTTAAAAAGCAATATCTCCCCCACATTCTGAATCCAACTCTTACCAAATAAATTCAATTAAATCCTGCTCATCAAGATCTTTCCAAGAACACCAAAGGCACATTCCAATTCTTCTGAAATTTTCAGGTACGATTTAATTTAATAATCAGTGAAAAAATCATTCAATATTGAAGAACTTCTGCACAGCAAGTCCCTAAACCCTAACGCCATGGAACCAAGCCCATGCACCCCTCCTCCTCTGGAGCTTTCCAAAGACACCAAGAACATGATCTGAAGCATCCCGGTTCGGTGGAACTCATAACTACAAAATCAAACAAAACAAAACACACTACTTTCCTTCATAGATAGATAGATAAACCCAGCCCCTCTCCTTCACACCCTCACCCCCACCAGGTCTAAATGTGAAACCGCCTTCTGCACAGCCATTGACTCTAGGTGGATCTGAACTTCATTCACCTAAACAAGAACAACCCACCCTCCTTTGACTCTAGCTGCACTATCATATTTGCCTTCACAAAAATGTGGCTGAATTTGCACTGGCCTTGCACAAACAAATTCAACATTCTAGTAGTAAATACCAATATTGTGCAGCCATATCTTCTACCCAGATTATACCCGCCATACACAGATAGGGTATATGATATACCCTGACCTATTTTCCAAACGTCAATATATAGCATGCGGTGCATGCCTGTACCTAGGGCATGTAAATCTGAAAGTTGCTGGCTGATTTTGAGGTTGTGGTTCTTTTCACACTTCTACTTCAATTTTCCACAAGTTGATGGTTGATTTTGAGGAGGGTAAGGTGCAAATATAGTATAAGGAGCCATTCAAACTAGGGATTGAGTTTTCAAAAGAAAAATATTTTTGAAGTCATGATTTTCAATTTTTTTTAATATTATTTTATTCCTATGACTCAAAAAAATGATGCATTATATTATTATGTAAGGGTGTACATAACAAAATTTTCATGAAAATCTCATTTTCAAATCACTTATTCAGTTTTTAAAAAAAAATTTAAGCCAAAAAAATTACTAATTACATTGATTTAAAAGTGATTTTGGGTACTCCATACTTATTAGATTCATTTCAAATTAATCCAAAAAATTTCGCAATATATTAGGAATATTTTTTCAAAAGTTCATCTAAATTTTTTAACAACTTAAATTACCACTTACCACAATGAAATTAACCAATGATTATGCTAGAGTGGTTCCTTATACCCTATTTGAACTTGAGTCTTCTTATTCTTATTTTCATGCTTGCTGCTTAAGATCCTAATTTAGGTTCAGGGTTCAAAAATCATGTTTGTGGTAGGACTGTTTTTAGTTACATCAATTATTAGTGTTAGAGGCTCAAGACTTCAAATCTTAGTCTACAATTCAAGCCCAACTCAAAAGAAGGTCATGTATTGTTGGGTCACGTGTTAATGTTCATGTTGTTTCATCATCAGTTGGTAGGTTCATCATGACAATGTATGCTTGTTGGTTGGGTCAAATGCTAGTAGAGAAAGTGTTTGCATTGTGACAACAATCAAGTTTTTGGATTCCATGAGGTTGATGATCCACTATTTGGCCCTTCTACAAACTGAACAATGATGAGCTTGTGATTCTCAAAAGTGAATAGGTCTTTCGTTGTGTATTGTGTTATGCAAATGCTTTGGGTGGTTTGGTTTTGGGATCATAGATTAGGGGTAGGAAAACATTAATTTCTTGTAAGAAAAAACTTACGTTGGTGATCTTGGTAGAGAAAGAGTTGTAGAAATGCATGTATTGCCTAAATAAGTACATATTAGGCATGCCTCTGCTGGATGCCGGCAGTCAAAGGGCAGTTTCCTGCTTATGGTAAGCAGCAATATCTGGAAGACAAAAACATGGTAATTCTTGGGAGGGAGGTTGTTACATTGAAACCCACCTCAGTTTCCTAGTGACCAAGGAGCTAGATTTACATTTCTGATTGGACTTTAGTGCACCAGTTGGGGGTCCTAGCTTGGCCACAAACCAAAAATATGAAAGCCCACAGGAGAAGTGAACAAAACAGTATACCTAGTTGCCCATCTTGGTAGTCATTATTGCTACAATTGTACAACGAGAAAAGGGAGAAAGGGGATTGGTTTATTCAAGTGTGGCAAAAGGGCTTATTCTCAGTATCATTATGTATGCTGTCTTAATGAAGACAATTCGTAGAATATTCATAATTATGAAATGTGGGACACGAGGTCAGTCAACAACACTCGTGCAATTGAGCAATTTTTTGACTTTTAGCTTTTTGCCTCAAAGTTCACAAAAAGGAATCCAACCTTTTCACACTCCAAGATAACCTTTTCACACTCCTCTTTTGCTACAGCAAACATGAATTTCGGAAGCTGTGTTGGAATTTTTCTTTTGTGAGCAAAGCCTCTCAACCCATGTGCCTAATAACAAAGGGCCAAAGTAAACCAGCAGCACACCGTGAGGGATGGACTATGCAGGATGGATGATGGGTGGACATTTGAAATGGTTATTGGGTTCCAGTTCCCTAGTTAGCTGTGGTGTTTAGCTCAGTTTCTGTTTTCATTACAACTACTAACAACCGGCCAGCATGAAGCAGCACCCACCAGTGCACCAGTTGGTCGTTCTGTCCACTGGATGGTGTGGGATTTCTCATCTTGGTACTGAACCACAGTTTAACCTTTTGACACTGACCTTTGGCCTTTGTATTTTATTTCTTTTGCTGGTTGTTTTTTTCCCAACTCTGACCTCATCTACAAACTGGGTTGCATTTTTGCCCTACCTACCAACTAACATCCAGCCCTCTCTCCCCCCCAAAACTACATATGTACCCACCGCCCTACTACCTGCCTATCTAACTAGCAGTCAACACACCATCCTACTTACTCCACAGACTTTCATGACATTGACATCAACTGATGAATGTTCTATCGATGCCCAAGAATACCCCAAACTCCAATATAGTTTTCAGTTTCAGGTTTTTTTAGTTTTCATTGAGAATATGTTTCAATAATCAATAGCTTCCACACCATAGCTCCAAAGAGTCTCACAAACCAAGTTGATGCACTGTCACGAAAAAGGGAGGGGTGACTTGTTTCAGACACTCAAGGTCTAACTACTAAATGGTTACACAACAAATCAATTAATTAGAACAACAAGTATACATCTCCAAGTTGTCAAACTCTCAATTCTGCTACTTCAAAATACAACACAAAGACAAAGGACTCCAAGGGATTAGATCACTCTTATCTCCTCCCAAAAGCCAACTAGGCATGAGTGTGACAACTCATTTGTAACACAACGACATAGTGACTGACTAATACCCATTTCCATCAGATCTCTCCCTTCGGAAGTTGTACAGAGAAAATATGAGACTAGACATCACAACATTTGTTCTCCATAACACACAAGTGCCCTCAATTTCCCATCTTCCCCGGAGCTCCAATGATTTCACTGGTACTTTCATCCAAAGTAAACAATCTAACAGTTACTTGCAAAACTCACAAGACCTTGCCACAAGATGAAGACTGCCACTATGCTCGCTCATGAGATCTCTAAACTCTATCATCACTTCCCTTGGACATGTCATGGACTCCTAACACTAAACTTTTTGCACCCCTCCTTAAGTTCATGGCATGGTGGAAAAAATATATTCTAAGGAAGGTACAAAAATTAGACAGGGCATTCATTCTCAACTGTTTAGCAAACCACTCAAAACACAACCAAACTAGAACAATGCAATCTTCACCAATTTAAATAAAAGAACTTAGCTCTCTTCCTGACTATGGCTATGGCCATCCTCTTCCTCCTTCTATTTATATATTCCCTTCGACCCCATCCTTCTACTTTCCCCAAAACCAGAAAACCAACTAGCACCTAGAGATGTGATTCACATCCCCATAAAGACCATCCCCTATGCAGCAAGGGACCTGCTCCATCATCAAAACCGATGCACTTCCACTACTCCATTGAAGAACAAACAGCAAACGCATTAACTTGCAAACAAACAAACAAACAAACAACACCCAAAAATAGAAAAGAACACAAGACACCAAACTTTTGACATTCACATTTTTTGATGATGAATAATCACTTCGTATTTTGTCATCATCTACCACCCATCCAAAATTAGGGTTTCAAATTCCCATCCATGGTCATCCACAAAAACTTTTTGAGATTGTTTCAAGTCACAACACCTCTACTCATCCAGACTTTTCCAAAGATACCATGAGCATGACATGAAACACCATGGTTTGGGAGATCTCAACATAACAAAGCAAGACAAAACAAACTACCTTGCTTCATAGATAGATGTAGTTAAAACAACCTTTATCTAGGTATAAACTATAAACCATCTACTTGTTATCTAATAATTACCAATTTTCTTATCTATCTCCCTATATGTGAAACCTATCATCTACAGAATTGGTTACCAAGGTGAAACCAAACATTAATTCAGTTGAGGTTCATCCACAACTGAATAATAATGGGCATCCAGTGGATGGTGCACTGGTGAGTGCTGGTTCACTCTGGCCATGCAGACATGATAGCACATGTCTTGAGTCCAAGTTATGTAGGAATCACATTTTCATGTAATGTGTGGGAGAATCTACATCCTTCTTCAAGGTTTGTATTTGGGATGAACTATGAACCATCAAGATTTTCAGCTCCCAACCTCATCGATATAAAGGACGCTGGCTATGTCTGGTAATTGGCTCAAACATACTGGTTCCTGAAATTAGTCTAGGCACTCCCAGACTTTCTCATATCCCAAGTTTTGAATTCACTTGGAGGAAGCTAACCCTACTGAAACCAATGTCTGTGAGGCCGTCATCAAAGAGTTCATGTTTGTTGAAGTAACATAGTTAAGGTGGGAAAATTACATACATGATTCTCATTTTGTATTTCAGGTTTAGGGTTTTAGAAACACAAATAGGAAAATGCACTTCATACATGGGCATCAATGATTTTTTTGGTGGTAAATCTTCTCTATTTGGTGCCTAAAAAAAGAGAAAAACGTGGGTTTCAGTGTAAAATATGTGTTTTACCGGCAAAATACAATTGCCACTTCTGTGAAATTGCAAAGCTGAAAATTTTCAAAACACATTGATGGGCATCAATATTTTTTTTCTTTTCAATTTTGTGATGTTGCTCAAGTGGTGACAGTCCACAAGTATATTTATCAAAAAAATTGTGATATTAAAAAGATGAAAGTATAAAATCTGAGGCACCCTATCATATTGTAGGCAATTGTGGCAATTTCTGAAATTTTTTTGGTTTGTTGAGGAATGTCTAGCAAAATATTCCTTTCTGAAAATATTTTTCTAAAAATGGTAAAATTCGCCACAAAAAAAAAAAAATCACTGCTGGTAATGGCATTATAGGTCTGGAAAGAAATAATTATCTTTTTTAGACTCAGGTTTGTAATCTCCAAATTTGGGTTAGATTGGGAATCCCAGCCCACAAAGAGTGGGCATTTTCACCCCCATTTTTGTTTGGCTCTTGGAATGCTCAACAAACAAGAGCAAACAAAGTGATATCACCAGCCAGTGTTTTTCAGGTTTGAGAGGCAATTAGGAAAGAGCTGCTGACATACATACTTTACTGCAACTTAACAAGAATGACACAGTGGAGTGGCTTTTGTCAGGCATCACATCCTGTGCAAATATGTTATCTCAAAATCATTTTTAAAACCAAACCGACAAGATTTTACTGGGATACATGCAAAACATGCTGTTACATCATGTGGGATGCTCTTGGCTGGGTGAGACTCAAGATTCTAGTCGCAAGTACGAAGTACTTCTTCAACTTTCTCTATGACAATCACCCACAGACCTTGGGGGAAGAGGGAGGGGGGTGGTGGTGGGGAGTTCGAATAAAAGTACATTTGTAACTTTATGTACAAAGGCTCAAAGCTTGTACTGAATTTCAGTACAAAATGAGTGAAATGTTCAGTGAATTGGGCCCATATTTGCTTTTAGTAAAAGTACTTACTTCTGCTTAAGTTATCTGCATTGCACAAGCAATAGGGAAAGAAACATATGTTCATCACTCATAGGAGCTGCTGCTGCTGCTCATAGCAACAGCACAGAAGATATGCATAGATCAGAAATCCTCTTTGTTGTTTTTATGGTGTTTGAATTCAAACAAAATTCTTGGCATGAGAGAGACAGACCTCATTTGCCTGGATAAAATAGTCGTTCAACTACCACAAAAAATATGCACTGGAGAATCAGACGTAGGACAGAGAGAAAAGACGTCAGCTAAAGCTAATGTGACGAATCTTGAGGCTCTCTTTCTCCTTCCTCGTGGAGGAAAGATGCAGAACCAACAACCTAGATAGTGGAGCATCCCATCCTTTTTCGGGGGTGGGTCTCTGTGTGACAGACGAGCAGAGAGTAGATCAAAGACTGTGGCCCAAGTTCTTCCTCTCCTGTAAAAGTGGTGAAGTAGGGCTCGCACAGCAAATTGGTTTATGAGCAGGCTCTGCGCTTTAAACTCTGCTGTCAGTAATTCTCAAGTTGTGTTTTAGCACCTCTTTGAATCTTCTGTTGCAGTCTGTTGTGCCCTAGCTTCGCCAATAACATTTTGTGAGCATATAGTTGTTATTGCAGCAGTACTTTTGAATTGCCTGCTTCTTCTTTTCCTTATCTGTTATCTGCCCTTGGCCTGATCCATCTTTTCCTGAAAAAAGATGGATGATGCTCAGACACACTTTGGGCCCTGTCATGCAGGATTGGGCTAGAGTATTGTCCACTACAAGCCCCAAACCTGCATATAGGGCCTCAAAGTGTGTGCTGGCAGCATCAAGATGTGTCTGAGCACCACCAAAAATACACATCTTGGACATGGAAAAGGGCAGTTAGAGAAAGAAGAAGAAGAAGAAGCATGCAGTACTTTTGTACTGCCTGCTTGCAATAACAACTATGTGCACATATAATATTGGGTGGGGGGGCCTGGTAAGAAGAAGAAATGGGATTGAATGTTAGATCATCTAGACATCTTTCTATATAAATCCATTCAAGGTTAAAAATTGTACTTACCATTAAACTTCTAGGGCATCTTCACTCACACATGACATGTGAGCCCCCAGTAATGTCTATCAAGACAAGGGGGTTTTTTTTTCCCCCTCCAAATTTGTGGTATAAAATATATCTGGAAAAAGTTTGCCAAAATTAGTCAAATTTACACTTTTAGAAAAAATTCCAATTTTTTGTTGAAAGAACAAAAAAGTTGCCCAGAAAAAAAGCAATGATATCTGTGAGATTCAAAATAGTGTGCAAGTTAATTTTTCTCCCTTTTCACCATTAACCATGAAATATGAGACAATGTGTAGTGAGGGACTAATTACAGGCCACCACATGGGCCAATCAAAGATACTTGTTTTCTTAGTGAGTCCTTTTGGAGAGCTGTGGATCCTTCATTAATGTACAAGTCCAAACTCAGTTTCACACTTTTTAACAGTTTGCACTTCATTTGAATAACTATGTACAAATCATTAAAATACTAGTACTCGTGAAGATGCTTTTGCCTTATTTCCTTATGAAGCTCTTGCTCTTCATCAAGCTCCCTCCCTCTTGTATTGCAATTAAAAAACTGCATCTGGACATCTGGAGAGAGAAGAAGATCAGAATTTGAAATTGAAGGTCCATTCTCCTCCAGGCATCTAGACTTGGTCCAAGAGAGGGGATGGCCATTGTTGTACATTGATACCCATCTCCAGGTAAATGGAACACCACCACATGTGTAAGTATTGGGTGCATGTGTTGTAAGACAAAATAGCAATCTTTCATGTTGCCAGCAAAAGAAAAAACAAACCAGGACCCGCATCCCCTGATCTGCCTGTGTTTGCAAAGACAAACAAACAATGTGGCTTTTTGCCAGAACAGCAGAGGACCCACCCAGCCACAGCAAGAGCAGTAACATTAACAGGCCCAATGAAAGTGTGATGACAGACTCTCTCTGAGCTTTCTGTTGCATTCCTGTTGTGTGTGTACTTGAGTCTGGCTCCTCTCACTGGCTTTTTGCTTTTACTCTAATTGGAGAGTTATTACCTGGATGAGGCAGACATGAAGGAAGGTTTGGATTGGCTTATTTGTTTGTTTATTTATTAATTATTGGCTTTCCTTTACTGTTGTTTTTTTTGCTAAGAACTAACCCTTCAAAAACCAAAACCCACAAAAAGGGCTAGTTCTTAAGCTCTCCCAGGGAATTATGCCAAATGTGTTTTCCTTCATTTTTTTTGTTCTAACCCTTCTTGATATGAGAAATTGCTATTTGGGTTTGACTCCTCTAAACCCTTCCTTATTTGAAAATGTGCTTACTTAATGGGCTTTCCAAGGTGTTGTTGATTTTATTAAATAGCGAGGGCACGTGTACCCAAAGTCATGCTTTGAAGGAGACACTTTTATTGGCCCATCATCAAAAGCCCCTCTCTGACCCCCACTCTCCAAAATAGAAACATAGTGCATTCCATGTGATTGACAATTTTAATTTAAATATATGACAATTCAATGTTAGCCAAAGCATATGGGATAAAATCAGAAAGAAAACCACATGAAGAGAAGAATAACAGTGCCTCTGAATGCAGGTTAACTTCAAATTAGAAAGTATTTTCATAGAGAGCCAACTGGGGCTCATGCGAAGCCCCAAAGACAGAAGAGCAACACCTCACAGCCAAAAATCCCTCCCACTTTCTTCCCACCTCCACGGCCTCCAAACCCAGAATAAAAATGTTGGTCCCTCTCCTGAGTGCATGTTAAGCCTTCTCATTGGTTGCATGAATTCTTTATTTCTAAAACTCTTGATCATCATTTTCAACCTGGGCCAATACCCTTTCCTAAGAGAGTGAGTATCTATTGACATGAAAATTTGCTATGAAAATGGGATTTTCTCCTCTAAGCCCCCGCACCTTGATATGATAATTTGTTAAAATGGGTTGTGCTCTTTCTCATCCCCTCTTCATCCTGTTTCCTAGATGCTTCTTTAAACAGTCTTGTTGATGGTTAAAACCTGGAAATAGTCCCCTTCCTTCAAGAAAAAGTTCCACAGACAAGGAGTAGCCTCCTTAGTCCACATGCAAAACTACTGTCTGAACACCACCACCACAACAAAAGCAACATCACATCATCTTTGTTTGAATATCTGCAAAAGGCCACTTTATAAGATAGTGATAGTAGATATTACCATGTGTTTGCATCTCCCCATGCAACCAATGACCTGAATGGATAAGTTGATGTTCTTTCACAGTCTGTAAACATATAGGTAGCTGAATTGGTGGTTTGTGCTTTGAAGCCTGAGCCAAAGGAGGAAAGAGAGAGCTGGAAAGGGAAAGACAATATTTGATTTCTTTTTGTGTTTACTTTGTAGGGTCCTAAACTAACTAGTTTTTTTTAATGTTTTGTTGAGCTTATGTTCTCCCAGGGAAAACCCAGAATTTTTTCCCCTTTTTTTATTGAGGACTTGACAATTTTGTGAATGTAGGTTTTTTTTTTTCCCCCCTCACATGTTCCCAACAATGTTCCTCATGAACTTTCTAATTGGTTCCTCATTTGTTGTGCATGTGTTCCTTAATCTTTTTCCATATGCTTTGCCACACGTTATTAGTGTTTTGTTCCCTCAAATTTCCACCATGTGTTCTTTACCCATTGCCTTTGCCAAATGTTCTTTATGTTGTTCCCAATATCACCACATTTCATTCCATATTTCCTTCCCCAAAATCCTACTCTTTAACCTACATAGGGGAACCAAAACTGATAGACTTATACCAATTGTAGGGTGGGAAAGTTGAAAGTTTCTAAAGTTTTTATTTTGAGAGTGTAAAAAAGTTTTGATGTTTGGATTTTATCTGGTTTTTTGGGTGATGAGCCAAAAGAGAAAAAGAACTACTTTGGATGCAGTCACAACTAATCAATAAAAATCAAGCACTAGGTATATATCATAATACTGAGGCAAGTAAGTTATAAAAGCAGCTCTACCCACACATTGCAATAGGTAAATGTATTTGAGCCAGCATTTGTGCACATGATGCTATGGTTGGCAAAAGGGTCTACACACTCTAACACTTACTATTAATTGCCAAATTGATTGATTGGTCCATATGGTTCAGTAGAAGTCTCCCGCCCTTTACACTCCGAATTTCATGTTTATGGGTGGGGCATAGGAAATAGTAAGCTAACCAACTCGGTTGTGAGATTTCAGGTTGGAGCCTTAATGTTGAAGGCCCAAATAGGGGGGCATGGGCGAAGTTGGCTCATTCTGACCATTTGTACCCTCACCAATTGCATGGTTTTTGCTGTTGCACATATGAATTTTGTGTACCATACAGGATCATTTGGAGATAGATATAACACCAGTTTTTGAGGAACAAAGTATGGGCCATCTGGAACACGTTGTCTGATTCTCATCATGACTCAAGCCTTGTTGCAAAGCTCTCCTTGGCAATGGGGAAATAGGGAATGTCATACACCCCAGAGGGAGAGAGAGAGAGAGAGCTTATTTTTACTTGTCTTTCTGCCTTTATGATGTGTAACGTACTCTTCATGACACAACATATTTGTCTGGCCCCCAGTAAACTTCTTCACCAATACAGCAACTCCAGAACAACTTTTCAACATGCATAAACCCTCTAGAAGCAAATGTATACCTACCCTACTCTACTACCTATTGCCAACTCCCAACATGAGATCACAAAGGAGATTAACACTTTAACAAAACTATTGCAGAGAATTAACTTGAACATTAATTCTCCCTTAATTTGGTTTCCCCACTCCATGGACACTTTTGGTCATTTCATTGGCCCTTTATTTCATCATTGCCCTTTAGGTGAGTCTCAATTTTGCACCTTACACTAATGTTGTTTCTTCATTGTTTTCCCACACACCAAATCCCCAAATTTGATGCCATTGATATAGTATATCTCTTCTCAATTCTCAAACTATCAAATCTATAGAACTACACCCTGTCTCTGTGTGCGTGGGTGTGTTTTCTTTGGAACACTCAATTGTGTTGAGCTATTGCAAAAATTCCAATACTGAATTTTCAGCATTGCTGAAATCTAAAACTTTCAGGTCAATAGCATTTTTTGGGTTTGGGGTTTAAATTTGCAGTTGAGATGACATGGGTTTTACATCTTGCCTTTGCCATCAACTTACTGTTGTGACTTTGATTCGGATGTTTCGTTCTAAGAGCATGTCCACCCACACCCAATATGTGGGTCTCTACTAATGTCCACCACATCCAAATTAGTGTGCCTGTCATTTCCCTGTCCCCACGCATAAACAGGAAATAGTTGCTTGTGTAGGGTGAGGAATCCATTCAATCTCACACATGGTCTAATTGTTGTGACTGGCCAATCAAATCTAATCATATTTGTTTACTCATTCTTTAGGAGTGTCCTGTCTTGTACAAGTTGCTAAACAGTTTTACACTATTTAAAGCCTAAACTTCATCCAAATTCCTATTTACTAGCCATTACATTGCTACTGCTGGAGCTGCTTGAAATATTCATTCCACAGAGTTGACAACATCAGTGAAACATGTAACAAAGAGGCTGAAGCTTGCATGTAAAGAAGGGTGCATATAATCCACATTGAAAGTGCTGAACAGTTGTGCTTTCAGCTGGCTTTTATTTGCAAATCAAAAAATGCAAAAATACAAAATGGCATTTTGAACCAGCAACAGCTAGCTACTCACTTGAGTAAATTGAAGGTGAAGTCACAATAGGAGAGAAGTTGGGTCTTAGACCCACTGCTCAAAAAAGCAATATTATCATTCCAACAACACTAGGTTTAAATGTTTTCCAAAGCACATCCAATTTTTATATGTACATTGAAGAAAATAGAATTTTGGAGAGGTGGGTACTCTGACAAAATCATTTGCAAACTCAATGTTGGTCTCTCTATCTCTGGTTTTCTCAACCAGATTTGGTTGTAAACTAATATTCACTAACTGAACCAACATTCTGAAACCTGAAACCAACCCAATTTGAGTGATAATATAATATTCAACTTCTTGCTTGTACTATTTAGAAAACAATAAATCTACATCCTCCCGGTTGAAAGGAGAAAACATCTGTACAAAAGGTGAAAAGGAAATGCAGACTAATAGTAGATTGAATTTCAGGTGTCAGGTGCACCTATTTGGCAGTTCTATATGATCTTAGGGCAAAAGATGGGCGACTAAAAAAATCCAAAGAGGAAAGAGAGAGCTCGCCTGCCGAAGAGCTTCACTGCTAAACTACTCCAAATTACTGAAATCACAAAATCAATTGTGGGATAAACATGAATTGGGCAAACATAAGACTTTGGTGGATCACTGAGGTGGTGCATGTGATAGGTGGCAACAAACAAGCCACTCACATAAAAATGTCTGCCTCCTCAATCTCCTCCTCCTCCTCCTCTGCCAGGCTCCTCCTCGTTCCCCAAGTGGGCACAGAAAACAGATGATGTTGTAATGCAGGTGAGTGCAAAGGCTCCATTACAAATTCAATCCCAAAAAACCCATCCCGCTCCATTCAAATTCGAGTCTGAAAAACCCGTCCTGTGCAGCTCATTGTGGCTGATTGCTATTGACTGGCACATAGTAAACAAAGCAAAAATATATACACACACCCAAAAAAAAAACCCCCAAACTTCTCACTCTCTTTCACAGAAGTCTTCCACTGCTGCCGCCACCTCCCAATCCATGCAATGCATGCAAATCCAACTGAGACCAAGGGGAAGAATTGCTATTATTGCTCCAGAAATTATTTGTGTCAGGAGCGAAATCATAATGTGGTACAATATTATCCTTTTGAGATGCAGCAGATTGCTGGTTCTGCTGCTGCCAAGCAGCAGCTCCAGGTGCTGCTGCTGCCGCATCCTCACCCAACCCATGAGTGGGAAGATGTGAAAACAAAGCAGGAGTCAAGAATTTGCCTTTGGCATGCAACCGGTTCAAGTCCAAGGATCCATTCAAGAACCTATCTTCAGCCTCAACCCATAGAGGTTCCTGCTTTGGCAGTGGAAGATTTGATCTCCAAGCACCACCACCACCGTCTGTTGTTCTGGCAGTGCCTTGCAATGTCTCACAGCCAGTGTCTCCTCCTCCACTACTCAATGGAGCACTGCTGTGGTGATTGTAGCTGCTGTTGCTGTTGAGGCCTTCACTGAGCGCAGCCAATGCACCAACCCTATTGTAAGTAGAGCTATCAAGAAATACACTGAGCCCATCTCCTGTAGTACTGCTGCTGATATGATGCTGCTGATGCTGAGGAATATGGGAGGAGGATGAAGAGGAGGAGGAGTGCATGCTCAATCCTGTGTCTGGCAGGACCGAATCAAACAACCCAAGGTTCATAATGCCGGGACTTTCAAACTGCGGATGGGATGGGCGCTGATGATGATGAGGAGGAGGACAAAGAGTAGTACTGGTGTGGGATGATCCAAAAGGAAGCTCCATATGCTCACTACTTTCATGATGCATATGATCTGCTGCAGTAGCTGTACATGTGCCGGGAGATGGCTCGAAGGCGATGGCTTGATGACCATTGTTGTTAAATAAGGTAGAAGAAGTCGATGCAAAGGGACTGTGCTGCTGCTGTTGAAGCCCTGCAATTGCTGCTGCTCCAGGGCTGTCGTTTTTGCTTTGATGATCTAAGGTGCTGCTCCCATGGGAAGCTGCTGCTGCTAGGATAAGATTCCCAGCGGATGAGTGTTGTTGTTGTGCTGCAGCAGCAGCAGCATCTGTACTCATGTGTCGCGTAGTAGAACTATGCTTGGTTCGCTTGTTTTTGCGACAACCTCCACCCACAGGAACATTGCGCAAAGTGCCGCCGGCAGTCCAGTAACGCCGGCAGTTTTTGCAGAAATGTCGAGGCTGTGTGAGGCTGTAGTTGTTGTAGTAGCAGAACTTGGTGTTGAGGGATTGGCAACGAGGACAAGCAACAAGTTGATCTGGTGGTTTCAACCGCCTCTCCGCCTGCAGAGCACGCTGCGCAAACAGCTCACTGGCCTTCTTCTCCTGCAGCTGCAACAGCTGCTGCTGCTGCTGATGACCATGATAGCTGCTGCTGCTGGAACCACTCATGAGTAGCATGACCGCCCAACAAGAAGAAGAAGAAGAAGAAGAAGAAGAAGCAGCAGCCTCTGCTTTTCCCCGAATCTCTCAACTGGTCGTTACTGCAGATCTCGCACAATCCAATCTACCATAATTTCACACCTTCAATGGCGCACACTCCAGCAGTTGCTCCTTGCTGTCAACGATCCCCCGGCTGCTTTCTTGGAGCGAGCAATGAAGGTTTTCAAGCTTTTTGGATCTCATGCACTGCTGCTGCAGGTGTTTGCGCTCTTGTCTCTCCGCAGAAGGACGGACGGACAGACGCTCAAGACAAGAACTCCACTGTCATGGATCTGCACAACAAACAACCTTGTACCTATGAGTATCTCCAAAACCAGCAGCATCTAATTCTTCTGGAAAGCAAGCTGATGGGTAGTGTCAAGAACTTTTGCAAATCTCAGGCATATTGCACTGTGACTGCGACGACGAAGAATCCAAGTTTCCAGAACCACCTGGGCAGCTTTCTCAGGAGCTTGTCAAGCATGCATGAACTCTCTAGCTCCTCTTCTTATAGTATGCTTACTGATCTCACAACAATATCAATTACAAATGCACAGCACAGCTTGCAACAACTTAGATCAGAAAACAACCAAATTCCTTCCAAACTTTACAACAACTTTGCTTTCTTTCTCCAACAATCCATCACAAAGTTTGTGAATTTTCTATTTCATTGCTCCACTAACTTGGATCTGCTGGTAGCTGCAAACTATTCAATCATTGCAATCTGACTGAACTTCTTTCTCTACACAAATCATCAAGAAACATTCATCACTGCACAAAATTCATAATTCACAATAGTTCCTCTACTGTTAAACCCAGCTCTCTACGACGAGACTGACTGGAAGCTCTACGAGAGCACACAAGACTTCCGATCAAAACCAAGCAACCGGCCAGCAAATCGTTCTCAGAACTGAAGACCCAGGAATCATGATCAGAACTCCCCAAAAAAAAATTCTTGAGTTCTCGGGACTAGATTGACATCACCTTTTGTTGTAGATTGTTCGAAAGCTTTACTGGCTTTAAGAGATATATAATTTAGGAGCGAAAGAAAGAGAGAAGATGATGATGATCCGCAGCCTATAGAAGCTGCAACAAGAGCTTCCGTCTCCGTCCCATTCCGTCCGCGCGCTTCTTGCTGTGGTGATCTCCGGCGCTTGCTGCCCTTTTCGCGCTTTCCGCGACAGCAACGGCGACGACAACAGTTGCCCCCAATAGCCACACACGCCCCCCCCCCCACCCTATCATCGTCGTCGTCATCATCATCCGCTGGATGAGCATGGATGAATGAGCCTCCACGTTCCTCCATGCTTTCACTGCCACGTACTACGTACGGCCGTGCGCCAGGCACGAGGCCTGCCTGCCTGCCGGCCTGCGTGCCTGCCCTCCACTAGCTAGCTGTAGGTGCTGCTTAGGTACCTACTAATTGCCTACTAGGTAGTACTTACCTGGTTCTTTCTCCCTACTCATAGCTTCTCCTCTCTAAAGCCTAATGATTCAGGAGTTATGACCTTTAGTGTTTTGTTTTTTTTTTTTTTGGCGACGAGTTTTAGCCATTTTTCCAAAATTATTTCAGAAAAAAGGAATATTCTGTCACAAATTCCTCCTTTTCTTTAATCAACCAAAAAAAAAAGTCTTATATTCTGAAATTGCCACATTTGCCTACAAATATGAAAGGGTGATTAAGATTTTCTATCTTCATTATACAAAAATTGCCACTTTAGCAACATCACAAAATTGAAAAAACACACCATCACACCCACACACACATAATTAGGTATTTGAATATAACATATAAATAATTCTCTCTATAAAACTGGGTCCAGAGAGTAAGGGGTTTAAATCTTTCCTTTCCTAAAGGTTAGGATTGATGATAACAGGTTTTTTAAATAAATTATGATACAATGGATGAAGAAAGAAGCCAGATTAGGGTTTTTAAAGTGCTAAATATTATGTGATGGAGGGGTTCTCTTTTTGCACTTTGGAGAGATTAGGGTTAGGGTTGAACTTGCCAGCTTTCTTAGTAGGATGGACAATATGGAGATGGTGGTTTTGAACTTGCTAAATAGGTAGTATAAATTTGGGGGATAGTAGGTCAATGTGTTTTTTCTTTTCGAAAAGTTAGGTTCGAGGAGGATTACTAGCTTCTTCATTAGGGTTTGAAAGCATGTATAAAGGAGGGAAGAGATTAGGGTTTTGTAACATATTTGGAGGAATAGTAATAAGCTTTGGAACAAAATTATGAATTTCAGCCAAACAGGGATTAACATTGTGAGGATTTGGGGAACTTGATTGTAAGAAAGAAACTATGGAATGACGTAGATTTCATTTGCCTTCAATTTTGAGGACTATGAACCAGTCTTCGGCAGTTTTCAGATAACATTTTAAGAATGGAACTGGTCTTCTGAAAAACAAATTCATAAAAAATAATCAGTCAAGGTATCAAAATTTTGAAAACTAATTTTAAGTTGATAATAATCCTCTCATTTCAAAAGTATTTTTTGAAGTTGATTGCCTAGTTCAGTTCTAAGCAAAATGTTAAACCTCAAGTCCAAATACAAAAGAACATGAGCTATAACTTGGACTTACCTAAAATCAAGAACTTGTGAGCACAAGCCATTACACAATTAACCACATATTTAACTAAGAATGGTTAAGTAGTTTTGTTGTGTACAATTCTTGACCAATGGACTCAAGAGTTGAAGAACATTTTTTTGGTTTTTTTGGGTGAAGTTTTGGAGGATTCAATTTCTACTTTCCTCCTCCAGCCAAAATTGGCCATATTCCTCGTGTGGATGATCGCCAGTGTGGTTACACCACAAAATTTGAAAAAAATAAAAAATAAAAATAAAAGAAGACCCTGAAGAAGCTATCCTGGAGAATTTTAGTGGGAAAAAATCATTTTCAATTCTCTTTGTTTTTGAAAGACAATACGGCAGAGGAATCACACAAGTCATGCATGCAACTTCAGTTTTTTGTATCGTTATGCATCAGCTTAAGCCTCGCGTGGCACGGAAGTTCCATTGGGGAGGGGTGGGGGGAGGTGAGGGTGGTCCACCTAGGGTTCTCAAGGGCTTACCCAGCAATTGGGAAAAAAACAAAAAACCTTCCAAAACCCAACAAAATGTACAGTATGAGTTATGACTGCCTTCACACCAAGAATTAGTGTCCCTAGGGTTTTCAACTTGAAACTAATAAATTAAGCAGAGAAATGGAACCAAACTGATGAGTGTGAGTACCGTAGCCTAGGGTCAGTTTCCACATTGAGAAATGAACAATTATTTATTTTGAAAAAATTAATTCGTTTTAATTTTAAAATTATATAACTTTCCCTCGTCTACTATAATATTGTGATATGAGCAATGAAATTATTCAGAGTGCAGCTTACTAGAATTATGATGATTTTCAACATGTCAAGTTCATTTTTTCACAAAATTTCATTTCACTAGTTTGACTAAACTAACCTTAGGGTAAGGTACACAAACATATTTCCATGGCCCACAAACATACAAACGTGGCAATTCTTTAGTCTTCGCAATCGAATTCAATCAAACAAATGACCCCCACAAAACAAAACAAAACAAACAAACAAACAAACAAACAAACATGCTACACAGAGGAAGGAGAGATGATGCTCAGGGCTGAGGTGGGCTACTACCCCAGAAATCCACACCGTCCAGTGACATCATCTAATGTCAGTTACTCTTGCGTCACCCATTAGTACGGCAAAGACCTTGTGGGATGGATTTCTGTAGTATCTATATTTTTAGGTTGAGTCAAAACAGTCTTATTTTAGAGACCTATGAAGAAGCATTCCATGCAGTGTTTTTCTCTGGGAATTTTTTTTTAGCCAAATCTGGCTATAGATCATTTTTGGTATGCATAAACTTTAACCATCTTTTCATATTTTTGGCTGCATGCTGAAAACCAAATCTAGAAATCTGGGAAAATAAATAAATAAATTATTGTTCCCCTCACTTTTGGTGATTGAAATCTTCCAAAAATCTCTTCATTTTCTAATATTTAATCTTTAATTTCGCCAATTTTCTTTTAAAAGGCTGGTCCCATGGAAACTTGCTCTCTTAGAGTAAGAATATTCATTAACACCAAGCATACACGCAGTATGTGGGCCTCTAGTAGTTTCTACGACATCCAAAATAGTGTATCAATATGTGATGTACCTATGTTCTTTTCTTCCTTGTTATCTTTTACTGGGATTTCCTTCTGTCTAGAATTAGACCCCTACCCCCTAAACCTGTAAAGAAATCCCCATTGTGTAAAGAAATTCCAGCGTATGAATGGAGGCTTTCCCCCTTGAGAACTAACACCACACTACAACACCACAACTAATTGTGATTTGTAAATTGTTGTGCTTTCTGAAAAACTTAAAACAAACTTATGTTGTTGCATATATTTTTATAATTGTTTTGATGCTAAAGTGTTTTCTAACATGTTCACATTAAAATCGCCTATGAATATTGTAAGGCAATAATGTGGAGCTTTTACCTAATTTTTTTTTAATAATTGAAGCAAAATTTCAATACATGTTGTGGACGTTTATAAACAACAACATGGATTGCTTTTCTAGTGTTAATTTGAACGTTTCTACAATAATTTCAATTCTATTTTGAATATGTATTTCATGTGTATCTAATGTGTTATTTGGATTATATAACATAATAGTACCGTGTTCATCATAACATGACAAAATTGAAAATTTAGGATTTGTTGACATCATTATACATTTGGTTTCGATATTTTTTATTGTGTTTCATTAATGCACAATATATGTGATGCTTGTAAATTAAGATCGGCTATTATATCTTAGTGTTGTTGGTTAAGAGATCTAGTGTTTAAGGATTGAATAATCAAATAAAAAGTTCAAATTGTTTCAAGATCTGTAAACATAATTTATACTTTGCATTTATTTCAAGTTTGTTTGTTACTTCTTTTACAATCAAACCAACATTGAATTTTTTTGGTTGAAGTAAATAAAGGTTTTTTTGTATGTATATTAGATAAAATTGTGTTAAGCCGTGTAGAAGTGCACCATGAGGATCAAATGCTATGTTGTCCATTGATAAACTTTGAGCACGATGTTTTGTTCATGCCATTGTTCGTTGAATTGGAAATTGAACATGTGTGAATAAATAATTGAAATTATGACCAATTTTGTATTTCTTGCACTTTTGGTATGATGCCCACGTCCAATCTTTTTGAATGGTGGGATAATTTTCATATAAGTTCTAATTTTGTGTGTTGTCCAATTTTGGGGTTAAAAAATGAATCCAAGTTTTCTATGTTGAATGTGATTATGTTGCAATTTTAAAATATCCTTCAGCACCATTAACAAGCCCATCATTGGTGCAATAATTACTTACACACAATTCAATTAACAAATTTGGTTTCAAATGGAGTTCATAATGCAATCCACCAATTTTGGATGGATCTATTTTAGATAATGTGAAACAAGGTGGACACATGTCATGTTTAATATCTTTTGCTTGGAAACAATAAATTGGACCAATTGTTTGTTCAAATAATTTTTTAGTATGTTCTTGAGTTGGTTTATTTATATAAAGGAGGTGAGGAAATCTTGGAATTGATGGTGCAAGTTTTAAGCATAATTTGTTTATGGTATCAATATCTTATTGTGTTTGAAACACTTTTCTAAATCAATTAAGGATTTGAATGAATTGTGTATCTTGTTGTCACATAACTCGACATAACTCATAACATTTGATTTTATCTTGCCAAAACTTGCTCCCCAAAAAACTAATTCCATCATTTATTGGATGAAACACCCATGAATCACGAATTGGTGGGACTTGGTAAAAATCTCTAGTTATTAAAACATGTAAATTTCTAAAAAAAACTATTGTGTTGATGTTTCATTATTCGTAATCTTTTATCAGTGAATGAAAACATTTGACTACCTATTATTGAAATTTCATCTAATACTGATAATTTTACTTGTGCATATTGTTTTATCAAAGGATCACATCTTTCATCACCAAATTTGGAATCATTGATTGACTTGTTCAATGGAATGGAAATGTTGAATGTATAGTTGATCCACCAATATTGTATGTTGTTTTTCCCGTGTATGCCATTTTTAATATAGTTTTTTTTTATGCATCTAAATCCTTATTTTCTTTGAGGTAAAAATGAAGAAGACCTTCAATAATTACCATTAAGGTATAGGTTTTTCATGTTCCTACACCACCAGTTAAAAAATATAGATAGTGGGTCACTTGGATTTATTCATTTTCCACACATAATGTGATCATAAATTGAACATTGTTCTTCATTTAAAGAATGAACCATGTTTGAAAGAGTGGAATATGAATGAGTTTCATCTTTCATTAGTTTGAATGGATTAATTGAAAATTGGTTTTTGTTGTTTGTTTTTGGATTCACATGAACCTCTAAAGATATGTCCTATTTTTCTACCTTGTGGAAATTTGGGTTGACAATGTTTAGTGAAAAATCTATATTTCTTTCGAAAGAATCATTGTCTACTTGATTGTGATCCTAATTTGGAAATATTTCCATCCAAAAATTACTTTTATTTTTTAGAACCAATCTATTAGCTATATTTTATATTTCATTCCAACCAACTTTTGCATCATTTGTTTACATAGATGCATAGAATACAATGACAAAATTGTTTTGAATTTTTTAATAAATTTTTCATTTATTTTATAAGTATCATGCTAAGTTGAACAAGTTTGTTTTTGGGATATCGCAATTGTTGTAAATGGTGAAAATAAGAATAATAGTTTTTTATAATGGTTATCAAGAGCCTTATGTTTATTGAAGCCAACCCATCAAATAATTTTTGATTTTTTGTTTTTTTTTAAACTTCTAATATCATAATTTGCTACTAATTCAAAAAGTGAAAGGTTGTATAATGAATTAGGCATGTTAATGTACCAATTAATAATTGATGGACATTAAATGTTTGTAACTATTAATGATAACTTTTTAAAGCACATGAAATGGTTTTTAAATGAAAGTTCTTTCTTCTTTTGGGGATGTATAGATGAATTGGAATGATATTTGATCCGTGATGTAATGGTAATGAGAGTATTAAATAAACAACCAATTGTGCAAACATTTGTTGGCCATATTAAAAAGCATTTCCCATTTGTTGAATACGTTGAAATGTTACAATTTTTTCTTCTTTACATTTTTGAAATATGGTTTGTAATTCTTGTGTAACATTTTTATCTATTTTAATTGAATAAGATGTACAATAACTTGCTATTGCATATGGATCTAATATGAATTGTGCATTTATATTTGCTTGCCAAAGTTTGCCAACAAATTTTCCATATGAATTTGTATGTATGTCCATCAGATTTCATTTTAAAAATATTATAGGCTTTTGTAATTTAAACCTCAAAGCTCACATGTAATTTTTTTCATCCATATCTAATTTTTTTAGAAATCATCAAATGACATTTCTTGTCCCATGTCCATTTCATTTAATTTTGTAAAAATGGATTTGTGCTTTTAATTGTAATTTTTTTATCTTGGTTTAATAATGGACTTAATATTTGTGGTGGTAACAATGGGAAATGAAACCTACATGTTGGTTGGTTTTTTTTACAGTAGGTTCATTTATGACAATGAAATTGACTTTCATGAAGAGTTTTAGGTAATAAAAAATTGTCACAAATTATGTATATATCAACAAATGATTCTATTTCATAATTTATATTGATCCCATATTTTGGTGCATCTTTTATCCATAAGAGTCCATGATCATGTTCACTTCTTCTACCTTGGAATTTTGTTACAAAAAAAATATCTTCCACTTGTCCAAACAATGTGTTTGTTAAAGATAATAATTTACAAAGACATTTCATTTTGTGATTGTAATATCTTGCACAAGTTACATGATCTCCTCTAACAAGTTTAAATATGTCTTCATCTTCAAATTTAATATCTTTTATATCTTTGTAATGAGATTTTTTCAATTCATGAAATGTTTTTTATAAATCTATCCATTTATTTTTTGCACTTGTGAAAATGACAAAAATTATTGAAGGTCCAAGTTGACGAATCATTGCAAATAGATCTTTTTTAAAATGATGTAAATCATTTGGTGAAATGTGAATATTCCAAAGTTCTTTATACTCCAATTCATATTTCAGTATATTATCCAAATTTGGTAATTTGTCAATAATATTTTTGACATAGAGAAATCAACCTCGCAATTATGCTTTACAAACATGAACCCAAGATGAAAATAGAACAAAGTGAATTAAAATTTTGATGACTTTGAAAAAAATATTTGCAATGCGATATGCAAATTTTATATCTACACTTGTTAATTCTATTTTTGCAATTTTTTGATTAAAATGTTTTGCTTCTAATTTAAACAAATGTGCTTCTCCAAAAAATACAGTGGGATAGTTATATTCTTCAAAGTTAACATTTCAAAATATTCTTAATGGTTGATATTCTTCACCAGGAGTTATACAAATAAAACTTTGATGTTCTTGGTCAAATATTTGTTTAGTTTCTAAGAAATTTTGTATTAATGAATTTGTTGGTGTACTTTCAATTACTTTTTCAAAGTTATCTGTATTATTTTCATTGAAATCATCATCATTGATTTCCATAGCTTCACTTTTTTGTCTCATTTTTTATTCAAATGACTTTACCCAATCTTTTTTTAATGATAGTTTCCAAGCTTCTTTATAAAATGGTGTATTGCAAAGATTGTGGAATGCTTTCATTACAAATATAGGTCTAACATAACTTGACAAATATAGAGACTTGAATTCTAATTTTCTTTTAATGCATATGGCCATTGTTGATTCACAAGTTGTAGCTCGAGGTAAAATAGTTTGTATTTTGTCAAGATTTGTTGGAACATTAATCACACTCCTTCGAATGCCATATTGGCCCCAATCATTTAATTGGAAAATCTATGTGAATGCCATTCAAAGTGTTATTAGATGTTCTTTTAATTTATTTAATATTTTAACAAAAGGAATTACATTTTCATTAAAAATGTGTTCTCTTAGTAAAATAACATTTTTACTTTTCTATTATTGATTGATTCTTTACACCTTTTACAAACTATCGTGTTATTAGTTTGTAAAGTTTTGTCAAGAGGAATAATGGTTTGTATTATTTTCAAAATAGTGGGAATGAGTTCTATTAATTGGCATCTAAATCATAACCTTTTGCAATATACACATGAATATTTTGGTGTATCTTTTATATCATTTAAAAATCTAATGATTGGTGAAAGTAATTTTGTAGTTTTTTTTCACATTTTGAGTTTTCTTTTGTAATGCTTGAATGTGTTGCAATATTTGACTATCATTGATATCTAAATTAGAATCCAAATGTTGAAAATTTTTAATTATGGTTTGTAGAGATTGGTTTTCCCTATGGGCTTGCATAAAATTTAAAAGTGCATCCATATAATTCATCCAATTTAACCTAGCATGATTTTTATTTGTTAACTTTGATAGTTCAATTTTAATATTGGAATTATTTTAATCCTTGTAGTTTTCCTAGTTTAATTAATTTTTCATCTTGTAAATTTTGAGTTTTTCCATCATTTTTTTTTCATTTACATACATTTCATCTATTAAAGCATTTATGGTTTTTTTTTCTATGATTTTTTCTTTTAAATTATAATTTATAGGAAGATTATGATTATGAAAATTTGGTTCTTTTGTTCTTAAATTAAAATTCTCTTTTTCTTTCATATTTGGGGTTTTAGAAGTTATAATATGTTTTTCATATCTTTTCTTCTATCATAAATATTTCAAATGTCATTGTACTTGAATTAAAGTTAAGTGTTTATCATTGTATTGTTCACAAAATAATTGGGTAATATTTGTTAAAGTGAGGTCAATTTTGTTTTTTTAATTTCAAGTATACATTCAATAGATGTCCAAGGTTTTGGTTGTGGATTTTTTTTAAAAAATCTTTTTCTTTTTTAATTGTGTTAAATGTCGACTTGTTTGTTGAAATGTCAAGTCCAAGTTTGGATGTTTTGCTTGAAATGCAATTATGGTTTCTTTAATAGTTGACAATGGATTATCATTTTCAATAATGATCGAATTTTCAAATCTTGAATCCAAAAAAATATGCTTCTTTTATAACATTGTTTTTTTGGATTAAGAGAATTTTGATTGAAAGGATTAAATTGTTGTAATTGTCTTTTTGTTTTTGATAATGTCCATAAGTCTAATGGAATCTTGTCACAATTAGTCTTTTTTTGAAAAATTAAATCTTTGAAGGATGTTTGTTCTTGTGTTTCCCTTTCTATTTGTAAATTTTTATTTCTAGATTACCTGAAGTTATTATTTGAATTGGTTCAAAATATTGATTCCCAAAAGCTAAATGTATTAAATCATATATTCTTTCCCACATTTCATTATTATTCAAACATTTGTTGTAGACCACACATATGTTGGTCTTTGCAAATATTGGGATATTTAGAAGATTATTGTAAAATTTCCCCAAAGGCCACCATTAGTTACAATTTATGACATTTTTCTAAGGTATTTTTTTTCTATTGAAGCTTGTCCATTATGTAAATCATGTAAGAATTCTGGATCTAATACCAATTGTCTACATCACATAGGTAAAGGTGTTTGCATAAATGTAAACAATGTTTAAGATAAGTCATAATATTAATATGTAAAGAATTGGAAGACTTTGAAAATTGTAACATGAAAGCTAGATAGAATCAAATAAAGAATCACCCACCTTATACACATAATTAGTGACATGCATCAATTGGTTTGCATATAAAATATCATCTATATTTCTCCTTAATTCCATGTATATGTTTTAATTGTTTGGGAAATCCTTTCTTTTTTTTCAATTTTGTGAATTAAATTTGTAAATCAAATTAAAGTTTGAACAATTGGAATATTTCTTATTAATATTTGAATATTTTGAATGTGAACACTTCAACAAGATTCAAATTGGATGAAGGTTTGTCTTAATTGGAAACTTGAATTCTCTAAAGTGCCACAATGATAGCACTTGTGCTATATTTAAAAAACCAAAAAAATATTGCAATCAACCCTAAGCAAAAAAGAAATTAACTCAACAAATGAATGAATAAGCAAAATAATGAAATTGAAGGAATGAATCCAAATCGATGGGAAAGAAAATTTGACAAAAGGACTGAATGATCAAAAGAATGAAATGAAGGAATGAATGAAAAAACAAAACAATGAATGAACAAAAAGATTGAAATTTTGGAATGATTGAATGGATGGATGAAAGAATAAAAGGAAGGAAAGAATGAATGAGCCAAAAGAATGACATTAAAGAAATTTTAAGAAATTCAAATTTTGAAATGATGAGTTTATAGTGATGTTGAGTTTCTCAAACGTTGAATTTGGAAAAAAATTTACTTCCCAACCTGCATTCTCCAAAATTTGCTCTCTTTGTCTTTATGTCTTCAAAATTAATGTCAAGAGGGAAATCACAACAAAACAAAAGAAGACAATTTCTAAATGAAAATCCTTATATTCACATTAAATCAACGCTATTTTTTTGCTTCTTTTTCCAACATAGAAAGATACATAGAAATGGACAAATCTTCTTTCCTCTAGTTGAAAATTACAAAGTGAGCCAACAAATGATATGTAATGGATTTGAGCAGAAAATATTATTTATGTGCATGCACATTTTGAAATAATGGCAAAAAAATGAAATGTATGAATTTTGATTGTGGAATTGGAAATTGGTATTCAAATGTCAAAATATGTTTCCCCAAAAAATTGAAATGAAATTGGATTGAGGAATATCAATGAACATTTGCAATAGAAGATGAGGACTTAAAATGGTAGTTTTTAAACTAAAGTTATATGATTAAAACTCACTAAAATTACATGATGTCAACTAACTAAAAATTATATGATATCAATTGATTCAAAATGATATGATATAAATTGATTAAAATTATATGATATCGTATAGTATGACCTTCGTATTATTCAAATTTCAAGAAAGCTTAATGTTCATAAGATATATAACTTCTTGTTCAATTATGAATTCACAAACAACTTTGTCTTGAACAATGTTACCAACATTCAAATTGTCTTCATCCTAAACAACACTTGAACCAATGATGTCTCCTGTGGAACTCAAAGAGAAGTAGCCAAGTCATGTTTGACATCTCTATATTTTGGGGAAAATCCTAGACAATTTGTTTTGTATTCATAGAATTTGAATGGTTCTATACTTGAAATTACTTTAATCCACAAATTAACTTGTGAGGAAATAGTTGTGGACGTTGTTATTGGCTTTAGTGATGGTACATTGGATGGAGATTTCCAATGATATGTCTTGCACTTCCTTGCAAATGTTGTAGTAGTAATCAAAGGAGTTTGGTTGTAACCTCAATTTGCAAAATGGCACCTTTTATAAACTATCTCAAAGGGTGATGCGCTTGGAGAAATGATAATGAACAGTTTGAATATATGCACATGAACAACACATACAATAATGAATGAATTAGCATAGATAGAGAAAAAAAGTATGAACAATTTGAATAAATTCTATACATACATGATGATAAAATGATACAAAGAAAAGGAAATTTTGTATACCTCCAAATTGTCCAAAAGTTAGTTCCACTAGTCAATGCCTTATGAATAAGTTCAAGATGTGCTTGAACTTCTATGTATGGAACATGAATGATTATAATGGAACTTGATGTTGAAATCAACTTCACCTCACCATATACAGTTGAAAAAACATTTTTCAAAATTAAAGAACTGTAACATGTGCACCTATAGAAAACAAGGGTATTTCCATAGTACGTTGGACACACTTTGTGTTAAAATCAAGGACCTTAAAGATACACAAAATGCACAACTTTATGAAAAAGTGGCTTTGGGATCTAGGAGTAATCCTATCCATTCATGTGAATCTATGGCTAGATTTGGGCTTGCAAGCTATGATTATTACGTTTTGGTTCTCTAATAAGGCTAACTAAATGGCTTTTCCAATAATGTGTTTGTCAAATTTGAAATCTCACATAGTTCATAATGGCATTTGTCCTAGAAGTTGACATGTTTCACATTTAATTTATTTAGCCTAATTGTGATAAGATGATTATGGAGTAGTTTTTTCCCACTTTCATTACTAAACATGTGTCAAATGTCCATTTATGCATTTGAAATTAGGCTCTTTGAAAAAACAAATTCATCTAGGGTTTCCATCCTCTCGGGTCCCATTCACAAATTGTCAAACCCTGCCAACCCCATCCAACCCTCGCACTCAAAATTCATCAAGTTCTATCAACATTTGGTTTAAAACTTGTGCATTTGTTTGCAACTAAGTACTTTGTCAAAAGAAAACATTTTTAGTTTTATGTGGAGCGCCTATGTCTAATGCTTCCCATGCACTTCCAAGTTGAGTTCAATCCTTGCTCCAATAACATTAACATTGTAACATGCATCAAGTCTTTTTTTTTTTTTTTTTTTTAACCTATTGCATTCATAATTTTTTTTTTTTTTTTTTTTTTTTTTGTCTTTAAATTTTTATTAAAATTCAAAATTTGTTTTTAAGTACATTTTTGTTGATGACATATAAAAAAAA